>OMNT01000004.1_pt1 | contig 345393 bp, 282 predicted proteins | sample 1672551 | NCBI WGS metagenome assembly OMNT01 (sample SAMEA3136698, study PRJEB25190) | human gut metagenome | reverse complement strand
CTTGCATGTGTTAAGCACGCCGCCAGCGTTCATCCTGAGCCAGGATCAAACTCTCCGTTTAAAAGACAAGTAATTGCTTACTTGTTAGAGTTTGATGTATCTGGTTTGTGTCAAAGTCATCCAGAGCCTTTTTGATTAGGATAGATTGTCTTGACGGGATCATTTCTGACTTATATTCCTACTAATTTCTTAGTTTCACAGTATCCAGTTGTGAAGGTTCTTATCTAAGCCTTAGAAGTTCTTCCGAACTTCTGTGTCGCTTGCGGCAGGGCCGCTCGCGCAAGGAGATAATTTACTCTCATCCCCCATGCCTGTCAACAACTTTTTTAAATTTTTTTGGACTTTTTTGGAGAGATTGATTAGATAGAGATATTTACCTGGGACTTTAGTTAAATTCCCTTAGTTATCGAGCTTTAATTTTGTGGATTCTCTTACGCAAACTCTTTATAGATTTGCCTGAATAAAGAGGTGTATCAACATTTTGCGGTTTGATGCTCATTGTTTTAGGCATATCTTTTAGGTGCACCTCTATTGCCTGTTTTACTGCGGGCAAGATTCTTATCGATAATATCTTGGATACACTACTTCTATCTGAAGTGTTTCTTGTATTCCCTCTAAGCTCAATCGCGCCAGACTTGCCAACCCATGATAGAAAGGATGGTGCGCTTCGTTTTGCATCAATTCCAAAAAATGGCTTGACCATGTAAGAACATGCAACTGCAAATACTCTATGAGAACCTCTGGTTTATTACGCGCGATATAGGCCATCATAAGCAGTAGCGTCCCCAAATGATCTTCAGGCTCATCGCTTGTGCCTTTCTTCACCCCTATACCGTTGCGACGCATCCAATCATGCAATCTCATCGTAGTGGAACCAAAAATTACTTGTTCTCTATCCATATATACTGAACCCCAGGGCGGAGCAGCTTTTTTCTGTGGTCCCACAAAAAGCCTTCGGTATTCCCAATAAAGCGCTTGATCTTCAAATCCTGGCACCAAACCTTTCTGTATCTCATGTATGCAAACTGCCGCTTTTTGATCTTCAGTGAAAGGCCATTCTTTAGCAGCTTCTTGCGTGTCCATTTGAACAAAAGCCTCAAACAGAGAGCGGATAGCATTCCCTTCCAACTTAGGATCATGAGTAAAAAGGGGACCTAGTGATTCTCCGATAAACGCAATCTGGTTAGCTATTTCTTCAGAAATCACTCGAGAAACCATTATCAGCCTTTCTCTAGAAACGTTTGAAATGCACGCCGTCTAATTCCGTGTCACGTTTCTCACGTGAAAGCTTTCGTACAAGAAACGCAATTTATTTACCGATATTTATAGTAAAGGGCGCGAAACTAATCGCGCCCTTTGTTTTTGGAAACCTAGTTTACTTTCAGATAGATTTCCTTCTTACAGTGCAATACCAATCTGCAATCCGTAGAAGCACAAACGTGCTAAGAAAATTGCAATCACTACCAAAACGATTGCAATGCCAAGTAAAAGAGCCGACGGATAAAGCTTGATTGCAAAAAATCCCATGCCGTAGGCAATTACCGACAAGACGATAAAGAATACAAAGCACGGAATTAGACTTCCCGAAAGTGCTGCAACATTAAAGAACACACTTGTTGTAGTGGAAGCCATCGCAAAGAATGCAATGACGCCAACAAGTGCAATAAGCGCACCGAGCGTAAAAGTCCAAAAGACTGCTTTTTCTTCACCATTACTTAAAGTGATGTTTCCTCTGGTTGCTAAAGACAGCACCAACATTCCCAGAAGCGTTCCTCCAAACAGGAAGAAGCCAACCATCATCACAGGAGATAAAGGAGTATTCCAAGTAACTACGGTAGGAAGCATGTAGGCAAGACCTACAAAGATGGCAAAAATTACACCTAATACTGCAACAACAATACTAAAGGCCTTGCGTGCCTCAAACGTCAACTTGCCCGTAAGTGCCACAATCCAATAAATTGCAGCAACGATACAGAAGATGCCAAATGCCGTAATTTCGTTTGCAAGAGGCGTCGATCCAATAGTAGATGCCACATTAAGCGCGTTCATTGGGCTTGCTAAGTGCATAAATGAAGCAATTAAGCCCACTAAACAGAACAGCAAAGGAACAATCGTAAGAATATCTATCTTTTTGTATTCTTCAGCGGAAAACTTTTTAGTGAAGAACACCAAAGCCAACGTTACGAAAGCACCCGCGCCTAACGGTGCAAGTGTAGTGAAAATTGCAAGAGGTAATTCATGCAGAGCCATATCCATGGTCTATTCCACCTCCTGTGTATTGGTAACCAATCCAGTTGTATCACCTGGATCAAGAGCAGCAGGGCTCTTCTTAATAATAATGTTGGGATTAGTGATAGAAGGATCGGGCATAGGAGCAATACCAGAAACCCCTTCATATTCCTTCTTCAATTCATCAATAGGACCAAAATCAAGTGCGCGAAGCGGACACGCATCTACACAGATGGGGTTTTTACCTTCCGCTACGCGACTAGCACAACCATCGCACTTTACCGAATGTCCCAATTCACGATCAACTTTTGGAACGTTGTAGGGGCAATTCATAGCGCAATAGCCACAACCAATACATTTGGTCGTATCAACACTTACTAACCCTGTATCAGGATCTTTATGCATCGCACCCGTTGGGCACACCGCCACACATGCAGGATCATCGCAATGCTGGCAAGCAAGCGATACGTGATAAACAAAACAGTCCGTCGAGTATGTGCCTTCAGATTCTGTCCAAGAACCACCTTCGAAGTCATACACCTTACGAAATGCATTGTCGACAGTAAGATCGTTGTAGTCTTTGCATGCCATGGTGCAGGTACGACAGCCTGTACAACGTGAATTATCGAAATAAAATCCGTATTGCGTCACGATAACCTACCCCCTTAAGCCTTGCTAACCTGAACGATCATTGAGTGTGCTGGGCCATTGCCTTTTGCATAGGGCGTAGGCTTGTACGTGGTTAAAGTATTCACGCATCCGCCAGTGTCAATCCTGTCACCATCCATATTGGCATTGTGCCATGCTCCCTGAGGAATCATGACTGAACCAGGAATAACGCGGCGCGTTACGAATGCTTGAATTCGAATCTCGCCCGCAGGACTCTTTACTGCGATAGTGTCACCATTACCGATTCCTCGAGGCTGCGCATCTACTGGATTGATCCACAGGGATTGCGGTGCAATCTGTTCAAGTTCTTCGATGAAACCAAAAGAAGAATGCGTACGACTCTTGTGGTGGAAACCACAACAATACAGCGGATATTCCTCTGTTACCGAGCCATATCCTTGGAACCCTGGAGTAAATACAGGAATAGGATTGATAACCTCATCGTCTTCTAGTTCCCAGGTATCTGCAATAGTCTGCAGAGCTTCAGAATAGATTTCGATCTTACCTGATGGAGTTGCCAATGGATGACCCTTGGGATCTTTACGGAAATCTTCCAGACCAATAACAGCAGGAAGTTCCTGCTTGAACACGCCTTGCTCTTTCATTTCTTCCCAAGAAGGCATGGTAATGTTGTATGCTTCAGGAGCAGCAGCGGCACCTGTTTCATATAAGTGCTGCGACCACTCTTCATAGGTGCGACCCTCGGTGAATTCTTCTCCTATACCCATCTTTTCGGCAATTTCTGCACACACATCATAGCTATTGCGGCACTCACCTGGCGCATCTTGAGCAGGACCTCCAACGCATAATGCGGTATACCATTCGCCATATCCTTGAGTCTGCATGTTTAACACTTCAGAGCGCATAGCGTCTGGAAGCAAAAGATCAGCATACTTAGCAGAGTCTGTCATAACGGTATCCCAAACCAAAATGAATTCACACTTGGATTCATCGGTCAGAATATCGTGCGTGTAGTTAATATCGCCATGCTGGTTGGTGAGGCAATTACCCGCATAGTTCCAGATAAATTTAATATCAGTGCTCAACTTATCCGCACCCATAACACCCGCATTGGTAGCGGTCATTTCTTTGCCATGATCAATCGCATTAAGGTACTGATATACGGGAATGGTCGTGGTTACAGGGTTTGGAACAGTACCAGAAAAACCACCTACCAAACTGATATATGGTTCTGCTTCGCGCTGGCCGGTATTAGTGCCAGGAAGACCAATTTGGCCAAGCAGAATAGGAAGCATAGTGATAGCACGCGTGGTATCTTCGCCGTTGGTGTGGCGCTGTGGACCCCAACCCTGAACGATAAAGGGCGCTTTCGCTTCAGCCATCAGTTCTGCCAGTTCACGAATGCGCTCGGCAGAAATTTGGGTAATAGGAGCTGCCCATTCAGGGGTCTTCTCCACCATGTCATAACCTGTGCCCATGATGTAATCACGATAGGACTTATGCTGGCCCTTAGCGGAATCTGGCATCGTTGATTCGTCATAGCCAATACAATACGTATCCAGGAAGTCCTTATTGATTTGATCGTTAACAATCCACTCGTGCGCAATTGCAGAGCAAAGAGCTGCATCGGTACCAGGACGAATCGGTTGCCATTCCTCTGGATGGCCTGAAACTGATTCATTCATACGTGGATCGATATTGATAATCTGACCACCACGTTCTAGCACTGCCTCACGTGCGCGTGCGTAATCCCAAGTAATATTTGCGCCACCCATACGCGTTTCGCAAGGACTATTACCAAACATAACAATAAGATCCGAATGCAGTGCTGCTTCAGACATAGAGCTTGCATTTACTGCATCATAAGGTGAAAACGACGTAGCTGGAACACCAAGAGTTTTGTGATTTCCGTTTTCATCCAAATTGGATGAACTGCCATACATAAAGGGCATAATCGCCTGAAGCATATGAGTCGAATAATCGTACCCCTGGTTCAAATACCCACCAAGAAGCGAAAGAAGACGATTGCCTGGCTTGCCCATGCAAGCATACATACCTGTTGCATAAATTACATAGATAGCTTCGTTACCATACGTATCGATGGTATAGCGCAGCTTATCAGCAATTATGGTAGTTGCCTCATCCCAGGAAATACGTTCGAATTTTCCTTCGCCACGCTTGCCAACACGCTTCATTGGATACTGAAGACGGTCTGGATGATTAAGCCAACGACGCATACTACGGCCACGAAGGCAGGCGCGCGCCTGCAAGTCTTCATTGCCCGTATTGTCTGTTTCCATGTATTGGACTTTGCCATCCTTTACATGCCATTGAAATATACAGTTGCCTGCGCAGTTTACATTACATTGGCTCCATGCAATAGTTTCTGGTGAATCCGCGTATGCAACTGGAGTTTCTCCCACAACGCCTTCAGAAGTAGCCAAAACACCGCCTGCTGCTGCAAGTGCACCCAGTGCGCCGGTTGTTTTCACGAAGGTACGTCGTGTCAGAGATGGAGAATGATCTGCCATAGTAAATTCCCCCTCCTATAAGCCTTATACAAAATACAAGGGCACCTCTTGCGCCCTTTCAAGTTGCTTATCTTTAGTTCTTCCCCTCCTACTTTGACAAGCAACTATAATTCCCCTTTGCTTACCTTTTCGGCTACTATCATTGTGACGCTTACAACAAGATAATTTAGGTAGAAAACCAAAGTTTGTAATGGTTTGATTATTCTATTTTGAGAATAACTAGAAGCATGCAGGAAGATAAACAACAAAGATTTGTTGTTTGATGATCTTTTATGAAAGGCAGTCGCGTGGTTACCCTCAACGATGCGGAACAGATTATTGATAGTCTTTCTGCTAAAGCAATCAAAATTGAGAAAACGCACTGCGTTTGCGTACGGAACCGAAACGCTTCATGCAATCATTGCTCTAACGTATGTCCTACTTCATCGATCGAAGTAAAAAATAACTGTCTAACAATTAATCCTGATACGTGCATCCAGTGCGGAAGCTGTGCAAATGCGTGTCCTACTCAAGCTATCTCAAGCGCTGCGCTTCCCCATGAATCTTGGCTAAATATTGCTCGATCTCTTCCTGATCACTCCACAATTTGGATCTGCTGCGAAGAACATCCGCTTGCCCAAGAGCATTTATCACATTTGGTCACACTGCCCTGCCTTGCTCATCTTGATGAAGTGCACCTTTTAATAATGGCGCATTACAACATTAAGCTTATCCTTCTGCATAACAGCTGTGAGTCGTGTGCAAAAGCTCAAGCAAAAACCCTCATAGACAAAACTCTACAATCGGCTCAAAGGTTTGCAGACACCTGGAATATTTCTCTCGACATTAAGCAGAAAGAAGAAACCTCAAAGGAAGAAAGCTGTTATCCCTTACAGCACGACAAAGGCGGCTATTCGCGCCGCGGCTTCTTCGGATCGCTAGGCGAATCGATTAAACACCTCGGCTATAGCATTGCAGAATCTGCCTTTGAGTCAGCTTTCCCCGACCAAAGTCCCGCACCAACGCTTGCCCATGAACTCACGCAGGCACCTGGAAAGTTAATAGTTTTCATGCCTCTAAGAAACACACTCCTGCTTAACATCCTCTTCGAAGAACAGCAAGCTAATCCACCACAAAAACAAACCATTATCGAAACGCGATTCTGGGGACAAGTGACCATAGATAACTCCTGTACAAACTGTGGTATGTGCGCGCGGTTTTGCCCCACACAAGCTTTGATTCATCTAGGAGAAGAGCCTACTTCTTTTGTTTTTGGCAAACACAATCCACCTGGCCCTGATCATGGATTTCGCTGCTCTGATTGTATACAGTGTCGACTGTGTGAAGATATCTGCCCCACAAAAGCACTGCACGTTCACGGACGTATTTCCAGTACCGACCTGTTTGATCTTGAGCCCGTTGTACTTAAACGTCATGATGAATAATAACTAATTGCTCTGCAGGTATCAGATTAGCTTACCCTTTAACCAAGGGCTTCAGTTTTACTCTTATCAGCGCAGATACCTATCGCAATCGCCACTAAGGAGCTTCCATGAAAGATATACACCCTCAGTACCAAGAATTATCATACCAACCTGAACCAGATATTGCTGCTTGGCTTATTGAGGCAAAGCAAGACCCGAAAGCCCCTTATGTTGGGATGTATTTAACACACAATGGCATCGTGAGAGCTACCCCTAAAAAGATAGTCCGCAGCAATGAATTTGAAACGCCTCTGTCTGAGGAAGAAAAAACTCAGAGGGTTATTGCTGTCGATTTTTCCTACGATAAAAAAGGTCTTGAAGAAGCACTTAGCGAAGCACGGACCTGGGAAGGCGTTTATTATGTTCGTGCATGGTTGAATTCTGGTAGCGTTCCTGTTGGTTCCTCGCTCATGTATGTACTAATCGGTGCTGATATTCGCCCACACGCAATAGATGCACTCAACAAGCTTGTAGGACATATTAAGAATAATCTTGTTACCGAAACCGAGGTATATGCCTGATGAACGCACCTTCGACACCAAGTCCAGCCATAAGCTTTATTGGTCGAAAGAATTCGGGAAAAACAACCCTTCTTGAAAAATTAATCGCCAATCTCTCCGATAAAGGTTTACGAATTGCCACGATAAAACATCACGGTCACCCCGACTTTGACATTGATATTTCAGGCCGCGATTCTTATCGTCATCGCGCAGCGGGTGCCCAAAGTACCACGATTCTTTCCGATGTACGTTTTGCGCAAATAACTGAGCTGTCTACACCTCGTTCCTGCGAATCTGTAATATCCCAACTTTCTGGATACGACTTAGTTCTTGTGGAAGGTTTCAAACAAGCCTCTATTGCCCATATCGAATTATTTAGGGCAGAAAACCCGCGCGATATTGAAGCAGCATCAATACTTCCTGATGTTTGGAAAGAGCGGGTCAAAAACAAATCCTCAGATACGGCAAGCGCAACGGATAATCAAAATACCTTACCTATCGCAGTAATAACCGACATTCCTTCAGTGCAAGCCAATGCGAACCAGTTTCAAATTCCTTGCTTTACTTTTGACGATATAGAACCCCTTGCTTCATTTCTTCAAGACAGGTTTGCTCGTCCAAAAATGAGCGTCGTAATTCAAGCTGGTGGCGAATCCAAACGCATGGGTGTACCCAAAGAAACTGTTTCTTTTTTGGGCAAACCAATGATCTGCCATGTAATTGAGCGCGTCTCTTCTCTTGCCGATGAATTAATTGTTACTACCAACAATCCTGATCGGCTGCAATTTCTCAAAAAGACGTATCCAACTATACAGCTCGTTCCCGATCGGCTAAAAACACGGGGATCTATTTCGGGATTGTATACGGCACTGCTCTGCGCCCACCACGATCTTGTTAGCGTTGTTGCCTGCGATATGCTTGATTTCCCTGTTGCCCTGCTTGCACAGGAAGCGCTTTTACTAAGACCGTGCGCTTACCCTAACCTTGCTGTCGTACTTCCAAAAAGCGAACACGGCATTGAACCTTTTGCGGGAGTTTATCGAAAAGAACCCTGTCTCTCTAAACTTGAACAGTTTATCTCCGAGAAAGGAAACAACACATCTTTGCGCGATTATCTTGATCTTCTACCCTGCGGTTATATCGATTGTACAAGTCCCTCTAAATGCGCGCGTTTTGGAGGAAGCTTTCTTAATGCCAATACCCCCGAAGAACTTATTGCTGCAAAAAATATGCTAACCACTTCATCAGAATATCTTTATTGATGTCTATCAATAGTGGCACCCACAATGTCACACGAACGTATTCTGTTTGCTCTTGAGCGCCCTTAGACGGTTCCGAGATCCTATTTTACTCTACTAAAAAAAGCACTGAGCTGAGTGCCTCTTCTCCTGCTTCCTTTAGAACTTTTTCAGTTTCACGAAATGCTTGAAGAAGCATCTTCGCCTCTTGAGTGAGCACAGAGCCACGTGCGCCCTGCCTTTCCAGCAAAGCAAAACCCAGTGATTCTTCGGTGTTGTGCATTATTTTCCAGGCTTTGCTGTACGCCATGCCCATTTCCTTGCAGGCTTTATTAAGGGATCCTGTTCTTTCTACCCCTTCACAAAGACGCGCAATACCGCGACCAAACGCAGGAGCATGAGCCTGCGTTTCTTTATTTCGAATTATTAAATGAACCTCAACCTCAAGAGTATCTAAACTCATTAGTCTCTCCCCTACTCAATACTCCTCTTAATTCTAGACACTTTCTTTATCCAATAAATAATTAATTGCACCATATACCGACGCTTTTCCCTGTTTTTATAACCTCTTTACTCACCCGCAGAATACGGACTATATTATTCTCAAGCAAGGATAATACTCGATCGAGAATAATTCGCAGTGTAGACACCATTTTAGGGAGATACCATGACACATCGACTTTCCTTAAAACCCATTTTCGCGCTGGTTGCATGCTTTGCCATCGCCTTGGCCTTGGTAGGCTGCAGCTCAGACAATTCAACGCAAGAAGAAAATACTTCAGAGAGTACTTCAAGCGAAAACGTAACCTTAGAAATTTATGCTGCCAATTCGCTTGAAAAAGCACTCGATGAAGTTCAGGAACTTTACACTTCTCAAAATCCTTCAGTTACCTTTGCCGATACCCAATATGAAGCATCAGGCACCTTAGTAGAGAAGATGAAAGCAGGAGGCGAACCTGATATCTTTATCTCCGCTTCCAAAAGCAACATGGACAATGCAATCGAAAATGAAAACGTTGCAGATGGCTCTCAGTTCGACATGTTTAAAAACGACCTAGTTATCGTTACCGCCGAAAGCAACGACATCGATACTATCACCCTAGAAGATGCAGTCTCTGGCGACTACAGCATTGCCATTGGAGACGCTAATGTTCCCGCAGGCAACTATGCACGCCAGTCTCTTGCCTCAGTTGGTTGTTACACCGACGAAAATGGCACCGATGGAGAGATCACGGGTGCCATTATTGATCAAGTACAAGAAGCAGATAAAGTAGGATCGGTTTGCAAGCTTGCCGAATCGGGAGAAGTAGATCTGGCCTTTGTGTATAGTTCCGATGTTGAACGCTATGGTGGTGTAAAGGTTGTATGCACCGTACCTACAGATGCCCACAAGGATATCATCTATCCAGCTGCCGTAACTACCATGGATGACTCCAGTGGCGCTGCACAAGCATTCCTTGATTGGTGCACAACCGATCCTGATGCTCAGGAAATTTGGGGCAAATGGGGCTTTGAATTAATCTAGTTTCTCTTTACGGAAAGGTGTGAACCTCCAGCACGTTCGCACCTTTCTTATCTTTTCACCTTGCTACCGTTTACATCTTTTCCTCAGTAGTCTCACATCGTGGTTTTATACAATCATTTCACACCAAAGCAGGAAATGTGAAGCATTCAAAAAGTACGACATACTATTCAATGATCTTGAGCAGATTGTTCTGTCTCATTGTTTTTATGCTTTCCTTAGGTCTTTTCGGATTATCGGGAAGCATTTCTTGTGCTTGGGCAGACTCGAACCAAAACAACACCACAGAATCCAGCACGGTTTCCGTTTCTTCCGAAGGTGAGCGTGCGGTTATTGAAAATACACCCTATGCAGCAGATGAGTTTTCCCGAGCAAACAAAGGTACTAACCGCGCTGTTGATAAGGTGTATCGAGGATATACCTACATTCAACCACATGAAAATATGGCCGCATTGGTAGATGTTGGCTCTTTTGTTATAGTTTATGTTCCTCAAAGCCAAACAGAAGCATTGAATCTTTCGCTTGATAACGAACAAGACTGCCAGGTGATAAAAGATCTTTTATACGCGTTGGACAATAACGCTGCAGGAGGAAATCTCAAAATTGATCCTGACACCCCTTGGTATTTCACCCAAGAAGAAATACACACGCAAAATGGTGTGGTTTTCTCCTTTAATCAACCAGTTGATGGTCGCTTCTACACCTTCGTCATAGGAGATGACGGTACAGATCTTTCCGAAAACACCTCGACTGATGAAGTTTATTTAAACCACGCTTCGTTTGCTCAACTCACTTCAAGCGAGGCTACCACTATCACTGAAGCAGCAACAGGACTTGGTGCTTTGGCAGAATTCTCCCAAAGCCTAGATTTGTCTCCCCTATGGGTCACCCTTAAAACTACCCTTACCGCTATCATGATTATTTTCATACTGGGCATTATTGCTGCCTGGTGGTCACTTCGCTTGCCAGACCATTGGCAAAATGCAGTAGATGCAATTTTCACTATTCCAATGGTGTTACCCCCTACTGTTTGTGGCTTTTTACTGCTCCTGGCTTTAGGAAGCAATAGTCCTGTTGGGCAATGGTTTAACGCTATCGGATTTCCTCTTATCTTTAGTTGGCCAGCAACAGTTATCGCCGCCGTTGTTGTAGCATTTCCCCTTATGTATCGTAGTGCGCGCGGTGCGTTCGAAAGCTTAAATCCCGACATGCTTGATGCCGCCCGTACCTTGGGATGGAATGAGGGCCGCATATTCTTTAAACTCATGCTCCCTCTTGCCTGGTCTTCTATTGCTGCAGGCACCATGCTGGCATTTGCGCGTGCTCTTGGTGAATTTGGCGCAACGCTTTTCTTGGCGGGAAATTATGTAGGCATCACGCGCACCATTCCTATAGCGATTTACTTCGAATGGATGGGCGGCAACACTGATGTTGCTCTGTTCTGGACTATTGTCGTAATTGTTTTGAGCTTTGGCGTTATTTTTGTTCTTAACATATGGAGTAAACACACTACCCGTTATCGTCGCAAAGAGGTAAACAATGAGTCTGAGCGTTGACATAGCAAAGCATTTTGGTGATTTTAGCCTAGAAGTAGCCTTTGATGCTGGTGCTGAAACACTGGGTTTTCTTGGTGCATCAGGGTGCGGAAAATCGCTTACTTTACGTTGCATTGCGGGAATAGAAACGCCTGATGAAGGAAAAATTATCGTTAATGATACAGTGTTTTTCGATAAAGCTCACGGTAAAAAAGCGCGCGTTAATCTAGCGCCACAACAGCGCAAAACTGCACTGCTTTTTCAAAATTACCAGCTGTTCCCCAATTTAACCGTAGAGCAAAATGTAGCCGCAGGCCTTAATCCTAAAATGGATAGTGCCACGCGCAGCACGTTGATCAACGAACAGCTTGTTCGTTTTGGATTAGAGAACTTAGCAAAGCGCTACCCCCTTCAGCTATCGGGTGGCCAGCAACAGCGAGTTGCGCTTGCGCGTATGCTTGCCGCTAAGCCAGGAATCCTTATGCTTGACGAGCCCTTTTCTGCGCTAGACGCCCACCTTAAAAGCGCTCTTGAGCAGGACCTCCAAAAACTGTTTGAACGTTTCGAAGGATCAATCCTCTATGTTTCTCACGACATAGATGAAGCTTTTCGCTTCTGTGACCGTATTGCCGTGGTCAATGAGGGTCGTCTCGAAGAAATCGACACAAAAGATCGTATTATTACCGACCCTCAAACGCTGGCAACTATTCGTCTTTCTGGATGCAAAAACACCACCGAAGCCATCTATGTAGACGAACATCATGCCTTTTTACCTAAATGGAACATCTCCATCACTTCAACAAAGCCTCTTGACCCCGAAATTAAGTATTGCGGCATGCGCGCCAAATTTATCGAATATGCCGATGATGCTACCAGTCTGAATCCCGACGAAGCACCTATAAAAAAATCAACAGAACTTAGTGCAAACACCTACTGGGTTCGCGTGGAGCACGTAAGTGATTCACGTTTTGAGCGCACTGTTCTTATTACGTTTTTACAAGGTAAAGAGCTTGAAACCATTCAAAAAAACGAAACCTTTTATACAGAAACAAGTAGCAATGCAGAACGAAACAATAATGCTTTCTCCAACTTGCACGGAATTCGCACAGGCTCTCTTGATCTTACCGAAGAGACCGAAATAACCCCCATTCAGTGGCACATCAATAAGCTAACCACCACCAGACCTTTGCCAGAAGCAGGGGACCTCTGTAAAGTTACCCTTAATCCTCGTGGTTTATATTTCGTCAATCGCTAATAGTTTTCAGGAATACTTATGTTTACAGGCGCAACTACATCATCTCTAACAAACGCGGAAGAACACGTGCTCCATGACGGCTTTGGTAGAACGATTGACTATCTGCGCATATCTTTAACCGATAGATGTAATTTACGCTGCGTATACTGCATGCCCGAAGAAGGAGTACCTTCTCTTCTGCATGAAGATATTCTTACCTTGGAAGAAGTTATTTCGGTAGTCGAATTAGCGGCAAAAAACGGCATTAAGCATATTCGCCTCACCGGAGGCGAACCCCTAGTTCGTAAAGGTATTGTAGGTTTAGTTCAGGCTATCAAACAAATAAAAGGTATCGAAAGCGTTGCTCTTACCACCAATGGCATTTTGCTTCCTACCATGGCAAACGACTTAAAAAACGCAGGTCTTGATCGCGTTAATATATCTTTGGATTCCCTCGACAAAGACCAGTACCGCGCCATAACGCGCTGCGGTACTTTAGCGGATGCACTCGCAGGAATAGATGCTGCTCTACACTACGAATTCGCTCCCGTAAAAATAAATGTAGTAGTAGTTCGTCATTTGAATCAGAATCTTGCTCAGTTCGCTCGGTTAACTTTAGACAAGCCCCTCCATGTACGTTTTATTGAATATATGCCCATCGGCAAGATAGACGATTCGCTGCCACCTGCAATTAATGCTAACCCTCTTACAAAAACAGTGACATCTTCAGCATTTATTCCTTGGAGCGATCATGATGTTGTGCCTGCTGTAGAGATACGTTCGCTTTTAAATGATGCTCTTAAGCAGGAAGGCATTGATCCTTTAGTTCCTCTTAAGAAATGTAGTACCGATGCAAGGTGCTCTTCGAAAACTGCAGCCAAGGCAGCCGAATATGAGACTCCTGATACCGCAGCTGCCCCTGTCGGGTGGGGACCAGCAAGCTATTACAAGATTCCAGGAGCAAAAGGGACTATTGGTTTTATTTCTGCAATATCAAACCATTTTTGCGCAACCTGTAATCGCTTGCGCTTAACAGCTGATGGCAAACTGCGCCCCTGCTTGTTTAGCGACGAAGAACTTGACATTCGCGGTGCGCTCCGAAATGGAACTGAGAAAGATCTCCAGCAGATATTCAACGAAGCACTTCGTATTAAACCTGAAGGCCATCATCACCGTCGCGGCACCGAACGTAGCATGAGCCAAGTAGGTGGCTAGAAGACGAAAGGTGTAAAGTAATTACGGTGCGACTAGAACAACTCAGGAAACCTAAAGGATTTCTTATGGCAGAACAAAAGCTTACTCACATCAACGCTAAAGGCGAGGCTCATATGGTCGACGTTTCTCCGAAGGATGAAACAAAGCGCACAGCTGTCGCTGAGGGTTTTATCTTTATGAAACCCGAAACTCTCGCATTAATTGAATCAGGTAAAGCGAAAAAAGGTGATGTACTTGCTGCCGCACGCATTGCTGGCATTATGGCGGCGAAAAAGACCAGTGATTTAATTCCTCTTTGTCATCCATTGATGCTTACCAAGGTAGAGGTTACCTGCGCGCCTTTTAAAGATAACCAAGCGCCTGAGCCTTTTGATGGCCACTGTGGAATACGCGTTGAAACCACCTGTAGTTTAGTAGGCAAAACGGGTGTAGAAATGGAAGCTTTAACCGCAGCCAGTGTTGCGTGTCTTACCATATACGATATGTGCAAAGCAGTAGACCGTGGCATGGAGATTGGACCTATTCGATTGCTTCATAAAGAAGGTGGCAAAAGCGGCACTTGGGATCGACAGTAAGTCGAACAAGATTCTGCAATTACGCTATACAAACCTAAAAAAATCTCTGAGAGATTCTCTGAATACTATTCCTGAAAGGCACGTTGATAAACGTGCCTTGTATAAAACATGAAGCGGTGAGCGCATGAGTTTGTAAGCTACAAGCTTACAAACGAACAGCGTAACGGGAATCCTCGAAAAAAATTATTTAGGTTTGGATTATCGTCATTAAAGTACTGGCAAGTCAATGTAATACTAATGTCCACACCCTGCCATCATGGATACCGCATGCGGCAATACTGCTACTACCCCATCCCAATTTTCACAAGCGGCTTTTTTGCTGCCAGGTAAATTGAGCACTAAGGTGGTTCCGCGCTGCATACATAAAGCCCGCGAAAGCATGGCACGAGGAGTTATTTGTAAACTATACGCACGCATACCCTCAGCAATACCAGGCACTTCTCGATCACACACATCACGGGTAGCTTCTGGCGTTACATCGCGAAGCGAAAGTCCTGTTCCTCCGCAGGTTAACACTACATTCACTTCAGGCAAATCCGCTGCCGCTGCAATAGCGGCAGAAATTTCTGCACGATCATCTTTTACCAATGCATACGAAGCACACTTCCACCCACGAGCAGCAATACGCTCCTTCAGAGCTGCGCCAGCCGTATCTTGAGATTCATCACGTGTGTCCGAGCAGGTAATCACAGCAAAGGTTAAAACAGGCTCCTTGGCTTCCGTTCGCCCGCAAAACTCTCCAGTAGAAAATGAATCACTCACCGAAACTCCTCCCCTTCTGTTTTCTCGCATTCAGTCTATTCTGCTTCCACCGAAGTAGTCCAAAGCACTATTTAAATCACAACGCCTTCATCAACATCGAGGAGCAAGCACTCCACTAAAGTACCTGCTTCTACCTTCTTATTCTCGGGAACGCCTTCGGGCAAAACCGCTAGACAATTACCGCTCTGAAAAGGACTAAACAGGCCAGAGCTTTGACTTTTAGCAGGACGAACCTGTACGCTACCGTCTTCTCTTCGCTCTAACGTTGAACGCAAGTAAATTCGACGCGCATCTTTCTTCTTTGCATCATTCGTTAAACGAGCCCAAATGTGAGGTCTGTCGAACGTTGAATACCCCTGCATCTTTCGAAGAGCAGGGCGCACCAAGAGCTCAAAGCCGCAATATGCTGCTGCGGGATTACCCGATAAACCAAACACGGGCGTGCCTTCTACGAACCCAAATGTTTGTGCTTTTCCAGGGCGCATGTTAACAAAATCCATAAGGAGTTCGCCGTTTTCAGAAACAACTTCTTCGATGAAATCGAAATCTCCCGTAGATGCTCCTCCGCTGGTTACCACGAAATCGCAATCTTTAGCAGCGTTCAAAACCGCTTTAGTAAGCGCATCTTTATCGTCTTCAACGATGGATTGCAAAACTGGAATACCTCCCGCACGAATTACCGAAGCTCCAATTGCATAAGAATTGCCATCGCGAATTTCGCCTTTTTGCGGAACAGTATCTGGGCCAACCAATTCACTTCCGATAGGAATTACCGCAACGCGAGGACGACGATACACCTCAACATGGGCCATACCACAACTTGCAAGAAGACCCGCACCTGCAGCACTAATAGGCTCTCCCGCTTTGATGGCTATTTCGCCAGCGTGAATTTCTTCACCTTTTCCTCGGATATTAGCACCCACTGCAGAGGGAGCCCTAAAGGCAACTTTCCCAGGAGCACGTCCTTCATTTTCGAGATAATCCACAATCTCAAATTTCACTACGGTATCTGCCCCAGCAGGAACGGGAGCACCCGTCATAATACGCACGCAGGTACCAGGCTTTACTACCTCATCGTAGTAATCACCTGCAGGAATTTCTGCAATAACAGGAAGTTCTACAGGGTTATCCGCTGATGCATTTTCGATATCTGAAACAACAAGGGCAAAGCCATCCATAGCGGAATGATCAAAAGGAGAAATATCTATATCGCTTTTTTGGTCCTTTGCAGAAATTCTACCTATCGCATCAAGCAAAGGGACCATTTCGGTATCCAGTAAAGGAATTGCCCCAAGCACGATTGAACGCGCTTGTTCAACAGGGATTAAGTTTTGTGCTTTCATCATCTGTGCACCTCATCACGCAAAAGACGATAGGGATATCTAGAAAGAGACCTAGTTGAATAAAGCCTGCACCTAGAAGGACCCCTTTATTCTAGATCAAGAATAAAGGGGTCTTTTGTGACAAAGTAAATGACAGGTTCGATTTTTGTTAAAAGCGGCAAAATCAAAAATTTTAGATAGTTCCAAGCACCTCATAATACGAACCCTGCGCACAGTTACGACAAAGAATTTCGCCATGTTCACCCTGAACTTCACGCCCATCGGTTATTTGTTCGCCACATCGACCACAAACTGCAACCTGACGTGGTCTACCTGGAAGATCGTTTTCGGTAATGCGCACACGCACCTGTTCTACTTTAAAGAGATCTTCATCGGAGCGCTGCGCGAACCATTCACGCAAATTACAACCCTTAGGGGCCTTTTCGCTCATGTTGGTCATACGAATTGCTTTACCACTTTGGATATCATAGAACGTGGCTGCTTGCTTACCGAAATCTAAGCACTTCATGCGGCGCTTACCTGGATGGCAATTCGTAGTAATCATGATGGCATCAGTTAGGCAGCGATCACATTCCACATACACAATAAGATCACGATAGGAATCGGGATCTTCGATGCCAAAATAATTCAGAGCGTAGCGCGCCATACGCACACCCGTTAGTTGACCTCCACAAAGATGTCCATGAAAACTAATTGCACGTTCAATATCTTCATCGAAAGTACGCATCATAAAGACTCCTTTGAGATGACCCTATGTTCTCAACTTGAGTTCTGCGGGTATGAATAAAATCGGCTTAAATTCTACAGCTCTCTACGTGCTTCAATGGCACGCCCCAGTGTTACTTCGTCAGCAAACTCCAAATCGCCGCCCACTGGCAAACCACTTGCAAGACGCGACACCTTAACACCGAGTGGTTTAATCAAGCGCGCAAGGTAACTTGCGGTTGTTTCACCTTCGATATTGGGGTTAGTAGCAAGGATTACTTCTGAAATAGTGGGATCGTTTAGGCGTGCCAATAATTCTGCTATATGCAAATCATCAGGCCCGATGCCTTCAAGGGGAGACAAGGCGCCACCCAACACATGATATACCCCAGAAAAGGTACCCGTACGCTCAATAGGAGGAATATCGCGTGGTTCCGATACGACACAGATAGTATTCTGATCACGCTTAGGTGAGGCGCAAATATCACATAGATCATCCTGGGCGTAGTTAAAACACCGTGCACAAAAATGCACGGTGTCTTTTACTTCGATAATCGCCTGCGCCAAACGAGTAGCGTCAATACGATCTTCATTTAAGATCCAGTATGCAATTCGCTGCGCAGATTTAGGTCCGATTCCTGGAAGACGCTCTAATTCATCAAGCAATTTTTGAATGGCAGAACTTACGTTCACTTACGTAACCCCACAAATTAACGCAAGCCAGGAATTCCAGGCATACCGCCGCCCATACCAGGCAAGCCCATGCCGCCAGTTACTGCACTTAAACGAGCATTGCTTTCTTCGTTGATATTACGAATTGCTTCATTTACCGCAGCACAAACCATATCCTGCAGCATTTCTACATCTTCAGGATCCACTGCTTCAGGATCAATCGTGACAGATTCAACCGTCATATCGCCACGAACAACAGCGGAAACCATCCCGCCACCTGCCGTACCTTCTGCGGTCATGGTAGCTACTTCTTCTTGCGCCTTTGCCAGTTCCTTTTGCATCTTTTGTGCCTGGCGCATCATTTGCTGCATATTCATAAGGTTGTCTCCTTTTGGTCGTCTTGCTTTGATGCACTATAAAAGCGCACGCGCTTTAAGCATTGTACCGAATTGCAGCATACAAGCCACAAATCGCTTTATTAATACAGAAGCCTTTCAGTTATTCAGAAAGCTCTTCGAACTTTATTCCTTCCCCAAAACTATTTGTCAGAATAGTTTTTATCTGGGCGCTTTCATCGTTTCCTTCTATCGGCTGCATCGAGGGCTGTGGGGCAGGTTTATTCTCATACCCAGCGTTAGGCTGATCGACAGCAGAAGGCAAAGAGACTTCTTCCTTCATTGAGCCGGTAGGGTTATCGCTAACAATAGCTGCGTAACTCGGATCTTCTTCTGCCGCGAAAGCATCGCCATATGCTTCAAGAGGAACCCTTTCTTCCTCATAAGAAGAAACTGAAGTTGATGCAGCTTCATAAGGGTAAGCCTGGGATTGAGCCTGAGCTTGAACCTGGGTCTGAGACTGAACCGCAGGTGCCGAAGGCGCTACTTGAGGGTGAGCTGAAGGCTGAGATGCCTGGCTTGTCGGCTGAGACTGAAGCACTTGACTTGCCGACTGAGGCGAAGGCTGGATCGCCATCGGTTGAGCAATCGGTGCTTGACTTGCTGGTTGAGGCGAAGGCTGAGGTACTTGATAATTCTGAGTTGCCGCCTGACCAGATCCAGCCGCGGATTGCGCAGCCTGAGCAGCCTTTATTGCTGCACGAACGCGCTCTGCCTGAGATGCCATCTGGTTTGGTTGAGCAGCCTGCGAAACATTTACCTGGGAATTCCCCATCGAAGAAGAATTCGAAGCAGAAGCAGAATTCACAAAGGGCGATTGAGGCGATCCGCCCTCTTCAAGCATCAAACGATACGGAACATGGCCTCCTGCTATCGAGTCGATAGTTTGGGAAAGCAGTTGCTGTACTTCAGGTTTTTGCGCTGCAGTATAAGCAAAGCCATTATCTTTTCCGAAGGTGATTACCAGTCCACTTCCGTTTGATTCGCCGAAGATTTTCGCATTCATAAACAGTACACCACGCGCAGGATTTGCCTTACGCAACGAGGAAGTAACCGAATGCCAAAAACGCTGTACTGCGGCAGGATTAGTCACCTCAATTGGTAAAGCTCCCGATGCTGCAGAAGTCTGATTTGGCGGTACGCTTTCAACTCCAGAAGGCATTCCCCCTTGAGGTGCCGGTTGCGGTGGGTTCTCCTGCACTGGAGCAGTAACCACTGGTTGAGAGTTTACCTGCAAAGAAGACACCTGCTGGGGTGAATCCTGGAAATTCGCTTGTTGTGGCATTGCCTGCGGAGCTATTTGCATCTGAGCTGGTTGAGCAGATGCCTGGGGCGTTGATCCTTGCAACGAGGTAGCCTGCGGGGCCGCCTGAGGTGTTACCCGCTGCGCTGCCTGATTCATTTGAGATGTTGTCTGCGAGGCAATATGAGGCGTTATCTGTGGCATTGCCTGCGGCGCTGCTTGCAACGGTGGTGTTGACACTTGAACTGCTGCGCCAACTTGACCAGAAGCTATCTTTCGTTCCAGCTCTTCAATTCGCTCCGCCAGCGCCTCTATAGTTAAATCGGATTCTGGCCTTACCATGCGAGTAAGAGCGATTTCAAAACTCAAACGAGGGTTGCTAGACGAATGGAGCTCTTTCGAGAGATCGCCCAACACAACCAGAAGTCGACTTAATCGATCCTGACCGAAGTATTTAAGCTGATCAACCATCGCCTTGCGCGTTGCTTCATTCACCGATATTTCAACCTCAATACCCGCCATAGAAAGCAGATACATATTGCGCACATACTCGGAAAGATCGCTTACAAACTGTGCAAGATCAGCACCTGTCTCAACATAACGAGCGACCCAATTAAAGCATGCTGCAGCATCACGCTTTCCAATAGCGAGCACAATTTCAGAAAGATCAGTTTCGTCCAGAGAACCAAGCAGATTTTGCGCGCCTTCCAGCGTTACATGACCACCGCCGAATGCTATTAACTGCTCAAGTGAAGTGAGCGCATTTCGCATACCACCATCAGCGCGGTAAGCAATCAGATCAAGCGCCTCTCCTTCGAAATCTACTCCCTCTTCGACGCAAATTGCCCCAAGACGAGAAACAATAGCTTCATTGGAAATACGATGGAAATCAAACCGCTGACAACGAGATTGTATGGTGTCGGGAACCTTCTGAGGGTCGGTTGTGCAAAGTATAAAAAGAATATGCTCAGGAGGTTCCTCTAATGTTTTCAGAAGCGCATTGAAGGCCGCATTGGTCAGCATATGGACCTCGTCGATGATGTACACCTTCCAGGCACCACGCGTAGGCGCATAGTTGACGCGCGCAATAATTTCTTCACGAACGTTATCGACACCAGTGCGACTTGCCGCGTCTAATTCGTATACATCTGGATGAGTACCTTGCGCTATAGCCTCACATTCAGGACAAGTTCCATCAGGTTCGACAGTAGGACCCTGTTCGCAAAGGAGCGCCTTGGCAAGAATACGAGCCATGGTTGTTTTACCGGTACCGCGAGGGCCGCAAAACAAATAGGCATGAGAGACTTTCCCCTGCTCGATTGCATTTTTGAGCGTTCGTTCAATATGCTCCTGGCCCACAACATCTTTAAAGGTAGTGGGACGATATTTACGATACAGCGCCTCCATAATTTAGTTTTCCTCTTCGGACTTGGCATGTTTTGCACGCGCTAAACGTTCTGCCTCGGCAGCAGTCTCCACCTGAAAATCGCGCGTACCGCTCTTGCGTGCAGAAAGAGCCGCTTTCACAGCACCAATAACGGCAGGTGCCACCGAAACTGCTACGATGCCAAGAACAATAACTTCAAAGTGCTCCTGCACAAAAGGAACACCACCAAAGAAGTATCCCACCAGGACAAAGAGAGATACCCACGAAATGCCACCAAGACAATTAAAGAAAGTAAACTTAGCGAAATTCATATGCCCCGTACCTGCAATAAAGGGAGCAAATGTTCGGAAGAAGGGCATAAAACGCGTAATAACAATAGTCAGCCCACCGTATTTTTCAAAGAAGTGGTCCAGCTTTGCCATACGCTCAGGCGTAAGTGCCTTAACCTTGCCCGAATCGATAATACGCGAACCAAATAAACGAGCAATCCAATAATTCGAAGTGTTGCCCAGAATTGCTGCGGCATAAAAAACGATAAGGGTCGCAGCCAGGCTCAGCCCACCCCCGTCAGCGGAAAACACACCCGCCGCAAACAAAAGCGAATCTCCTGGCAAGAAAGGAAAGAAAACTAAACCAGTCTCAACAAATACGATCAAGAAGAGTGGTGTATACACCCAGATAGGACCCAAGGCAATAATCCAGCCTGCAATAGCTCCACGAGGATCTTGAAGAAGGCCCAAAATAAAGTCGATGAATTCCATTAGACTCCCGTTACATTCGGTATAACCTTGCTCAAAACAAATTTCGCCGATCAGTTGGTGACCGGCGAAAGACTAAAGTATCCCGAAAAGGTCTGGCCGCTCGTCAGCGGTCCCTTATGGCTGCTTCCTCCCGGACCTGACCAGGTTCGAAACATGGCGCCGGCCAAACCCAATCGAGATACTTTTTCAACATGAGACAGTATAAACTAACCTGCGCAATAAACGAAAAACTCTTAGATAAATTAAGGAACCTTCCATAAACTATAAATCTAACGTAATGTTCTCCCTGTTTTTCGGAGCGAACTTTAGTTTTTTAGACGAACTATAGTTTTCAAGGCGGACTTTAGTTTTCCGAATAAAGAATCCACTTGAAATCACTCCAAACGAGAAAGCGCCTCAGCGCCACTTCAAATCACTCCGGACGAGCAAGCGCCTCGGCACCACTCGAAATTTCGGTAATTTCAGTTGTGATTGCATTCTGCCGTACGTGATTGTAAATCAGTTTCAAATCATCTAAAAGTTCTCGCGCATTTTCAGTGGCGTTATGCATAGCAATTTGACGCGCTGCCTGCTCTCCTTCAGCAGAATTGATAAGCATATAATTCAAATAGCCATTCAGATAATCAGGAAGCAATTTGCTCAGCACCGCTTCCCTGCTCGGCTCGTAATTAATATAACCTTGAAGCTGCTTTAATTGAGGATCCTGATCAGCAATGCCCTGAGCGTTACCTGCCATTCGTTGTTCAAAAAACATATTCATATTGATGGGCATTATTTTCCACATTGCGGGAACCTGCTCATACAAATTCTTTGAATGATTGTAGAAGGCATACACCTCATCGATTGTTCCCGAAAGGTATGCATCGACAAGATAATCGGCAATGGTATCTGCCTCTTCCGGACGTGGATCACCCGATAAGTCTCGGAAAGCTATAACAGGTTTGTAGCCACGATAGGTAAAGTAATTTATACCCACCTTTCCGCAGGCAATAATTTCTACCTGACATTCTCTTTGCTCATACTTTTTTAGCGTACGCTGCGCTAATTGCAAAATATTGTTATTAAATTGGCCCGCAAGTCCTCGATCTGAAGTAATGACAACTAAAACTACTTTCCTCACAGAATCATGCGGTGTTGCCAGCGCGACTGGCTCTCCATTAGGATCAGAGAGAACCGTAAGCAACTTACGCATCTCTCGCGCATAGGGCTCCGCCCTGTCGACCCGTCGCTTTGCACGCTTAATTTTTGTACGAGAGATCATCTCCATCGTAGAAGTTATTTGATGAGTTGCCGTGACTGAGGTGATGCGTTTTTGTATGTCGTGAAGCGTTGCCATAAAGCGTTCCCTTCACTCTCAAGCGCACACGCTCGAGAGTGCCTGTTTAATTCCCGCGATGCCATATAAGCTTCCACAACAACATATTACGTCGTGCTCATTGGCTAAGTTCAGCACCTGTTCTACCGCCTGCAAAGGTGAATGCGCAGCCAAAACCATGCAACCGTGTCCGTGATCTTCTTCGGGAAGCTTTGCAAGAGCACGAATCGCTGTTGCTGCCAAACTTCTCTCAGAAAGCGCTCGATCCATGGCAGGAGCATAGCACACGAATGCTTTTGCGAGAGGCGCATAGCATTCCAACATAGCCTCGTAATCTTTATCCGCCATTACCCCTATACAAAAGAGAATCCTTCGAAGCGGATAACGCTGCTCTAATTCAGAGGCAAGTTGTCGAGCAGCATGCACGTTGTGAGCGCCATCAATGATGATATCGGGACTCGTTTGAACTACCTCAAAACGCCCCGACCACTGTACCTGGGAAAGACCGGCGTATAATGCGTCGTCGGATATATCCCATCCTCGTTGCCGCAACGCTTCACACCCCTCAAGTGCCAATGCAGCATTAAAGCGCTGATAACTTCCCTGCAATGCCACAGACAAGTGTTCATAAGTTTTGTAGGTAAAATCCTCCGTAGTGCCCTTCACTTGATCAGAGCAGACAAATCGAATTTGCGCCCGTTGATCCTGCGCTGTTTGACGCAATACCTCTTCTGCTTCAATTTCCTGAGGTGCGCTTACTACCAAGCATTCAGGCTTGATAATTCCCGCTTTTTCAGCAGCAATTTCTGTAAGAGTGTTCCCTAATAGAGCACAATGATCAAAAGAGATAGGAGCAATAAGCGCCACTTCGGGTGTTTGAATGACGTTCGTGGAATCAAGACGACCACCTAAACCTACCTCTGCAACTACTATGTCGCATCCCTGACGTGCAAAATACAGAAAAGCAACCGCCGTCATAAGCTCAAATTCGGTAGGATGTTCGCCCATTACTTCTGCTGAATCACGGACGAGAAGCGTCACTTCGCAAAGTTCTTTGCGAGAAATAGGCTTTCCGTTTATGCGTATGCGTTCTTCGAAATACTCGATATAAGGGCTCGTGAAAAGGCCTACTTTATAGCCCGCTGCCTGTAAAATGCTCGCCATACAAGCACAGGTCGAGCCTTTACCATTGGTGCCTGCCACATGCACAAAGCGTAAAGAATCCTGAGGATTGCCGAGACGTGCCAACAGCTCACGTGTTCGGTCAAGCCCTAAGCTCATCGTATGCCATCGAGGCTCATTGATATACGCAACCGGATCAAAATCGGGATCAACGTTAAGGTCAACACCAGAGCCAACATGAGAAGGCTGGGAATCGTTAAGCATTATTGGTCCAATCCTTGCCCACTACCACTTGAACATCGGTCTTTAACGAGTAATACACACCCGCAGAAACCGTTCTTCCTGTCCCAAGTGTCTGCACAATAGATTCAGCAGCAGTTTTGTCTTTTTCTTCACGATAAATAACCAGCGTTTCATCGTAGACAAATGATTCCGCATTGCCCGTTTCTTGAACCTGATAACCGGTGCTCGTCAAGATTTCTGCCGCCTGTGCACTGTAGCCATCAATTCCTGCTCCATTTAAAACAATGATAGAAACAGAGCTCTTATCAACCCCACTGGTATCGACAGAAATATCCATATCCTGCCCGGATTTAAATTCCTCCAACACCTGAGAAAGTGACGAATTGACCGACCAATACACACCGTCACCTGCAGTAATATCACTTCCGGGAACTATTGCCGAATAGATTGTTGCTTCGTTGTAGATTCCCGCAATGGAATTGAGTGTGTCGTAGCTCATATCGGTTTTGATTTTGCCAGCAATAGTATCGGCACTCATGGCAAAACCGATGCCGCCTTTTGCCTGGATTGCATCGATGAGCGAAGTAAAAATCTGATTTTGGATCGAAGATCGTTTTTCAAATCCATCGTTATAGTTTTTAGCACTTACATAAGTAAGAGCCTGTTCACCATTGAGCGTCTGCTCGCCCGGATCAAGCACGATAGTTCCCACAGTAGGATCGTCCACGTAGGTATCTACATTTACCTGCAGGCCACCAAGCGCATCGACAAGTGACACAAAATCACTATCCGTAATGCGAACATAATGATTAATATCCTGCTCGATCAGAGAAGAAACACGTCTTACCAGTTCTCCTTCATTTACCGCATAGGGTGCATCACGAAGCATGGTTGCGGATTCAGGAGCATTGTCATACGTTTCCGAAATCGCACTAGGGATGTTCAAAATCGAAATTGTTTTGTTTGGCACATCTACTCGCATAACAGCCAAATAACTTGCGGTTTCACCCGCAGGATCAGAATCCGAAATTCCCGCAAGCAATATATAGAAAGGATCAGTGTCCGAGGCTGGCGCCACAAGCGCATTGCTTACTTCAGAATCATTTAAAGCCATTGAAGAAGAAACGGACCCTCGAAAAGCGCAGTTGCCCAACGTTAAAGCTATAGCAACCACCACCAGAATCACGAGTCCGATCATGACATAACGCATTCGATCTCGCCTGCGCATAAAAGTCGCTGTACGAGAACCGCCTGCTTGATGGCGAGCGGTACGCTCATCCACCGAACGCGATTGAAAATGGATCTGATTTATTTCCCCTGATCGAGTGTTTACCCGCTGAGAAGAAGGACGTCGATGAGCATTTGCCCCTGTAGGGGCACGATGAGTGTGCGTACCTGTTTGCCTACGAGCATGCGACCCCACTACCGAAGACGACCAAGCATCTTGACGGCGACGAGAAGATCGTCTCGAAGGACGTCCATGCATACTGTCCTTACGTTTTCCAAACATACCTAAGAGCTCCTAGCCCAACTCAAATTCAAACGCCCTAAGCACTAAAGCGTAGTACGTTCGACCTGAGCACCAAGGGCACTGAGTTTTCCAACGTAATCTTCGTAGCCACGATCGATGTGATAAATATCGTGGACTACCGTTTCACCTTCTGCCGCAAGACCAGCAATAACCAAAGCCGCTCCTCCACGAAGATCAGGCGAAGAAACTGGAGCACCTTGGAGTTTTTCTACTCCCTGAATAAGCGCATGATGACCCTCTACGGTAATGTCTGAACCCATACGATTTAGTTCAGAGGCAAACATAAATCTATTTTCAAAAATATTTTCAGAAATTACTGAGTTTCCCTGAGCGAGTGCGGTAAGCAGCATGAATTGAGCCTGAAGGTCAGTAGGAAATCCGGGGTGTGGAAGAGTCTGGATATCAACTGCCTGAAGAGGTTTTTCACGATATACCGTAATGGAATTATCTGTCGTGGTTACTTCGCAGCCCATTTGCTCCAATTTCATAATAGCCATTCGCAAAAAAGAAGGATCAATGCCTACCGTTGTAACAGGACCACCTAAAAGTGCCCCAGCAGTTAAATAGGTTCCCGCTTCGATACGATCGCCAACCGTGCTGTGTTCACAAGGATGCATTTCGGAGAGCGAAACGCCATGTACGGTAATAGTGGGAGAACCAGCCCCTTCGACATGAGCTCCCATTTCATTGAGCATGTTTGCCAAATCGACAATTTCTGGCTCTCGTGCTGCGTTGTCGATGATTGACGTACCTTCAACCGCTACTGCTGCCATAAGCATATTCTCGGTAGCACCAACGCTCGGAAACTCCAGCAACACATCTGCCGCATGAAGTCCGTTGGGGGTTGATGCGTACAGATAACCATGCTCGTTCTTAAAATGCACACCCATAGCCTGCAGCACTTTGAGGTGCATATCGATTTTACGAGCGCCTAAGTTACAGCCACCCGGCATTGCCACTTTAGCGCAACCAAAGCGCCCTAGCAGTGGACCTAGTACCGAAATGCTTGCACGCATCTTAGATACCAATTCGTAAGGAGTTTCATGACCTTCTGCATGGGTGGTGTCCACCACGAGCGATTTGTCCTCCCAATACACTTCAGCGCCTAAGCTACGTAAAACCGCGCTCATTATATCGGTATCGGAAATGTGCGGAACATTATGTAAAACGCTTTTGCCCTGACCTAAAATCGAAGCGGCAATAAGCTTTAGTGCAGAATTCTTTGCGCCACCTATCTGAACAGTGCCCGATACGTTTTTTGTTTCGCGCGCAATAATTACTTCTTCAGACATACCTATCCTTTCGAATAAGCTTTAAACTTTCCCGCAAGAGATCCTTGCTCTCCTCGCGATATGATTTATGCAGAGCCGAACTCATTCCTGCCGCGATGCGTTCCACGCGAAGTCGAACTCGTTCCTTCCGCGATACACCTCGTGCGGAGTTGGAAAGGCAAAGCTTACCAAAGGTTTTAATACCTTAGCCGTTACTAACTATATTCTTTTGAACTCATTCATTATAAATAAGAGAAGGACTAATACTTCCAACCCCTATACAGGTTACATATTTGTTGAAACGCGCTGGTGTCGAGTTGTTGTGCTCGAGTCAAATCGTTGCAGTAATGTCGGATCGCCATGCTCGTGTCGAATCGCTGCGTTTTTGCTTAATATCGGTTTTCTGCCACATTTTGGCTAGTCCTGCGAAAAGTAAGAAAATTTTTACCGGACAAACTTCTCTTTTTTGTTTCACTTTTTAGGAGAAAATCGAAGAATAAACTCATTCGACCCTAAATTGTGGCATATCGTGTGAAAGATAGCTCAATAAGTATTACGTATTAATTCACAACTCCAGAAAATGTGTCAAAATCACCTTTTTTGAACCCCTCTAAAAGTTTGAGCATTTTTTAAATCTTTTAAAAATCACGAAAATCTCGAAGACCTTAAAACAAGAAAGATCCTGGCATTTTCGAAAACCTCGAACTCATCAATCCCAAAAATCTTTCTAAATTAAAAGAAAAAGAAGGTTGTTACACAAAAGGGTCGCACTATGTGCGACCCTAAAATGCGTTTTATGAAATGCTCTTTAGCAGACCAGAAGCATTTAATCCAAAACGTTTCTCGATCATCAAAGCTTCTAATCGAAAGCCTCCTGCGCATCAAGCGCATCTGATCGAGACACTCATACGCATCAAGCCCGTTTAATCAAAAGCCTCCTACACATCAAGCAAACTCGATCGAGAACCTCTCGAATATCAAGCACGCTTGATCGAAAGCTTCTTGAGCATCATAAACACTTGACCAAACACCCGTTAAACACTAGATGTGTTTAACGGGTGTGTTTAATCGAGTTGCTGTTTTATTCGCCCAGCATGAAGCGAGTGAAATCAACGATTTCAATGGTAGTACCCAGCTGCTTAGCAACTGCAGCAGTGTACTGATTTACGGACTGATCAGGATCCTTTACGAAAGCCTGCTCGGTCAAGCAGCTTTCCTTATAGAACTTCTCCATACGGCCCGTAGCAATCTTTTCCTGAATGTTCTCTGGCTTGCCAGATTCAGCAGCCTGAGCCTTGTAGATGCTCATTTCGTGCTCGATGATTGCAGGATCTACAGATTCACGAGTTGCAGCAACAGGGCTTGCAGCAGCTACCTGCATTGCGATGTCGCGGCCATACTTCTTGAAGTCCTCATTAGTTGCGAAAGAGGTATCGCCCAACTTAAACTCAACAAGAACGCCAATCTTGCCGCCACCATGAATGTAGCTTGCAACAGCACCTTCAGGCTGACCAGCATAAGCGAAACGAGCGAGCTGAATGTTTTCGCCGAGTGTATGAATAGCGTCGGTTACAACATCCTCTACCTTTTCGCCTTCAATTTCGGATGCTTTAAGAGCGTCCATATCTGCAGGCTTGTTAGCAATAACAGCAGTTGCAATCTTTTCTGCATATGCATGGAACTTTTCGTTCATGCCTACGAAGTCGGTTTCGCAGTTCAGCTCAACCAAAGCGCCTGCCTGGCCATCTTCGGAAACAAGAGCCATTACCATACCCTCATTGGTTGCACGACCTGCCTTCTTAGCAGCAGCTGCAAGACCATGAGTACGAAGAACGTCTACCGCCTTATCGATATCGCCTTCAGCCTCAGTAAGAGCCTTCTTGCATTCCATCATGCCAGCGCCGGTCATCTCGCGGAGTTCTTTAACGAGAGCTGCGGTGATTTCTGCCATGTTCATTCCTTTCTTAAAAACCTTTGCGGATAGCCCCTTTAGAAAGGAGCAATAAGCCTATTTAGGAACAAAGTTACTCTGCAGCAGCTTCGGTTGCAGCTTCTGCAGCTGCCTCAGCAGGAGCTTCCTCGGTTGCTTCAGCAGTCATTTCTTCCACGGTAACAGGAGCGCCAGTACCTGCGATAACTGCGTCAGCGATGAAGTCTGCCAGCAAACGAACGGAACGAATTGCGTCGTCGTTTGCAGGAATGCCGTAATCTACGTCGTCAGGATCGCAGTTGGTGTCGAGCGTACCAACAATAGGAATGTTCAGACGATGAGATTCATGAATTGCGATCTGCTCGCGATTGGTATCGATAACGAATACCATATCAGGAACCTTTTTCATGTTGCGAATACCGTTGAGATTGGTCTGCAACTTAGCAAGTTCCTTGCGAAGCAAAATCTGCTCTTTCTTAGGAAGAACTTCCATGCGACCATCCGTCTCCATTGCTTCGAGCTCTTCCATGCGCTGAACGCGAGAGCGAATAGTAACGAAGTTGGTCAGCATACCGCCAAGCCAGCGAGCGTTTACGTAAGGCATACCGCAACGGTTTGCCGCATTAGCAACAGACTCCTGAGCCTGCTTTTTGGTGCCTACAAACAAAACCGTGCCACCCTTTTCAGCGCAACGAGATACTGCGGTGTAAGCAGCGTCCAGACCGTAGAGGGTTTCCTTCAGATCGATGATGTAGATGTCGCCACGATTACCGAAGATATAGGGCTTCATCTTAGGATTCCAACGACGGGTCTGATGACCGAAGTGGGTGCCTGCATCAAGCAAGGACTTGATAGTAATTTTTGCCATGTTTTCTCCATTCGTTAAACCTCTGCGTGGGTTCATCCCCATTTCGCAACTAGGCAAGAGTTAATACCACCTGCGCCCACTCTTGCTGATGGGCTCTTACTGTTAAAGCCCAGCAAATGCTTCAGGCGCATTAAGCGTTCTGTATCAAGCACTTCCTCTAGTCACTAGCGAAAACAGGTCCGCCACGCATGCGAAATACTTACGCTGCCCCGCATACAGCCCCTTGCCGAATGCAGTTTCTTGACGAAGTGACTCTATGGCAAATGAGCACACTACGACAAATTTGCAGCCTTTGTAGTATAGCAAGCTGGCAAACAGGTGCAAGGTTTTAGACACATTGAGAACACGTTCTTACAAAACTCATACATTTATGGAATACACTCGATGCTTATGGATATATGTTCGGCAGCCACAAACAAATGCCAAATACCCCAAGATCTATAAGCAGTCGCTCGAGCGCTTATGAACGTAATTGCTCAGGATGCTCCGAAAGCAATCACGCATTTATGGACGCAAATCATGCGATTTGGGTAGAAATTGAAGCCATAAAGCAAGCACAGAGGCGGATAGGACGGATACAGGATTCTAGGACAGGTTGCAGGGTTATAGGGCTGCAGGACTGGGGGCTGCAGGGTTATAGGCTTGTGCAAAATAATTGGAGCGATACATTTATATGCCCCAATAGGGTTATAGAAAATGCGGGCCCCTCATTGGGACCCGCGAACATAATTTAGACTTATTGGACTTAGTAGACTTATTGGACTTAGCGAACTTACTGGACTCGTTTGTTAATTAGACTGCAGAAAATTTGTTAAGGTGCGTCTCATTAGCAACACTGGTTAGCAACGCCCAGAGGATTAAAGCTAACCCACCAGCTCATCCAGGATTAAGACTAGCCCACCAACTCATCCAAAGTCTTTGGGCCACAAACCGAACCATCAGCCATTGCAGCTTCGATCTGTTCGTCGGTATATCCCAAATCCTTCATAACAGCAACAGTAGAACTTCCCAACTTGTCACTCGGCGTATAAACCGGAGCGGGCTCGGATTCAAACTGAATAGGAACCGTAGGAATGTTTCGATCAGCTTCAGGATAATGAATCTTAACCAAATAATCGTTGTCCCATACGTTTTGATCTTCATATACATCCAAAGGCGTCTGGCATAACTCAATAGGAATACCTGCATCCTTGAACAGCTTCAAGGCTTCTTCAGCGGTCATCTTTGCGAGCGCTTCATCCATAATGCCTACTACTTCAGGATTCAAGCCTGCCTCATTCATCTTGTTGCAATTAACCAGACGAGGTTCATCGATCAAATCTTCGCGTCCGATAAGACCCATGATCTTGTTGTAGTCGCGATCGTATTCTGGATCACACATTGCCAAATATTTACCATCGCCAGTCATGTATACGTTATTGAAGGGGCAAATTACCTCCAAGCGACTCTTGGGATAAGGGTTACCATACTGAGCAGAAATCATACCGGTCATCAGCGCATAGACACCTGCGTGCTGAAGTGCACAAGTTACATAATCGCCTTCGCCTGACTTTTCACGTCCAATAACGGCTGCACAAATACCTGCTGCCAAGAACATTGCTGCCTGCAAGTCGCCATAACCGTTAGTAGGGATCATAGGTGAATCGCCACGATTTACCGTAGTGCCAAATACGCCACCACGAGCCATATAGCAAGTTACGTCGAACCCAGGATCGTCCTTTTCGGCGCCCTTCTTCCCGTAACCAAGCCCATGACCCATGATCAAACGAGGATATTTTGCGTGCAAAGTTTCCCAATCGAGACCCATCTTGCGCAAAGACTTAGTACGCGTATTCGTAATGAAAACGTCTGCCTCTGAGAGCAATTTATCCATTACTTCTGCGCCCACTTCGCTTTTTAAATTAAGTGAAATAAAACGCTTGTGTAGGTTGCACATATCGAATGCGAGATTTTCTTCATCCGACATAGGCATGTTAAATACAGCTGCTTGGGTTACACGCAGGGGATCACCCTTTGCAGCCTCAACTTTGATTACGTCGGCTCCCCATTCACCAAGAACGCGACCTGTTGCAGGAGTTGCCATGTAGGTAGTTAAATCTACAACCTTTATTCCCTCGAGCGGCTTCATGTGATTCTCCTCCCCCTCAGGCAAACACTTTTGCATCATGCGCTTTAGTTTTAGTCCCCTTTAACGCATCGCGTTACTCGCGCACCTGAGAACAATTGACTTGTAGCCCGAATAAGCTTATAGCCAGAATTAATAGTGTTCTTTAATTATAGGTATAGAAGGTATGAATCAAAAGCTTTCAACCATGACAAAAATACCGTTTATTCGCCTAACTATTAAAAGAGCTAATAGACGAAAAGGTGGTTCAAAAACGTTAATCTTTGAATTAAAAAGTGTTTATGTGATTAACGCCATCATACACTCGACAGGGCGCTACCCATGCGATCAGCAGCACCTAGAGATACAACTCGGATACCATTCAAACAGCAAACGCTCTACCTCTCGACACAGTAATACTATCGATCACGCATTGCTTTGAGTTTTGCCAGCACTTCGGGATTAAGACGATCAGCAACGGTGTTCTTGCGCGAAACCTGAAGACTACTATCGCGATCAGCCTCATCCGCCAAATCATCCATTTCGAGACTGAAACCGTTTGCACTCATACGATCCACGCCGCCACCAAACACCGCATCTTGAATAGAAGCATCGCTCGTAACCACCATCACCTCGACACGACGCTCGCGGGCATCATGGGAAAGTTTTTCGATGATCTTATCTGCCGAAGAGCCATATGGCGAAAACATGACTTTAACGCCGCCGATTGTTTGAGTTTTACCCGCAGATTCAGGATTATCAGCCGCATCAAAAACAATGATGGCTTTATATTCGCTACCCGCATATGCCGCAACATCGCTGATTAGCGCCTCGCGAACCATGTTGAATTTCTCGTAAGTGAAGTCCTCCCGATTACGCATATGAAGATAGCGCGAGCCACTACGTAGCACGTTATAACCATCAACAATAAGCAGCTTATTGCGTTTTTTAGCCACGTTTAAGCACCCTTTCAGATAGTCATTGCTCACACAGAGCGCATGCGCACTCGCGAGAAGACATTCGCCTTCGTCTAACAACTAATCGGTCGATTTATTTTGCTCGCGACATTGACGCATCCATTCATACATACACGCCGTTGCCGCCTGCGCTACATTAAGCGAGCCTACTTGTCCTGCCTGTGGAAGCGCGACTAAAAAATCGCAATGTTCTTTTGTTAGGCGCGAAAGGCCCTCTCCTTCACTACCCATTACAAGTACCAAGCGGCCAGCCATCGGCGCGTCCCAAATACATTCCGTCGCTTGCTCAGAAGCACCCGCTACCCAAAAATTTTCTTTTTTGAGACGCTCGATAGTTTGAGCAATGTTGCCAACTTGCGCCACTTTAATATGAGAGATCGCTCCAGCAGAGCTCTTATAAGTTGCTGCTGTCACACGTGCAGAACGTTTATTGGGAATCAGTATGCCTGAGGCGCCTACAATTTCTGCCGAACGCGCAATAGCGCCTAAATTACCCGCATCGGTAATATGATCCAAAATAATGATAAGAACTTGTCCATTATGCTCATCTGCATGCAATTGAGCGGCATCGATAACATCTTGAGCGCTTGCGTATTGATAGGGGCGCGTTTCCAGCATAAGCCCCTGATGAGAACCGCGCTCTGATCGAGCATCCAAATCACTACGCTTGACCTGCTTTACCGAAACGCCCATCTTATGGCAGCGTTTAACAACATCAGAAACGACTTTATCTCCCTTAAGACCATCGGCAACATAGAGGCATTTGGCAGGAATATTTGCCTTTAATGCTTCTAAAACAGGTCGTTTACCTTCTACAAATTCTGCCATCGGCTTGCCTCCTGGCAACGATCGTCTCTTACCTCCATCACTACAGCACCCTTTGCGACACACAATTCCGTCATTAAGCAAACTAATCAGCTGCCGCTGAATAACTCGAAAGTCAATCGGTGCCTTTATAACACTTTTCATACGCTATTATGGCGCTTTTGTGGGTGCGTTAATTGTATTAAAAAAGCGAGCTACAAGAGCTCGCTTTAGAAATTAATCCACCTCATCGGTTCGAATCTCGGCCTCCAAACAAGAAGCAAGATAAGAGCCGAAACATTTTCAAACTGGCTGGGCCAGCAGGATTCGAACCTACATAGCTGGTACCAAAAACCAGAGTCCTACCATTGGACGATGGCCCAGTAGCGCGGAGTCAAATTATAGCGGCAAGTCTTACTAAATTCAATGCAAAACTTAGCGCGTGCACAATTTATTGACACTGCCGCCGTCGCGGTTGATTCCCAAATTTTCCATTTGAGATTTATCTCGCGGTTAACTTCTGACTGCCGTCGCAGTTGGTTCCCAATTGTCGACGTGGTTAGTTTCTCACTGCCGTTGCAATTAATTTCCGGCTGATGCTGCAGCTAGCTTCCAGCTTACATTGCAGTTAGCGTAAAACTATTGCGGTCTCAGTTTGATAATTAAACGTGCGCCATTCCACGCAGCTCTACGCGCACCGCCTGACATCAATCCTTACTGAATACCCTCCAAATGAGGAATCATTTCAAAGCCAGCAGCCAGATCCTCATCAGTAGGAACGTAGTCGGTCATCGAACCATCCTTGTAGGACATGTAAGCCGCCAGGTCAAAATAGCCTGTACCGGTCAGGCCAAACACGATAGTCTTCTCCTCGCCAGTCTCTTTACACTTCAGGGCTTCGTCCATTGCCACTCGAATCGCATGCGCTGACTCAGGGGCAGGCAAGGTGCCCTCAACGCGTGCAAACAACGTTGCAGCCTCAAACACTTTTGTTTGCTCAACCGCACGAGCCTCATCAATGAAGCCATCATGGTACAGCTGAGAGAGAATGGGGCTCATTCCGTGATAACGCAAGCCACCTGCATGATTAGGGGATGGGATAAAGGCAGAACCCAATGTGTACATCTTTGCCAGTGGCGTAACTTTACCCACATCGCAGAAGTCATAAGCGAACTTACCGCGCGTCATGGTAGGACAACTTGCAGGTTCAACCGCAATGAAATACGGCGCATCCTTACCTGCCAACTTATCCGCCATAAAGGGAGCCATTAGACCACCCAGATTGGATCCGCCACCAGCGCAGCCAATCAAGATGTCAGCCTTTTCGCCTATTTTGTCGAGTGCCGCTTTGGTCTCCAGACCAATAATAGATTGATGCAGTAGCACTTGATTTAAAACGCTTCCTAATACATAGCGACATCCCTCGGTCGAGACCGCCTCTTCAACTGCTTCAGAAATTGCTGTTCCTAGCGAACCAGAATTCTCGGGATCTTTTGCCAGAATAGCACGTCCCACATTTGTTTCATTGGAAGGCGAAGGAGTCACGCGAGCACCGTAAGTTTCCATAACTGCTTTACGATACGGCTTTTGCTGCGCTGAGCATTTCACCATATAAACATGCAAGTCTAATCCAAAGAAACCACATGCCATAGAAAGCGCAGTACCCCACTGCCCTGCACCTGTTTCAGTGGTCAAGCAGGTCAATCCCTGTTGCTTGGCATAATATGCCTGCGCAATAGCCGAATTAAGTTTATGAGAACCGCTGGTATTGTTGCCTTCGAATTTGTAGTAGATCGTGGCGGGAGTGTCGAGCGCCTTCTCCAAAAATTCCGCATGTACCAAAGGAGAAGGACGATACATCTTGTAGAAATCACGTACCGGTTCAGGAATAGGAATAAAACGATCGGTCGTATTAAGCTCCTGCTTGGCAAGCTCTGTTGCAAACACGGGCTCTAAATCTTCAACCGTTACAGGCTTTAAGGTTTTTGGATTCAGCATGGGTGCGTGATCGGTCTTCATGTCCGCACGCAAGTTGTAATAGTGAGTAGGTAATTCGTCTTCAGATAGATAGGTCTTGTAGTCGGTGCTTACTCGCTTGTTCATAGTAGTGTCTCCTTACTTTTCTCAGGAGACAATGGCAATAAAAAACGCCCTGTCTCCTACCACTTACGTGCAGGGACAAGAGCGAAACTCCTGCGGTGCCACCACTGCTTGACGCTATACGCGTCCACTCATGAAATGCAATCACATTTCTGCTCTATAACGGGAGCACCCGTCTTTTGCTACTGTGCGAATGCGTTTACCGTACGGCAAAACTGATCACTGATTCACAAAAGCCCTCGGAGGTCCATTTGATGATTCGCTTCCTGTCGGGATCCCAGCACCCCCGACTCTCTGTGAGTGCGCTACCACCGTTACTTCCTCGTCAACGGTTTGTTGGAAGCAACTATAACAAAACTTTGCATCTACTCAAGGTATTTTTCCTTAATTGGCAAAATGAAAGTCTGAGAGAGGGGGGTTTGATTTTTCTTTACTGTCATTTCCTAATTACCTATTGACTTAGTAGGTAATTAGTGATGATATATTCCTACCTTATTGGTAGGTTTTGAAAGGAACACTTATGACACGCCTTTATCCTTCTGTAGATCAGTTAGTCGGAAGCACTCCCCTTGTGCGACTTTCACATATAGAAAAAGCCCAAAACATCCCCGCTACTCTTCTCGCAAAGTTAGAAATGTTCAATCCGGCCGGCTCAGTAAAAGATCGTATTGCGAAAGCCATGATCGAAGATGCTCAGTCTCAAGGATCGCTCACCCAAGATTCGGCAATCATTGAACCAACCAGCGGAAACACCGGAATCGCTCTCGCGTCGATCGGCGCAATGAAAGGCTATCGCGTAATTTTGGTAATGCCTGAAACTATGTCTATTGAGCGCCGACAGCTCATGAAGGCGTATGGCGCGGAGCTTGTTTTAACCGAAGGAGCAGCTGGCATGAAAGGCGCCGTAGCGAAAGCTGCCGAATTGGTGAAAGAAATTCCGGGAGGCATATCCCTTGGACAATTTACCAATCCTGCCAACCCAGAAATTCATCGCCGTACCACTGGGCCCGAAATCTGGAACGACACCGACGGTGCCGTAGATTTCTTTGTTGCGGGTGTCGGAACGGGAGGAACTATTACAGGTGTTGGCGAATATCTAAAAGCCCAAAACCCTGAAGTACGCATTGTTGCCGTAGAACCCTCCGATTCAGCGCTCCTTTCAACAGGCGTTGCTGGCCCTCACAAAATTCAAGGTATTGGAGCAGGCTTTATCCCTAAAACCCTCAATACTGAAATATATGACGAAGTGATAGCCGTTTCTAATGATGATGCATTCGCCACAGCAAAACTTATTGCACAAAGTGAAGGTGCTCTCGTTGGCATTTCATCTGGAGCTGCCCTCAATGCCGCAATCCAGATAGCTAAGCGCCCCGAAAATGCGGGAAAAACCATCGTAACTTTATTGCCCGATACGGGCGAACGTTATCTTTCCACCCCGCTTTTTAGTGAATAGAAAAGAGGAATCTTATGGAAATATATGCCGATAACGCCGCAACCACTGCATTGAGCCCTCTCGCACTTGAGGCAATGCTTCCCTTCTTCGACCAAACGTATGCAAATCCTTCAAGTCTGCACGACTCAGGACAGCGCGCCGCCGAAGCGCTCGCACAAGCACGGGAGACCATCGCGCAATGCCTAGGATGTTCTGCTCAAGAAATCTATTTCACTTCAGGCGGAAGCGAAGCGGACACTCAAGCACTTTTAAGCGCTGCTGCTCTTGGTGAAAAGAGAGGCAAGAAACACCTCGTTTCAACCGCTTTTGAGCATCATGCAATTCTTCACACCTTAGAGGCGTTAGCAAAACGCGGTTTTGAAGTAACCTTGCTCGAAATCCCTGACACAGGAATAATTAGTCCCGATCAAGTTCGCAAGGCAATCCGTCCTGACACCTGCCTTGTTTCGGTGATGTTTGCGAACAACGAAATTGGCACCATTCAGCCCATTTCGGAAATCGGTGCTCTTTGTCAAGAAGCAGGTGTGCTTTTTCACACCGATGCAGTACAAGCAGTAGGACATATTCCTGTTCAAATACAAGATTCCAACATCGATCTACTTTCACTTTCTGGTCACAAATTCCATGGCCCAAAAGGAATTGGTGCGCTCTATGCCAAAAAAGGCATCCGTTTACAAAACCTCATCTATGGAGGTGCCCAAGAACGGGGCAAACGCGCTGGTACTGAAAACGCTCCCGCTATCGTTGGCATGGCAGCTGCACTCAAGGAAGCCTGCGCCTTACAAAAGCAGCATCAGCTCCATCTATGCGCCATGCGTGACAAACTCATTGAAGGATTAGCACGCATACCTCATAGCGCGTTAAGTGGAAGCGCTGAAAATCGTCTGCCCGGAAACGTACATTTTTGTTTTGAGGGTATCGAAGGAGAATCTCTTTTGCTGCTTTTAAGCGATAAGGGAATCTATGCCTCTTCAGGTTCTGCCTGCACATCAGGCTCTCTCGAGCCAAGTCATGTGTTGCTTGCCTTAGGCAGACCCCATGAAGTAGCACACGGGTCGCTTCGTTTGAGCTTGGATGAATCTATTACCGAACAAGAAGTTGACTACCTAATCGACTCAATCACTGACGTGGTTGCCTACCTTCGCAGCATCTCCCCGTTATGGCAGGAATTAGTTGCGGGCGAAAAGGATTTTATTCTCTAATCGTTTCTTAATGACGCTTTGAATCCCCTGTCATTTTTTGGCTACACCTTTCCGAAGTATCTTTTACCCATATTTAGGAGTGAATACTCATGGCTTTATACAGCAACATTGTTATGGATCATTTTCGTAATCCCCGCAACGTGGGATCGTTGCCCGATGCTAACGGCATAGGCGAAGTAGGTAACGCCCAGTGCGGCGATATTATGAAGATCTATCTAAAAATCAACAACGACATCATTGAAGATGTGAAATTCGAAACCTTCGGTTGTGCCTCCGCCATTGCCTCCAGTTCGATGGCAACCGAGCTCATCAAGAATAAGCCCCTATCCGAAGCTCTCCAGATCACCAATAAATCCATCGTCGAGACTTTAGACGGGCTACCTGCTCATAAGGTTCATTGCTCGGTACTCGCAAAGGAGGCAATTGAAGCAGCAGTGAATGACTATTACGAAAAACAGGGCGAATCAAAAGCGCTAAACTAAAGCAAGGCAAAAACGAACAGCAGCCATGCAACTTACCTTGCCGACAATTGTGCGAGTAAACAACAAGCACAAAAAACTTTAAGTAAGGTCGATTGACTAGAACAAGTGCATGGCTTTCTAAAACGTATAATTCGATTTTACGAAGGGAGGATACGTCATGTTTATTTCAACGAGGGGCCGCTATGCCTTACGCGTCATGATTGACTTGGCAGAAACCAGCAACGGCGAATACGTACCCATGAAAACCATTGCCGAACGCCAAGATATTTCCCTCAAATACCTAGAACGTATCCTTCCTATCCTGAAGAAGAACGGGCTTGTAGAGGGCATCCAAGGCAAAGGAGGCGGATATCGCCTCTGTCGTGCGCCCGAAAAGTACCCCGTTGGTGAAATATTACGCCTTACCGAAGGAGATTTAGCTCCTGTAGCATGCCTCGAATGCGGCGCTGCACCCTGTGATCGACGCAACGAATGCCGCACCATTGGAATGTGGGAGAAGCTCGATTCCCTCATTAACGATTACTTCGATGGGGTTACAATCGCCGACTTAATGAAAAAGCCTAACGAGCAATAAGCGACACCAATAACGCTTTTAAGTTCTATCCGACTCGACTTCACGCTTTATCGCTTTTCAAGAATGCGGAGAACGCCGCTAATACAACGCACGCTTTTTTATCGCATCCCCAAAATAGCAGGAGCTAATCCTGGGCGGCGTTTTTATATGCATTCTTTCAAAGCGGCGTTTCGATACGAGCCGGAGAAAACTTAAAAGCGTTTATTCTGCGCGCAATGACCAGTTTACCCTCTTGTATTCATTAACTTAGCCAACCGAAAGCAAACACTGACCAAGACGCTCAACTTCACCGAAATCACCATGAAAATCTGAGCCACCGGTACATTCCAGCCCAAAGCAATCAGCTAATTCAGCACAGCGATCCCAGTCCGCCTGAGTATGATCAGGATGAAAGCGCTCAATCCCCCATAGTCCCGCATCCACTAACGCAGGCACCATATCGTAGCTGTCCAATTGTCCAGGGTGCGCCAACACCGCCACACCACCATCTTCAGTAATTGCGGCAACCGCATCACGCGCATCGACGTAGGTAATATCACGTTTACATATACCTTCACCTTTAAATAAGCTTTTATAGAGCGTTTGGTATTCCTGGCTCGTAAAAGGAGCCGTTGTGAGTGCTGCCATAAGATGCTGTTTGTAAAAACCTGTTGATGCCGCACGCAACTTTTTTAGCAGTTCATAGTCAAGACTATATCCTGCTTTTTCAATCTGCTCTTGCTGCCAAGCAGTATTTTCCGTACGAGCGCGCAAAGTAGGACCACAAAGAGCAGCAATCGCTGGAGAGTTTTCCTTAAGACCAAAGCCAAGAATATGTACTTTGCGTTCTGAAGCAGGATTCCAAGCACTAATTTCTATGCCAGAAATATAGGTGATAACCGCCGATCCCTCGTTACTCGGAACAGCAGAGAGCGCTTGTGCCGCAGCGGCTGCATCATCGAACCCCGCCGTTGTGTCATGATTGGTTATCGCAAGGTGAGTCAGTCCTGCAGCTTGGGCCTGAGCCAACAACTCCGCAGAAGTAAAAGACCCATCAGAAATGGTCGAATGACAATGGAGGTCTGCGCGCAAGGGAGAAGCGCCATCCCATCCCAAAAGCTCTGATAAGGAAAGATTTGGTTTCATACTATTCCTTCAGTAAATATCCTAGCGCGCACCTTATTAAAAGGTACGCGCTTAAAATCTAGCGTACTTTACGCAACAATGCTTCCTTTTTGCATATTGAATTCATGATCGCAAAGGCCTTCCATGAATTCTAAGTCATGGAAAATACCAAGCATGGTAGTGCCTTGAGCCTTGAGCTGTTCGATCAATTCACGAACCTTCATCTTTGATGCTGCGTCCAAAGATGCCGTAGGTTCATCAAGAAGAAGCAAACGAGGCTGTTTGATCATTGCTGCCGCAATATTCAAACGCAGCTTTTCACCACCCGAGAAGGTTCGCGGATACAAAGGCCAGAGCGATTCATTGATATCAAAATGATGCAGCATTCGTTCCGTTTCCGTTTTTGCACGCTCCATATCAGCAGAACCAAACGTTTCAAGTGCGCTTTGCAGCACGATATCGTATGCAGTCTGACGAGGCAGAGCATTCAAAAACTGAGAAACATATCCCATTTCATAAGCACGGATATGTATCATTTCTCGTTCCCCTACCGTGCACAAATCAACTTTTCCAAAACTGGCACTGCGATACCAAATGGAGCCTGACTCGGGTAAATTCGTACGATAAATGCAACGCAAAATAGTGGATTTACCGGAACCCGAACGTCCCGTAATTCCCACAAATTCGCCTTCTTGAATAGCGAGCGTAATATTCTGGCAGCCTTTGATTTGACGATCCGCCATATGCATATAGAAAGACTTAGACAAGTTTTCTATGCTCAGCAAAGGCTCATTTTCTACTACAGATTCCACAGCTACCTCCTAGCGATCATAGCCTTGGGGCTGATCAGGATAGTGAGAACGATAGACCGAATTACCACCTACGAAAGCACGCGTGATTACTGGAGTGGTAACGGTTCCTTCAGGGTTGCAGCCAATTTCGCGAACGAGCAGAATATCGGCACGTTTGCCTACCTCAAGAGAACCGACTTCATTATCAATACCAACTGCTTTTGCTGGATTTGCGGTAACCAACGCGAAAGCAGAAGGTAGGCTCATTTTGCATTCACGATGGAGGGTAAATACCGCATCAATGAGCGCCGCTGGATAATAATCGCTGCACAGCATATCAATCGCACCATTTTCAACCCCTTCACGTGCTGAAAGGTTTCCAGAATGACTGTGGCCTAACATTACGTTTGGAGCTCCTGCCAGCGTAAACATGCCGTGTTCCTTCGCTTCGTGCGCCGTTTTCATATCAATGGGGAACTCGGAAATTACTGCGCCAAGCGAATCCATGTATTCCACCTTCTCAGTGCAATCATCGTCATGAGAAGCCAGTGAAATACTTTTTTCATGAGCAAGGTCCGCCAAACGCTTCAAATCCTCAGGGCTGATTTTTTTAGCGTTTTGGCGATCTTTAATAAGCGCATCAACCTCTTCGTCAGTCATGCCTTCACGATAGCCTTTCATGGTGTTGCTATACACCAACAAGTCGCGATACTGGCCCTGACCAGGAGTGTGATCCATAAACGAAATCAAGTCTACCTTGTCTTCTGTAAGGTAGTGTTCAATTTCATCTACGCGGTCTACCGCATCAAGCTCTACGCGCAAATGCAAACGATGACGAATAAGGTGATCATGTTCTTCGCCTTCGCGAATTGCAGCAATTGCATCGAGCAACTTTTGAACATTTTCGAAATTGCGGATAGGTTTGTGATCAAACACGTGCGAACCATACGTAGAAAGAGAATGGTAGATGGTGGTCACCCCATGAGTAACCAATTCGCGGTCTACTTTATAAAGTGAAGTAGGCAAATCCATAACCACGCTCGGACGAGGAGATGCTACTGATTCAATATAGTCCGAATGAATGTCTACCATACCAGGCACTACATACGCACCACGTGCATCAACTACAGGCAAGCCCGTTGCAGCATCCACTACAAGCCCAGGATTACCTGTATCAGCAAAGACATCGGTTTCTCGAGTGCGCGCATTTGCAAGCGTTGGCTTAATATCAACAATTGTTCCCTGTTTAATAACAACATCATGATTGGGCAATATTTCGGTTTCGGTAACCACATTGCCGCCACGTATTACTAAAGAATTTGCTTCCATAGTTATCTCCCATACCTAAGTATTTATAAAACATCTCGTGTGGAGGTTGCCCGCTAGCCAAAGAACACATACCAACCGAACGGACAACCTCCCAGAGATGAGAGAAAAAGGCCTATAAATCAGCACTTGAAATTCTTGATGTTCTGTAACCTCATCGCAGAGCTAGCCACATCGAAAGAGCACCAGTACTTTCTCGCGCTTTGCCTGTTAGAGCAGCGAGTACACCAATTGCTGGGTATACGCATGCTGAGGATCTTCTAGAATCTGATCGGTCAAACCCGATTCAATTACCTGACCATTCAGCATTACGAAGGTGCGATCTGCCAACATGCGAATTACGCCCAGGTCATGACTAACCACCAACATACTTACGCCGAAATCGCGTTTAATCTGCAAAATGAGATCAAGTACGCTTGCCTGAACCGAAAGATCAAGACCTGTGGTTACTTCGTCAAGCAACAAAATGGGCGGATTATTGGAAAGCGCTTTTGCGATTTGTACACGTTGCTGCATACCACCAGAAAACTGCTTCGGTGGTTCACCTGCGCGGCTGAGTGGAATATTTACCTTGTCCAGCAACTCGTTGCCGCGCGCACGCATGGTCTCTACATTGCGGTTACCAGCCGCAATCATCTGTTCGGCAATGTTTGACATGGACGAAAAGTTCATGCGTAATCCCAAATAAGGATTTTGATACACCATGCCTAAAACCGTATTGCGAACCTTGCGCTTATGCTGTGACGAAAGAGTGAGAAGGTTTTGGACTCCACCGTCAAAAGGAATTGCACGAACTTCGCCTTCCGTTGCTTGCTGATCGAAATACAAGCACTGCATGAAGGTTGATTTACCGCTACCGGATTCTCCTACAATACCTACAATCTCGCCAGGATAGAGATTCATGCTCACGTCGCGTACTGCATGAACTGTATGGCAGTGAGGGCAGATATTACGCTCAAACTTTGCATCAGGAGAAAGGCAGTACTCGCACCCTTCGCCAAAACGTTTCGACACATGCGAAACGGACAAGCAAGGACTTTGTTCCATTTCTGGAATACTCATACTTATTCACCCTCCTGGTTTTGCTTACCGGCTTCCTGTTTAGCGGCCGCCTGCGCCTCACAGCGCACATGGCAATAGGCCGTATCGTTGCATTGGTAATACGTCTCGCCGGTTTCTTCGTCGATCAATTCGTCCAAGTACACGCCTGTTGCACCACACAAACGGCAATGCTTGCCTTCGAAGTTTTCTACCGAGAAGGGATAATCTTCGAAATCCAGAGGCGCTACCTTGGTATAAGGTGGCACCGCATAGATTTTCTTTTCTCGGCCAGCACCGAGGAGGGTAAGATTTTCGCTCATATGCAGCTTCATCGTGTCAAAACGAGGAATAGGCGAAGGCGCCATAACATAGCGATCTTCCACTAAACAGGGATGATCAGCGTTGGTGGTGGTGTGCCCATAGCGAATGATTTGATCAAATAAACCAAGCCATGCGCCGGTGTAGTCAGCTTCAGCATGAAGAACAAGCGTCTTAGCCTCACTGGGCTCAAAATGACGCAATGGCTCAGGTGTGGGAACCTGCAACACTAAAATCTGCTCTGCCGATAGAGGCTGCTCAGGAATACGGTGACGCGATTGAATAATGGTAGCTTCTTCAGTGTTCTCTACGACATCTACATCGGTGGTTTCTACGATCAATTTTTTAATGTTGACTGCATTAACACTATCGTCAGCACCTTGGTCAATTACCTTAAGGACATCATCCTGCCCAATAAGAGACAAGGTAACCTGCAAACCACCTGTTCCCCATCCACGTCCAATAGGCATTTCTCGGGAAGCGAAGGGGATCTGATGACCAGGAATTGCGATACCTTTTAATACTGCACGACGGATTTCACGCTTAGATGCCTCGTCGAAGAAGGCGAAATGGTACAGCTGTCGCATAATCACTCCTTTTCTTCTCCAACGGCTGAACAACTTGCATGTTCGTCAGCGGCAGAATCATCTTCATCTTCAACCGTTGAACGAACGCTAGATAACTTAGATTGGAACGTTACGTAGTGTGGCAACTTCAAGTGGGATACAAAGCCAGTCGCCTCTACGCCATCAACGTGATACAAGACGAATTCTTCATCTTGAGTGGGATACTGCTTATCACCTTGATTGAGGCAGAAGTCCAAAACACTCATTGCAATGGCCTTGGTTTCCAGATGTCCCATAACTAAGCCATAGCCCACTTCGAAGGACAGATGCGCCTTACCATTTTTGGTTGAATCAACGGAAAAGACACTTTCAACCTCGGTGACAGGAATGCTGCCAATGTAGTAAGAATCATCCTCGTTGTGGCCTTCGGAAAGCGGGTTGTCAATCAGGATCTCAAGAGTTCCCGCACGAAGTTCCCCTACCGTAGGATGCGAAGGGCCAAAACCGCGAATAGCCGCATAACCAAGAGTGGTTACACCCTGAGTCATGCCTCGCGCAAGTGTTTGCAGACGAGCAGAACGAGGAGCAGGGAACGTCAAGGGTTCCATGGTTACATCAACAGGCTCAGTGTCGTCATCTTCGTAAACCTCCGACAGGCCCTCTGAACGCAAGTAATCCATAACCTTTGGCAACGAACCCAAAGAAGCAAGAGCTTCTTCGCTTGCACTACCGCAAGCCTCTTCCAAATTCGCTAAGAATTCTTCGCGAATTCGAGCCTGATCTTCGGGGGTTTCGGCTTCTAAATCAAAGTTGATCAAACGATGAGAGTAGTCACGCGTCACGCCTAAAAGCTGACCACCTGGCACGTCTTTAAAGGCAGCAGAAATACGACGCTCTACCTGCATTTTTTCCGTATCGATCACGCGCGAAACATAAGGACGCTCCAAGGTTGACCTGAAAGCACGCAGCAAAAAGACTGCTTCTTCTGGAGATCCCTGTGCTTGCTTGAGCGCTAATGCTGCAAGACGAGGAGCATACAGGGAGGCTTCTCCCATAACCTGCTCAATAAGACTAGGGAAGGTTATTTCAATTTCTTCAACCGTTGAAGTATCGCCGTGAGCAACCCGCTCGTATTCAAGCAGTTTCAAGCTCTCTTCAATGGCAAGACCGCCACCGCGAACTGCTACATATCCCATGCTGCACCCTCCTTTTCAACCGACAGAATTTTGGTTGTACGAGGAATGCCTACCACATGACCCTCAACGTCCACTAGGACAAAATCGACACCACAAGGATACTCATCGGCGCGATCGCGACGTGCTTCAATCCAGTCGTTACGATCAACATAAAACGTATGGGTATCTTTGATGCCAGGGCCACTTACCACTACGCGATACACTTTATCGCCTTGAGGCACAAACCCTTCAGCGGCGCTCGACGCAGAAGATCCAGGAATGGTGTTGCCTGCCAATGATCCGCAGTTAATCACAATCGTTGCCCCTTTTTCTGGAGCAATCAAGGTACCTTCAAATGCTTTTAGAACAGCATCGCGACAAGCAAAAGAATGTGCTACATCGGGAATCAAAATAAAATCTGCCTGCTCCAATTCAGCGGGATGCGAATGGGTATTAAGGACCACCCACTGAGTTGCTTCTTGCTCACGCGTTCCGGAAACCGCAAAGGTCACCGCCTGGTCAACCAGGGTCTTAACAACAACTTCAAAATGAGCGGGCAGAGGATTTTCTTCTTCGGCACCTGCACGCAACACCTCGACTTCACCAAGCCGCCCTGGACGTGCAAGCGCATTCATGATATTTCGAAAAGCACGTTGCAATATGTGCGTTTCAGCGTTATTTGCAATCATAACTACACTTCCATGGTCGAAAAATCTACTTGCGTTCTTAACAGCGCTTCGTTGCGCTTGCGCTTCTTTGCCTGAATGTGCTCATCTGATTCAGCAAGTCGCGCATTCCATCCTGCGTTTTCGCACGATGCAGGATCGAGCGTGTAGGCAGCATCTACTACTGCCAAGTCGAATGCTTTGTCGTGATCTTCTCCCATGACCATGCCGTATCCATACGCACTACCAATACGTACCACGCATGAAGTCATAAGCGCTTCCCCTAAATAAAACTGGGAGCGCTGCGCACTTTCGCGCACTCGAAGCATGACAAGCTCTTCGGTTGGCTCTTTGACAAGGGCAACGTCATGCATCTGTTCGATTTCACGCGCAAGTTGATCGAGGACAGTGCGATCCCCCTCGACCAAAATGCGCGTACGAACCTTTCTTTCCATTTCCTTTTTCTCTCCTGATTTTTCTCTCTAGTTTTGGACAATGAAGCGTTTGCGCAGCTGTGTGGCAACAATCTCCAGCACAATCGCAACCGCCAGACAGAAGTACACGATGACGCCTACTTCATGAATATTGAGATAGAAGCTACCTGCCAAGAACAGCTGATAACCAACGCCACCAGCACCAGCAACTGCTCCTACTGCAACCGCATTTACAAAGTTGATTTCAAATCGGATAAACGTCCACGAAAGCATTTCAGTGATCTTCTCGGGTACTACTGCCGAAAAAACAACCTGCCACCAAGAAGCGCCTGAAGCACGAAGAGCCTCAATGACTCCCGGATCAACTTCTTCGAAACTTTCCGAATAAGCCTTAACCAAATAGGCAACGCTATGGAATAAAAGACCGGTCACTGCAGCTTCTGGACCAAGACCAATAGCTACCGTAAAGATAAGCACCCACAAAATGGTTGGTACCGCACGGAAAAACGACATGATTGCCTTGATGACGTTTGATACCGCTTTGTTAGACAAATTCATCGCAGCAAAAAGACCAAAGAAAAAGGCAATCACTGCACCAATGAAGGTCGTCAAAGCCGCCAGTGCAAGTGACTGGAGCGTACCAACAATGACGTCTTCCATCGTAAAGTGGTTCTCCAACCAGGGCTGAGTGAGCATGGTGGCAAAGTCTTCCAATGCAGCTGGAACTGCTTGCACCATCGGGATTTTGCCGTAGTCCATGATGATGAACGTGAAAACAGTAACTGCAGCTAAGATACCCAGGGTGATCCACAAAACGGTATTGGATTTATTTGCCAAGCGCGTTTTAATGCGTCCGCCATGACTTCTTTTGATGCCAAGCGTCGTATCATCAAACTGTTTTGCTTCAGCAATACGCTCGGCACTTGCAACAGCGCTAACCGAGGGACTCATATAATCTGCCTCCTCACGTAGTTAGAAATAGCTTCGCAGGCAATTACCACCACAATGATGAAAAGCAAGATGATTGCTGTTACGTCATAGTCGAAGCTTTTGTAATAGACGTTAAAAACGAAACCGATGCCCGTACCGGTCAAAATACCGACCAACGTAGCGTCACGAATGTTGGTCTCTACCATGTACAAAAGCCAACTCACTACCGAAGTGATCGAAAGAGGAATAACTGCCTGAGTAACGATCTGTAAGTAGCTCGCACCTGTAGAACGCAGCGCCTCAATAACGCCACCGCTAATTTCGTCGAGCGTTTCCAAAAAGCAGCGTGTTAAATAACCGAAACTTCCTAAGAACAAAACAAGAAAACCGGTAAATTCGCTTTGATTAAAAGAGAAGAGCAGAATAAAAGCCCACGCTACTGCAGGAATATTACGAAACAGCGAAGCAATTGCACGAACAATAAGTGAAGCGGGACCACCAATGCCTACTGAGCGGCATCCTAATACCGCCAAAACATAAGCAAGGATTGCTCCTGTCACGCTTGATGCCACCGCAGAAAGAATAGTGGAAAGCAGCGCATTAAGGATTTGGGGAACCCTATCAAGAGCCTCTACCGTGGGAACAAAATTAGTTGCCATCCACACTACCGCAGACGGAAAATCTAGAACTGCGGATACAAAGTCAAACTCTACTGCTGCCCCCGAAAGCGCATTAATAGCGATAAAACCCAAGGCAAGAAGGACAATAAAAATGCTGCGCTTACGAAAGAATTTTCGTCCTTCAGGCGAATTTGGAAGAATCACTTTCCCCGCATCGGCAATATCAACTGTGCCGGGTCCTTCGGCAGCTTTGCGATTCAAGAAAGAAAACGCACTCATAAGGCAGCTCCCGTGAAGGACTCTTCTTTCTTGACCTCAGATTGAGAAGTAGATGAAGCTTTCTTTGCAGTCGCTCCGTTTTCAGCTTGTGCTTCAGCGTCGTTTACCACAATGCCAGGACGATCGGGTGCCTGATTTACCAACTCGCCCTCTTCTACGCCATCAGCGTGTTCGCGTACATAAGGCGTACCATAAATATAGGAAATCACCTTGGCATCCAACTCGTCAGGAGTGCCGTCAAATACCAGCTTGCCACGACGAAGCCCGATGATGCGATCAGAAAATTCTACCGCATAGTCAACCTGATGCAGATTTACCAAGCAAGCAATACCCAACTCATCGCATGCCCAACGAAGCTGCTCCATTACCGTACGTGAAGAACGGGGGTCCAAACTTGCAATAGGTTCATCGCATAGCATCAAAAGGGGATCCTGAACCAAGGCGCGAGCGATGCCAACACGCTGCTTCTGTCCACCTGAAAGTTGATCGGCACGCTTATAAGCAAACTCTGCAAGTCCAACTTTCGCCAAGATGTCAAAGGCTTCCAGCTTTTCTTCCTCAGAATAAAGGCCCAGCGCACCAGCAAGGCTTGATTTGTAACCCAAACGGCCTTGCAATACATTTTCGATAGCGCTTGCACGATAAACCAAGTTGTAATGCTGGAAAATCATGCTAATACGTCGGCGTACACCACGAAGCTGGCGCTTCGACATCTTGGTAACGTCTTCACCGTTAAAAACGATGCTGCCTTCGGTAGGATCAATCAAACGATTAATGCATCGCAAAAAGGTTGATTTACCAGCACCGGAGCAGCCAATAACGCTTACAAATTCACCGCGACCTACCGTTACATTAATGTCATCAAGAGCCTTGCTCTTGCCGTTGTAACTTTTGGAAAGGTCGTCGATAACCAGAAGATCTGAATCAGCCATAATTCCTCTCCGTTAATCAAACAAAAGACTTTATCTCGGTAAAACAAAGACCCCGCTGAGAAGACCTCAACGGGATCAGTGCTATCTCGCTCTCTTAGCCGAGGTTGCGAATTGGGTCATACCAGGAATCTTCAACAGCTACGAAAGCAGTCTTGTCGGATTCCTTCTCTACCAAACCAGTTGCGTTTTCATCTTCGCCGTCATAGAAGATTGCGGTGTTAGCAGCGGTATCAGCAGAGGTCATAGCTTCGGTGATCGCCTTCTGCTCGTCTTCGCTCAAGGTATCAGTGTTGTAGCAGAAGGGAGCATTCAGAACAGGGGTGATGCCGATAATGGTGAACTGTTCACCGCGTACCGTATCGAAAGGAGCTGCAGCGTCATCCTTTACCTGATATACCGCACCTACGGTGTTAGGCTCGCCGGATACCAGATCAAAGTACATATCAACATCAATGTCGTCGAATGCGGCAGCATCAGCATTGCCGGAAAGCAGGTTAACAGCAGAACCCTGGTGAGAATCACCAAACATTACCGAGCTGAAGAAGGTGCCGTCTTCGAGCAGCTGGTCAGAGGACTCAAGGCCGAAGTGGCTAACAATAGAGCTTGAAGGAATTGCAAAACCAGAGGTGGAAGTTGCGGATACGAAGGAGAAGCTCTTACCCTTAATGTTGTCGATAGAGTACGTATCGCCACTTGCATACTGATCAGCATTTTCAGTCTTTACGCAGATGCGGCTGTAGTAGCAGGCTTCATCGAGCGTGCCATTTGCATCGCTTGCGGTAAAGGCGCACTGAACTTTATCGTTCTTTTTGTTTGCCTGTACGTAACCTTCAGCACCAAGGTAGCCCATCTGAGCCTGACCAGAAACCAGAGCCTCAATTGCTACGTTGTAGTCGGTCGTGGTCATGATTTCAACATCGCGACCGGTAGCGTTCTTGATGATCTCAGCAACTGCATCACGGGAAGCTTCCATATCTGCAGAAGAATTATCGGGCAAGAATACAACCGTAATAGGATCGCTATTCGAAGAACCTTCACCCGAATTAGACGAGCAACCTGTCGCAAGCAACACGGTGCCGAGTGCGAGCACGGCAGTAAGGAGAACTGCAAGAGCACGCTTTGCGGTAGATACACCTTCCATTTGTTTCTACTCTTCCTTTCTTTGTTTTCTCTTGTCATAAAGCGACACGAGGCACTATATCGAAGGAAAATATTGAAAAAAACGGTTTGAACGTGGTTCTAAAACAGGTTTAAGAAACTCTGGCGTAACTTGAAATATCCGTAACGTTTGTAAGAAAAAATGAGAAAAATGAGTTTACGTTTTACGTGCATTGAACGATTCTTTAAGAAAGTTCTTGATAAATGCATCTTGCATTTAACATGGATTCTGCGCTAGGAAACATCATGCATTGTGCGATGGTAGTCTCGCCACATCAATCAATGATCTTTTTAAAGAGCGGAAAGGTTCAAACGAACCGATTTTCTGCACCAACTTGCATATTTTCACAAAGTTTGCCTATTGAAATGCCCTCTGCAGCAAATTCTGCAAAGGGCATTTCAAATAATAGTCGGCTGTACCCAGAAAGCATGCAAGCTAATACAATTACCGATCATCAAATCCATGTTCTATGTAAGATACGAATTGTTTTCCTATGCTCACGTCTAATATTTATTCACTCCGCAACGCTCCTTTATTTCTTGAATCTCAGGAGGAATCTCTTCGAGAGACATGGTGTCATGAACTTTCGTGGAGCCCGCCTTTGCGGCTACATCGTAATACCAACACTTATAAGTAATGAAATCGAGCGTTTCTTGCAGCTCTGCCATTTGGCGTTCGACTTCTTTTTTTCGCGCATGAATCAATTCACGGCGCTGCTCTATAGTTGAATCTCCTTGCTCATAAAGATCTATAAATTCTTTAATCTCCTTTATGGGCATACCTGATTTTTTGAGTCGCTCGATAAACCGAAACCATTCAAAGTCGTCTTCGGTAAACATACGCATTCCCCCATCACTGCGCTCCATGTGAGGAAGAAGTCCTTCTTTGTCGTAATAGCGCAAAGCTGATGGTTGAACTCCCAGTTTTTTTGCTGCATCTCCAATTGTATAGAGCATGACATATCCTTCCTCTTCTGAATAAGCGCTAGCCTCGCATATAAATGTCCCAGGCTCATGCTCAGATAGAAGCATCCTAAAAAGAAAGCCCTTCTACACGAAGTGTACTATTAGCAGAAGCGCTCCAATGAACCTCCCCGCCGAGCTCCTATTAAGGCAGATTTCTGCTAAAGCTCCTGATGAAGCATCCACTGAAGATACCTAACAAGAATCCACTAAAGCTCGAACGGGTCTATTCTCCTTCATCTGCCTGCAATACGTGTGCGGTATGTGAGTAATATAAAATTAACTTGACTTAAAGTTAGGTTTAACTTCTATTCTTTTAAGCGAACTTCAATACAGTTCGAGAGTAGCACAAAACAAAGAAAAACGAATCAACAAACCGTATACGGCATTTGCGATTAGTAACTAAGTACACAAACTCAACCCTAAGCACCTGAGCGAGGATTTGGTTGGCGATCACCTTGCAAACTACAACTACGTAATTTCTTTGGCCCACTTTAAGGGTCACACCATGGCAGGATTCGGCGGAGCAATCAAAAACTGCTCAATTGACATAGCTTCTCGAGAAGGAAAAATGCTAATCCATAGCGCAGGAGAATCAACTTCTTCGTGGGGAAATCCCGCACAAGATGATTTTCTCGAATCAATGGCTGAAGCAGCCAAAGCAGTTTCCGATTACATGCAAGGCAGCATGTGCTACATCAACGTTATGAACCGCCTGTCGGTAGATTGCGATTGCGATTCACACCCTGCCGAACCAGAAATGGCTGATATCGGCATATTGACTTCGCTCGATCCAGTTGCCCTCGACCGAGCATGCGTTGATCTGGTATATGACGCATCTGATGGATCCGCCCTCATCGAGCGCATAGAGTCTCGCAACGGCACCCATACCTTAAATCATGCCGAAGCAATTGGATTAGGAAGTCAAACTTATCGCCTGGTCAGCCTAGACGAATAGCGCGACTTACAAAAAAACGGCACAACTCGGCTGGCGCGACTCGACTGGCCCGATTCGCAACAAGAGGACATAAGAGGATTTAAGAAAGCACAGGAGAACACCTATGAATATTGCATTACTACAAGGAAGCCCAAACAAAACAGGATCAACCGCCCTGCTTTGCGAGCAGTTCACGCAAGGAGCACGTGCTTCAGGTCATGAGGTAGACCGCATTGACTTGGCTGAACTATCTATCGCTCCCTGTACTGGCTGTGTGCGCTGTGGATACGGCGCCCATCCCTGCGTGCAACACGACGACATGAGAATAGTACGACAAACGATACTTAATGCCGATATGGTTGTGTTTGCAACCCCTTTGTACTACTACGGCATGAGCGCACAGCTCAAGATAGTTATCGACCGATTCTGCGCAGACAATATCGCAATAGAATCTAAGCGATTAAAGGCAGCTCTTATCTCACCCGCTTGGAATGCCGATTCATGGACTTTCGATGCCCTAGTTTTGCATTATCAAACGCTTTGTCGCTACCTACACATGCAGGATAAAGGAATGATTTTAGGTTACGGGTGCGGGACGCCAGGCATGACTAAACACTCGAGCGCTATGAATGAAGCCTACGAATTAGGTGCTTCACTCTAAGATTCCAACAAACCTAGAAAAAGGAGAAACTCATGAAGTACACCACCCTTGGACATTCTGGTATTACTATTTCCCAAATTTGCCTTGGCGGCATGAGCTTTGGTGAACCCTCACCTGATTTCCACCAATGGACCATTGGTCCTGAAGAAACCCAGGCAGTAATTGCCCACGCCTATGAACAGGGAATCAATTTTATCGACACCGCAAATTGTTATGCCTCAGGAACAAGCGAAGAATATATTGGTAGAGCGCTGAAGTCGCTATCTATCCCCCGCGACAAGGCTGTTCTTGCAAGCAAGGTATATTTCAACGAAGGCAATCTATCAAAAGATGCCATCAATCGCGAAATAGAAGGAACGCTCAAACGTCTTGATACCGACTACCTGGATCTGTATATCATCCATCGTTTCGACTACACCACTCCCATCGAAGAGACTATGGAAGCGCTTGATGCTCTTGTGAAAGCAGGAAAAGTTCGCGCAATTGGCGCAAGTGAAATGTATGCATATCAGCTTCATAACATGCAGGTGGTAGCAGAACAAAACAACTGGACGAAATTTACTAGTATGCAGTGCCACTACAATCTGCTGTACCGCGAAAATGAACGAGAAATGATTCCGGTCTGCCGCCAGTTCAATATGGCGCTTACTCCCTATAGCCCCTTGGCCTCTGGTCATCTTACTCGCTCCACTTGGGATTCAAGTTCCAAACGAAGCATTACTGATACTGTAATGAAGAGCAAATATGATGCATTCCGAGAAAATGATGAAGCTATTATTCATCGCGTGGCAAAAGTCGCTCAAGATCATGGAGTTCCAATGGCACGAATTGCACTTGTCTGGCAATGGGCGCGCGGAATTGCCGCACCTATTATTGGATGCTCCAAACCAGAACGCGTCGATGATGCTGTTGCTGCTTTAGACGTTACCCTCACCGAAGAAGAACTCGCCTTTATCGAAGAACCCTACGTAGCTCATGAACTGGTTGGCCCTCTGGCACGCCCTGGTGAGAAACCTCTCGCAGGCACAACCGATCCTCATAAAAAATAACCAACCCGGCAGATAAAGGCACCATCAGCCACTAAAGCTGCCAGCACTAAAACTCAATTGTAGCTTTTGATCGCTGCCAGCATCGAAACTCAACACCATTTTGCTCGCATGTTTTGATGCGCAGCGAAAGACAAGGTGCAAAAGGCAGCGAGCAGCAGCGCGATAGCATCTTTCGCTACTCACGAGTATTCACACCCGCCCAAGTAACATAACTGGACAACGAATGGACTAGTCATGAAGACAAACTCACCACTTACCACGCCAATAAATAGGAGAAATTTCTTACGGCTAGCAGCTTTAGTAGGTACCAGCGCTGCTGCGAGTATCTTGTTGGGAGGGTGCTCTTCGGAGCAATCTTCCTCCCCACAAGATATCACCCAAAACGATGCGAATTCAGATTCAGCAACCCAAGCAGAGCAGAATGGCCCATCAGGTTCGCAAACGCTGATTGCAGTTTTTTCCTGGTCGGGTAATACTCTGCAGGTTGCCGAACATATTCACGAATTGGTTCAGGGCGATTTTTTCCGAATCGAACCTGCAACACCCTATACCGACAATTACAACGAACTTCTCGACATCGCCCAGCAAGAGCAAAACGACGATGCCCGTCCTGCCTTGTCTTCAACAATCGAAAACTGGGACAACTACAGCACTATTTATCTGGGATATCCTATCTAGTGGTACGATGCACCCCAAATCATAAAGACCTTCCTTGACACCTATCCTCTGTCAGGAAAGACACTCATTCCTTTCTGTACCAGTGGCGGATCCAGTATCGATCAGACGCTTCCAAGCATTGAAAGTTTGGCATCTGGCGCGAGTATTGCTACAGGAATTACCCTTGACGGAGATTCGGTAGAGTCTCAACTTGATCAGGTAGACTCCTGGCTTGGTGACTTAGGGCTTCGCTAATGAACCGATCAAAATCATTACAAAGCCACCCACTTCAAAGCCTCCCCTTTCGAATTGGCGTAGACGTCCTTTTTGCTATAACTCTTATCCTCCTCATGGCAACAGGAGTGCAAGAAAACTTTGCTCACGAATGGCTTGGCATGGCAGCATTCCTTCTTTTTTGTTGTTCACCAAGTCCAACATAAGTCTTGGTGGAAGGCTCTTTTTCGTGGAAAATACAGCAGCTTTCGCCTACTAAAAACACTTGTGGTTGCTTGCCTTAGTATTTGCTTCTTAGGGCTTGCCGCTTCGAGCCTTATATTGTCTCGAGAAGTTTTTTCTTGGTTACCCATGATTTATGGAAGTTTTTGGGCGCGACCAGTTCATCTTCTTTTTTCTCATTGGGCTTTCTTGCTTGCCTTTGTTCATGCAGGACTTTGCCTTCCGAAGATCACATCGCGGTTCGAGGTATTCAGTTACGCTAATGGCTTAAGCGATTTAGATTCTTCAAAAAAGCAGTCTCATCCATCGAGCCGTAAGAACCACGCTCACGCGATTTATCAACGACGCATTTCTGCACTCTTTAAAGTCAAGACAATCATCTCGTACGCGCTTCATATAGCGTTAGTATTCCTTGGCATTGTTTACGCTTTTGAGCTTAATCTTCCTGAATACCTTATTCCTCAAACCGATTTCTTTTTTGCAGGATCCAACTTATCCTTAATGGAGCGCTGTGTTCCTTATCTCTTTATTGGTTTAGGAACGTACTCTTTGATATGGTCTTTGACTTCGCTTTTTAAAAAAGCTCGTTAACTATCTTTCAAACCGCTATTCTGCAGAAATTTCAGCAAGAGTAGCTTTAAATGAACCACTGGCTTAGAACGCTCTCTTCGATCACAAGCAGTCGTCACTCTTTACTACGCAGCTCCCAAAAAGCTACTGCACTTGCAGCTGCAACATTAAGCGAATCTACTCCATGAGCCATTGGGATACGTACCGTGTAATCGCACGCCGCAATGGTATGCTGCGACAATCCATCACCTTCAGTGCCAAGCACCAATGCCAGTTTTTCACAGCGCTTAAGAATAGGATCATCGAGCGCAATTGAATCGTCGTTAAGCGCAAGAGCAGCTGAAACAAATCCTTCACTTCGAAGCAAATCTAATCCTGCCTTTGGCCATGCATCAATTTCTGTCGTGTCAATTCGCGTCCAAGGCACCTGGAATACTGTCCCCATAGACACGCGTACCGCACGACGATAAAGCGGATCGCAACACGCTGGCGTTACCAAAATAGCATCGACACCAAGCGCAGCTGCACTTCGAAACGCAGCGCCAACGTTGGTGTGATTAGTTATATCTTCTAAAATTGCCACACGACGAGCGTTTGTTTTTTCAAGAAGCTCGCGCACTGACAACAACGGCTTGCGACGCATCGCACATAAAACTCCACGAGTGAGCTCATAACCTGCGAGCTTTTCTATTTCTTTTGCTGGAGCAACAAAAACCGGCAGATCTCGAGATTTTTTCGATGCTTCTTGTGCGCGTTCAAGAAGCTTACTCATGGATTCCAGTTTATGATCAGGGATTAGCAACGAGAGTGGCTCGTATCCTGCATCGAGCGCACGATCGATCACCTTGTCTGATTCGGCAATAAAAATGCCTTTTTCTGGCTCGAGCTTATTGCGCAACTGTACTTCCGTTAAGCGCGCATATACCTCTAATCGAGAATCATCCAAAGAATTAATCATCTCTATCATGCACACACCGCTTCCAAAAGTACCGATCAAACCTTTAGCTAATCAAAACCATTAACTGATCGAGATCTGTAACTAATTAAAACTTTTAGCCAATCAAACCCGTTAACAAATTCAAAGCTTTAGTCTTTATGTAAAACATTACAAATAAAGACAAAATGGAGCCATAATCGCGAACCCCATTAGTGCTTTTCTGCAAACACCAAGTAAGTTTACACCACCAACAAAGCCACGAGCGGCAGCGTTATTACCGAAAGAACAGTAGTTAAAAACGTCACGCGTGCAACCGTTTTGGTATCACCCGAATACGCCAGTGAAAGCATTGTGCCATTCGACGCGACAGGCATTCCTGCCAAAAGAACCAAAATCGCCAAAATAAAAGAGTCATGTACGAATAGCCCGAACACGAAGAACACCACTAACGGCACTGCGATCAGGCGGATTGCAGTGGTTAAATAGCTCCATCCGTCAGTAAAAATATCATGCAAGGGCATTTTTGCGATGGATGATCCCACCACAAGCATTGCCGCAGGTACGGTCATCCCGCCCAACAAATCACACGCTTGCTGTATTGGACTTCCAGGTGCATTGACTTCGAAAATCGCCAATACCGCCGCAACACTTGAAGCGATAACCGCCGGCTTCAAAAGGGCATGCCCTACTGCCCCAAGCTGCTTTCGCCAACCGCGTCGCTCGTCATCCGATTCCACCGTACCTGATATAAGCATTACTCCAACAGAAAAGATAACAATATTGAAAATGATGTTGTAGATAGCAGCATAAAGCACTGCGCTTGGATCAAGCACAGAGGCCAGTACAGCATAACCAATAAACCCGGTATTTCCGAACACCATCATGAATTCGTGAGCGCCACGCGTCACCTTAGGCATCTTGCGATAAATCAATCGCCCAATTATGAGACTCAAGGTAATGGTTAAGACAAAATAAAGCGACGCATATAACAAGGTAAATCCTATGTCATGCGCACTTGGCAAAGACTCGCTTGAAAGAACAGAATTTAGAATAAGCGCAGGAAGCGTGATGTTGAAAACCAACTGCGAAAGCATCGTGTCGAAGGTGTCATTCATCAGCGATTTCTTACGTGCGATAAAACCACAAATAACGATAACCGCCAAAATGAACATCTGAATTGCAGTATGCTGGAATACTTCCACGCCTGAATAACGCCCCTTTCTGCTTTTTCTTTCGGCGCAATAAAAACAAACCAGCTAGTTATTCTAGCGCTCATAGAATAAAGTGCCTTAGCAATCAGGCAGTCTTCCTATAAAAAGATCGCATAAGGCACGCCGAAAGAATACGCAGATCATAGCAACTCACTGAATAGGCAGGGCGATTTGCCATATTTTCTGACGAGGTGATGTCGCCTTTGGCAAGGCGATTTCGTTTCTGGTGCTTTTCTTCATTAACCAACAAAACCACCATTTATTATCCATCCGCATAGCGGATGATTTATCGTTTCGGACGCTCCGCCTTCTTAGCAGACTGAAGCCCCCAACAAAAAAGTGGCGCCCTCTAAGGACGCCACAGAAAAAACTATTTGCGAAAGCGACTTACATCATGCCCATTCCGCCGCCGGCACCAGCGCCTGCGAGTGCAGACAGATCGGGACCTTCCTTAGGAATCTCGTTGATGGTTGCCTCGGTAATGAGGATCAAAGCAGCAACGGAAGCAGCAGACTGCAATGCGGTACGGGTTACCTTAACAGGATCGTTAACGCCCATCTTAATCATGTCGCCCTGTTCGCCGTTTGCGAAGTTGATGCCTTCGCCCTTTGCGAAGCCCTTTACCTTCTCAACGATTACGGAGCCTTCATAACCAGCATTGGTTGCGATAGCACGCATAGGAGCTTCCAGTGCCTTGCGGATGATGTCGATACCAACCTGCTCATCGGTGTCAGCAGCCTCGAGCGCATCCAGAGCAGAAATTGCATTGATCAGAGCAACGCCACCGCCAGCTACGATGCCTTCTTCAACTGCAGCACGGGTTGCCTGCAGAGCATCTTCAATGCGGGACTTGGTTTCCTTAAGTTCGGATTCGGTAGCAGCACCAACCTTAAGAACTGCAACGCCACCGGAAAGCTTAGACAGACGCTCCTGGAGCTTCTCACGATCGAAGTCGGAATCAAGACGATCGTATTCAGCACGCATAGAAGCAACACGAGCATCAACAGCTGCCTTGTCGCCAGCGCCGTCAACGATAACAGTGGTGTCCTTGGAAACCTTAACGGTCTTAGCGGTACCCAAAGCATCGATGGTTACGTCAGCCAAAGTCATACCGAAGTCCTTGGAAACAACCTTACCGCCGGTAACAACAGCGATGTCTTCCAGGATGCGAGCACGACGATCACCGAAACCAGGAGCCTTGATAGCAACAACATTCAAGGTGCCACGAAGCTTGTTCAAAAGCAGGGTGCCCAGAGCCTCGCCCTCAACATCTTCAGCAACGATAAGCAGAGAACGACCAGACTTCATGATCTGCTCCAGCAGAGGTACCAAATCCTGGATGGAGGTTACCTTGAGGTCGGTAAGCAAAATGTAAGGATCGTTAAGTACAGCCTCCATACGTTCGGTATCGGTTGCCATGTAAGGAGAAATGTAGCCTCGATCGTACTGCATGCCCTGAACAATGTCGATGTCGATGCCGAAGGTCTGGCTTTCCTCAACGGAGATTGCGCCGTCCTTGCCAACTTCGTCCATTGCTTCAGCGATCTTTTCGCCGATTACTGCGTCACCTGCAGAAATAGTACCTACGTTTGCAATCTGATCCTTAGTGGTGATCTCAGTTGCATCAGCCTTGATAGCCTCAACTACCGCATCGGTTGCCTTAACGATACCGCGGCGAATACCCAGAGCATCAGCACCAGCGGTTACGTTGCGCAAACCTTCGCTTACGATAACATCAGCGAGCAAGGTTGCAGTAGTAGTGCCGTCACCTGCTACATCGTTGGTCTTAACTGCAGCTTCACGAACCAGCTGAGCGCCCATGTTCTCCACGGGATCTTCGAGTTCAACTTCACGAGCAACCGTTACACCGTCGTTGGTAACAAGAGGAGCACCGAAAGAACGTTCGAGTGCAACATAGCGACCCTTAGGGCCAAGCGTTACCTTTACGGCGTCTGCAAGCTTCTTGACGCCTTCAGCCATACCGCTACGGGCATCAGCCTCAAACTTAATTTCCTTTGCCATAAAACAATTCCTTTCAAGAAAGTGTTACTTAAGTAGTGCGTGCAGATAACTTCTGCACAAACCCCATAAGCGCGCTATCCTTTGCTGTCTGCCTTACTTCACTAAAACGTCTTAGCTCGCCCGTGAAAAGCAAATCCTAACCAGCATGCGCACTTTAAAAGAGCTGGGCTACTCAGCAAATACTGCGTAAATGTCGTCTGCGCGAAGAATCATTACCTTTTCGCCATCAACATCAACTTCGGTTCCGCCATATTTGCCATAAAGAACGCGATCGCCTTCTTTTACTGGCATGGGAAGATGATTGCCTTCGTTGTTTACCTTGCCTTCACCTACTGCCAAAACAACACCTGTTTGTGGCTTTTCCTTGGATTCAGCAGCGATGTACAAACCGCCTGCCGTGGTTTCCTGAGCCTCGTCCTGCTTGACGACGATACGATCACCAACCGGCTTGAGATTCATAGCGTACTTCCTTTCTTAAGGTCTAAATCGCACGATGGTCTAACATCTATGCGTCTATTACCAAAGTTGTACTCGAAAGATTGTTGTAGACGATGCTTACCCGAGTTATATAAGCGCCGTTCAATATTATCTTTCGTTAGCAACTTAGCACTCAACACTTTGGAGTGCTAACGCCTATACATATTAGCAACTTCTTGAACGAATGCAACCCATCGTGAAGAAAATATGAGTGTCTAGCACTTAGATTTTAGTGAAGGACTATTCAAGGTAATCCACGAGATGAAATTGATGCTTCACCTGGGCTTTTAGAAAGACAAAACAAGACGTGCCCCCAAATAATTGAAAGCACGTCCTCTAATTGATCAAATCTTTTTCCTATTTGTTACTTCTTTGTTGTTTAAGCTGTCACTACAATGCAACTTCTTTCACACAATCAAGCTTCATCTCTGTACAAAGATTTACGAGCTTCTTATCGAGCGAGAAGAGCGTTCCTGCACTTCGCCGAACTAACGTTAGATAGAACATATCGTATACCGAATGATTCTGACGCACCGCTTCAGCGAATGCTTCATCAGCGTTTTCTTTTAGAGGGACGAACTCGTCAACCAAGCCAATTGCTTTTTCAATATAAAATTCAGCTTCTTCAATAGTCATCAATTGTGCGCGAACATACTTCCAAAATGAATTACGAACTTCAGCCACAAACATCTCCGATGTTAGAGTCGTCTCATTTTCAAGCATAAGGGCACGCAAAGCATTTCCTTCTAATGTTTCGCGAACAATAGCTACCGCAGCACTGCAATCAAGCACGATCATCGCAATCCACCTAATGCCGCAAAAATTTGTTCATCTCTTTCCTCGCGTCCTTGCCTTACTAACTCGGCAGGAGAAGGAAAATCATCTGGAATTTCAGGATGCTGAAAAGCCTCAATTTCCTCAAAGATCTTCCTACGCTTCTCTATACGAGCCTGACGTTCTGCTTCAGTAGCTGTATCGCAATAATAGGATTCTCTTTTTGGAGAGGAACTAGCACTGCTCCCTAAACCAGATGCATGTACTTCGGTTTTAGGAACCACCGTCCACACCACATCTGTGCCTAACCGCTTTCGAGCACTCAGGTATTCGCGCACAATATGCACTGTCTGCTGTGAAATGCTGCGATCTTCTTCTGCGGCGCAGTTTTTCAGTTCAGCATACAGATCATCCGGAAAATCTCTTACTTGAAGTGCAGGCATTGGTTCCTCCTTCTAGACAAGTTTCGTAGTTTTTAAATCAAACATGCGATATTCATGCATTACTCATGCAAACTGATACTTTCATGATAAAGCACGGACAAACACCAGATCAAGAGGGCACCATACCCAAACAAAATAAACGAAAGAAAATCGCCATCGCCTCGTAAAGGGGAACTAGGAATATTACTGAGCACACCTGCCACTCATAGTTACACTAATTTGGCCTTGCATGGCGGTTAACCTTGCATGGCAGTTGATCTTGCGTGAAAGGCGCACATTAATTGCGTACCCTGATTGCGACTTTATACAAAATCGATATGCCTTTTTAAGGATATTTGCATAAATGGACACCCGATAACAAGAGATACTAGAACACGAGTAAAGTGGTGCGATGTCTTTTGCATCACCAAAAAGCGCTGAAGCGCGCCGCCATAAAGCTACGCGTACTTCAGCGCTCAGGAAATCTTGCCAGGAAGAAAGCAAGAATGATACAGGGCTCTTTTACGACCTCGAAAAAATGAATGGTTTACAGTGCGCGAATTTGTTCAGCCAACCAGTTCGCCCAAGCTTCTACCCCTTCGCCATTTGTCGCCGAAATAGGGAAAATAGGAGCAGTCGGATTAAGGTTCTTGATGTGATCGTAGAACAAATCCTTATCGAAGCTAAACACAGGAAGCGTATCAATCTTGTTCAGCACAATAGCTTTAGAAGCCTGGAATACACCGGGGTACTTCAAGGGCTTATCGTCGCCTTCAGGAACACTCAGAATCATTGCCTTCATGTTTTCGCCCAGATCGAAATCAGTTGGACATACCAAATTACCCACATTCTCGACAATAATCAAATCAAGATTGTCCAGATCTAAAACATCCACCGCACGACGAATCATATCGCTTTCCAGATGACAAGCACCGCCCGTGTTGATTTGCACTGCAGCAATGCCCTGTTCTTTTATCTTCTCGGAGTCCACCGAAGATGCAATGTCGCCCTCAATTACCGCGATATTAAATTCATCCCGAAGCGCTTCAATGGTAGCTAAAATGGTAGAAGTCTTACCGGAACCTGGCGATGCCAACAGGTCTAACACGAAAACTTTCTTTTCTTTAAACAATTCACGATTAGACTGAGCCAGCTTGTCATTTTTATCAAGAATAGGCTGTTTTAAATCAATCTGCATGAGTTGCCTCCGCTTCCTCATTTTCGTCAGGAATATCTACTTCAATAGAGTCAATGCGTAATTCTTTCCCTTGCAAAAGCTCCGAAAAAGCACTTCCGCATTCCGGGCACAGCATGTGAAAACGGTCGTGTTCATATTCCGCGCCACATTCCAGGCAGATGCTTTTAGGTGGAATCATGGTGATTTCAAGCTCTGCATCTTCGCACATAGTACCTTCTGCGAGCGCTTCAAACGCAAATCGGAGCGCATCTTCAATCGCTTCTGTCATTTCGCCAACCGAAAGACTGATTTTCAAAACCCGTTGCGCTCCCGCATCATTTGCAGCCTGCTGAACGGAATCCATTACGCCACTCATAATCCCTAGTTCATGCATGACGTTTACCTCTTTTCAGCCATGTCGGCTTCTTTGTCTTCGCTTCCCCAAAGATGCTCTTGGAACTTTCTTTTTGCGTATTTCAATTCCGCCTTGGCTTCCTCTGCCTCAAGCTGCTCTTGCTTGCGAGCTTCTTCTTGGCGTTTGATACGACGACGCAAGCCTACACGTGCCGCCAATAAACTTACTTCATACAGAACTACCATCGCCGCAAACATAAGACCCATGGTTACAGGCGAAGCATCTGGAGTTACCATAGCAGAGAAAACGAGCAGTCCCACATATACCCCACGCCAACTTGCACGTAGTTTTTTGTACGGAACCACTCCAAACATTACCAAGTAGAACACTACAAGAGGCATCTCAAAGCCAATACCAAAGCCTAGTTCAAATTTGATAATAATATCAACCCATTGGCTTGCCTCTGGAAGAATAGTGGCAAATCCTGTTGCTTGGTCAGTTAACCACTGAAACGCCGGGTTCAAAATGATGCAGTAGCAAAAAATCGTTCCACCAATAAACAGGCACAAAGCCGCAACAAAGGTCGGAACAAACCATTTGCGTTCTTTAGGTTTTAATGCCGGCAGAAAGAAAGCCAAAATTTGCCAAAGCGTAATAGGGGCAGTTGCCACAAGCGCCGTCCAGAGAGCAACCGTAATTCGAACCGAGAATGCGTCAAAAGCACCGAAAACGTTAAGTTGAACCTGCCCGGATTCATCAAGCGGCATATATTGAGAAACAGGAGCAAGGAGAAATTGCACTACCGTATCGGTTCCTAGATAGAACACGAGTGTCGCCACAATGAGGCACACCACGATACGCACAAGACGCATGCGCAATTCGCCTAGATGCTCCATAAGCGACATACGAGCTGGTCCGATTGGCATATCTATTCACCCCTTTCAGATACAGCAGCCTGGGCTGATGCAGTCTGAGCTGATGCGGCATGGGCTGATGTTGCCTGGGCTGATTTAGGGGCAGGTTTATTTTGAATTGGCTTTACGCCGAATAGTTCTTCAGGTGTCAAAGAAGGCTTCGCACCCGGAGCAGGTTTGTTTACTGGAGCCTTGGAAGAAGGTTGAGCGGGTGTTCGCGTCTCAGATACTTGCTTTGCCGATGATTGGTTCGCGGACACGTTCGTCCCAGATACGCGCGTCTCAGATATTTGCGTCTCAGATGCGGTCTTCACCGCATCTCGGGCATTTTTAGCTGCTTCTTCTTTCATTGCCTGCCTATTTGCAGCAATAGCTTCCTGCTCCTCGCGCGCTTTACGTTCTGCTCGTTCTTTATCGTAGCGAGCCTTACGCTCAGCAAAACTTTCTTGAGTAGCAGTAGGAGCAGGCTTGGCTTTTGCGGAGGCAGAAGAAGCTGCCGAAGAAGATTTCTTCGCCTGGCTGCCATCTACATCCAAAACTTCGCCTTTGATAACTGACTCCATTTCGGCCTGCGCTTGTTTAAATTTGCGCAATGCCGCACCAAGAGTTTTTGCCATTTCAGGCAACTTGTCAGGCCCAAAAATCAAAAAGCCGAACAATAAAATTATGAACAGCTCAAAGCCGCCGATACCAAACAAGCTAACTTCCTTCTCTTATAAAAACCGTTTCGAAAGTTCCCTGCCGTTAACTGGCGATTAACCCAGCTTGCCAGTTAGCCTTCAATGTGCAAACTGACGAATCCTACAACGACAGGCATCATCCAATGATCAAACGAAACGGCGACATAGCAATGTTAGTTACCTCCCAGAAACATGAGTCCCATAGTTGGAAGAGATAATGCGAGAATCAAAATAACACAAACCGCGATTACAAAGATGCGCCACAAAAGTGCCTTGCGAGCTGCTTTTTCCTGAGCCTTACGCTGTCGTTCAAGCGCACGCTCCTCGCGCTCTTTAAGTTGCTTTGCTGTCATTTTTTGTTTCTTATTGGCCATAAACCAAAACTTCTTTCTCGTTGTGGGAAACCATAACGCAGAGCAAGCGTTCTCTACCCTAGGATTCGACCAGAGGAAAACTTAGGAACGCAAACGCCCACGGACTTCTAGAATATGCGCAATAACCTTTGTCGCACCTTCTCCTACATGAAGTCGGCCCTCTTCGTAAAGAATCTTGCCGTTCACCATAGTCATGATAACGTCGCTATTGCTTGCAGAACCCAGTAGGGCAGAAACCGGATCCGTAGTGGGTGTTTGATGGGATCCGGACAGATCAATTGCAACGATGTCTGCTAATTTGCCCACTTCAAGCGAGCCGACCTTGTCGTCAATACGCAATACCTGAGCAGCACGAAGAGTTGCCATTTCAAGAAGAGTTTGCGAGTTCAAGAATTCGCGGCTCAATGCACGCTGAATCATCAACTCGAAACGCATTTCAGAAAACATATCGAGATAATTTACTGAAGCAGGAGCACCAGTGCCTAAGCCTACGCGTAAGCCTGAACGCAAATACTCACTTACCGGCGCAACACCCATACCGAGCTGAGCACTTAAACTTGGGCATACCGCAACAGCTACATCGTAATCACGCATATGACGAATATCATCTTCGGTGGCACAAACGCCATAAAGCATCATCACATTTTTAGCTTCAAATAATCCCCAGTTCAAAACATAATTAACGGGAGTTACCGCAGTAGGCAACCAGGGCGGAACTTCCACAAATCCACGATGGTCAACCGTGCTATCAAGACCAGCCGTTGCACCGTCCCTTACAAAACGAACTTCCTCTTTGCTTTCAGCAAGCTTTAATGAAACAGGCAGATCGTTATGCTCGGCAGCGTATTGTGCTACATTGCGATACATCTCTGGATGGCATTCATAGACCGGATCGGGAGCTACACCAAGTATGATTTGATCAGGGTCTACCATCTGAGACCATTTTTCCAAATCGCTATCCATTTTCTTCATGGCGTAGTTAACAAGACGCTTATCGATAGCGCCCACTTCTCGATAAATCACTCCGCGCAAACCGCAATCACGGGTAGCAAAAACAGCTGCACCGGTTGAAGTGGTGTCTGCAATCGTAGTAACACCAGCCGAAAGTTCTTCAAGGCAGCCTAAGTAAGCTGAATCGTAAGCTTCGGAATCGGTGATTCGGGAACGAAGATCGTTTATATTCTTGCGCCATTCGACAAAAGGCAAGTCTCGTACAAGGCCACGAAAAACGCCGTCTTCAACACGTGCATGCAGGTCAATAAAACCAGGAGTGAGCGCCGCCATTCCAAAGTCTTTTACTTCCTCATCAGGATAACGAAGTCGCATCATTTCCGTTGTGCCGATATCGGCAATAACACCATCACGAACAAGAAGCGCACCGTTTTCCATTGGCTCGGATGAAACGGGAACAATATATTTAGCGCACAGTAACATGCTTTCCTCCTGACCCAATAATTCTTAGTCATGATAGCATTGAAGCGTTTTATTCTAAGTTAATTCATTGCGATTCACAGTACTTGGATATGTGGATACGGCAAAGGGCGCTAAAATATGCGCATTGTATGGATACAGAATAGGAAACCTGTTTTATGACTATAGATTCAAAAGAGACTCCTGAAGCGTCTGCAAATGAAATCTCACAGACCCAGGTCCCTCAAAGCAGCATTTCATCATCTGACGGTAAGCAGGCATCCGAAAACACTCACTCTATCGATACTGCCACCGGCGAAGATGCCCCTGCCGAACTTTCTTCAAAACGCGTTAAGCAAATTTTTACCGATATCGCTTGGAAATATGAGCGCTTCAATGCACTGTCTAGCTTTGGGCGCTATCGCAGCTGGTTGCGCACCCTCATCGACAAGTCTCCTATTACCCCGCAATCACGTCTGCTTGATATTGCAGGTGGCACGGGTGATGTTGCTTTTACCGCCTGCGCACAAAAACCTCCTGCATCTATAGTGCTTTCCGACTACACACCTGCCATGCTCGAAGTTGCTCAAGCTCGACTTGATGAAGGCGAAGCGAAGGGGGTTCCTGTCGAGCTTGCCGTTGTTGATGGACAGGACATTCCCTACGAGGACGAATCCTTCGATATTCTTACCATGTCCTATGGCATTCGCAATATGCCTGAACGCGAACGCGCACTGTCGGAAATGTATCGCGTGTTAAAACCTGGCGGTGCTTTATGCGTGCTGGAATTTTCTACCCCGCCTAACCCCCTTATGCGCTTGGGATATCGCATCTATTTGCGTTGGGGTATTCCTGCTTGGGGCAAATTGGTTACGGGTGACGCCTCCGGATTTGTTTATCTAGCAAAATCAATTAAAGCCTTCCCAGACCAGGAAGGCTTTACGAAAATGCTGAAAGATGCTGGGTTTTCGCGCGTGGAATACACTAACGTAACCTTTGGCGTAGCTGCGTTACATATTGCTTATAAGGAATAAGATGCCATAACGCACCCTTTGGCGTACCTATAATGCTCCGCCCGACATAAGTACAAAAACCGCAATAACCAAAATTACTGCACACGAAATAAGACCAGCAATAGTTCCCTGCTTGTTTTCCATGGCTAATTCACCGCCTTGGTGCGATAGCGATAAGGAAGTGCTTTGGTGCGTTTCTTTTCAGGAAACATTCCCTCAATAAATACCAGCACAACTGCAATCGCAAAAAGTCCTATCATTTTCTTCATTGATACGTTCATAGTTGCGCCTTTCTTCCAAGCGAGACGAAGGCTTGAAGTGTCCGCGAGGCACCTCGAGTCCCTCGCGAAATCCTTCGTCCGCTTTCTCCTTTGACAGTTATTACGATACGCGCGCAACCTAACAACAACCTTACTGGCGTCTTACCGTTTCATGGAACTTCCGGGCAACGAATGCTAAAAACCGCGCAATTATTCAAAAGAGGTGCAAAGTTTTCGATACCATGAAGAAAACCAACAAAGTTTCCTTTTAGATCGAGCTAATTAGATGAAGCTCTAAACAGCATGATCTAGAGAAACACGTTAAAAGACCAGGAAAGGAGCATCGCCTATGAAACGCATGATTGATCCGCTCGAGCACGCCACCGAAATTCTTCAAGGTGTTCAAAAGGGTGTTTTGCTTACTACCAAACACGGCGACCGCGTAAATTCCATGACTATTAGTTGGGGAACGCTCGGCATCGAATGGGGCAAACCGCTCTTTACCGCATTTGTACGTCAGCATCGCTTCACTAAAGAATTCCTGGAAGCAACCGGTGAGTTCAGCGTAAATATTCCCGTAGGTGAATTTGACAAAAACATCATTGCGCTTTGCGGCTCAAAATCCGGTCGCGACATGGACAAGATTGCTGAGCTTGGCCTGACTTTGGAAGATCCTGAAGTAGTAGCGGCACCAGGTATTCGAGAGCTTCCTCTAACTTTAGAGTGCAAAATTCGCTATGTGCAGGACCAAGATTTACGCTCGCTCGATCCAGGTGATATTGAGCGCTGGTATCCAACCGACAAAACTGGTTTCCGCGATTTCCATACGGTATTCTGTGGCGAAATCGTTGCGGCATACGTGATCGAGTAACTTATAGTGCACGTATAATGCAAACAACATAAGGCAATAAATGGTCGCAGGAGAAACACGATGGGCGGAATTAGCATACTGATGATCCTTGCCATGATGGGCGTTGTTACTCTTGCGATCATTGTTGCTATAACTTTATTTATTGCAGCAACCATAATAAGTATTGTTTTCGCAGCGCAAAGAAAGCAACGCCGCGAACAAGGCAAAAAACTCGGAGCACTTATCGCGCTTCCCATAGCGCTCTACACAGTAAGCATTCCTTTACTAATTGTCTTTAGCGCAGCAATCTTTATTCCTTTTTTCCAAAGCAGCACTACCATCACCTACGAAGATTGCTCACAAGCAATTATTTCGCACGACTTCGAACAGCTAGAAAATTGCCTTGATGCGCCCGAATTACAGCTGTCATCCGAAGGGCCCGCTTCGTATCAAAGCCTCCTCTACACTGCACTTGTCTATGAAGACGAGGATTGCGTACGTACACTGCTCGAAGACGCCAGGGCAAACAATCAGCCAATCGACCTGACCCAGCCTCTTATCAAATATGATTCAGACAACAATCCAAAAAATGACGACTATGCATTATGCCTTGCAACCTCAACTTCATTTGCCTCGCTTCAAATGATACAAATGTTGCTCGATTATGGAGCAGAGGTTAATAGTGCAAATGAAGATGGCTATACCCCGCTACATAACGCTTGCGACGATATGTGCACAACTGCGATAGCATCAGATACCAGTTCTGCAAGCCTAGATGAAACCGATGCCGCGATAGATCTTTTACTGACCGCAGGAGCCGACATAACTGCTCGAAATCAATTGGGCGAAACTCCCTGGGATCTCTATTGCGAAACCATTCAAAGATACGTAGATGATGGAGTACTAACCGAAAAAGAAGCCTCTGCCCACCTTGTCGAACGAGCAAAGACGCTCAAACCTTCCGAATAGGGCTTTATCCATTAATCATTTTATCTGATGAAATGGGTAAAAATTTCTTTATTAACCTAGCACGTTAAACTTTTCTTTGGTAAGCCCAAGTTCGAAAGCTTAACGAAGCACCTATCGGGTAATTTAAAACAGATCACTTAATCCTGAATTAATACTCTTCATCCAACGAAACGTGCGCTGCTACATCACAGTCAAGTCCAAAGAACTTTCCAACTTTGTAACGATCAAGTGCTACCAATGCAATCATCGCTGCGTTGTCGGTACATGCCGAAAGCGGCGGCATAGTTAGACGCACACCCATTTCTTCGCACATAACCTCATAAGCATGACGTAGTTCAGGATTTGCTGCCACACCCCCACCAAGGCAAAATTCCTTTGCACCGGTTTGTCCGAGTGCTGTCTTTGCCTTCGCCACTTGAACGTCAATAACTGCCGCCTGAAAACTTGCTGCAACATCTGACTGGTTTATTTCTCGTCCTGCCTGCTGCTCTTTCTGCAAATAAGTCATGACTGAAGTCTTTAGACCCGACAGCGAAAACTGCAAATCACCTGAATGCATCAGTGCACGAGGAAAACGAATTGCTCTAGGATTACCATCTTTCGCTAATTTCGAAATAAGAGGACCACCGGGATACCCTAGCCCCATTGCTTTAGCTACTTTATCGAAAGCCTCGCCTACCGCGTCATCCAACGTGGAGCCCATGGTTTCATAATCGCCCCAATCTTTCACGTGTACCAACATGGTATGTCCACCCGAAACGAGCGACACCACCATGGGAGGCTTAATGTCGGGACATGCAAGCTTATTCGCGTAGAGATGCCCCTCTAAATGGTTTACGCCGATAAGAGGTTTATCAGCCGCCCATGCAAGACCCTTCGCGAACGCAAGCCCTACCACCAAAGCGCCAACTAAACCAGGAGCATACGTAACTGAAACCGCCGCCAGATCGCACCAATTCAGATTTTCCTGACCAGTGCGTAAGCGAGCCTGATGCAAACACTCCTGTACCACGCCACCGATAGCTTCGATATGCTTTCGACTTGCAATTTCAGGGACCACACCGCCGAAGCGTGAATGAAAATCAATCTGAGAGGCTACAACATCAGCGACAATCGTGCCCGCCTCATCAATGAGCGCTGCCGCCGTTTCATCACAAGAAGTTTCGATAGCCAGAATAAGTTTTCCTTGAACAACTAGGCTTCCGCTTTGCTCCGAGCAATTGATAGATTCTGCATCATTTAAGCGTAGCTCCATCCCTGCGACATCATGCTCAGAAAGGGGAAGCGGTCCCGTATAGATGACGGCATCTTCCCTGTCGGAGTAATAGTGCGGACGAACTCCGATTCGTTGCAACCCCAGTCGTTCATAAAAGGCATGAGCGCCCGTATTGGTGGCACGAACTTCAAGTGTCATCTCTGTTGCTCCCAGATCACGCGCGTCACGCGAAACGTGCGCCAGAAGCTCCTGCGCAACACCCTGCCTGCGATACGATGAGTCCGTAGCAACCTTCAACAGCTGGACCTGTCCATCCACGATCCAACCACCTGCATATCCAATAAGATGAGCGTTTTTTGGTTCAACCACTCGCTTGGAAGAGTCCTCCATTTCAAATGCCGCCCACCAGGTACGATCTGCTCGTGGAAGCTCGTCGAGAATTTGAGAGGCGCGCCACGCATCGCTACCCATAGTGCGTGTCTCCAGCTCTTCCACTGCATCTACCCACACTGCTTCTAGCGGTTGGTAACGAATGATGGATCCGCCCTGAACTCCCGTTGTAAGGTCTTTTTCCTCAAGCACGCCTTCGAGCGCGTTTTCTAATTCATTCTCGAGTTTGTTTTCCAGATGATTTTCAAGCTCGTTTGCAAAAGCTTCCTCAAGCAAGGCCGTTTTGCCTTGCTGTTTATTCAACAATGCTTGCTGCGATACCTTCACCTGAGAATTCTGTTTTGGCTTACGTTCTTCAGCTTGTTGCTTTGCGAACTTAGCGCGCTCCGCCTCTTCGGCATCTGAAAGCCGCGTATACACAGGAAGCAGCACACAGGGATCGCCCAGAGTTGTATTTTGGGGATCGAAATCGCCCGCCTGCCATAACGCTTGAGCCGCAAGCAGCAATCCCTTTCCTGTTGGATAACAATATTCCTGCGAAAGAACGCCTTTCCCTTCGCAAAAGCCCGCATATTTCTTAAGGCCATCACCCGTGACGGTTGTAGTTGCTATTTGTTCTTGCGAATCGCTGCCAAACCACGCAGGCAACTCTGTTGCCTTCATCACGAAATCTGCGTTTAAGCGCGCGATTCCCGCATCATCTAATGCATAGCGCACTGGATATACCTCTTTGCGCATAGCATCGCCGATCACTACAAGAGAACCGCGTACGCCAGCATCCCATTGATGCCATGCTTGAGCATCCGATGTCGAAACCCCAAACAGGGGCACGCCAAGTCCTATTGCGATTCCCTTCGCACTTGCCATACAGATACGTACACCCGTAAACGAGCCTGGACCACGTCCGCACACCACGCAAGCAATTTGGTTACGTGCCACGTTTTCCCGTTTTAAAAGCGAATCAATTTCAGGCAGAAGCTTTACATTTGAAGCACGAAAAGCCTCCGTTTCGCTTGATGCAACTATTTCTATAGCGCGCACCTCTCGGTCAAGCTTCCCCAGGCCAATCGAGATCATTTCGTTTGCGGTATCAAAAGCAAGTACAAAATCTTTCATGCAAAGTCTTTCATATGGTTCCATTTTTGTTTTCACGCAATACCATTATGCAGAATTACAAAATCATGCAACGGTATTTCTCAAAACTAGCCTAAAAGATTTTACGCCGATCTTTCGCGAGGAGATCAAACTGATTTCGGGCTACTCCCTCGGTATGCAGGGTTAGTACTATTTCTTCGGCATACGGAGTTAGTGCTATTCCCTCGGCATGCGGAGTTTCGTGCCACTTCCTTGACGTGCAGGGTTGGCGCTGTTCCCGCAGCGTGCAGTATTTTTCTGATTTTTGACACATTTTGCCGAGTGCTGCACAAAACTATTTTAGGGATTTAAGCTTTTATTAAACATATTTCGCTAGATTGTTTAATAAATTACAAAAACAGTGAATTTAAGCCCTCATTTCACGCCAAAATGTGGCGAATAGTATGAAGACTTGCTTGATTGGTAACACTGCTTTATACATAACTAGCTTAAATGTGGCAGAATTCGATTTTTTCTCCCCAGCTTCCAAAATACTAACGCATTTCGCGTAGTCCCAACTATTCCATCAATGCAAGCTGATCAAAACCGATGCCACGCTTTCCATCGATGCAAGTTGATCAAACCCGATGCAGCGCTTTCCATCGATGCAAGTTGATCAAACCCGATGCAGCGCTTTCCATCGATAAAAACTGTTCAAAACCCGCTGTAGCTTACTTGATTCCCAAGTTTTGCCATTGAAAACCGCTCCTTGCTAATACCCACGAATTTCAGGCATCATCCCACGTGTTCCTACTTGTCATTTGACGCACATGCCTGCTGCCAAAAATCAAGCAACTGCGCTGCTGCCCCATAAGCGCGCGCCTTTATCCGCCGCGAGTGTTCGTTTATCACCTCAAGATACACTTCAAGCCTGTCTTCGGGCATTTCATCAGGAAATTTTGAAGCCCATTCAATACAAGAAACGCCCTGACCCTCAACGATGCCATAAAAATCGATATCTTCCAGCTCTTCAGCACCATCTAGTCGATAGAGATCAAAATGATATAAGGGTAAACACCCATCTTCATACACGGAAACCAAATTAAAGGTTGGACTAGTAACAGGACCTTCAATATCCAGCTCTTCTGCCAAGCCCTGCGTAAACTGGGTTTTACCAGCACCCAAATCACCATCGAGTGTAATTACTTCACCAGGACCGACTACCATAGCGAGTGCTGCTGCAACTTGCTTAGTTTCGCTAGCCGATTCAGTTGTAGCAATTTCAACCCATTGTTCGTCCATATACTACCTACTCGTTTCGCTGAAAAAACTGTTGTTTTAATTATTATCCATCCGCACAGCGGATGGTTTATCGCTTCGGGCGCTTCGCATCCTCAACAGGCTAAAGCCATTAAACAAAAGTGCCAAACCTAGGTTTGGCACTTTGAGTATAGATACGCCTTCGCTGTTGCTAGCGAATGGTTTTTTCTGCCGCCGTTACTACATGCTCCATCGTAACTGAAGTAGTGACCGAACCTAATCCACCAGGAACAGGTGTGATTGCCTCGACAAGTGGCTCAACCGAATCATAATCGACATCACCGCAAAGTTTACCGTTCTTGTCAAAGTTGATACCAACATCCAGCACAACCTGACCCGGCTTGAAATAACGCGCATCGTAAGCACGCGCACGACCCGTCGCGCAGATAACAATATCTGCAGTATGAGTAATTTCCGCCAAATCAGAGGTGCGAGAATGACAGATGGTCACACTTGCATTACGACGAAGAAGCAGCATAGCCACAGGCTTGCCCACTACCAAACTGCGCCCAACAACAACTACATGCTTGCCCTCTACCGGAATGTTGTAGAAATCTAGCATCTTCACGCAGGCTTCCGCAGTACAGGGAGCATACCCTTCAACCGCATCAGTAAAAACTGCACCAAGAGAAGAAGTCGAAATACCGTCGATATCTTTCGCCATAGCAAGCTCATCGCTAACCAGCTTCTCTTCCATATTCTCTGGAAGAGGACGGAACAGTAAGCAGCCATGGATTTTAGAATCACCGTTGATGCGACGTAGCTGCAAAAGCAACTTTTCTTGAGAAGCGGTTTCCGGCAAATCAAAAACTCGTGTTGTAATACCCAGAGATTCAGCACGACGAACTGCCGTACGCTCATAGCTCAAATCATCCGGGCGCGCACCCACACGCACCAGAGCAAGCGTAGGCTCGATACCTAAAATTTTTAAACGCTCAATTCGATGAGCTAAATTTTCCGCAATCGCTTCAGTTACGGGGCGGGAATGCAAAACGTGAGTCATTGTAGTTACCTGATTTCTTCTAACACGTAGTTGTAAATCTCGTCCGCGCGACGACCACTTTCCGCTATAAGTCTGTCCGCTTCATCAGTATACCTCGCAGCCATGTCTCGGTCGTCCAACATTGCGGCATTTACGTATACATTAAGTGCAGCACCTTTAAGAGCACCCTGCGCGAAAGAAACACCCGTTGCCACATCAGAAATAGCACTCCGATTTCCATAATGTGCCAAGAAATCGCTTAAAACGATAACTCTATCGCACGCATTCATAATGGCAAAAGGAACCGAAATAGCGTCAATAAGAACCTCTTGAATGAGTCCGTGACGATATGCTTTTTCCTCATCGGTGTCGCGAGGAAGTTTAAAAGCATCTGCCAAGGGGGCAAAAGCAAGTGCATCCTTTTCAACAAGTTCAAGAAGTTCTTGTCTCACTTCCTCGAGTTGCTTCAAGTGCGCGACAACTTCGTTTTCTACCTCTGCGTATTTTTTCTTTCCTGTGGTTAAGTTACCAACCATAGAAAGGAGCGCAGAACCAAGTGCTCCGCAATAGGCAGAAGCACCCCCGCCTCCCGGGGTTGGCGTTCCTGCAGCAACTTCAGAAATAAATGTTTGATCTACCAATATCGTACTTTCTAAGTATTACGGCATCTCTACAGAAAGAATCTCAGGTTCTCAACGCCTTCGCAGCGGTGATTTTTCCTGACACCCTACCACTAGAATGCCTCTGTTTTCTTGTGGCGCTATCCATTTTTTGGCGCCTCATTAAAAAGGTGCATCACATTATATATGAATGAGCACAATAAAATTCGCGCTCCCGATGGATAGTTACCTGAAACCACCGAAAGCGCGAAACCTAAAAACCTTTACGCAATGCCCAACGTATAAGAAAGAACCAAGCTAGAACAACTAGAACAAGCCAGAAATCTTACCACTCTCATCAACGTCGATCTTGAAAGCAGCAGGATTCTTGCCCAGACCAGGCATTGTCATTACGTTACCCGTAAGAGCCACTACAAAACCTGCACCAGCGGAAACCTTAACTTCGCGAACCGTAATAGTGAAGTTACGAGGAGCACCAAGCTTAGAAGCGTCATCGGAGAAGCTATACTGCGTTTTTGCCATACATACAGGCATATGCGCAAAGCCCATTCCTTCAATCTGGGCAATTTGCTTTTTAGCAGCTGCGGTGAAGTTAACGCCATCAGCATGATAGATTCGCTTAGCAATTGCCTCCATCTTTTCTGCAAGACCCAGATTATCTTCGTAGGCAAACTCGAGGTTGCTGGGCTGCTCACACAAACGCAGAACTTCTTCGGCCAACTCTACGCCACCTTCGCCACCTTTTGCCCAAACCTGAGAAAGGGCTACATTAACACCCAACTCTTGGCACTTTGCACGAACCAGATCAATTTCTGCCTGCGTGTCGGTAGGGAATTCGTTGATCGCGACCACACAAGGAAGCTTGTATACCTTGGTAATGTTTTCAACATGCTGAAGCAAATTAGGAAGACCCGCCTCAAGCGCCTCAAGATTTTCTTCATTGAGCTGATCCTTAGGAACACCACCATGATTCTTGAGCGCACGAACCGTTGCAACAACTACTACAGCATCAGGCTGAATACCTGCTAAGCGGCACTTGATATCCAGGAATTTCTCCGCACCAAGGTCTGCACCGAAGCCTGCCTCAGTAACGCAATAATCGCCCAAAGCAAGACCCATACGAGTAGCCATAATGGAGTTGCAGCCATGTGCAATATTGGCAAAAGGACCACCATGAACAAAAGCAGGAGTTCCTTCAAGAGTCTGAACCAAATTAGGCTTCAAAGCATCCTTCAGCAAGGCGCACATGGCACCTTCTGCATGCAAGTCATGTGCCGTTACCGGCTCATCGTTGCGGGTATAGCCAACTACGATGCGGCCCAAGCGCTCCTTTAAGTCCGTAATGGAAGTTGCCAAGCAGAAAATAGCCATGATTTCTGAAGCAACCGTAATGTCGAACCCGTCTTCACGCGGAACGCCATTTGCTTTACCGCCCAAGCCGCACACAATATTGCGCAACTGGCGATCGTTCATGTCGACAACACGCTTCCAGGTGATGCGACGTACATCGATATTCAATTCGTTTCCATTGTGAATGTGGGCATCAAGCAAAGCAGCTAAAAGATTGTTTGCTGCTCCGATCGCATGAAAGTCACCCGTAAAATGAAGATTGATGTCCTCCATAGGAATAACCTGTGCGTAGCCGCCACCTGCAGCACCACCCTTAATACCAAATACAGGTCCCAATGAAGGTTCGCGCAAAGCAATTACAGTTTTCTTGCCCAAATGGGAAAGAGCATCGCCCAAACCTACGGTAGTAGTGGTCTTTCCTTCACCAGCTGGAGTTGGATTGATAGCAGTAACCAAAATAAGCTTGCCTGGCTCATGAGTCTCATTGCGAAGCAAGTTGTAATCTACCTTGGCTTTTGAACGGCCGTAACACTCCAAATATGAAGGATCAATTCCCGCCTTTTCGGCAATTTCGGTAATGTCACGTGGTTCGGTCGCTTGTGCAATTTCGATATCGCTCAGCATTATGTAAGCCTACCTTCCTTCGCCTGAATTCATTTGCATCCAGTTTATAAACCTGTTGCAATCCATCATGTAATGCGCCTGCGAAAACGCAATCTTCAACGTGTCTGTTTGGATATTGTTCGGGCACACCATTTGACACGCTAAATATAGCTTTTAGCGCACTTGACATGGCTTTAGTGCGCCTTGCGAAACGTCGATCTCTCTAAACTTTTTTCTCGAGAGACAACCGCTTTCACGTACAAAGTTTAGCGTGAAAGCTCGTTATAAATCATTCGTAATCCTTGTAAGGTCAATTCGAGATTGATTTCGGTAATAGAATTTGAAAGTGGTGCAATTCGATGCGCTAATCCACCTGTTGCCACCACGGTTGCCTCGTATCCAAGCTGTTTGAATACGCGATCGACCAAGCCATCGATACGAGCCGCCTCGCCGTACATGATGCCCACCTTCATACATTCAGCGGTATTAGTGCCAATCGCAGTGCCTGGATCCTCTAATTCCACCGAACGAAGCAACGCTGCACGACTGAACAATGACTTCATTGAGGACTCTACACCAGGAGCAATGATACCCCCTACAAACGTACCCTCTTTGCTGATTATTTCGATATTGGTCGCCGTACCAAAGTCCACCACAATGACAGGAGATCCATACAGATGCTTTGCCGCTGCCGCATCAGCTACACGGTCAGCTCCCAATTCAGGAAACCTACTCATATCGACATTGATTAAGTGTCCTGCACTAGCTGCTGAAACCACAAGCGTGTCGACATTGAAGGAGCGGCAGCATGCTTTTTCCCAATTATGAGTAAGAGCAGGTACTACCGAAGCTAAAATCGCTCCATCAATATGAGAGTACTCAAGACCCTCTGCCATCATGAGCGTATGAAGCTTGATTCGAAGCTCATCGCTCGTATGATCCACATTAGTAGCAACACGCCACATATGAACAAGTTTGTCATTGTCATAAATTCCGAGGACGGTTTGCGTGTTTCCCACGTCTATTGCAAGTAACATATTTCTGACAGTCCCTTTCAAAGTATGCACTACCTGCGAATGCTACCATACTATTGAAGGTGATATACACGAGCTTTATTTTTGAAGCGTTTAACAATACTAGCTGGAGGGTGATCGTATGGAAAATACGCCTGCTCGCATTCTGATCGTTGACGACGAGCCTTCAATTACCGAATTCGTAAGCTACGCCATGCAAAAAGAGGGCTACCTCACTGAAATTGCTTCAGACGGCGAAGAAGCCTTACGCAAAATAGAGCAACAGCATTTCGACCTATTTATTCTCGACATCATGTTGCCCGGTATCGATGGCTATGAGCTTTGCCGTCGTATCCGTACAAAAATGTCTACGCCAATTTTGTTTCTCTCTGCACGCGACACCGAACTCAACAAAGTTGTAGGCCTTGAGCTTGGTGCAGATGACTACCTAGCAAAACCTTTTGGAGTTCGAGAGCTTCTTGCACGCACCCGAGCTTTACTTCGGAGAAGCCAAGGTAATGAGATGGTCTCTGGAAATGAAATTTCTGCAGGAGGTATAACTCTCAACGAAGATACTCATGTTGCGCAAGGCGACAAAGGCGCTATCGACCTTACACCACGAGAGTTTGAGCTTCTTGCTTGCCTCATGCGCAATGCAGGTAAAGTAGTTTCGCGTGAAGACTTACTCCATGACGCATGGAACTGGGAATTTATTACTGAAACAAAAACGGTTGACGCCCATATCAAGCGTTTGCGCGATAAAATTGAATCTGCAGGATACGATCCTAAACTGGTCGAAACCGTCAGAGGCTATGGCTATCGTTTCAAGAAATAGTCCTGAAGGATGCTTTTAAAAAACCGCTTGTTTTAGGAAGCTATTTTTGAAAGCCCCCGCGAAATTTGAAAGCCGCCTGCGAAAACGATTTTCGTACGTGATCTTTTCGTTCGTATCCAATGTATATCTATAGGAATGCTGCTTAAAAGAGAAGTTGAGTAATGCCACGATCTGCCGAAACGCCTCGCGTTAACCAACAACGAGAAGAAAAACCCATGCGTCTTTTCACGCATATTTCTTTTCTTGCTACCCTCTTGGCAATTTTGGCCTGCGCCATTATGGCGCTCGTGGCCATTTTTGTTTTCGACTGCCCCTACACCCTTCTCCTTACCATCATTCCCGCAGGATGCGTATGCTACTTTTTGAGCTTACTCATTGCGCACTTTATTAGCCGTCCCCTTACCGAACTGGTCCGAAAAGTTCAATCCTCCAAGGCGGGCGACACCAGCATCACATTTGCCCCGTCTGGAGTCATGCGCGAAGTTGACGATCTCTCCGAAAGTATTAATGAGTTTAATCGCATCTATATCACACGCGTAGAAGAGTTAAAAGCGCTCAACGAACGTCAAGATACCTTCGTAAGCGATGTAGCCCACGAATTTCGTACCCCCCTGACCGCCATCAGCGGCAATGCGGAGTTGATGCTAGATCCCGACATGCCACAATCGACCCGCGAACATTTTTGCGAGATTATCTTAAGCGAAGCCGATCGTCTTAAGAAGCTTACTAACGGCTTACTTGCTTTACAGCACGCCAAAGAAGGAGTGCCTGCCTACGCCCTTAAGCGCTTAAACATCGAAGAAGTCGCGCGAGATGTGGTAGACACACTCGAGCCTATTGCACAAGATAAGAATGTCTCGCTGAGCATAGAAGGCGCTGCACCCGATATTTTGGCGAACGAAGACCGCTTAAAGCAAGCACTTATCAACTTAGTCGATAATGCTATTCGTCATGTCGAAGAAGGCGGTCATGTACGCATCCTGTTATCTGGCGTTAATGACAACTCGGTCGTAGCCGTTAAAGACGATGGCTGCGGTATCGGGAATATTGATCCGGTACTTCTTTTTAAACGCTTCTACCGCGGCGATCTATCCCGCGCACGTAACAGCGGCGGAGCAGGATTAGGCCTGGCGATCGTAAAAGAAATTGCTGAAGATTTTGATGGAACTGTAACGGCATTTAATGCGCCTGAAGGCGGTGCCGTATTTACTATGTCGTTCCCTTCAATGCACTAAAGCATTAGAACAGCTAACGATTCCTGATTTTATGATTACGATTAAATTACGGCAGACAACCATTCCTCGCTCTACGCAACTACAGCAAATGGTTAAACCCGCTAACAACTAAGCTCTGGCTTTACCTTATTACCAGCTTTATCTGATTACCCAATCCGCCTGATTGCCTGGTTTACTTAATTACCTTCGAAACTGCCTGAGCGAGCAATACTGCTGCAAACATCTTTATCGCATCAATAGGAACAAAAGGAGCAACTGCCATCACAAAAGCTGCTTCAGCGCTCAGGTTGCCCATATAGCTCAACCACGCCCAACCAAAGGCATAAAGAACAAGCAAGAACACAACACCCATCACGAGGTTAAGCGCAAGAGTTCCTACCGTGATCGAATTACCCAAAATTGACTTAGATTGATCTGAAGAAAAAATCCCTTTTCCCTTGATCAGACAGCCAACCGCAAGCGCTACCGCCCCGGCAATCAAAAAGCCTACGATAAAGCCACCCGTTGGTCCTACCAATGCAGCGATACCTCCCCTAAAGGAAGAAAACACTGGTAATCCAAGGGCGCCTAAAATAAGGTAAACCGCAATTGAGGTAAGCGCCTCTTTGGGTTTTAGCGCAAACAAAACAAACATGACCGCAAGGGTTTGCAAGGTAAACGGAATAGGCCCAAACGGTACGGTAATCCAAGCTGAAACCGTCATAAAGGCAACTGACAAACCACAAAATGCAATTGATGCTGCACTACCATAAGCTCGAGAATGCGATGTAGAAGCGTTCACGCCTGTTTCCTTTCCTGTCAAACTCTTTTAGAGCCGACCAACATGATGAACACACATTTTAACAAACAGGAAGAAAGTATCCCTTAGAAATAAATTCTTTTATCGTTTGGTAACGTTATGCGTTCTTTTTCCCAAATTTCGCCTGAATTGTCCCTTCTTCGATTCCTTTTAAGCGCTTCAGTTCGAAGAAGATAAAGATCAACGAAGTAACTACAGCCAGAATATCTGCAATGGGAACTGCAAAATAGAGCGCATCTAAGCTAGTAAGCGTTGGCACAAGGCGAGGCAACACCAGCGGAAGCACAATATAAAGGGGGATAAGGAACAATACTTGACGAGTAAGTGAAAGAATAACCGACTTAATCGGCTGCCCTGTTGCCTGGAAATAATTCGAGGTGACAATCTGCATGCCTACCACAGGCAAAACCAGCACCTGAACGTTAAGCGCAAAAACCGTAAACTCCCGCAGAGCATCATCGCGAATACCGAAAAAGGAAACGATATCAAAGGCAAAAATATGAAGCAGCGCCCACATTATCGTACCCATTATTGTTGCAATCAGAATGCCATACCCTAGCGTACTTCTTACACGAGAGATAAGACTCGCCCCATAGTTAAAGCCCAATAAAGGTTGGATTGCCACAGCAATGCCAATCAAAGGAAGCACCGTAAACATCGCACAGCGTTGTACAACGCCGATAGAAGCAAGCGCTGCTTCTGCCCCTAAAGGAGACTGCCCGCCATACAAAACAAGAAGGTAGTTAACAAGGAAATTAATAACGGACATGGCAAGCTGCATAACAAAACTTGCCGCACCTAGAGAAATAATTAAGCCAACTACTTCGGCTTCAAGTTTCAGATTGGCGGCATACAACTTAAAAGCAACATCTTTAGTGAACAAGAAATACCACAGTACGCAGACACATGAAATCGCCTGGCCAAGCACTGTAGCCAAAGCGCTTCCTACTACTCCCCAGCCAAAAACTAACACAAAAAGATAGTTAAATACGATACAAGAAATAGTACCAATAACCATGGTTGCCAATGCTCGATTCGGAGCACCAGCCGTACGAATAAAGTTATTAACGCCCATACCAATGAGCTGGAATATAAAACCTAGGGCCAGAATATACATAAAGGAATACGTATAATCGCGAATTTCAGGCGTAACGCTCGACAACGTTAAAATCGCCTCAACGCACGGGGGAATATGGATAAGCACTGCCACTAAAAGTGCTGCAATAATTCCAAGACAAACGGTATTGCCTAAGCTCTTTTCAGCAGCAGCTTTATTGCCTTCGCCTAATCGCAAAGCTGCAAGAGCATTTCCACCATTGCCAATAAGCATGGCAAGCGCCATAAATATTGTCATCAAAGGCATGGCAGCCGTTGCTACCGAAAGACCAATTTCTCCCATAGCCTGACCCAAGAAGATGGAGTCAATGACGTTGTAGGCGCCGTTAACGAGCATTCCAACAATAGAAGGAATAGCAAATTCCATGATTAGTTTCGGGATCGAGCCCGTTCCCATACGTGCAGTACGCGCATCACCTTTTTTGCTCGGTTGAGCAGAGCGCTCTTCTCGCAAAGAGCCCTTTGAGAAGGTTACGGACTTTTTATCACCCTCATTTTGAGTAGGATCTGCTTCTGAAGCAAGAGTTGATTGGGTATCATCGAAACGATTACGGCCGAATCGATCATGACAAATATGAGAGTCTTGTTCTTGGTTAGTCATTCCCTATCCTTCAAAATACCGTATATATGGTAATTGGTAGCCCTCGCCCTTCATCTCCCCTACAAGCACGCGCTATTATCCCACGGCACTAATTGAAATGCTACTAAATTTAAAGCAAGGTGCTAAAAGAGCGCGAAAGGTCGGCGCTCGCTCTGATCTCTCTTCGGTATCGCTTGATTGACCCAAGCCTCTCTCTTCAAAATTGCCTGATTGTCGCAAGTGTCTTTCTCTTCAGTGTCGTTTACTTGTCGCACATTCCCCCCTGTCTTGATTTGACGTATAGTAGTCAAACTGCGAAGAGAGGAAATTTGTGACCATAACCGAACTTGTGCTGCTTGGATTAGCACTTTCAATGGATGCTTTTGCGGTAACCATTTCAAATACCTTTATTTATCAGGGCAATTCTAGAGCTCGAAACATTCTCATGCCCATAGCCTTCGGACTTTTTCAAGGCCTCATGCCTTGCATTGGTTATATTCTCGGTCGTCTTGTCAGCGATGTAATATCGCAGTATGCAGGCATTATCACCTTTGCTATTCTGGGCTTCATTGGCGCCAAAATGATTTGGGATGCGCTCCATGAAGAAGCAGAAAAGGACGAAGAGTCCGTCCAGGAAGGCAGTTCGGGCAACTCTGCCCACTCAGGTCAGATTCTTACGCTACCAGTACTCACGCTCCAAGCAATTGCAACCAGCATTGACGCTCTTGCGGTTGGCGTGAGCTTTGCGGCACTTTCCGTAAATGTAGCATTCGCCGCGGGCACCATAGCACTCACCACTGCACTAACGTGCGGAATTGCGTTGGTGGTCGGAAAACGCTTTGGTAATGCCCTAGGAGAACGAGCAACCATTATTGGTGGCATTGTTTTGATTTTGATTGGCTTGAAGTCTCTTATTTTTTAATGCAGTAAGCGGACATGCACTTCGTTAATGTCCAACGAAGAAACATACACTTCGACGTGCGTTTCATTGATGCTCTAACGGATGTGCATTTTACTAACGTTCCAATGAGCGTACATGCACTTCGCCCGATTGAGCCGCTACCAGTTTCCCTGGAGCGGTTTCTAAAAGCAATTGACCTTGATCATCTATCCCCGCGATAGTTCCCTGAGCAAATACAGAGCCATCAAGAGCCTCAAGGGTTGCGCGAATGCCTCTAAAAGCCATATGGGAACGATATTCATCTTTAAAGGGCTCAAAGCCTTCAGTGCACCACTTCAGATAACAGTGCTGTACTTCATGGAGCATGTCGAAAAGAATCTGTGTTAATACCTTGCGCTGAGTAGAAGTAAGATCGTCTTCCGTTATTTCTGAGAGGCAATTCTCAGCAGAGCTTCCTACTAAGCCCCTCTCTTCAACAAGGTTTCCAGATGAATCTTTCTCAGGCAAGTTTTCTGCAGACGAATTTTTTTCTTTTACAACCTTGCTGGTCAACTCATTTCCAAGATAGGAAAGCGAATACTTCCCTATGGATTTTGATGCAGCATCTTGGGGAGCAAACACATTAATGCCTATACCAACGCAAACCCCGCCTGAGATCGCCTCAAGTGATATACCTGCAATTTTGCCCCCGTCAAAAAGCAGATCATTGGGCCACTTAATAGCAAGCTTAGAAGCATCACACCACTTACTCAAAGCTCTCCGCAGAGCAATCGACATCACAAGGCTAACAAGCGGCAACTTATCAAGAGAGACCCCATGATGCGCCGGTGCCAAAGCAAAAGACGTATACAATCCCCCCAGAGGACTTTCCCATAAACGTCCCTGACGCCCATAACCTCCGCTTTGTTGAAGTGCTACTACACACAGCCCCTCATCAGAGCCCTGCGCTAGCGCATCCTTTATGATGCGGTTAGTTGAATCTACGCAACCATAGCTTTGGATACGCCAAAACGAAGTATCAAAATTGGTTTTATCCAAAGGAACAGCAAGAGGCACTAACACTTCCATGCCTTACCTACCGCTACCGTATCCAGTGTAACTTTTACCCCATTTGCCAGCTCGTGACGAGGAGCAAGCTCTAACAAAGGCTTCACCACGAAGTCGCGTTCCTGAAGCAAAGGATGCGGCAAGGTAAGAATTTCGTGATCGCAGACATATCCCTGATAGTCAAGAATATCCAAATCACAAGTTCGAGGTCCATTTTCCTGTTCACGCACACGACCCAAACTTTGTTCAATAGCCTGCAAGTATCGAAGAAGTTCTTGCGGCGGCAAACCTGTTCGCAAAAGAACTACCGCATTGACGAACGTGTCCTGATCTTTGAAATAAGCAGGTTCACTTTCGTAAAAACTCGATACATCAATGATTTGGGAATCGGGCAACATACACATATCGGAAATAGCCTGATTAAGCATTGCCTTTTTGCCTTCAAGCTCTTCTCCTTCATCGGCAACAAGAGCCACGTTGCAACCCATGCCAATAAAAACATAGGGACGCAGATTCTCTTCTACTGAAGTAACCGTAAGGGGCACATTATGAGTTCGAATCACCGACGCACCAAGCTCGCAAGCCAAAAGGGCTTCTGCCGCTGAAGCGTCATCTCGTTGCTTTGGATCATCAATGTGGTAGGCATACCCTATATAGCTCTTTCGCGAAACCGCCACCATAAGGGGATATCCCAAACGAACAAATTCCTGGAAGTTTCGCATAAGCTGAATAGTTTGCTTGGCTGTCTTTCCGAAACCAGGACCTGGATCAAGACAAATTCGCTCACGCTCAACCCCTGCATCCTGTAGCATTTCTGCGCGGTTTTTCAAATAGGTAGCCACTTCATCAACCACATCGTTATAGCAAGGTTCATCCTGCATAGTGCGAGGATCGTTGCCCTTCATATGCATGACCACCAAACCTGCATCGCATGACGTGGCAACTTTTACCATTTCAGGATCACGAAATCCTGTTATGTCGTTAATAATGCTAGCTCCGGCCTCGATGCAGGCTTGCGCAACTTCAGCATGACGCGTATCGACACTGACGCATACGCCTTCTGCGGCTAGACGACGAACCACTTCTTCGACTCGCCGTAATTCTTCTTCTATTGATACAGGACTTGCCCCAGGGCGGGTAGATTCTCCTCCTACATCAACAATAAGAGCACCTTGCTCGACCATGGCAAGCCCTGCTGCTACCGCTTCCTCGACAGAAGCGTACGATCCCCCGTCGGAAAAAGAATCTGGAGTAACGTTAAGGATCCCCATAATGACAGGAGTTCGAGAGTCAAACGAATAAGAACCGCAGCGCCAAATCATAAGTTATTCCTCCAAAAAGCCCCGAGCAAATTGCTCGGGGCAAACACAGCAAACAAAATACTTCCAATACCGTTATGTTAAGAAAGCGTCATTGCGCAATTGGCATCCTTTATGCAACTGACACCATCGCGCAACTAACACCCTATACGCGAGGCGTATTGTTATTTTGGTCACTTCCGCCCTGAGCGTCATGCGACTCAGAAGCCTCATGAGCAGATTGCGGAGCAGCAAGTTGTGCAAGTTGTGCAGGTTGTGCAGGCTGCGCTGGTTGCTCCGTTGCCATCGGCTGAGTAGCAGGCTGGTCTGCTGGAGCCGATTGTTCAACCTCTTCATAACGGACCGTTACCAAATCGATTGGCATAGGACGCCTTGGACGAGAAGGATTCGTCGCTGAAGGCGGCAATTGAGTAGGATAGCCAGGCTTGCTTGCAGGCTGCACCGAATCAGCCGACGCAGGCATCATAGGCTGATCGCTTTGCGTCGATGCTGGAACCGTAGGCTGGCCTGTAGGAGCAGGGAAATCACCAGAACCAGTCAAGTCGCCCTGGTTTCCGCTCTGAGAATTTTCGGCAGCACTCTTAAGCTTCTTTGCCTCAGCTTCTTCCTTTTCTTTCTGAAGATATTCATCCCAGCGATTATTGAGCAATGCCTGACAAGCATCTCCATCGATAGTTTCACGCTCAAGCAATACGGAAGCCATCAAGTCCATTTGATCGCGACGGGAAGACAGGATCTTCTCTGCGCGATCGTGAGCTTCTTTCATGATGCGTGCAACTTCGTCGTCGATTCGACGAGCCGTATCGTCAGAATAATCCTGCGTATTGCCATAATCACGTCCCAAGAATACTTCGTGATTCGGCTGTCCAAACACCTGAACACCAAGCTCTGAACTCATGCCGTAATTGGTAACCATAGAGCGCGCCATCTTTGTCGCACGTTCAAGGTCGTTGGAAGCACCCGTAGTGATGTCGTCACAGAACAGTTCCTCTGCAACGCGACCACCAAGGAATACCGCCAATTCATCACGCATCTGATTGCGGCTATTCAGGACCTTATCCTCGTCAGGGATGGAAAGGGTATAACCTAACGCCCTACCACGAGAAATGATCGAGATCTTATGCACAGGATCGGCGTTTTCAAGCAGGTGTCCCACCAAAGCGTGGCCCGATTCGTGATACGCAATAGTAGTACGTGTTTGCTTATCCAAAACACGACCCTTGCGCTCAGGACCAGCGATAACACGCTCCATCGAATCCTGAACTTCTTTATTAGAAATGATGCGCTTATTGCGACGAGCAGTAAGAATCGCTGCTTCGTTAAGCAAGTTGGCTAGGTCAGCACCAGAAAAGCCAGGGGTCAGCTTTGCCAGGCTTACCAAGTCAACATCATCATCTAAAGGCTTATTGGCTGCGTGAACATTCAAGATCTTTTCACGACCCTTGACGTCTGGAACGTCAACAACAATCTGACGATCAAAACGACCTGGACGCAAGAGTGCAGGATCGAGAACATCAGCACGGTTGGTAGCGGCAATCAAGACTACTGAATCGTTAGCTTCAAAGCCATCCATTTCTACCAGCAACTGATTCAAGGTTTGCTCACGTTCATCGTGGCCACCACCAAGACCAGCACCACGTTGGCGGCCTACCGCGTCGATCTCATCAATGAAGATAATAGAAGGCGCAGCCTCTTTAGCTTTCTTAAACAAGTTACGAACACGAGAAGCGCCTACACCAACGAACATTTCTACAAAGTCGGAACCAGAGATGCTAAAGAATGGCACCCCTGCTTCGCCTGCAACAGCACGGGCAAGCAAAGTCTTACCAGTACCCGGAGGGCCTACCAGCAAACAGCCACGAGGAATTTTTGCACCCAAGGATTGGTACTTGGCAGGATTTTCAAGGAAGTCCTTAATTTCCTGCATTTCCTCAACAGCCTCATCCACACCTGCAACATCAGCAAACTTAACGTCAGGATGCTCTTCAACGTAGTCTTTAGATTTTGCCTTACCAAAGGACATCTGAGAATTGTTTGCCTTGTTCATCTGGGAGAAGAAGAACAAAAGCAAGCCTGCAATAATCAGGATGGGCAAAATCGAGGCAAGAATTGAGCCCCAAGGAGAAGCAAGGCGCACACTGTATTGGATCTCGGGATTTTCTGCCATGAGCTGCCCCAAGGAATCCTGTCCAACCCAGGTCACCGTGTAGTTATGTTCCGAGCCTAAATTAGCTACCGCGAGCTGCTGCGTTTCTACGATATTTAAACGAGCAGATCCATTATTCATGGTACCAAGCTCAGAATTCAACGCGTCAAACGCTTCATTGAACGCATCCGCAGAAGCACCGCCTGCGGTGGAAGCAGGATAATAGCTACCTGTAATGGTATAAGAGCCCGTATCGTATACCGCCGTGCTCACTCTTCCCTGCTCTACTGCCTGCATGAATTCCGACGTTTGCAGTTCGTCGGTCTGCGTAACACCAGTAGCCGAGGTCATCGTGCGTGCCATCATGAACATAAAGAAAATACCAATAATGATAAAGACCACTATGGTAACCACATTGGTCCGATTAGGCTGTTTAAACCCTTTCGGATTATTCCCCTTTGGTGTTTTGGGGGTCTTCGGATTGGGAGTTTGCGACATAAAGTACTGTATTCCTTATCTTCCAATAACCATTTCTATAGTTTATTTAAAGCTTATGCTGAAGGGCAATTGCAAGCGAAAGTCCTAATCAGAAACGTATCTGCAGCAATCACCTTGCCAGCCATAAACCGTTATCTACTAATCATTGCTGATTTTACTCAATAATCTCTGGTTTCAAAACTCCAATACAAGGTAAGTTTCGATACCGTTCCGCATAATCAAGACCATATCCCACAATAAATTCATCTGGACATTCAAATCCGATGTATTTACAGGGAATATCTGCCTGATTTGGGGTGTCTTTGCGAAGCAAAGTGGCAACTTGAAGCGAAGCGGGATTGCGCGATTCTAAGTTTTTCATCAGATAACGAAGGGTAAGACCGCTATCCAAAATATCTTCTGCGATGAGCACGTGCCTGCCTTCAATCGAGCACGTTAAATCCTTCAGAATACGCACCACTCCAGAGCTTTTCGCTCCATTTCCGTAAGAGGAAATAGCCATGTAGTCCATTTCAATGGGCAAATGAATCTCACGAACAAGATCTGCCATAAAAATAGCTGCACCGCGAAGCACTGAAATAACTACGATACTTTTACCAGCATAATCTTGGGTAATGCTCGTACCTAGTTCTTTAACACGATTACGAATTTCTTCTTCTGTAAAAAGAACTCTATCCAAATCGGGAAATTGCTCCACGATAGGCCTCTTTTCCACCTCAAGGCAATTTGTCCACAAATACACGTCGCTTAGTGTAACAAAAGCGAGCTTAACACGTTAAATATGAAATACTGCTGTTATCGTTTTGCAGTAAATCTTCACTGTTCTACCACTTATTCAGCTTCTGCAACTTCTGCTTCAATAGTTTCCTTAAGGATATCGGGGAAGTTTTTCAATAAAGCGTCAACAGGAAGCCCCACAATGTTGTTGTAATCCCCCTCGTACTTTTCCACCAAAGCGCCACCCTTACCTTGGATGCCATAAGCGCCTGCTTTATCTATGGTCTCGCCCGTTGCAACATACGCATTGATATCTTCTTTGGAAAGCTCTTTGAAGGTCACATAGCTCGATTCAGTAAAGGAGCGAAACGCTAAAGAAACTTTACCGTCGCCTCCTTTTTCTTCGGTTTCATTGAGAAGAATCATCCAAACTGAAACACCAGTAATGACTTCATGAGTTCGCCCTGAAAGACGGGCAAGCATTTCTCGAGCATGATCGGCGCTATACGGCTTGCCATACATTTCACCATCCAAAACCACCGTAGTGTCTGCCCCGATAATGATTCCTAACCCCACAGGATTTTGAGCTAAGATCTCCTGCACCACCGCACCAGCTTTACGTTCGGCAAGTTTCTTTACTGCCTCTGCCGGCTGCGCACGTAAATCTGGCTCGAGCGATTCATCAACCTCAGACGAACCCGTAAGCACCGTGAACTTAACGCCCGCTTCTTCGAGCAATTGCTTGCGACGAGGACTTTTTGAAGCAAGTATTACATTTACCGGGATTGATACGGTTGCCATAGGTACTCCTTATACATATAGACATTAGAAAGCTGTTAGGAAAAGCGACTCTGTTCGAGCCATTTTCACCAGTTAGAACTCATATTTTTTTCATGCTAGCTTTTTACTTTATCTGGTTTACGACGAGCTCGAAATTGCGCCATGGGCTCAACAAGAACACCACGCTTGTTTGCACTTAGTGCAAGATCGCCTTGAATATTGGAGACAAATCCGCTTTTTGGATTGCCCTCTTCATCGAACGCTGAAAGCAGAGTTTCTATTGCGAAAGATTCGATCCGCGCATCTCGTCCCGCAAACACCTCTAGCACTGCCAGAGCCACACGACGCTGCAAAGGGCGTGCGATTTTTCCAAACGAAGGCTTGAACAAACAACCATCCCACGAGTCTTTATCTGGTTGCCCTATCCACTCAAGATGTTCTTGCGCCACATCACGAGCAAGTTCGTCTAAATAATCATCTTCGTCAGCGATGAGATTCATTGTTCGACATAAAGTATCCAACAGATGAGCATTACGAGCTTTTGCCTTAGGAATAATCTCGTGACGTACATAGGCACGGAATCGATCCGTGTGGGCATTGGTTGCATCTTCACGCCAACGGTGCCCCTCATCATCTAGCACAACACTTTCCTCAGGAAGAAGCCCAAGGTATTCGCGTAACTGATCACGCGAAACGTCCAAGCAAGGCCGCACGATAGATCCATTACGGTAGAGCATCGAGCGAAACCCTCCAGGACCCGTACCTACAATTGAGCGCATATAAAAATTCTCTACTCTGTCGTCTTGAGTGTGCGCAGTAACAATGCGACCTTCCGAAATGGGAACCATTTCGTGTCGACACAGACTCTCCAAAGCCTGTTGAGCAGCAACATAGCGCTCGCTGCGACCTATAGCCTCTATATTTCCACCCGTTTCTTGTGCCAGAGCAGCAACATCAATTTCGCAAGCAAAAAAAGGGATATCGAGTTTTTCTGCAAGTTGCTGAACAAAAGCCTGGTCTTTATCTGCGTCCAAGCCTCGAAGCTTGTGGTTTACATGTAAGATTGCAGGTTGACCAACTAAATTACGCTGATGCAGGTCATGCATCAAATACGTAAGTGCCGTAGAGTCAGATCCACCCGAAACCATCAGGACAACAGGAGTTGCTGCCCCAAAGAGCTGGTATTTTTGAATCGTTTGCTCGACCGTAACGATCATACAATGCCTCTCTCTTTTACTAACTAGCAACAATTGCTCAGGAACCGTTGCGAAAAGAAATAGTTCTTTGATAGCGTACTTATTGTAAACGAATGCCTAAAAAGAGGAGTTTCTCCATGCAATTCATTCTGCGTACCATAGCTATTTTTGTTGCAGTTGCTGTTGCGGCTTGGCTTGTTCCTGGAATTAATGTAATTGGGGCAGGTGCAGCATGGGGATCAATCCTTATTGTTGCGCTCGTAATTGCGCTACTCAATATGACGATAAAGCCCATTCTACAAATACTGGGACTCCCTATTACCATTATTTCTCTTGGTGTATTTTACCTGGTGATTAATACTTTATTGCTCTACATTGCTGCAGGAATAAGCAATGCGCTTTTTGGTGCAGGTTTAGAAATTGCCTCATTTGGTTCAGGATTCGTGGCAGCGATAGTTATTTCGATAGTTTCCACAATCATGAACGCCATTTTAGGTGCCAACGACTGAACGAAGACTAAACGAAGACAAAAGCCAGATCTGCAAGACAACGGTTGCTGATAGGGCATCAATCACCAACATAACAGCAGTTGCTGATAAGGTGTCAATCACAAACACAAAACCAAGCCATTAGGTTTGATTTTCTCTACATGAATTACTGCAAGGGTGATCTTCATACGCGAGTTACTGCAGGGATTGTCTTTGTGTACGGGCTACTGCAGGGGTGACCCTTATGAACGGACTGCCTTTTGCATGGGCTACTGCAAGAGCAACCTTTATGCGCGGGTTACCACCTCAACAACAAACCCTAATTCATCAAGAGAATCATAATAGGTAAATCTCGCTTTAGGATTGACGAGCGACCGGCCTTCCATCCATATCCCAATGCCACGCTCGCCCATCAGTTGAGTGATGCGATTATTATCGTCTACATCAAAGCGAATATGATGCAAGCCGAACTGTCCTTTATTTAGATAATCGCGCCAAACAGTATTAACTTCGCCTACTGGCTGTAAAAATTCCAGCTGTATATTAAAGAAGTTATAGAATGCAGAAATTACTGGTGCATCTACCGTCTGACCGTCTGTTCGATAGAGGCAGTTTTGATACAGCGATTCTCCACCCGCATCAGGCTCAAGACCAAAGATAGTTCGCATACCCTGCTGAGCTTTCTCCATGTCTTCTACCACAATACCGATTTGCACTATAGTACCGAGCTCTCTTGCAAGAGCTAACTTTTCTTCGGTGGATTTCGTTGCGCTTTTGCCTTCGTTATCCATAACTGCCTCTATCTCGGTTTTTCTCCCTTTTACTGATTTACATCAGTTATTTTAAAACCAATTTGAATTTGCCCTTCGTTATTCCTGTTTATTGTCTCTCAACTGACAGGTTGCGAATACTCCGTCAATAGACAGGCTACGAACACTCTGCTTTTAATGGGCTTTTAATTTTATTCAGCAGAAGTTGCAGGGGTTGCAGTACGACCGGCATATTCCTGGTCAAGGTCATAAAGAGCCTTAGCATCAGAGCCAAAAAGCTTCATCTTGGTAACCATTTCTTCAGCGGTTGTTTCCTCTTCGCCCTGCTCTTCAATAAACCAATCCAAAAACTTCATGGTACGGAAGTCTTTTACTTCATAAGCTGCCGCATAAATATCGTTGATCAATGAGGTAACGTACTTCTCGTGTTCAAGCCCTGCCTCCAGTGGTTCGAGATAAGAAGAAAACGTCTTATCGGGAGCCGCAATTGCACCAAGAACAACCTTGCAACCATTGTCATGCAAATAGTCGCGAATCTTTAGCGCATGATCACGCTCTTCGGCAGCTTGAATCATGTACCAATTTGCGAAACCTGAAAGACCCTCCTCCTCGTAATAATCGGCGAAGGAAACATACAGGTAAGCAGAATAAAGTTCCTTGTTAATCTGATCGTTGAGAAGTTCATACACTTTTGCGTCCATGGTTTTCCACTTTCTCTCGAAGACACTTTTCCGAAAGAGGGAAAAGTTCTCTACATAGAAAACTTTCCTTATATCTTTCTCAAAATTGATACTAATAGTACTGAAGCTTTATAGGTTTCGGAATTCAAAAATATTGAAGTCTTGTTACAATTAATCCAGTCAAATTTTGGGTAAACTACCGATATTACCTGGGGAAAGAAGGGATTTCTTACCAGAATGGCCACACAGAGCACCAACAAGAAAACCTCGCATCGTCGTAACTCCGACGATAGTCACTCCATAACACGCGATAGTATTATCTCTACCGCGTTTGACCTGTTTCGCGAAAAGGGTTATGCCAAGGCTTCCATAAGCGAACTTGCCCGTCGAGTCGATATGGATCCTTCCTCGGTGTATTATTATTTCCCTTCAAAAGAAGCCCTCCTAGCTGAAATTTCCGAACCCGCAATAAGCGTTCCTACTTTAGAAGAGCTTTCTTCTTACACCGATAGCCGTACCGTACAGCTCTACGCTCTCATCATGATGGATGTCGTACAAAAATGCGAACTGCCTCTTGATTTCATTGATGTAGAAAGTGCCGCCCGAAAAAAACCTGCACGCTTTGGATCTTTCTACGATCGCTATAAAACGTTCTATCACACCCTACTTGCGGTTATAGAAAAAGGCATTGAAGAAGGAGAATTTTGCGAATGCGCCGCCGATGAGCGTGCCGTTACTATCTTGTCCATTAATGAGGGCCTCCAGCATCATTTTCATGCTAAAGAACGTGGTGAACTCTTGCTCACTGACTCTGGCTATACCGCACATAATCATTCCCCTGAAGATATTGGGCACATGAGCGCGCTCTCGGTAATACCTGCCCTTATTCCCGCTTCGATCGACTTTGACGAAAAAGCCCATGAAGGTCGAAGGCTTTATGCGCAGATCGTCAAAGCAAGCTATTAATTTGATGGTGCGATCTGCGGGGTTAGTAAGAAAATACTGGTCGACGAGACCGAAGTTCGTGCTTACCGCCAATCGGCGAGGCAAGGCTGAGCGCCTACTGCCGATTAGCGAGACAGAAGTTTGCGTCTGTCATTAGTCGGGAAACCGAAGTTTATGTCTGCCGTCGATCAATGAAACCGAAGCACCTACCGTCGATCGGTAAAATCAAAAGCACCTACCGTCGACCAACGAGATAACGCTCTCATCTATTTCTGAGCGACAAAAAAAGTCGCCCTTCATGAACCGATAGCTCGTCGAGACGATTCACTGCAAAGATGCTTGCTTTTCGGATTTCAGCAAAAGCTTCCTCCGAGCCGCTTTCACCTATGCCGATGGTTGGGAATCCTGCTGAACCAAGCGTCTCGAGCGCATACAATGAATCATCAATGCCCCAGGTTGTTGTACGTTCTGTACCTAATGCTGTTTGCGCGTGTTCAAAGATAGCCGGCTCTCGTTTAGTTGAATCGATATCCTCAACCGAAAAAATGTGAGAAAAATAGTCAGCAATACCCGCGCTTTTCAAACCTGCCTGCAAATATCTTTGCGCACTGGACGACACAACACACATGCGCACGTCCGCCAATGCACACGTTTCCAGAAAGGAAACCACACCAGGAAGAGCTTGGGCTTGATGCGAGTAATATTCCATCATGTAATCATCGATAAAACGTATTACCGCATCAGGATCTGAAAACAATCCAAAGTGCTCATGGAAATAATGAGCAACTTCAGGAATGGTGAAAGTCGCAAACTGAGCACGCTCTTCAGGGGTTACTTTTACCCAAACCGCCCGTGAAAGCTCCCCTTCTAACCCTTGCCAAGCATTGAGAGAATCAAGCAAAGTGCCATCGCAGTCGAAGATGGCACCGGTAATTCTATTTCCTTTATTCATAGCTTTTCTTCAGAGCCTCAAAGGCGGGCATAGCGTTTTGGATGACCTCTTCAGGAATGCAATAGCTCACACGAACCCATCCGTCAACACCAAAACTGTCTGACGGGACCAAAAGTAATTCGAATTCTTTTGCTCGATCGGAAAACGCCTGCGCGTCTTCTTCAAGAGCTTTCATCCACAAATAAAATGCTCCATCAGGCGCAATGTAGTGATAGCCCAGTTTATCCAATCCCGCAGTCAACAATTCGCGATTTTTTGCATAGGCTTCAGTGTTTACTGGCTCGTCTACGCACCTTTCAATAACACGCTGGAAGAATACTGGCGCACAGATATATCCCAGAGCACGACCAGCACCAGAAATTGCTTTTTGCACTCGCTCAGCATCCTGCACCTCATCAGGAACCAGCACATATCCGATGCGATCGCCCGGCAAAGAAAGCGACTTTGACCAGGAATAGCAAACAAGGGTGTTGTCGTAGATGGCAGGCACCCATGGAACCTCGATATTGTCGTAGACTAATTCGCGATAGGGCTCATCGGAAATAAGGAACAGTTCTGAGCCAAATTCTGAACGCTTCTTGCGAAGCAGCGTAGCAAGATTTTCAAGCGTTTCGCGTGTATAAACCGCACCTACGGGATTATTAGGAGAATTGATAATAATTGCCTTGGTGCGCTCGTTAATGGCAGCTTCCATAGCATCGATGTCAATTTGGAAATTGTCACTACGTGCTGGCACTTCTACGCAAACAGCCTGAGCTTGCTCAATCCACACCCGATATTCAGGAAAATAAGGAGAAACAACAATAACTTCATCGCCCGGAAGAACCGTTGCATGAATGCAACAAGAAAGGCACGCTGCGGCCCCCATAGTCATATAGAAATTATGAGGCTCATATGAAGTGCCATAACGGCGATTTAGATTGTCTGCAATTGCTTGGCGAGTTGATTCCAACCCCACAGAAGCAGAGTAAGCATGGAGCTTTGCAGGAGGCCAATCGGCTAATTCATGCATTGTTTGGGCGACTTTCTCAGGAGCAGGAACACTGGGGTTGCCAATACTGAAGTCAAATACTTTGTCTTCGCCAATTTCTGCTTTACGTGCCATACCGTAGGCAAAAAGTTCACGAATAGCAGAAGGTTCAGCACCTAATCCATACATTTTTTCGTTGATCATGAAGGGGTCCTCTCCTACACAATACTCAAGCAAAACTTCTTCGAAAAACTTAAGCTCATATGCTTTTCCATAAAAGATAACAGCTTTGTATTATGAAACTCAGCAAACAATCGAGCAAGGACATTGCGGTTAGGCACCTCCCAACCAGGATATTTGGTCAAGATGCTTACTTGCAAAATATTCTTGGCGTTTTAATGATAATTAGGTATAATTCATTTCTGCGCCGGAGTGGCGGAACGGCAGACGCGGCGGTCTCAAAAACCGTTGTCGAAAGACGTGCGGGTTCAAATCCCGCCTCCGGCACCAGTTGAATTTGAAACCTGTCTCATTGAGGCAGGTTTTTTGTTTATAGAATCCCTAGTGATTCAGCGAGTAGTACCACGAAGTATGCAAGGACGATCGCAGGCGCGAAGGGAAACGTTGCTATCGCTTCGATATATGCTCTATTCTTTTCCTAGTATCATCTGCGATCTTCTCTTCTACTTCGCTCTGAAAATCTTGCCCTCGAAGAACCTCAGATACCTTCTCGCATATCTCATCTACGCAAACCTCAGCCAACTTGACAGATATCTTCAGCTCACGCGACAACTCCACAAAATTATCCCGGCCAATTTTGTCGATCTTACTTACTTCTCCAACATACATCCCCATAGTTCGTGACAGTTCCGGGTAAACCGCAGTTGAGACCAAATCATAAAACGGAGCCAACCTTAATGTCTCCCAACTCTCGTCGCGCAAAAATTTCAAATAACTTTTGGAAGGAACGCCCAGTTCACGTGCCGCCACGCCTCGCGCATCTGCTTCGGGAAGAAGACCGTCAAAGTATGGTTTTATCTCCCTGTCGGAATATGGCTCAGGCTGCAATGGAAGCGAAAGAGAGATTGGTTTCGAGCCCTGCCGCTCCAGCCAAGAATACGCATAGGAGAACACCCCGCCTACTGCAGGATGAGTCTCTATAGTTCCTATGTCTACAAAATCGTCTTTGTATTCCGCTTTTATTTGGAGCTTCACTTTTCAACCTGCTGTCTATCGAATGCCTTTAAGTCAACGCTCAATGTTGCCAATATCCGCAATGCAATACCGAGCTCCGCAGTTTCCTTGCCGCGTTCTAAATTCGATACATACATGAGACTACACCCAGAATAATCTGCCAATTCCTGCTGAGTGTAACCTTTGCGTTTGCGAAATGTGCGAACCACCTTGCCGAAGTCCGCGGCATCATAAATATCCATGGTTCTCCGTTTCCTGCTTGGCTTTGTTTGACCTGGTTTGGTTTAGTTTGACTCGGCCCGGTTCACCCCGACTAGCCCTACTCGGTTTATCTTGCGGCGCTTTTGCTGAAGCGCCCCACCTACCCGACCTTGCCATTATTATGTTCGCAATAATAATGCGATCTACAGAGATTTTATCATGTACGTAATAATTTGTCCTGATATTGCAGTTTTATTACGTACGTAATAATTTCGAGATTACAGAGAGCAGGCTAATTCGAATCCCGCCTCTGGCACCAGTTGAATTTGAAACCTGTCTCATTGAGGCAGGTTTTTTTGTTTATAGAACTCCTAGCGATTCAGCGAGTAGTACCACGAAGCATGCAAGGACAATCGCAGGCGCGAAGGGAAACGTTGCCTGTTTCTTACCGAACTTGTAGACCAGAGCCAACAGCACACCAAACAGCGCCGATAGAAGCAAGAACGACAGAAATCCATCGACCGTTACAAACAAACAGCACGCCGCATAGAGTTTCACGTCGCCTAGGCCAATCGATTCCTCTTTCGCGCCATATTTATTGGTCAGACGGTTCGTAATATACGCAACACCCTGCACAAATGCGCATGCAATCAACGCAAGGGCAACTGAAAGAATAAGTGACGGAATACCCCACTGTTCGCCTGTCAGCCCAAGAACCGAAGTGACGCCAAAACAGTAATCTCCAACAAGAACTACCACAAGCGCAATAACACGCAACGCCACAAGCGCCAACAGGTCATACCTATAAACCAGCCGATGCTTAATGTCTTTATAGGCAATATGCACGAAAACCAACGCTATAAGCGCAAGAAGAATAATCATAAAGCCCCAGTTCTAACGAAGATTATTGAGCAATTTTACTCCATGCCGCAACTAGGTCGCATGTCGTCTCCTTCAGACGGCTGTTCGCTTCGATTCATTCTTTCAGTGCGAAATTTAAGAAAAGTGTCGATAAAGGGCTTTAAGCGTGCTCACTAATCCTCGTCGGGTTCAGCGAGCAAACGAAGTCCACTTCTATCAGCCAACATGGCGAAATTCGGCCCCAGCCAAATGCTTGATTCACCGGGCCCCAAAACCAGCGGCATTCGGTCGTGAATTGATGCCATCGTGCTATTGGGTGTTGTTGTGACTATTGAAAACCGCCCGTCTTGGAAAACACCTGCCATAAAGAATGCCTTTGTGCCATTGAGCGAAACTCGATATTGTTGTTTAACCAACTTGCCCGACTTATCGCTGTAGCGCTTGTCTGTTTTATGATTCTCATAAAATGCACGAGTCGGAACTAGGCAGCGACCTTGACCAATAGCCTTGCTCCACATCCCCTCGCCTGATGCCAGATGACGCAAAGCAGTATCAAGTCGTGTATTGAAAATCAACTTCTTACCATCGGCGGCAGGAAACCCCCAAGTTGCTTCCATCAGAACCAATCCACCTTTGCCGTCAGACAAAAACACCGGTGAAGTCTTGCCAGGAAACGTATCGTGTTTTGCATCATTGATATCTTTGTCCGGCAGGCGAATAGGTTTACCTTCCGTAAAAGCATCAAGAATACCCTGAGCCTCATTGTGGCTAAGAGGGGTAAAACGCTTACACATTTGAGGCTCCTTAATATGAGTGAAATATCTCTACATCATAACAGCAGCTAATGCTGTCCAATGAACACAATTTAGCAACTGCGGTATATGTTTAGTCCATTCTAACCTCACAATTGACCACTAGATTCCCTCCCTAGTTACTTCAAGTTATAGACACCAGAAAGTAAATTTGTTGCGCAACAAATTCAAGTTTTCCGATTATTCGCTCAAGAGCCAATCGATTTTGTTGCAGCCCTTTATGCAGTTTCGTGAACTTGGAAATTCGTCTAGAGACAACCCGTATTTTGGATAGTTGCCTGAAAGCAACTCGAGTGCCCAAATTCACGATTCTTCGCATCTTCGCTTGCTAACGAATAGCGCACTTGGTAGTACTCGGCTTGCCCATCACGACGCGCAAAGCTTCGTTTATATCTGATTCTTTTCCTACTCTTGATAATAGTTTCGGCTGTAATCGAAACTAATAATGTCAGGGCAATGTAAATCCGGTAATCTTAGTTATGAAATTCCGGTAGTCAAAGTTATGCAAATCCGGAAATCTCTGATTTTTCAATCCCAAAACTCTCTCAAGCATATAAAAAGGGTTCGTCGAAGCGAACCCTTACATGCACTAAATATGAGCCATTACCCGCAATTACAGGCTGAATTCCTTTTCTCCACGGAATACAGCTTCTGCGTCTTCAACGCTCCAGTCGCCCAAGGTAATAGCAGAAATTGCATTGCAAAGACGAATTGCTTCGTCGTCGGAACGCATATGGATGTTACGGCCTGTTGCATTACCGCAAGCACCACCAATGTGAATCTGATCATGCAGCTGCGTGAGGAATACGTTTGCATCTGCCTTGGAACCACCAGCGCATACCAAACCAGTGCGACCAGCAGCCATAGACGCAATCTTCAAGCTCTCAGCAGAAGTCTGGCCCTCAACATCATGAGGTGGGTTAACCTTTACGAAGTCTGCGCCCAAGCACAGTGCAACACCAGCAGCACCAGCAATCAGATCTGGATCCTTCTCGTCGGTAACAGCCTTACCACGAGGATAAATCCACAGAACAACAATCAAACCAGCTGCGTGAGCCTCTGCAATAAGCTCACCTGCTTCAGCCATCATAGTTGACTCATATTCGGAACCCAGATAAATGGTGTAGCCAAGACCAACGATGTTGACGCCAGCCTCACGCATTGCCAATACTGCTTCCAAATCATAGAGCTGAGGGCTGTAAGGATCATCCTGAGAGCCCTTTACCAAGTTAGTCTTGGAATTCATCTTTACCAGATAGTTAATCTCTGGATAGTCTGCTGCATACTGAGCAATCAAGCCACGCTGGCCAGCAAGAACACCAATGGTGCCCTGAGAGCCAATGCGGAACAGATGCTCTGGCTCTGCGTCAGAAATATCAATGCCTTCACCATAGAAGTCTTTGTTCAGGTGTTCGATCTTCTGGTCGCATGCGAAGAGCATCAGACGACCCGTACCGCGGGTTGCTTTCATGTAGTTATCAATGTACGTTTCGCGCGCTTCAGGCATTACGTCCATAGGAACCTTTACCTGATCACGAGTAATGGTGGGCATAATCTTCCTCCTTATTGGCATACATATGCACGAACACAAGTCATTATAGCGTAAGGGCCTCGATACGAGGCCCTTTGATGCTTAAAACCATTCTCTCTTGTTATATATATAAAGTCGTTCAAACTCGCTTTGTGACTTTGTGAGATAAACTATACCTTCCACAACACCGATAATCCAAACAACTCCCATCACAAGCCCAAAGGATAGCAATCCACCAATCAGCGCAATGGATAGCATAATGAAGCCTTGCGTGTTGTAGCCCAAATAAAACTTATGAATACCCAAAAATCCAAGAAAAATTGCGAGAAGACCTGCAGCAACATGGTCTCGTGAAGCGACGGGTGGAGCGTAGTGAGGCTGCACCGGAGGTTGTTGCGAATACTGATATGAAGAAGCACTCTGTTGCGCCTGAGAATAGCCTGGTTGCTGGTACGGTGCTTGCTGGCTTTGCGACTGCTGGTTTGGAATCTGCTGATCTTGCGTCTGTTGCGCTTGTTGATATGACGCTTGCTGATTCTGTGCTTCCTGATATGAATCTTGCTGGTAAGGATCAGCACCCGGCTGCTGGTACGAATACTCCCCTGCCTGCTGATAGGGAGCTTGATAAGAATCCTGCTGCCCAACCGGAATTTGCTGACCAGCTGGCTGAGTATACTGCCCTTGAGCCGTTTGCCCCGAAAATCCTTCGCCCGAGTTAGCTGCATTGACAAACGGCTGAGTTGCTGGCTGCTGCGGTATACCTTGAGGAGGTGCATACTCACCTGCAGCAAAAGGCTGCTGTGCGTCAGAAGGTGACTGGTTTACTCCTTGTGCAGCTTGTGACGAACTTTGCGCCACCGTGCTGTAACCGTAGGCGGCTTGCTGAGCTTCAGCGAGTTTTCTTTCTGCTGCTTCAAGGGCAGCACGCGCTGCTTCTAGACCTTTTTCCGCGGCAGAAAGTGCTTCGTCTCTCACCGCATCTCCAATCTCTGCACGCTGCTTCTCATTGGAGTCACAAGAAGAACAACTTGAACTTTCTTCTTTTTGCTCAGCCGAAAAGCCCTGCTGGCTTGTCTTTCCCTGCTGACTTGCCTCACCCTGCTGGCTTGTCTCATCCTGATGCTTTGCCCCACTCTGGCAGTCTGCCTCCAGGGGCGCTGAAGCATTTTTTTGTTCGTTTGTTTCTTGAAAAGTCTCTTGTTGGTCTTTCACGGCTTCTTCCTGTTTATTGTTTTGAGGGTCGTTCTGTTTTTGAGTCATAATGCAACGCCTCACTTCAATATGTTGATAATTTCGACATCCTAAGAATAGCTTCTTGACTCTTTAGAACGATGTTCCGTTATGCTTCCGTAACGCAACTACCTCCATGTAAGCCCTCTGTTTTTTATTGTTCATATTGCCGTAAGGCAAAACGCACTTACTTCGACGCCCGCTTCCGTCCCCTAACGTTCACCAGGGCTACACCTTCGTCTATTGATGTTTACTCTGACATTAGCGCCGTTCAATGACGTCCTTTAAACACTTTTGCCACCGCGCCCTTCATTCGCACCCCTTATTTGCGCTCTGGCAATCGCACCATGACAACGCCCCTCATCAACGCCCCGTTAGTACTCCTTATCTAGCGTTCGCTCTGATCTTTTCGCTCTTTATCGCGTTCACGAAATGCTTTCGCTGTGCCCAGCACCCGCATGATGCGATTACGAAAAATCAAACACACTAAAGCAATTGCTGCCGCAACGCCAAAGATAATAAGGCTTGTGGTAACTTGCCCTTCGGCAAGTCCCGCAGCAGCGTAGGTCGATACCAATACGCCCGGAATTCGACCAATGGTCGCCAAGATCAAAAACGTACGCATACGCATATTGGTCAAGGGAACTAAATAGGTAAACACATCCTTGGGCATTGCGGGAATAAGAAACAAAATAAAGACCACGACATTGAGTTTGCCTGACTTTTCAAATTCATAAAACTTTTCTAAGTGCTCTTTGCTAACCATATCGCGAACAAACGGCGCACCCAGTCTATGAACGATCACATAAATAACAGCGCTCGAAATGACACAACCAAACAAAATAATCAGCGAACCAAGCCATGGACCATATAACATTCCCGCAGCAACTTGAACTACCTCTCCCGGAATGAATGCCACAACCACTTGCAAGAATTGCAATCCTAGCAACATAAGGACCCCGAAAGCTCCTTGACTCTGTATGCTCTCTATTACTCGATCCGTCCCATTAGGCTCGAAAATCTGCGAAAGACTAGGCCACAGAGCGATGACGATTCCCGCTGTAATCCCAATAAAAGCCAGCAGTCCCAGTAACTTGAACAGATCAGCAGTTCCTACCTTGTGGCCAAAAAGAGATACGTAGCTCGATTCTTCTTTTTTGGATTCTTCATTTTTGGGATCCTTTGGCTGTCTAGCGTCTTCGCAGTGAACATCTTTTGTTTGAACGTTGTTTTTGTCTAAATTGTTCATTTTTCCTCAGTATCTTCGCCATGGCGAGCACGGTTGTATTCTTCTTTAAAAGCGGCAAACATACCTTTGGTTTTTGAAAGCTGTTTGCCCACCGCATAGGCACCTTTATTTACTGCATCGCCGGTCTTTTGGGCGACATCCGAAGCAACAGGTTTGGCTTTTTCGAATGCCTGTGATGCTTTATGGCTAACCACCGCACTTGCCTTACCAGCGCGCTCTGCTAAGCCACCTTGTGCCTGAATTGCAAGTGCTTCATCGGAAAGAATGATCGCGCCTTGCAAAAAATCTTCCTCATTCGCTGCCGTAAGCTTATCTCCCACGCCAAGCTTAAAACCCTTGATGTAGCCAGCTGGAATCTCCGTGGCACCGAGAAGAGCTCCGGCAGAAGCTCCTTTATCAATAAAGAGCGACTTAACTGACCCGTCTTCTGTGCTGAAGCGAACATCGCCTACTAAGCCACAACGCTTCCCTTCCTCACTCATCAAAGGGAGACCTTGCCAGATAACGCATTCGTTCCAAGAAACCCCGAGACGCTTGCATGCAGCCGAACCAGTGGTTCCCTTAGATTCATCGATAACAATGGTTCCTTCTTGAATGTCGAAGCCATCAAAAGCAACAAAAAGATCGGGTCTATGCATCATTAATGCAATATCGGGACGCTTCACCGTAAAACCTACGACACGGCGCTTGTGCGGATGAAAAATAAAGGAATGAACCTTACCAATGCGTTTCGTCTTTTTACCTACGGTATAAACTGGCGCACCTCTTAATTCACTAATAAGATATTCGCTCTTTTTCATCAGTTTGTCCTGCCCACCACGTTAGCTATTTTTATCCCACTACAAGAAGTGGCGACTAATAAGCCGCCACCATACGAGTCGAACCGATAATAATTCAAGCACACTCCTAAAGCTTACGTGCCAAATGTGTTCGATTTGTTGCTTTTATTTACTTATTCGGCATCTTTCTTTTCACCGGAAGGGTTAATTTTTGCCGTAACGCTTGATGCTGCTCCTGCCACGGCGTCTTTTGCCGTATTAGCAGCACCCGCAACAACCTGTCCCGCATTTTGTGCTGCACCCGCTACTGCGGCACCTGCAGTCTGGGCAGCGCCTGATACTACCTGGCTAGCATTTTGTGCTGCAACTTTTGCATTCTGAGCAGCACCCTGAGCAGCATCAATTGCCACGGGAATTTTATCTACTGCAGCATCACGAGCAGCTTCTGCGTTCTTTGCAACCTGGGTCGCAATACGCTCACGGGCAGCGTCGATCTTCTGACGAAGTTCGTCCCCGTTATCGTTAAATGCCTGAACGGTAGGATTCTGATTAACGCGAGAAACAACATTCTTGTAAGCATCAGAACCGTTGTCTACCACGGTATTGATAACTTTTTGCGAAGTAGAAGCAGCTGCCTCAACAAACTGACCAGCTTTTTCCTGAACTCCAGCAGGAACTTCAAGATTTACCTTTTCGTTGATAGCCTCAGAAACTTTGGCGCGATTTTCTGCACCCGTACGAGGTGAAAGCAAAAGACCAGCAGCTGCACCAACAATGCCGCCGATTAAAAACGTAGCAAATTTACCCATCTTGAACACCCTTCCGACATCATAGGTACGATATCTAATGTCTTTATTATACGTGCATGCCCTGCTGCTTACCCCGAGAAACCTCGGGGAGCTCTACTTGTTTCCAAACAGATACGCAATACCTACAGTTCTACCAGATGGTTTAATACCCCTTCAATCGAAAGACCAGCGGTTTTGCATGCTACCTCAAATGCCGAGCCCTCAGCAAAAGAAGGCAGCGTTTCAACTTCCGCCATACGCACCTGGGCACCATCCCAAACAAGTCTTACTAAGGCAAAATCGCGTAAGCCAAGCGCCAAACATACCTCAAAAGCACACCGTTCAATTTCTGAACGAATCGCTTGAGCAACTTCGTCACTTGATGAAAGAGCAATCAAAGAAACAGGAGCGTTTTTTGTTTCGTCGATAGGAGGCAACACATGAGCATCCCAGCCCGTCCCTAACACCGCAACACTCACGCGAATTCCTTCAACCCGTTGGCGCACTAAGCAGCCAGTTTTTTCGCATGCTTTAAGAGCATCTTTAAACTCTTTGCTATCTTGAACCGTAGTAGTTGCCGTTTTTTCAAGAGCTAAGGAGCGCACCTCATAAGGATATCCCCCAGGAATACGTTCTTCACATACCTGGACAACGGTGTCCAGCTCTGATGCGATGAGTTTCGCCGAAAACTTAAAGCCCACAAGTGGCTCGACCGCAAGCTCTTCCTCTGCTGCTTCGACATACCGAAGTAGCGAAAACATACTTATCTTCTCGTCAGCGCTAATGCGGCAAGACTCAGATCCTGATCCCAAATAAGGAATTTGCAACAATTCAAGCATTTCCTGCAACGCCCCTGTATCAACTTCGGTGCCTGCAGCAATGCAGCACAAGTCGGGACGTTTCGCCTTCAACGTTGCCATAATTTGTTGATTAACGTCATAGATTTCGACGGTATGATCGCCTTTTTTTAAAGCCTCCCTGATCGCTTCAGCCTCTTTTGAATGATTTTGGCTATCAGCAAGAACTGCAATGTTCATTTATTTCACCTTTCAGTTGTTAGAGGTGGACAGAATTGTCATTGTTGCGTCCGTTTATTGTGGTGCCTGCTTTTTGCTGCGGGCGCCTACTTCAACTCATTCGCTTGTTTCAACTCAATACTCGTTTCCACTCAATCGCAAGCTTCTACTCATTCGATTACCCCTGGCCAATCGCTCACTCCAATGCTCGCAAGAAGAATAGCGTTAAGTAAGGCGACGCACTGGTTGAGTACTTCCAATGCCACCAGATCATCTTCATAGGAAAAAGCCACTAAGGCCACGAGTGGATCTTCTCGGCTCCATTGAGTTGTCCCGGTAAAAATACGATCTTCTTTCTGTGCTCGACGCGTCTGCCCATCAACAACCATATGCTCGAGCAGATGCGGAATTGAAGTATGATTCATTACGTCAGCAAATAAGCGCCCTTTATGATTGCGACAAGCATGCATTCCCAGCGAAGGAAAATGTCTTAAAACCTCCTCGATTATTTGGTTATTCGTGTAGGCAAATTGTTCACTGCGCACCCTGATAGTCACTTCCATTCGATCAGGACGAACTTGTATATGCTCTATCACGAGAGGATGTTTAGACACCGATTCAGTATCACAGACAGGCGAATGCTTTGATATCGAGGTGGCGCTTCGGTTTCCTGACGAAGCTAAACCTCCTGAAGCAAAGTTTTCTGACGATGCGCGGCAAGAATTTGTCATTGCTTCACCAATTTAGTTGATACGTTTTCTCCCGTATCGGCATCGGTTTCGGTGATGACAAGCGTAGTTCGCTCAGGTGAAAAAGCATAAGACCCTGAACCGTTGTACTGCTTGAACGAAAAAGAAATAGTTTTCTGGAAGGTATCAAGCGTATAAGGATACGAAACATCTGCAGTCATTACGATATCGGTATCGGTAATAGTAATAGTTTGACTGGTGCCATCTATTACCCAGGTGCCTTGAATATCAGCATTGTCGTCGTAGCGCAACCACTGATTCCACACTAAAAGCCCCGTACCAATAGCTAGCAGCACGATAACTACCAGCGATCCAACAAGAAAGCGACGTGAAAGCCCCTTACGTTTAGCAGAAGAGCTCTTGCGCTTGACGCCAGAAAAACCTTTACGTTTGATGGTCGAGGGATCTTTGGATTCGCGCGCTTTCTCTGCTTCAGGCATGGCATGTTCGTTGCCTGCCTCGTGCGAGTTTTTGAGCACACCATATTCACTGCGTGCCTTGTGCGAGTTATTGATTACCTCATGTGAATTCTGAACCGCATTTTGCGAATTCTTTACCGTACCATGCGAGCCCTTAGTAACGTCATGCGAGTTTTTAACTGCATCATACGAGTTCTTTGCCACGTTATGTGAGTTTTTGACGAGCCGCGGCGTCCCCGTACTCGAACCTGACGACACTGTTCCAAGGCGCGATCCCTGAGCTACTTTTTTCCCAGCAACAGATGGGCGCTTTTTTTGAGAGCGCCCATCCGAAGAAAGTTTATCTGTCTTTTTTGCTACCATGCAGTGCGTTATATCCTTGAGCCGTAATGTTCTCGCTTTGTTTGAATCTTTAAGAATAGTATCAAACCAGAACGCAAAGAACTGAATCGGTCACAATTCGCACAATTTAGCGAATTACCTCAATACCACCCATATAAGGAACAAGTACTTCAGGCACTTTGATGGAGCCATCTGCCTGCTGATAGTTTTCCAACACCGCAGCCATGGTGCGGCCAACCGCCAAACCAGAACCATTCAAGGTGTGGACAAGACGCGTACCCTTAAAGTTTTCAGGATCGCGATATTTAATATTTGCGCGACGTGCCTGGAAATCAACGCAGTTCGAACAAGAGGAAATTTCTTTATAGGCGTTATAAGAAGGCAGCCAAACCTCTAAATCGTAAGTCTTTGCCGCAGAGAAACCGATGTCACCCGTGCACAAAGAAATGACACGATAAGGCAAGCCCAGCAATTGCAAAATGTTTTCCGCATCTGCCACCATTGCTTCAAGATCTTCGTAGCTTTCTTCTGGCTTTGCATACTTCACCATTTCAACTTTATCGAACTGATGAACGCGAATAAGGCCACGCGTGTCACGACCAGCAGAGCCCGCCTCTTCACGGAAGCAGGGAGTAAAAGCGCAATATTTTAAAGGCAAATCTGAAGCATCCAGAACTTCGCCTGAATGGATATTCGTAAGCTGAACTTCAGCAGTAGGAATCAGATACATGCCTTCGCGTGTTTTAAATAGATCGTCTTCAAATTTAGGAAGCTGACCAGTCCCCGTAAGCGTATTGGCATTTGCCATTGCAGGGCACCACCACTCCTTGTAACCACGAGAAGCGTGTGTATCTGCCATAAAGTTAATAAGAGCGCGTTCAAGGCGAGCACCTAAACCACCCAGCAAAACAAAACGGCTACCTGCAAGCTTCACCGCACGTTCTGCATCGATAATGCCCAAATCAGCACCAAGATCCCAATGAGGCTTCATCTCGATTCCTTCAGCCTCAAAATCACGTGGGGTACCCCAACGACGAACTTCGGGATTATCGTTTTCGTCTTTGCCTACAGGAGTGGAATCAGCAGGCATGTTTGGAGTTCCCATGAGAAGATCATTCAGCTTGTCTTCAACTTCAGCGCGCTTGGCACTAAGCTGAGCAATACGATCCTTAAGCTCCGTTACCTGAGCCTTAGCAGCTTCGGCTTCCTCTTTTTTACCCTCGCCCATCAGCTTTCCGATCGACTTGGAAAGCACATTACGCTGATTGAGGAGTTCCTCTTCCCGACCAATTACTGAACGCCTTGATTCGTCCAACTCTTGGAAGTATTCAGAGTCCCATGAATGGTTGCGGTTCTTCATCGCAGTGGCAACTTCATCAAGGTGTTCGCGGACGAACCGGATGTCTAGCATGACTGTCCTTTCGACGTACTTTACTTGTTGGTAAACTTTTTAAGAATATCAGTAGCGTTAGTATACTCTTAATTGCTAATCTTCCGCGCTATCACTCGGAGGGTTGGCGTAATGAACAGAAAATCGCGAAAGGTACCCAGGAAGGACCGTAGAAACCTATGGATTTCGCCGCAGTTTATCATTTCCTGTTTGAAACCATGCCAGGCATCGGATGTTTGGTTCTTGCGTTTTTGATCGCGTCAACCCTGATCGCAGCAATCCTGGAGCGTAGAACCCGCAAGACCTTTAAGGATCGCGGTAACGTAGAAGACGACAATTGGAAATTTGAAGAGAAAGAAGAAACAAAATGACACAAACCGTTTTGTACGATCGGAAAGCCAATCCCGACTACATCCCCCGCGTAGCTGCCGTACATGACCTATGCGGCTATGGCAAATGCTCCCTTGGTATTGCTATTCCTGTTGTATCTGCAGGCGGATGTGATGTGTGTCCCGTTCCTACTGGATTGTTTTCGTCTCACACTGCTTTCCCAGGTTGGTATATGCACGACACTACCGATATTTTGTCCGACTATTTAGCTGCATGGGAAAATATCGAAGTTGAAATTGATGCGATTTATTCCGGGTTTTTAGGCGCTCCGGAGCAGGTTGATATCATTCGCAGCTTATACGAGCGTTATCCTAACGCTTTGCGCGTTGTTGATCCCGTTATGGCTGATCACGGAAAGGTTTACCCCACATACACTCCTGAGCTTTGTGCTGCAATGGCGGACTTAGCTTGCGATGCTGATATTTTGACACCAAATCTTACAGAAGCAGCCATTATCTTGGGCGAAGAATGGCATGGCACCAATATCAGCGACGATGAAGCAAAGCGCATTATTGATGATCTTGTTGCAAAAGGTGCAAAGAATGTAGTGCTTAAAGGCATCCAGCGTGATGATGGAGTAATCCGAAACTTTGCAGCAGGGGTAAACATCGACTTCTTTGAAGCATCTAACGAGTACTTGCCCTATATGCTTCACGGCACGGGCGATTTGTATTGCTCCTGTCTCTTGGCGGCTATTATGGCTGGACGTTCTCTTCAGGAAGCAGTTGAATTCGCTGGTGATCTCACCCACGACGCCATGATCGTTTCCAGTAAACAGCCAAACTTCAAAGACCGCGGAGTAAGTTTCGAGCTTTTGATTGGACGCATCGCAGATTTACTACAAAACTAGCTTTTTTGGCAAAAACTGTTCTTGTCGGGTCGATGGTCCCTTATTTAGAGCTTCTAAAAGTCGATAAAGCATGTGAATAGACTATGGATCCAAGCCTCATATTTACCAATTAAATACGCTTTGGCAAATTAACGCTTTATCGGGTTGAAGTTAAACAACGTTACGAAAAAACCTCAACCCGATAAAGCAACTTTTTGCCAAGACAGAAGCTTATTTTGACCTATCGCTTTTCTTCGGCATGGCACACAGAAAGCAAAAGCCCACAATAAATAACACGGCAATAGAAAGCACGCCAAACGAAGCATTGCCAGTAATCTGAGTAAACACACTGACCAAAAACGTTCCCATTACTGCTGCATATTTTCCGAAAATATCAAAGAATCCATAGTATTCGTTCGATTTATTCTTTGGGATTAACTTGCCATACTCAGAACGGGAAAGCGCCTGAATACCACCCTGAAATAATCCTACGCAAATTGCTAAAATCCAAAACTCAGTTGCGCTTTTCAGGAAAAACGCAGCAAACATCACGATACAAAAATAGGCAAACACTCCAACCATAAGCATATGGCGAGTGCCAAAACGTTTCGCCAATCTACCGTAGGCAATCGCAGAAGGAAACGCCACAAACTGAGTTACCAGCAAAGCCAATACCAGCTGCGTAGAGTCGATACCCAAATCAGTACCATAGCTCGTAGACATCTTGATAACAGTATGCACGCCATCAATATAGAAGAAGAATGCTACCAAAAAGAACAGCAAACGCTTGTTGTGGACGATGCTTTTAACGGTGCTCGCCAAACTGGAAAACGTTGTTTTAAAGAGCTGGGCGCTTCGTTCACGGAAGTGAGTTTGCTTTACGTTTTTAGCAAGAGGAATGGTAAAAGCTATCCACCACAGCGCCGTAATGACAAACGCAACCTTCATACCAGTGCCCATATCCAAACCAAAGGAAGGACCACCTAGCACAACCGCCAAACAAGCTATGAAGGGAATGCACGAACCAATATAGCCCCACGCGTACCCATGCGAAGATACCTGATCATAACGATCCTCTGTTGTAGCGTCTATGAGAAAGGCATCGTAAAAGACCATAGAACCATTAAGCATAATAGCGGCAATTACATACACCACCAAAAAAGCAAGAGCATGCTGAGGAACACCTAGCGCAGCACAAGCAACTGCGCCAGTGCCAGCAAAACCAACCAGAAATTTTTTCTTATTACCCGCAAGATCTGCCAGGCTTCCCAATAGGGGCATAAGAAGTGCCAAAATAAGTGAAGCTACCGTTTCGGCATAACCCCACGCCACCACAACAGAAGACCCTTCTTCTGCTAAAGAAGCAAAGTAAACCGGTATCAATGCTGTCGACAACATTACGAAAGCCGAGTTTCCCACATCGTACAAAACCCAACTTACTTCTTTTTTTGTCAATCCGAATGCCATTACAGCATGATCCTTTCCAGCAAGAACGACTCGTTTCGAAGTTTTCTCTTGAATGAATCGTTAAACACACTCATTATGAACGGAGAAAAGTATACGTGTCCGATGCGTCTTTAAAAGTAAAAAACTGTAAAGAATGGAAGATGCCCTATGCCGGCAATTATTACTCACGATAGATTCGCTCATGAAATGCTTGAACTACCTGCTACTTCCTTCATTTCAAGTACGGAAGAAAAAAATGCGTTTCTCCTGGGAAGCCAAGGGCCTGATCCTCTTTTTTTCTGCGTCGTGACTCCCCATCTTGCCCCCTATCGTAATTTAGGAAGCTTGATGCATGACAAAAAACCCGCTGATCTTTTGCATTCTATTTCGCAAGTGCCCACAAAGTGTCCTCTCAATACCCAACGTTTGGTTCGAGCCTTTACTGCAGGATTTCTTTGTCATTATCTCCTTGACCGCGCCGCACATCCCTTTGTGTATTCCCAGCAATTCGCCCTTTGCAATGCAGGAATAGAGGGATTAACCGCAAAAGATGGACACGAAGTTCATGCGGTTATAGAAAGCGAACTTGACGAGTACATTCTCTACACCCACACCGGACTGACTATCGCAAGCTATAAACCCTACCGAGAAATATTAAGAGCAAGCGAACAGAGTCTTGCTGCGCTTTCTCATGCGATTTGCTCTACTCTTTGGGACACTTACGAACGTCTATCTCCTGCAAATCTGTTTTCCGTGAGCGTCCACAACTACCGTCGAATACAGTTTGCGACCTATTCCCCCCGCGGAGTAAAACGCCGTCTTTATGGAGCGGTAGAACGAAGATTTAGGAACCATTCGTTTGCTCAGGCATTCTGCCATAGACCTCTTAAATTAACCGAAAGCGCTTTCGATAACCGCGAGCATCGAGTGTGGGTAAATCCTTTCACAGGCGAGCACAACACCTCGAGTTTCGATGACATTTTCGAAAATACCCTCGCTGAAGCAAACGCTCTTATTCCCTCATTCATTGAAGGACTGAATTTTGAAGATGCCTGCGAAATGACAAAACACATCAATTTTTCAGGCAAAATCGATTAATACCGCTGCGTTCTTCCTGGAAGCGCCACACTAGCGAGTAATACCCCCAATGCACATGACCCAATTAAAGGACCCAGTGCGCTTGGATCGGTTAAAAACTCACGCCCTAAGGTGTCAAACAATGAACCAGCAAGTAATCCCGATACCAACAAAACACCCGCAAGGATCATGCCCACAATGCACCAGACACGTCTACCCGTGCTACATAAAAGAGAACTTACAACCGAAGCAAGCACCCAAGCCAATATCATAATCCAGGTTGAAGGTTTCGCTATAAGACCTAACACTACGTCACTGTAGCTCGAATCGATAGGCATAGGTGCAAAAGTAATCGCATCCCAACCAAACAAGGATCCCGAACCCAATCCTGCAAGTATTACAGCAACACAGACTGCATATAAGGTGGCAATAAGCGCATCACGCACAGACAGGAGAAACCCTGCCACAAACGGAACAAGAGGCGCCAACCCAATAGCACCAAATATCACACCCGCCATACCAGCGTTACTTGCCTCAACCGAAAATCGAGCGGAGTAAAACCACCACGCGCCCGTTGCTGCCATAAAGACAATGCCGGGCAGCGAAGCACCGCAGGCACAGAGCGCAACTCCAAACGCCTCGCCCACCACGAGAACCCCCCATGAGGGCAGCGCGGCTGTCAGCCCAATGCAAGCTGCCAAAATACCCCAAGCAACAGGCTGAGTACCCCATGATTCAGGCCCTAAAACTGAATGAATTCCCAGAAAAGCAAGCAATCCAGTACTGAGCGCCGCCCAAATTCGCATACAAACTGAGCGCATACGTGAAGACATATGCCAAGGCTGCTGTGAAGAACCATAGGAAGTTCTCTCGTAGAGGCCGTCTTCACTATCTGGAAGCCCTCTACCAGAGACATCCTCAGCACTCAAAGTGTCGGTATCATCAAAAAAATCTTCCTGGGAAGATAGTTCTTCTCCAGAACCCGTTAGGTCCCCCGCACTTACAAGACGCTTGAGTGCGTTTTTCCCTTTACGCGTACTGCCAAGGCAGGGCTGTAGCTGTTCAGCAAAATCCTTTACCGAGTCGTATCGCTCCTGAGGATCAGGGTCAAGAGCGCAAAACATGATGTCGTCGATGTCCTCATCAAGCCCCTCCATACAAAGCGATGGAATGACGAGTTCGGCATCATAAATTGCATCTTCCGCTTCTGCGAGTGTTTCAACCACAAAAGGATTAACCCCTGCGATCATTTCGTATGTCAAACTCGCAAGCGCCCACTGATCACACCGTTCGTCCAGCTCCTGCTGCGTCATTTGCTCAGGCGGCATATAACCGATCGTGCCGCCCGCCGCAGTACCATAGCCAGCTTCAGTGGCAAGTCTTGCAAGGCCAAAGTCGGTTACCTTTACCTGCCCCTGATGATCTATCAGCACATTTTCTGGCTTTATATCTAGGTGAAGTACGTGCCGCTTATGTGCCACTTCGAGCGCATGAGAAACCGCTTTAAATACCGCAGCCACTATATCGGAATTGATTTCTTGAGGATATTTCGCAAGAAGATCCGCCAGAGTAATGCCATCAACATATTCCATGATGAGGTAGGCCATATCTCCAGCTACCTCAAAATCATAGATTGAGACAATAGAGGCATCAGATAGTTTTGCTGCTGTACGAGCTTCTTCCAAACCGGCAATCGAGGAGGTATCGAAAGGACGATTATCCACCAGGATGCTACCCCTATGCGTGGCAAGAACTCCTGTGGTGTCTTCGAGAGGCATGCATTTTATCGCGACACGACGTTCAATGCGCGTATCCCAGCCAATTACTACCGATCCAAAAGCTCCCTGCCCGGCATCGCCTAAAACCGCATAACGATCAAGAAGAAGCGATTCTGGATCTATTTCTGATTCCAGGTCGGTTTCGAAATCGACATCAAGGTCAGCATACGAATCAGCATTTGAATCATCGTACCCTGCTCTCTCTTTATATTCTCCGTCCGATTCAGCGTGAAACGTACGTGTTTTATCTCCTGGCAACGCCATATTTTGGAAGGCATCACGCTCATCGATGTCTTCCTCAAAATATTCGCTTTTCTTTTGCCAGGGGAATTTCATTATTGGGATAATTTCACTCCAGATATTCTTAAAGCTTAGTCAACGATTTAAGCACTTCATTGTAAAGCGATCTAGAACGCTCCAATTGAAACCATAGGCGCAATATAAACCGCTTTAAGCATTAAAAGAATTCTAAACGAAAAAGATTAAGCAAAGAAGGGAACCTGTCGCAGCGGAAGGCAAACCATACTAGAGGGAAACCCGCCGCAGCAGATTACCCACCACACTAGAAGGGAGTCCGCCGCAGCGGAAGACCCACCACAGCGTAAGACCCGCCGCAGCGGAAAACAACTGCAACGGAAGACCCACCACACAGAAGACCAAGCAATTTTAGGCAAACCTCAGCGGAAGACCTACTGCAGTGGGCTAGACACCTTCTATTTAATAAATGAAGTCACAAAATGTTTAATAAGCGCGGCGGAAGTGGGTGTTACTCGCTCGCCCTGAAGTCGCGTTTGCGCAAGCGGAAGGCCCTCAATGATAGCGGCAGTCGCAGGGGCAGGCAGGGAAAGTACTCCATGAGCACATTCAATTTCTCCCTCTCCTGGCTGTATGGCGGTTGCCGTAACGCTTTGGGGTGCTAAAACGTAAAATGCAGCGCAAATAGCCAAAGCATTACGGATTCCGTTTGCATTCCCCACCCCATGAAAGTGAGTTTCTTCCACTTTGCATCCATGAACCTTAGCTTCTGCTTTTGCGAGGATTTCATACACCTCATGCAGATCGTTTTTTACCTGTTCGGGAACAGTGAGAGCATCGATGCTTTCGCGAACTTCAACAATAGAATGATGATGCTTATCGGGCACCACCGCATGATTCATAATATAGTCAAAAGAGGTACGCTCCTCTTCGCTCATCGCCTCCAAAAGCGTGTCTAAAATTTGTGAGCGCGTTGCATTTTCGTGAAGATCAAGATGTATCTGCATGTTAGTACCTCCGCTTTTTGTAGCGTACAAATTCTTCAATTACTCTTCGTACTGCGAGGATTTCCCTGGCAGATGATTAATAAGGTGCGCTTGAAATGCTGCGCCGAAACCGTTATCGATGTTTACTACACTCACACCACTCGCACAAGAATTCAGCATTGAAAGCAATGCCGCAACTCCATTGAACGAAGCACCGTATCCCACGCTGGTAGGCACTGCGATAACTGGGCATGAAGCCATGCCGCCGATAACGCTTGCAAGCGCACCCTCCATGCCAGCAATAGCAACAATCACCTGCGCGCTCATTATGTCGTCCATATGCGCAAGCAAACGATGAAGTCCCGCCACTCCTACGTCGAACAGGCGAACTACTTCGTTTCCGAGAACCTCTGCCGTCAAGGCTGCCTCTTCTGCAACAGGCAGGTCGCTCGTACCAGCGCACGCTATCACTATACGTCCGTTGCCAGTAGGCTGAGGCATACTTCCAACGATGCCTACCTCAGAAAGCTCATGGTAATCAAGAGGGATTGATGTCCGAAGAAAAGCCGCGGCTTCTGGCTTCAAGCGAGTGATAAGCACCGTCTTTTCGCCGCCATTTTGCAAAGAAGAAACAATGCCCGCAATTTGTTCGGGCGTTTTTCCTGCGCCATATACCACTTCTGCAGCGTTTTGACGAAGCGCACGATGATGATCAACTTTGGCATATCCCAAATCAGTAAAAGGTTCTTTTTTAAGCAGAAGAAGAGCATCTTCGACCGAGCAAGCCCCTCTAGATACTTCAGTTAGAATTCGTTCAATTTCTTCTGAATGCATACAACCTCTTTTTTCGCTCTAAAATTATCTTCACGGTAGCAAAGAAATGCGCCTATATCTTCAATCCGACGATATAAACGCATTTCCTCTTGTTTTGACAATTCAATTATAAATGACGCAGCGAAATTTATTTAGCAGAAAAGTAACTCACTATTAGTAAACTGATCTAAAATTACTAGCTCCCTATGCAAATAAGAACCTGCTTTTAATACAATCACCCACCGAAACTACTTATCGGTGTTGAGAAGCTCATCAACCTTGGGCAACCACTCACTGATCTTGATGTGCTGAGGACAAATCTCCTCGCACGTTCCACAGCTTGTACAATGTTCCGCACGACGACCATAGCTCGTAACTTCTTCGGCATAGAACTCTTTCGCAAGATCCATATCATCGTACAAAACGCCCATGTTATACGCTCTGAAATTGTAAGGAATCGCGATCTTATTTGGACACATATCAACACAGTAATTGCAGCCTGTGCAAGGGATTGCCGCTTTGGCATCAAGCGCAGCTTTTGCCGCATCGATAACGGCGTGCTCGTCGTTAGTAAGCATGCCGACCTTTGCGCGCTTCATATAGGAAATGTTGTCGTCAAGCTGTTGCATGGTGCTCATACCAGAAAGCACACACGAAATTTCGGGCATGTCCCACAACCAATCGAACGACCATTCCACATTACTGCGCTCAAATGCTGATGCATCAAAAACTTCTTGAACGTTCTTGGGAAGATCAACCAGTAAGCCGCCACGCAAAGGCTCCATTACCACAACGCCCATACCGCGTTCCGCTGCCATCTTGGCACCTTTTACGCCTGCTTGATAATCGCGATCATAGTAATTCAGCTGAATTTGACAGAAATCCCAATCTGCTGCATTGAGAATTTCCTCAAACAACTCCAGATCGTCATGAAAGGAAAATCCGATATATTTGACCTTGCCTTCTGCCTTTGCGCGAACCATAGACTCAACTGCATTGTTGCGCACGCTCTTCTTCCAACTACCGCCATTCATAGAATGAAGCAGGTAAAAGTCTATATAGTCCATCTGCAAGCGTTCAAGCTGTTCGTTGAGAAAACGATCAAAATCCTCGGGAGCTTTATACAACCATGCTGGAGATTTCGAGGCGACATACACCTTTTCTCGATAACCATCCTTTAAAGCCTGGCCTAGAATTACCTCCGAAGAACCCGCAACATAGTTATATGCCGTATCGAAGTAATTAACTCCCTCATCAATCGCATGTCGAATCATGGCAATCGAGGTGTCCACATCGACGTTATCGATCGTCGTATCATTCACCGTTTTACCGCCATTTTTTAATGGTAAACGCATGACACCAAAACCCAAGGGTGAAAGTTTCACGCCTGTTTTCCCCATTTCACGAAGCTCCATGAATGGCCCCTCCTTCGCAAATGCGACAAACCTCTGTGCGTTATCGCATAACATGTCTACATGTCTTTTGTCCTTTAAAGAAGTTTAGCACTCACTTGCCAAGCGATCCTTTTAGAAGTCATGCAATAATCTCGAGCTTTGCGTGGATATCAATTTAGATTTGTTATTGATTCTGTAGGCGATTGATGTGGGTCCGACACAGCTAAACCATACTCGCCTCACATCGATCGCAAAAGGAAAACGGGCTTTAAACGTTGAATTTAAAGTGCATGACATCGCCATCCTGCACCACATAGTCTTTGCCCTCTTGGCGAAGCTTTCCAGCTTCACGACAGCCTTTCTCACCGCCAAGTTCAACATAGTCCTCGTAGGATGCAGTTTCAGCTTTGATAAAGCCGCGCTCAAAATCAGTATGAATAACGCCTGCTGCCTGAGGAGCTTTTGCGCCAACAGGAATAGTCCAGGCCCGCGTTTCTGTTTCGCCACTCGTGAAAAAGCTCTGCAAGCCTAAAAGCTTGTACGCCTCACGAACCAAGCGTGCCAAGCCCGATTCATCCAACCCTAGCTCATCTAAAAACATCTGAGCCTCTTCAGGTTCAAGCTCTGCTAAATCAGCCTCAGTCTTAGCGCAAATAGGTACTGGCTGCTGTCCATCTATTTCAGGAAGTTCCGCATTAAGCTGACTTTCGTCAACATTGGCAATATAAAGAAGCGGCTTCATGGTAAGCAGGCACAGTTCCTTAATGGAATCTTTTTCGTCGTCGGACAAATCAAGAGAAAGTGCTCGGTGCCCTTCGTTGAGACCTTCAAATACTTTTTTCGCCGTTTCGAACTTAAGCACTGCAGATTTATCTCGCTTTGCTTCCTTCTCCAAACGAGGCAAAGCTTTCTCGATAGTTCCCATATCGGCCAAAACCAATTCGGTTTTGATGGTCTCAACGTCACTTTGCGGATCAACTTTGCGCGATACATGCTCTACGTTTGGATCGGTAAAGAAACGTACCACTTCGCAAATTGCATCGGTCTCGCGAATATTTGCCAAAAACTTATTGCCCAATCCTTCTCCCTGAGAAGCACCTGCAACTAAACCAGCAATATCAACAAATTCCACCGTGGCGGGGATAATCTTTGCGGGATGATCAATTGAAGCAAGCCCTTCCAAGCGCTCATCGGGCACTGGAACGATACCTACGTTTGGCTCGATTGTGGCAAAAGGATAGTTTGCAGCAAAGCCGCTCTTTTTGGTAAGCGCGGTAAATAACGATGATTTACCTACATTAGGTAACCCAACGATTCCGATTGAAAGAGACACGTGTTTCTCCTTGATACCTACTTGTTATTTGCGATTCGTAATACGTTGCATTTTGAGTCACAACGCTTTTTATGCGAAGTCCATAATACCACCCTCTCCGCATACATGCCGAAACCTAGTAAAGCTTCCCAGAAAAGATATCCACTAGAAAGGGGACCCTATTTAGGATCCCCTTTTACGAACCAACAGTTAGATACTGCATGATTGATATGGTGCGCCTTCAATAGCAGACTCTACCGAATCAGCCGACCGCATCAGCCTATCGGACTAACCTGTCAGATCAGCCTGCCAGGCAAGCCTACCTGATCAGCCTGCCGGATCAGCATGCCTATCGGGTCAACCTATCGGGCCAACCTGCCGGACAGGCAAGCCTACATGGTAAACAGGCCCATTGTTTGCGCAACGTATGCCACCAAAATAATTACGAGAACAATTGGCGCAATGAACTTAATCATAAATGCCCAAACTTTGCGCAGCTTAAATTCAGCAGAAAGCATTACTTCTTCTTCCAAAGATTTCGTGCCTACAATCCAGCCGATAAAGATACAGGTAAGCAACGCTACCACAGGCATCATGACAGAATTCGAAATGAAATCGAAGAAGTCGAGCATCGTCGAACCTTCACCCAGTGGCTGAATAAAGGAAAGCGTTCCAAAACCAAGGTTTACGATCACGCCCATCAGCGTAGTCCAAACGATGGTTACGATGAGAGCAGTGCTACGTTTGCAGTGGGTAGCATCCTGGATAATAGCAGTACAGGTTTCTACCAAGGAAATAGAGCTCGTCAAAGCTGCAAACAATACCAATATGAAGAATACGCCACCGATGATGGGTGCCATATCACCAAGGCCACCAAATACCTGAGGCAGAACAACAAACATTAACGTTGGGCCAGAATTCTCTGCAACTGCCTCACCGGAGCCCATAGCTGCAAAAGCAGCGGGGATGATCATCAGACCTGCAAGCAAGGAAACGCCAAATGTAGTGCCTGCAATCTGACCAACACTTGAAGTAAGTTTGGAAGTCTTATCCAAGTAAGAACCATAGGTGACCATAATGCCCATCGCCAGAGACAAAGTAAAGAAGGTTTGTCCCAAAGCAGAAATTACCAGCTCAGGAGAAAACGCGCTGAAATCTGGAACGAAGTAGTACGATAAGCCCTCGATAGCACCTGGCAACGTGAGCGCATAAATCGCAACTCCAGCAGCCATGATGATTAAAGCAGGCATCATGACCAAGTTTGCCTTTTCGATTCCGCCCTTAACCCCTCGAGATACAACGAAGTAAGTCAGTGCCATGAAAACCAGCATAAAGATGATGCTTTCAGGGCCATTTGCGATAAAGGCGCTAAAGTAATCGCCGCCATCCGTAAGAGAAGCAATATCTCCCGTCACATAGCAAGCGAGGAATTTCGTAACCCAACCGCCAATAACGCAGTAGTAAGGAACGATAATAAAAGGTACCGCCGACATCAAAATGCCAATAAAGGCATACTTTTTACCGTAGGCTTTAAATGCACCAATGGAGCTCTGCCCCGTCTTACGACCAAGCGCGGTTTCAAGAAGCAAAAGTGCAATACCGATCGTAAATACGAACACCAAATAGGTAAGCAAAAACGTGCCGCCACCATATTTTGCTGCCAAATAAGGGAAGCGCCACATGCTTCCCAAGCCGACAGCAGATGCAGCTGCCGCTAATACAAAAGCAAGCTTACCGGACCAGGAAGCACGGCCTGCCTGCTGAGCGGATTCTGTTGAAGTCATAAGATCTTCCTTCTTCACAAACGTTATTGAGTCCCACCTATAAAAAGAAAGCTAGCGTTCAATCTCCCATTGACACAGACTAAATAATCGAAGTAGAAATCCGTATCAATTTTTCTCAAAGTTCGCCAAGATCTTCTTTATATACGTCAGGCAATTTACACAGGGCAAGACTATAGCAAACTATTACAAATGTGTTAAACAGAATCCGAAAGAGTGTCACTTCAGCGGAGCAACGGATCATGCACACGCTTTCCTTCGTAGCTTACGCGCCAAAATACCAAACCTTGGGCAGGAGCGTTTTCGCCCGCAGCACTTCTGTTACGCGCTTCAAGTACTTCGGAGATCCACTTAGGCTTACGCTGTCCTCGTCCCACTGCAACAAGACTGCCTACAATCGTTCGAACCATAGAATGCAAAAAAGCATTACCTTTCACGGTAATAACAACGAGCGATTCGCCCCAAAGCTCTTCAGGCTCCACAGTGATGCTAAAAACATTTCTCATAGTGGATTTGCCTTCTGCCGAAACCGCCAAACAAAAGCTTTTGAAATCGTGCTCTCCAATAAGGTAAGTGGCTGCCTGGCGCATCGCCTCAATGTCGAGCTCTTTTGGTATATGCCAGCTAAAGTTCTTCATGAGGAGAGGAGCCGCTTTATCGACGCAGATAAAGTAGTGATATTCGCGCATAGTAGCAGAGAAACGTGCTGAAAAGTTGTCCGCCTGTCGAGCAACGGAACGCACCGAAATGTCTTCATGCGTTAGTGCATTAAGTGATCGCAATAGTTTATAGTCATTGCGCTGCTCGTATTCTTCCTGAGTCACACAGAAACTAACAACCTGCCCTTTTGCGTGCACGCCTGAGTCGGTACGACCCGCGCACACCGTTTCTATAGGATGTCTAAAAATAAGAGCGAGAGCTTCCTCGATGCTTCCCTGAACGGTTAACTGTCCAGGCTGTCGTGCGAATCCCGAAAATGGTGCGCCGTTGTAGGCAACTTCTAGACTTAATGTCACAAGATTGGACTCGCGTTCAACTTTTGATTCGGTTGCAAGTTTTAATTCACTCGCATTTTTTAATTCAGACGTAAGATTTGATCCTGCTGCAATATTTGACTCAGTTGCAACGTTTGATTCAGTTACAAGCTTTGATTCAGGTGCGTTTTCGTTTGTATTCATTGGTCTGTCTCTACTAAATCCCAGTCCGTGGATGAGTTTTGCTAACTCTGGCACAGATCTTCAGTTATGGCAATTTCCAAAAATAATAGTACCAAGTTAAGCAACGTTTAATAGAAAAGCGTTGATTGGCTAGCTCTAAAACATTTTCATCTACCACAACCGTAAATTTCTGCCAAACTATAATAATTTGCAGCAATACACTCCTTTTTGGCAAATTCTTAGCTTATCGGGCAGGAAATTTCGGAAATATCCCTTGTCCGAGCTAAAAAGATCACCCGATAATACGTGAATTTGCCATCTTTCATACGTTTACTATATATCTAAACGCCATATATCCTTGTTCCGAATACCCCAGATGAACATCGGAACCCGATAAGCTCAAAAATTGCCAAATCCACTACTAAACTTAACGGAACCTGGTTGGTGCGGAAACCCCAACCAGATTAATCGGTACGCTTCCCTTTATTCCGCGAAGCGCCCCAAACTAGTTGCCAAAAACCTTAACGAGGTATCAAACGAAACATCTGCAGCATCTGAGACATTTATCTCATCTGCCTTCTAAGCAAGACACCGTTGAGGCATCTGAGACGTCTGCCGCGTCTGCCTTTCAAGCAAGACACCGTTTAGAGTCTCACAAGCGTTTGCTTAACTACGAAGCTTTCCAAACAGGTCGTCCAAACAAATCCGCCAAATGCGCTTTGAGGTGCGAATTGCTCGAATCGGTGGTAAGAGGCAGCTCCGCCCTCATTCGTTTGCCATTTTCTTCGTTAATGTACAAAATAACCGGATCTTTGCCAGGATGCGCTTTCAGGATACGCATCAGCTTATCCGAAGAAACCGAGTTCAATTCCCGTGTTGCAAGCGTGATTTCTAGCTGCATTGGCGCAACATTCATATCCGCTTCAGAAAGCTCCAACGGTTTTGCTTCGTACACCAGAATTTGGCTACCACGATCATTTACTTCAAATTTACCCTTGCAAGTAATAATGGCGTCTTCCTGAATTGCTGCCTGATTTTTTTCGTAATCAAAACATACGCATTCAATATGTCCAGAAGTATCTTCCAGAGTAAAGCTCGCCATCAAAGTACCGCGTTTTGTACGACGAATATTTGTTTCCGAAACCATACCTGCAAACGTGGCAGATTTAATGCCCTCTTCCCTGTCCATCAAATCACCCAAGGTGTATTTCATCGTACGAGAAAGATAGTTCTCGTAAGGGCGAAGCGGATGGTCAGAAACGTACATCTTTAAGATGTCTTTTTCGAAAGAAAGCTTCGTACGACGATCCCACTCTATACCATCAGGTTCTGGAATATCTTCCTTGAAAGAATCATCCACATCAGCAAACATGCTAAACATATCAAGCTGACCAGCATCCTTGTCCTTTTGACGCTTGGTAGCGCTTTCCAGCATAGGAGTTTCGTCAACGAAATACATGAGCTGTTTGCGCGTATACCCCGTAGAGTCAAAACCACCTGATTTAATAAGTGCTTCAAGTGTTTTGCGATTGTAGGCAGAAGAATCAACGCGGTTTACGAAATCGTGCAATGAGGTATAAGGGCCGTTCGCCTCGCGTTCATCAATAATTACCTGCGCAACTTTTTCGCCTACACCACGAATGCCCGCTAAACCAAAACGAATTCCATTATCAAGAGGAGTAAATTCCAAGTTAGAAGAATTTACGTCAGGCGAAAGCACGGGAATACCATTACGGTTACAGCTCGCAATATATTTAATTAGGCGATCAGAGTTGCCCATATACGACGACAAAACCGCCGCCATATAGTCATTGGGATAATGCGCTTTTAAGTATGCCGTACGCATCACCAAAATAGCGTACGCTGCTGAGTGAGACTTGTTAAATGCATACTTAGCGAACTTTTCAGCATCTTCCCAAATCTTTTTAGCAATCTCTAGGCTAAAGCCATTTTCGACAGCACCTTGATTCCAGTCTTCTTGGAGCTGGCGCATTACATCGATCTTCTTTTTACCCATTGCTTTACGCAGCTTATCTGCCTTACCAGCAGAAAAACCACTCATGACCATGGAAATCTGCATGATCTGTTCCTGGTAAACCATGGTTCCGTAGGTTTCTTCCAGCAACGGACGCAAGCGATCGTCATAGTAATGAACAGGCGTTTTGCCGCTCGCAACCATAACATAGTCATCAACCATGCCAGACTCCAGAGGGCCCGGACGGTTCAATGCAATCGAAGCGACAACATCAGAAAATCTATGAGGAGGTAAGCGACTAAACAGACTTACATACAGCGCACTTTCAACCTGGAACAAACCATCCATATTGCCGCTGCGTAAAAGCTCGAAAGCCTTTTCATCGTCAGTTGGAATTTCCTCAGGAATGATTTCCACCCCAAAACGGGCTTTAATATTACGGCACGCACGTGAAAGTACACCTAAGGTTCGCAGGCCCAAAAAGTCCATCTTCAGCAAACCTAAATCAGGCGTATAGTGACCGTCGTATTGCGTAATAATGCCGCCACCCTTGGTGTCGCGCTTCATAGGCACATGATCACTCATGGGGTCACGGCAGATGATGGTAGCACACGCATGCACACCTTCACCACGCACATGCCCTTCGATAGAACGTGCCGCATCAATTACACGACGGACATCTTCTTCGGTGTCGTAGGCTTGCTTAAGGTCAGGATTCTTTGCCATCGCATCATCGATCGTGATGCCCAGCTCGTTACCAATAAGCTTGGCTACTTTATCGCCTACCGCATAGGGGTAATCCAACACGCGAGCTGCATCGCGCACGGCATTTTTTGCCTGCAGCTTACCAAAGGTAATAACGCCTGATACATGGTCCTCGCCATAAACATCTTTAATATGTTCAATAACCTCTTGGCGACGTTCATCTTCAAAGTCAACGTCGATATCGGGCATCTCTACACGTTCAGGAGAGAGAAAACGTTCAAACAGTAAGCCATTTGAAAGAGGGTCAAGGTCAGTGATTCCCATAGCATAGGCAACAATTGCACCTGCCGCCGAACCACGACCGGGGCCTACACCAATGCCCTGACTACGCGCCCACTCAATGTATTCCTGAACAATAAGGAAGTAAGCAGGGAATCCTTGCTGAATAATAACGCTCATTTCGTAATCAGCGCGCTCTTGAACTTCCGCAGGAACGGGATCTCCGTATCGACGTACCAGACCTTCCTGTACACGCTTTCGGAAATATGATTCTTCTGTTTCTCCTTCGGGTAAGGGGAAACGAGGAAGAATTGCATCGCGCTCTAATTCCACATTACACTTTTCTGCCAGTGCAACGGTGTTATCGCATGCTTCGGGGAATTCCTTTAGTGCGGCACGCATTTCCTCTTCAGTCTTCATATAGAACTGATCGTTTGGAAACTTAAAGCGCTTTTCTTGAGTCACGGTAGAGTTGGTGCCAATGCAGAGCATAATGTCCTGCGCAACCGCGTCCTCTTGCGTAAGGTAATGAAAGTCGTTCGTTGCAATAGTTTGCAAGCCAAGCTGGTTAGCAATTTCAGTAAGCTTGCGATTCATTTCCAGCTGAGTCATACCACCGTTTGTGGTAATGCCTTGGTCCTGCAACTCAATATAAAAGTCACCGGGTGCATACACTTCTTTAAATCGCTTTGCCCACTCAACCGCCTGGGCGAAATCACCGTCGTCAATACAACGAGGAATAACGCCTGCAATACAAGCACTCGTTGCAATAAGCCCTTCGGAATACTTTTGAAGCATTTCAAACGTGGTGCGAGGACGATAATAGAAGTTGTCAACATGCGATTCGCTTACCAGTTTGAGTAAGTTGTGATAGCCCGTATTATTTTTTGCGAGCAAAATCATGTGATGAAGCCGACGTTTTTCTTTTTTAAGCTCACTATCGGTTGTGAAGTATATCTCACAACCAAAGATGGGCTTTACCCAAATGCCGGTTTCCTTCTTTACCTTTTCACAGGCATCAGCCAGCTCAGGCACACCACTCATAACGCCATGGTCGGTAATAGCAACGGCAGGCATGCCTAAATCAGCTGCACGTTTAACCATGTCATAAATATGCGTTGCGCCGTCAAGTAGGGAATACTCCGTGTGATTGTGAAGATGAACGAATGCCATAAGCTCACACCCTTACGTCATGTGCCAAGAAGTACTGTTCTCGTCTCTGTTCCAATATTTCGGGTACTCATATTAGCAGCATTCACGCTTAATAAAAGCGAACAGTTAGTGGATTAAATGCGAAGTTTTGTTAACGGCTCACTATACGGCTTTGTTAATCTTTGCCGGGCGACTCTTTATATTCAAAGGGTAATTTTCCTTCGAGTGCTTTCTTCTTTGCATTGTATTGAACTTGAAGCCAACGAAGTTTTCGACGAAGCACCGAATTAGCTATGAACTGTTCATGACTAAGCGAAGAGAGACGCTCTTCCAATTCCGGAATTGCCTTTTCTAGAAGTTCAAGTTTGATATCTTGAATTTGGCGCGTCTTGTCACAAAGGACTATTACGCGACTCCCCATTACTTGAAGATAGCCACCCATGTTCGCTGCAGCTATAACTGGACCTGACTCAGAAGTTTCTCGGCCCCAAATGACCCCATCTTTAAGCGCAATAAGCGCTGGAGAGTGATTTTCAAGCACCCCCATATAGCCCTGAACACCAGGAACGGTTATCGAGTAGAGCTCCCCTGAAAAGAGCATCCTATCTTTAGCAACCACATCACAATGCAGCACTGACATATAGCTCTCCTTTGAACGTCCGTATGAACGCCCCCATGGTTTACCTGAGAAACCTCTCCCCTTGTTCCTCTTCAGCAAATAACTCAAAATGAGTCATTGGGGAGGAATGCTATCAGCCTACCCGTATTTTATCCACGATTTTTTAATAAATGCGCCAAATAGTCACACTTGAGTTATAGAAACAAAACAACCCCCTCCAAAAAGGAAGGGGTTGTTTGAATGCTGGTACCGTCGAAACCAAATTTCGTCCGGAGGAATCGTGGAAGAAACCTAGACGAACTGGCTTTCCTTTTCCTTAGCAGCAAGTTGCACTTTGCACCAGCGAAGCTTTCGAGTAAGAACGGAACGAGAGATAATCTGATCCTCGCGAAGGTTTGCAATACGCTCTTCGAGCGAAGTTATATCCTTGCGAACCTTATCCTCGTTAATGCGCTTGATTTCGCGTGTTTTGTCGCAAAGAACAATTACACGCTCTCCCAAACACTGGACATAGCCGCCCATAATAGCCGCACTCAACGTGGTGCCGCCTTCGGGCTTGGTGCGTGCCCAAATAACGCCATCATGAAGAGCGGTAACAAAAGGCTCATGGTTAGCCATGATACCAAGCTCGCCTTCGCTTCCGGGAACCATTACAGAATGGAGCTCGCCGGAAAAGAGAACCTTATTCTTGGCTACGACATCACATTTGATAGTGGACATAATTTACTCTTCTTCCTGCTTCTTGATCTCCTCGTAAGCTGCGTAAACATCCTCGATGGTGCCCTTGTTACGGAAGCAAACCTCAGGAATTTCGTCGCAGTTACCGCTGAGGATCTCCTTGAAGGAGCGAATGGTGTCCTCCAGCTTTACGTATACACCATCTTGGCCGGTGAACTGCTTTGCAACATGGAAAGGCTGACCTAAGAAGCGCTCGATCTTACGAGCACGATTTACGATGATCTTCTGATCTTCGGAAAGTTCTTCCATACCCAGAATAGCAATGATGTCCTGAAGGTCCTGATAAGTTTGAAGGATCTTCTGTACACCAACGGCAACTTCATAGTGCTCTTCACCAACAATTTCTGGATCCAATGCACGAGAAGTAGACTCCAGTGGGTCAACTGCAGGATAAATACCCTTTTCTGCGATGGAGCGGTTAAGAACCGTCTTAGCATCCAAGTGGGTAAAGGTCGTTGCAGGAGCAGGGTCAGTCAAGTCGTCTGCAGGAACATAAACTGCCTGTACCGAAGTAATAGAACCAGTCTTGGTAGAGGTAATACGTTCCTGAAGGTCGCCCATCTCCGTTGCCAGAGTTGGCTGATAACCTACTGCGGAAGGCATACGGCCGAGCAATGCAGATACCTCAGAACCAGCCTGGGTGAAACGGAAGATGTTGTCGATAAACAACAGTACGTCCTGGCCCTGGTCACGGAAGTATTCTGCTTCGGTAAGACCGCAAAGACCTACGCGAAGACGTGCTCCAGGAGGCTCATTCATCTGACCATAAACGAGGCAGGTCTTGTTGATAACACCCGCATCGGTCATTTCGATGAACAGGTCGGTACCCTCACGAGTACGCTCGCCTACACCAGTAAATACAGACGTACCGCCATGTTCCTGAGCCAAGTTGTTAATAAGCTCCTGAATAATAACGGTCTTGCCTACACCAGCGCCACCAAAGAGGCCGGTCTTACCACCCTTGATGAAGGGCTGGATAAGGTCAACAACCTTAATACCAGTTTCATAAATCTCGGTTGTGGTAACCAGTTCTTCGTATGCAGGCGCAGGACGATGAATTGGGTAGAACTCTTTAACTTCAGGCATTGGCTTGCCGTCAACAGGTTCACCCATAACATTCCAAATGCGACCAAGGGTCTCTGGGCCTACTGGCATCATCATAGGATTGCCAGTGTCCTTTACCTCAAGACCACGCGTAAGGCCATCAGTAGATGACATTGCTACTGCGCGTACCAAATCACCAGGAAGGTGAAGCTGGACCTCGAGGAGAACCTTGACGTCGCCAGCGGGGGTATTAGCTTCAACGGTCAACGCGTTGTAGATTGCGGGGATCTGGCCCGGAGCAAACTCAACGTCGACAACAGGGCCAACGATACGGACAATATGACCGATCGCACCACCCTGGTTGGCCGCAGATGTAGTAATTTCTTCAGCCATTTAGTCCTCCAAAGCTGCGGCGCCACCAACGATTTCGTTGATTTCAGTTGTAATGGCACCTTGACGTACACGGTTATAAACTCGATTGAGTGTTTCAATCATTTCATCGGCATTATCCGTCGCGTTTTTCATTGCGTTACGACGAGCAGCCTGCTCTGCGGCAGCCGACTCAATAAGTACATAGTAGAAATAACCACTTAAGTACTCAGGAAGCAGCTGGTTGAGAACCTCTTCCTCACCAGGTTCATATTCAATAGAACCAGGCAAGTCATCCAGATCTGCGTCAGGCTCCATGATGCCACCAAACTGGAAGCGTTCGCCCTCAGGAACAAACGATTTCAAGTCAACGGGCAAAATACGATGAATCGTAGGAACCTGCTCAGCTGCATTCTTAGCGTGATTGTAGATGGTGATAACCTCATCGATATTGCCATTGAGATAATTTTCAACGCAATAGTCGGTCATGGTTTCAGCTTCTTCAACACGCGGATCGGCGGAAAGGTCGCGGAAAGCAAGTACCGGATCATGTTCGCGATACTTGAAGTACGCAATCGCTTTCTTACCGCAAGCAATAATGGCAACGTTTTTACCTTCTGCCTTACGATCCTTCATGATCTTTTCAGCACGACGCAAAATGTTTGAGTTAAAGCCACCAGCAAGACCACGGTCAGAAACAATAGCTACGATAAGCGTAGTTTTAATTTCGTCGTGTTCCTTGGTCAGTTCGGCATTACAGCTGCCCATACGACCAATATTGCCGAGCAACTCGCGCATTGCATTAGCAAATGGAGTTGCTGCATCGCAACGCTCAGTAGCGTGGCGAATCTTTGCAGCAGCTACCATCTGCATGGTATGCGTAACCTGCTTCGTCGATTCGACGGATTTAATTCGTCTTTCGATATCGTGAAGGTTCGGCATAATCAGACCACCTTACGCGATGAACTGAGACTTGAATGCTTCGATTTCAGCATTAAGCTCGTTTTCAATCTCGTCGGTAAACTTCTTGCCTTCCCTCAACTTAGCAATCGTACCAGCATGGTTAATACGCAGGTAGTCAAGCATTTCGCCACGGAAACGTACGATGCTTTCAACCGGAATATCATCCAAGTAACCCTGGTTGCCAGCATAGATAGCAATTGCCTGCTCTTCTACGGGCAAAGGAGTATAACGAGGCTGCTTTAACAGTTCAGTCATAGCAGCACCACGAGTGAGCTGCTGCTGGGTTGCCTTATCAAGGTCGGAACCAAACTGAGTAAATGCTTCCAACTCACGATAAGCTGCCAAGTCAAGACGCAAGGTACCTGCTACAGACTTCATAGACTTAACCTGAGCATCGCCACCTACGCGGGATACTGAAAGACCTACGTCAACAGCAGGACGCTGACCCTGGAAGAACAAGTTGGTCTTCAGGTAAATCTGACCGTCAGTAATAGAAATTACATTCGTAGGAATGTATGCACCTACGTCGCCAGCCTGAGTTTCGATGATAGGAAGTGCGGTCAGCGAACCAGCACCATTTTCATCAGAAAGCTTAACTGCACGTTCCAAGAGGCGTGAATGCAGATAGAAAATATCGCCAGGATATGCTTCGCGTCCGGGTGGGCGACGAAGGGTCAATGACATCTGTCGATAAGCAACTGCTTGCTTAGACAAGTCGTCATAGATGCACAGTACGTGGCGTCCTGGGTTGTCTGCTCCAGCAGGCTTTCCGTCTTCGCCCGTGTACATGAAGTATTCACCAATTGCTGCACCAGCCATAGGAGCAAGATACTGCATAGGAGCAGGATCAGATGCCGTTGCTGCAACAACGATGGTGTAGTCCATAGCGCCGCGACGTTCGAGGGATTCTACAACGGTAGATACGGTAGAAGCCTTCTGACCAATTGCAACGTATACACAGATCATATTCTGACCCTTTTGGTTCAGAATTGTGTCAATTGCAATAGAGGTCTTACCAGTCTGACGGTCGCCAATGATAAGTTCACGCTGACCACGTCCGATTGGAACCATTGCGTCGATAGGAATGATACCGGTCTGCATTGGCTCGTGAACAGGCTGACGCTCATGAACGCCAGGAGCCTTAAATTCGATTGGACGATAACCTTCAGCCTCGATTGGGCCCTTGCCGTCAATAGGCTCGCCGAGTGCATTAACAACACGGCCGATCATACCCTTACCGGAAGGAACTTCGAGAATGCGGCCAGTGGTACGACACTGGTCATTTTCTTTGATTGCAGTGATGTCACCCAGGAGTACGGCGCCGACCTCTTCTTCCTCAAGGTTCTGAGCCAGACCATAAACGATCTTGCCACCCTCGCCGGTGAACTCCAAGAGTTCGCCCTGCATAGCACCCTTAAGGCCATCGATACGAGCAATACCGTCGCCAATTTGTACAACAGAACCGACTTCGCGAGATTCAACGCTGGTATTAAGGGCATCAAGCTGCTTGCGCAGTGCTTCGTCGATAGACTGTGCGGTGATTTCAGTCACTAGCATTCACCTCCATCTGTCTTTTCTTTGAGAGCAATGCGGGCACGATCAAATCTAGTGCGAACGCTTGCGTCCACATAGCGACCACCCGTGCTCATAATGATGCCGCCCTGAATGGAGGGGTCAATGTGCTCGACAAGCACGCATTCCCTACCCAAGTCGGATTCGGCCTTTTCAGTAATTACAGTTCGCAAGTTGTCATCAAGCTCTACAACCGTCGTTACGTCAACAACGTTGAAGTTCAGCTTGGATTCAATGAGCTCTTCATACTTGTGATAAATGCCGCGAAGCTTGCCCATATCGCACCTAGATGCCATAACGCACAGCAACGAAACAAGAATCTCGTTGTATGAACCAAACACTGCCTTCACGATGCCTTCGCGCTCTTCGGGGGTATAGCCCTCATCATCACACGCAAGGCGAAGATCAATGTTCGAAGCCATGAAACCAAGGATCTCCAGCATCTGGTTGCGGATCTCAACGACCGCTTCCTTACCGCCAGCGGCATTAGCGCCATCGATTGCAGCATTTGCGTATGCTGCGATCGTTTCATTGATGACATGACGATTAGGCATTTAAGCTACCTGCCTCTTTTACGTAGCGTTCGATGAGCTTACGATGCTCTTCGTCGCTGAAATCTTCGCCGATCAAGCGAGATGCTACTGCGATAGACGTATCAGCCATGGAATCCTGAAGTTCCTTCATAGCTGCACGCTTTTCTGCTTCAATAGCAACCTTTGCCTTCTCGATCATTGCGTCTGCTTCTGCACGTGCGCGATCGGCGATTTCTTTTTCAAGAGCTTCACCGGACTTCTGTGCATTGTTGAGCATATTCTGAGCCAAAGACTTTGCGCCTTCGAGCTGCTCTTGATACTCAACTAACAGACGTTCACTTTCCTGGCGAGCTTCTTCAGCTTTTTCCAGGTTAGTCTTGATCGTGTTCTCGCGCTTTTCGAGCATGCCCTCAAACAGAGGCCAACCGAACTTAGCAAGAACAATCCATAAGATAATGAAGGCAACGAGCATTGGAATGAACTCTTCCATCTGGGGAAGAATTGCTTCAATTCCTGCTCCACTTTCTGCGGCGAAAGCGGACATTGGGCAAACTGCGGACGCAGCAGCAAAAGCGAGAACACCGCTTGTGCAGTTACGTACATATTTGCTTACAGTTGCGTTCAATTCGCTTGCCTCCTTTTCTTCTGATCGGAATTTCATCAACTCTCGTTGTATTTACTAGCCGATGAAGAAAAGAACCAAGCCGAGCAGTGCCAATGCCTCAGACATTGCAGCACCGATGAAGAAGTAGCCCATGAGCTGACCCTTCATTTCTGGCTGGCGAGCAGCGGATACGCAGAGACCGTAGGTAGCGATACCGATACCAATGCCAGGGCCGATTGCTGCGAGGCCATAGCCAACGACCTTAAGCGCAGCGATAGCGAGTGTAAGTTCCACGATTACCTCCTTTATTGGGATGAGAGCCTATCCCCCATCCTTATTACCTTTCAGCTGTAAGTTCTTATGTACCAGCTGTAGTACCAAAGTGATGCGGCAGCTTACCAACCCTTGTTAAGCTGCCAACGCCCGATATTCAGGCGCAAGCCAAAACTGTTTCTTCTTGATCAGTGAGGATGGATCGCCATGCCGATGTAGGAAGAAGACAGGATGGTGAATACATATGCCTGCAAGAATGCAACCAAAGTTTCGAGAGCATACATAAAGAACAGTAAGAAGAACCAAGCTACTGCAGGAAGTGCGGTTACGAAGTCCATATTGAATACCGCAAACTGCAAGAAGATGGTGGTTGCCAGTGAGAATACCGCCAATACCATGTGACCAGCGAGCATGTTGCCATAAAGTCGAACAGCAAGGGTCAGAACACGGATGACCATAGAAACAAACTCAAGGAACCAAATAACAGGAACCATTGGTGCGGGAACGCCGGAAGGAGCGAAGCTTTTCATGTAACGGAAAACGCCCAGCTCTTTCAAGCCGTAGAAGTTAAAGTAAATAAACGAAATTGCTGCTAAAGCCCAGGTAATAGAAATGGTACCCATAGCTGCCTTAGCGCCAGGAATCAAACCAATAACATTGGCAATAAGGATCATGAAGAACAATGTTGCCAAGAAGGGAATGTGCTTCTTAAATCCTTCACCGATAACATCGGCGCCTACGCTTTCACGAATAAAGTTGTAGCCATATTCAACTGTAGCCGTGAACTTCTTGTGGGGGATCAATTCCAGTTTGCGTCCGCTAATAAGAACAATTAGCAGAACCAAAACAAGCGCGATGAACATATACAGTACATACTGTGATACATCCCATCCCGCGATGGAAAAGACCGTCGCCGAATCAAACGAAGACGAAAGATGCTGCGCCTCCTCGACGAACTGTGAAAGTGCTTCACCCATCTTGATTCCTTACCTTTCCGTTGCCTTATTTCTTGCGTTTAGCAAGGACGTTTTTATAAACGACATAAAGAGATGTTGACACAATAAGTGCCGCAATCTCGGCTATACCAAATGGAAGAATGGATTCACGTGCAACTTGAGCGCAAATGATCATGGCGACTATCACGATGATGAGGGACACAAACGTGCCCGCCAATCCATACAGTCCCATGCTCATGGCAGAAATACTATCCGAACGCCTAGCAAGGCGCAGAGAAATAAACAATGGAAGAAATCCAATGATTCCTGCCACAATTCCTGCTGCTATAGCTGCGAGCATGCTTTCCTTTCCTTCGGTAGCGGGTCTTTTTGGCCCTTAAACCACATGAAGCATACGTGCCTCACGCCAGTTTAATTAATCATTTTCGATAACGTGCAATATACATGGGCGAATGGTTACCGAACCATCACAAATTACACGGTATCTTACCTGTTCCTTAGTTTTTGGTGACCAGTTTTCACCTGGCCAAAAACATGCAATGAACACTCTACCTTACGAACATGTTCTAAGAAACACTTTGTTTTGAAATAGATGGTTAATATTTTTATTTTGTCCGTGAATGGTTGTGAATATTGCCTTATCTACTTCAGGAGATTTTATTTATTGCCCTAAAACCTTCTCTATTTGACCAACATATTATTCGGTTTGTCCATCAAATATCCGCATTTTTATCCCCGATTCCTTCAAAAGCTCCATCGAAAGTTCATCAGGATACGGATTTTGATAGATGATTTCACTAATTCCTGCATTAATAAGCATCTTGGCACACACCACACACGGCTGCGTGGTGATATAGATTGATGCTCCCTCGATATTGATGCCATAGCGCGCCGCCTGCAACAGTGCATTTTGTTCGGCATGCAAACCACGACAGATCTCATGGCGCTGACCCGAAGGAACCCCGAGTTGCTGACGCAAACACCCAGTGACATCACAATGTCTTAAACCAGTTGGCACTCCGTTGTATCCCGTTGCCAAAATACGACGCTCCTTGACAATCAAAGCGCCCACGCCTCTGCGCAAACACGTAGTGCGTGTCGCCACTTCATTGGCAAGCTTCATAAAATACTCGTCCCAAGAAGGACGTTCATGTTTTTCCATAGAGCAAACCTCCTCTACTGCGCAGGCCCTTCGCTCGTCACTGGAGTTCCCGTCGTTTGAAAGATGCGATCTCCCGCATCGCCCAGCCCAGGAATAATATAGGCATTCTCGTTAAGCCCTTCATCTAAGGCACAAGTATAAATGCGTACATCGGGATCAGCATCTAACACAGTGCGAATACCCTCAGGTGCCGCCACGATAACCATAATTGTAATATCTTTAACTCCGCGATTTCGCAGTGCATGCAAAGCCGCGCATATGGAACCACCTGTAGCGAGCATAGGATCTACAAGCAGTACCTGACGTTCGGCTATATATCCTGGCATTTTTGCATAGTACTCGATCGGCTTATGAGTCGTCTCATCGCGATACATGCCCAAATGAGCCACGGGTGCAGAAGGAATAACTTCAAGCATCGCATCAAGCATTGCAAGTCCCGCACGAAGAATAGGCACAATAACAGGCTCCTGCTTTGCAATGCTCTTGCATACACATGTAGCAAGAGGTGTTTTTACCTCTACCTCTTTAGTAATAAGATGCTTGGTTGCTTCGTAGCATTCAAGTAGTGTTATTTCATGAACGGTCTGTCGAAAAACCGAACTAGGCGTAATTTCATTGCGCAGTACAGAGAGCTTATGATCGATTAGCGGATGGTCTAACACCACCACACGATCCCCGAACTCATGATTTTGCACGATAATCTTCCTCCCTCAACTATGCGAAAGACGCCTTTTGTCCTTGCGTACCTTCACTCTATCGACATACAGCACGACACTGATGCGATACAAAATAACTCCATTCAAGCAGAGTGCCCTCTTCTACAAGAGGGCACTCAAGATGTTACTTAAATTCTATTGAAAATTAGGATACAAAGGATGCTTTGCAAGCATTTCGCTTACTTCGCCCGCAATTTCCTGAAGGCGCGCTTCATCACTTGCACTATAAACGCTTGCTGCAATAAGTTGTCCGATTCGGGTGAATTCATCCTTAGTAAAGCCACGCGTAGTTGCCGCAGCAGATCCAACGCGAATACCGCTTGTTACAAAGGGCGAGCGTGTCTCGTTTGGAATAGTGTTCTTATTTACCGTCAAGCCTACGCTCTCAAGCACCTTTTCGGCATCCTTACCAGTAATATCTGCAGGAGTGAGATCCACCAGGCACAGATGATTGTCGGTACCACCCGACACTAAGCGAAGACCACCATCAACCATGCCTTCACCCATCGCAGTAGAATTTTCTACCACATTATCAATGTAGGTTTTAAATTCAGGCTGCAAAGCTTCACCAAAAGCAACCGCCTTAGCAGCAATAATATGCATCAAGGGGCCACCCTGAGAACCGGGGAATACTGCCTTGTCAATCTTCTTGGCGATTTCCTCATTATTAGTAAGGATAAAACCACCACGAGGACCACGCAGGGTCTTATGACTGGTGGAAGTTACCACGTCAGCATAAGGTACCGGACTTGGATGAGCGCCTGTTGCGACCAAGCCAGCAATATGCGCCATGTCGATCATTAAATAAGCGTCTACTTCATCAGCGATTTCACGCATACGCTTAAAGTCAATTACACGAGGATATGCTGATGCGCCTCCAACAATGAGCTTAGGCTTGCATTCTTTTGCGATGCGCTCCATCTCATCGTAGTCAATCAGTTCGGTTTCTGGATTAACGCCATACGCTACGATGTGATAATCCTTGCCTGAAAAATTAACGGGAGATCCATGAGTCAAGTGACCGCCATGATCAAGAGACAAGCCCAAAACCGTATCGCCAAGGTTTACTAATGCCTGATAAGCTGCCAAGTTGGCATTAGCACCACTGTGGGGCTGAACATTAGCGAACTGGCAATTGAACAATTTTTTTGCACGGTCACGAGCAAGATCTTCGACAATGTCCACCTTTTCGCAGCCGCCATAATAGCGTTTTCCGGGATAGCCTTCTGCATATTTATTGGTCAGGACTGAACCCATTGCCTCCATTACCGCAGGAGAAGCAAAGTTTTCTGAAGCGATTAATTCGATAGATGAACGCTGACGTGACAGCTCCTGTTCGATCGCATCGGCAACTTGAGGGTCTTCAGCGGTAAGTTGGTTGAGGAACATAGTCGTGTTGCTCCTTTCAAGCAAGGTTCCTAGTTTTTTCTATTCGTCACACCTTAGCACATAGGATCACAAATAAAGAAGGACGGGCATTAAACCCATCCTTCTGATACAAGCTTTTTACTTAAACGGCGAATTCTTATGATTAATTCACTTCTATGATTAATTCATCTTAGAGAGAATAATCGCCAATCATTGCATCCATCAAAGCGGTCTGATTTGCAGCGCCCTGATCAAATACCCAATTGTTTCCATCTTTGTTTACTTCAACCGTTACGGTAGTCTCAACAGGAGATGCATTGTTAATTTCGTCCATGATGGTCTGCCCGGCATAAGCATAGATCTCATCCATGGAGGTAAATCCTTGTGCGGTTGCATTTTCCTGGAAGCTTGCCTGCCAATCCATCATGATAGGACCAAGCTGCTTAGAGGTAATAGTCATTTCAGCAGTTGCTGTATCGCCATCTACCGTAATGGTACCAATGGTGTAACCAAAACCATCAATCCAAGACTTAACCAATTCCGTGCTATCAATACCCATAGTGTCAAAGGTGCTGCCAGCGCCCGAAGTTGCTTCTTCTGCCAGCATTGAAATGGTCTCATCATCAGGCTCGACAATAATGCTCATCTCTTCATCAATAGCTTTCGTGATAAGCTCCTCGTCTGATTCGCCAGCACAACCCGAAAGCGAAAAGCCCAAAGCAAGCGCTGCAATAGCGGCAACCAGCGCAATCCAAATCCTTCTTGTTTTTGTCGTTGACATAACTTCCTCCTTTTACCCCTCTTAACTTTGCGTACCCACCCAACACTCTTAAAAAGTATGGTCGGTCGTAGCTAAGATCTTTTAATCGAGCGCGTTTATCTTTGCGACACGATCCGCATGACGACCACCCGCAAATTCAGTTGCAAGGAAAGCGTCGACTATGCGCTCGTTTTCTTCGATAGAAACAAATCGACCAGAAAGCGTGAGTACGTTAGCATCATTGTGCTCGCGGCAAAGCACTGCAAAATCTTCTCGAACAATATTTGCAGCACGAATACCTGCCATCTTATCCGCCGCAAGCGCCATACCAATACCAGTACCGCATACTAAAATGCCTCGGTCGGCAAGTCCTGATTGAACATCCTTGGCAACCGCAACCGCAAAATCAGGATAATCAACGCGATCGTCCGTATCGGGGCCCCGATCTATTACCTCAAATCCTTTTCGAGCTAAATAATCCACCAACTGCTGCTTTTGCTCGAACCCGGCATGATCAGAAGCAAGAGATATTTTCGTGACCAGGGAGTTTTCCATTAGGTGCTCCTACAAAATAAATTCACAAAATTCAATTAAAAATGACAGAAAAAACATGGTTTCGTTACATTTCACAGTATAGCGCAGCTAAGCACCCTCAAGAGGGACATTCTTTTACCAGACGTTAATTTAGTTTTCTTGCGCTTCTGTCTTTAAATCCTGCAAGGCAATCTCACGCAAGATTGCATGCTGGGTAAGCCACGCTTCCACATCGGAATAAACGGTCATTTTTCCCGGTTCGTTAAGCACTTCATGACGCATACCTGGATACAAAACAACCTCTACGTCTTTTGCTCCTGATGCCCGATAGCAACGAGCTGCCTTTTGCACTCCTTTGCCTTTAGAGCCCACAGGATCTTCTTCACCCGCAATAAAAAGAAGAGGTAAGTCATGCGGAGTAGCTTCCGCGCAATCCTTTGATACTGCCTCGGAAACGAGATCGGTAAGGGTTGCATACCCGCCTGCACTAAATCGAACACCAGAGAGCGGATCCGCACAATACGCATCAACCACTTTCGGATCAGTACTCAGCCAGTCAAATTCCGTTCTTGGATCATCAATCGCCGAAATAAACGACCCTGACACCAGCGAATAAAGAAGAGGCGATCGATACTCTTGGCCCTTAACAGCAGCTACCACCCTCGACAAGATAGTGCCAATTTTAGCGACAAAAGCAGGCTGATTTCCCGCCCCGCACAAAACTACTCCCGCTGTATTCTGGGGGTATCGCGCCGCTATCACCCGCGCGATATAACTTCCCATAGAATGACCAAACAAAAAAAGGGGCAACTCAGAATGGGAGGACTGAGTTTCTGTTGACTTCTTTGATGAAGCGGTAAGAGAAGAAAGCTTCAAGCCACTCTCTTTCAAGAAAGCCTCACGCACCCGCAAGACATCCTCCACAAGGATATCTTTACCTCCCTGCAAAGGTAAGCACCCTAAATCGTTTGCCGAAGAGGCGCTTTTGCCATGACCAATATGATCATGTCCGAATACGACATATCCCAACCCCGCCAAAAAGCGGGCAAAATGATCGTACCTGCCAATATGCTCAGACATACCATGAATAATTTGCACTATGCCTCGGCGTGTATAGGTAGAATCAGGAAGCCATATCAGCATTCGCAACCAAGAATGACCATCGCTCGAAAGCGTTGAGGTTTCACGCCGCACTACGCCATAGGAAGCATTCATAACTAACCTCCTACACCAAAGAACTCTTTGCAAGCAAGCTTGCGATATCGGATTCTGTTATTGTTCCTTCCCGCAAAAGAACAGGACGTTCTCCCAAGGAACAATCCACAACTGTAGAGGCAATCCCCCGCTTCACTTCTCCATCAGAAAGAGCAACTGCCACCTTAGAGAGAATTTCTGGCTCCAGCTCATCAAAGGAACATGCATTAGCATGTCCGGAAATGTTTGCCGAAGTGGTAGCAATAGGACATCCTAACCGCGCAATGAGGTCAGTCGCAATTTCGCCACCCGGCATGCGCATACCAACGGTACCCCTTTCGGAAAGAAAGGCATTCGCTACCTTCTCGTTAGCTTTCACAATTATCGTAAGGGGGCCAGGCCAAAATGTCTTAGCAAGGACATAGGCAGAAGAAGGAATATCTTTACCATACGTATCAAGAGCCGAAATGCTATCAACCAACCAAGCAATAGGCTTATGTTCACTGCGCTGCTTTATCTGATACAAAATTTCCGGAGAGGGAGCATGCTGTACCGAAACTCCCAATCCGAAAACGGTATCGGTAGGAAAAATTACCGCTTCACCACACATAAGCGCCTGTAAAGCCAATGTAGAAGGAGAGTGCGTTTGAGTCATGGATATCACTTCTTATAGGTACAATTTGGGACTTTCCATGATAACGCCAACTACAAAACTACACACCATCCCGCAAGAAAATTGCACTATCTGGTTACAAACAAAGCGATTCAATGATTGACCGAGCAACACGCAAGCCATCACATGCTGCCGACATTATTCCTCCCGCAAAACCGGGACCCTCTCCGCAGGGATACACGCCAGTCCCCATTGCGTCAGCCCCCCTCGCATTGCAGTCCGCGCTCTTTCCATAAGCCTGCAAATCTTTTCCTCGCTTAATACGCACCGGAGAAGAAGATCTCGTTTCAGGAGCAGTCATAATTGCGCAAGGGTCGTCGAAATGAGGCAATTTCTTCCCCATTAACGGAAGAGCCTGTGCAAGCGCATCAGAAACAAAAGTAGGCAAGCATTCAGCTATAGAAGCATTAAAAGTTCCACGTCCGTATGAGGGACGAACCTTTTTGCAAACTGAAGATTCTAGCGAGGGAGCCTTTTTATTAGCAATACTAAGAGGACTTACCGTCAAAGGTTTTACTTCAGAAGATAAAGAAGGGGCACTTTCTGCTTCATTCTCTTGCAACTTTTCTTGCGCAGCCCTCTCTGCCAAAAAATCGCCTACGCGTTGGCAAGGCGCCTGGTACGGTAGGGCGTGATACTTTTGTGCCATAGCAAATGCAGTCTGTTCGATGTGGCGCTGCAGACTAACTCCCGCCAAGACATCATCGCTACCAAAATCGCGAGGATCAACATTGACCAGCAAAGCAGCGTTTGCGTTTTCTTCTGCACGCGCATAGCGGCTCATACCGTTAGTAACTACGCCGCCTTCTTCACTGGCAGCCGCAACCACTTCGCCACCTGGACACATGCAAAAAGTGTAAACGCTTCTGCCATTCGGCAGATGAACCGCAAGTTTATATTCTGCCGCTCCAAGTGCAGGGTGATTTGCAGCTTTTCCCCATTGCGCGCTGTTGATAACCTTTTGAGGATGCTCTATGCGAACGCCGACCGAAAAAGGCTTTTGTTCCATAGCGAAGTCACTGCGCTTGCAAAGGTCAAAGACATCACGCGCTGAATGACCACAAGCAAGTACCACCTTGCTGACTGGCTGAGCGTAAATCGTTCCCTTTTCTACCTGCTCAAGACTGACTGACGAAATAGCTCCTTCTTGAAATTCCCAATCTACCAACCGCGTCCCAAAACGCACTTCTCCGCCAAGCTCTATAATCTCATTTCGCATGGTAGCCACAATCCCTGGCAACTTATCGCTCCCCAAATGAGGATGGGACTCGATAAGAACGCTTTCAGGAGCTCCTGCATCGGCAAACCAATGAAGTACATGTTTCGCATAAGGGCTCTTTATATTTGTTGTTAACTTGCCATCCGAAAAAGTACCTGCGCCCCCTTCACCAAACTGAATATTTGAATGGGGGTTAAGCTTTCCTGTTTGCTCAAAAACCTCCACATCTCGCGCACGTTTTTCGACCTCAAAACCTCGTTCCACCACCACGGGACGAAGTCCGCAGCGTGCTAAATACAAAGCGGCAAAAAGTCCCGCAGGACCCATCCCCACAACTATGATTGGAGCGCTCGGAGGGGTGCACGCAGGGCACTCAAGAGGGCGGTATGGTTTTGCTTGCTTTACCTGAAGACCTTTTGGTGCCTTCTTAAGTAAACGCAGTTCCGTATCTTCAGAAAGTTGACAGGAAAAGGTAGTCGTAAAGTGGATTTTGGTCTTTTTTCGCGCATCAACACTGCGTCGAAGAAGAACACATTCTTCTAGTTCAGCTGGCGATATACCAAGGGCGCGAGCAACCTCTTTTTTCTGTAAAACCCTTTTTTCAGGGAGCATAGCATCAAGCGAAAGAGGGATCCCCGATACTTCAATCACGCTGTTTCTCCTTTTACTTCCCTGTACTCACTTAATCCCTAAAACGCACCTTAGGCTCTGCAAGATTAGCAGACCTTTTACTTTATGTAGGGTTCGCAAGCGCACTCCCCGCCAATAAACCAGTCGTCCACGCCCAATGAAGGTTGTATCCCCCGCAGGGGCCATCAACATCAAGAGCTTCACCTAGCACAAAAAATCCTGGACAAGAACTGGCCTCTAAAGTAGAAAAGTCCACTTCTTCGGGCTGTACTCCCCCACGGCGCACTTGGCAGGTGCGCTCGTCAGCTATCCCCTGCATTTCAAAGGGGAAAGCCTTACAAACGGCAACTAGATGATCTATGTCAGAACTCAGCAGCTCTTTTTCACCCTCGATTCCCGCCGCTTGAAGCAATGCTTCGGCAAGAGGGTCAACAACAAACCCAACAAAAAAGAAACGAGCGACGGCATCCCTTTGCTGCTCAAGGCGCTTCAGGAACATCTCGCGAAGAACTTCGGCGGTAAAATGCGGCATCAAATCCAGCAACAGAATATTGCCCGGTTCGGCATAACGCGACGCGTTAAAAATCACGATACCCGACAATCCATAACTTCGGAAAAGCACTTCACCTTCTTCTTCGAAAATCACCCGTTCTTTTGCTTTTGCGTCTGAAAGGCTTCTGTAGAGCTTGACGTTTGACTGCACTCGAATTCCATCAAGAGCACTCAAATCAGCATGCGAAAGCGATTTTGCCTGAATCGGCCCTAGAATTGGCTTCGGACTACAATAGCTGATCTGCCTGCTTGGGAGGATATTCTGCGAAGTAGCACCGCCAGAAGCAAGTACCACCTTTCGTGCCGCTATCTCAAAAGACTGGTATTCGTTTTCTCCCTTGCAGGTTTTTCCCCTTACAACAAAACCGCCAGTTTCTTGCGAAGAGAAAGCAGCTTCATGTTGCTCTGATGTTTCGGCTTTGTCCATTGATAAAGAAGATGCCGAATGGTCACAAGGTGAAATAGCCAATACCTCTGACATTTCACAGATTTCAACGCCATAGGCATCGAGTGCTTTGCGGAGCACGTCGAGTACCGAATTTGCCTTTTTTGAAAAAGGATATAAAAGACCCTCAGTTCCTGGCGCTTCTTCCCAAACTAACCCCAACTGCTCAAACCATGAAAGCACCGAAGGGGTACTACTATTCTCATCCAACGCCGAAAAAACTTTTCCAACAAAAGGCGCATGGTGATATCGAGTCACGTCAAGTGAGCTATTCGAAAAATTACAACGCCCATTTCCGCTCCTCATGATGGAAGTTCCAATGCGCTTTCCCGATTCCAGGATCACCATACGCGGACGGGCTGTTTTTGGGGCATAAACAGGATTTCCTGTATCACTGCCTACTGTATCGCTGCCTACCGTATCGCTACCTGCCGTATCACCATCTCCCGCATTGCCATCAAAAACGCTTCGAGCGTTCAAGTTCGCATCGCAAGAGACACTCTCTGAAAAAGATGATTTACAGTTCAATGATTCGCAATTGAGTGGTTCACGATTCGTTGGTTCGCAATTTAATAGCTCACCATTCTTTGGTTCGTAATTTGACAGTTCGTGACCCCATGTGCCGCGATTCAATTCTTTACGATTGAGCAATTCAGGCTTTGCCATCTTGCCAGAGGATTGATTGCGTATTGCTTGTGCGTACGAAACCGCACAAGCAAGGCCCGAAGCACCACCGCCTACTATCACTACATCATAGGCACCGGTTGGAACCTTAGCAGAGAAGGAAGGCTTCTTTGGTTTCTTCTTATTTGATCTGTTTTGTTTCTTTGACATATTCCCATAATACCAACGAAGGGAAGCTTTCGCTTCCCTTCGAAGAATACTTTTAGTGTTCTTTGCTTTTTACAGTTCAGCTTTCCAGAGACCATGCAAATTGCAGTATTCATACACTGCAACTGCTTCCTCGCCAGGAGCAACGGTAAAATCTGCAGCAGGTGCTTCTCCTGGATTGAGCTGCTTTACCTGGAAACCATGGGTGGTCTCCAAAACAATCATGGTGATGAAATGCTCTTCTTCCATTGGATGAGCAACGCTACCAACCTCAACATGAATAACATCGCCCTGAGTTACCACAGGAACATGCTTTTCCTGAGCTGCATCAGTAACGCCTGCTTCAAGAAGCTGCATTTTTTCACCACAGCATACCAAGGGTACTCCCTTATCGAAGACCTTTACTGCGACATTACCGCAATGCATACATTTAAAAAATTGAAGTTTACTCATAAGAAACCCTCTTTCCCCTGTCTTGTCTTTCTTTGATTATAGAGTTCTATCCACCGTATATACGCATGGAATTCATTTCGTTACCTTATATAATATGATACTAAATTAGTAACATATTAGAGAACCATAAGATATTCGGTAAAAGGTTCCCCTTGCAATGAGACACACCTCCAGATCTTGGTTTTTCTTGTCCAAGATTCGAAGGTGCAGTTTATAAACAGATCTCTAGCATTTGGCCAAAATTTGGTTTATTCGAACAATTTATTCGCAAAACGCTTTGCCCTTCAGTGCTCTTTACCCGTCGACGCGTTTTGCCCTTCAGTATGCTTGTTTCTCAAACATTTTATTCGTCGAAATCGTACCGAGGCCCCTCTTGGGGATGTTTTGTTTTATACGCATAGATAACCAACCCGATTCCGATAAGAATAAGAGGCACTGACAGAACTTGCCCCATCGTAAGCCATCCACCCCACAAATAGCCAAGTTGCACATCTGGTTCACGGATGAATTCGACCATAAAGCGGCAAATCCCATAACCAATCATAAAAACACCCGTATAGGTACCACGAGGAAACGGCGGTTGCTTTCGCGATAAGACAAACAAAAGAACAAAAAGAACAATGCCCTCGAAAAATGCCTCATAAAGCTGGCTAGGATGACGCGGCTCCATTCCTGCTGCACCACCAAAGACCACACCCCAAGGCAAATCAGTCGGCGCACCCCACAATTCGCCATTTACAAAATTGGCGCATCGACCAAAGAACAAGCCGATAGGCACTCCGATCATGGCAAGATCGACAAGCGACAAAAAAGGCATCTTGATAAGACGAGAGGCAACTACCCCTGCAATGACGGCACCCACAAATCCGCCATGGAAACTCATACCGCCTCGCGAGAAGTCAAAAATAGCAAGCGGGTTGGCCGCATACATCTCAAAGTTGTAGAACAAAACATAGCCTAATCGGCCACCAACAATGACGCCAATCATTGCGCACAGTAAAACGATGCACAAAGGATCGAAAGTAAAACGCATTTTCCAGCGCTTTCCCACTATATACATAATAGCTATAGCGCACAAAAACCCTGCAACGTAGGCCAAGCCATACCAGCGTGCCGTAAAGGGCCCTATTGAAAAGGCAATAGGATCAAGGCTTTGATATAGTTCGTTGAGCATATAATCCTTACTCTTTTGATGCCGATTCCTTTTCTACAGGACCACGCGAAAGAAAGAATTCGCAGAAACTGCAGATGTCTTTTACATTAGCATTTCGATCAAGATCAGTACGGAAAAGTAACTCGAAATTTGAAGTAACCACGTGAGTCGGCCTGTCACAGGAAGCATAATGGCAATCAGGAGGGCAATTATCATTTGCCACCGCATGAGGACAACGTGACTGCATTTCTTCATCACATCCACGAATTTCCCAACAATGTGCCATGTTCACCAGATCCTTCACTAAATAACCTGTGTTGCAAAACGCTTTCATGCATACTAGCGCCCAGCGCAGCGAAAATTCATCCGATAAGGTGTTTCCTCGATAAAAGGAAGCTACCGCACCTTAAGCAGGAACGATAGCTTCTTTAACGACTAAACTATGCAGTGAGTAAACGATACGTTTACTGAGCAGGAACAACGCGCGTAACGCCAGGAACGCGATCCTTCAATACGCGCTCAACACCATGAGCAAGCGTCATCTGGGACATGGGGCAGCCTTTGCAAGCACCCTGAAGCTCGACGGTTACTACGCCTTCTTCGTCAACGTCAACCAGCTGAACATCGCCACCATCGGCCTGAAGAGAAGGACGAATAAGTTCAAGCACTGCTGCTACATCAGATTTTTCTACCATTGGAAACTCCAATCTTTTCTTAGAGGCGCTCAGTTATTCTTCTGAGCCCTTTTTGTCTTGTTCCTGGGCCATTCTAGCACGCACGAGCGCACCCACCTGTCGGAAATCTTCAAGGAGCACATCTCGCTTCGAACGGTCATAAATTGCTGCAGCAGGATGAAATACAGGAAGCACCACAAAGCGCCCTGCTTGTTGCACCGTCCCTCGCAATCGAGTAATTCCGGTACCGGTACGCAAAATAAACTGAGTAGCAAAATTACCCATCGTCACAATAATCCAGGGATCGATCGATTGGGTCTGCTCTCGCAAAAAGGGTGCGCAGGCTTCAATCTCATCTGCTTGAGGATTACGATTCGAAGGAGGACGGCATTTCAGCACGTTGGCGATAAACACCTCTTCGCGCTTCAAACCCGCTTCTTCGAGAAGCTCATCGAGAAACTTTCCCGCAGCACCTACAAAAGGTTTTCCTTGAAGATCTTCATTCTTCCCTGGCGCCTCTCCCACGATTAAGACCCGCGCATGAGGATCACCATCGCCAAATACAATGTTGGTACGCGTCTCACAAAGAGCACATGCTTGGCAATTTTCCACCTGAGCCCGAATTGCATCCAAAGGAAGTTTTTCCACCTGCATAACGTACTCCTATCGATAAAAACGAGGCATACGACGAGAGAAATTACATACCAATTCGTAGGGAATAGTGGCAGCACGATTTGCCATTGTATCAATGGAGCAATCTACGGTCTCATGTGAGCCTGCGATCAGCACTTCGTCTCCTATTTGGGGATCCAGCGTTTTGATGTTGGCACGTGAGCGTAAATCCACTTCAAACATACATTGGTCCATGCAGATATTACCCACCTGATGAACTGCGCGATTCTGATAGGCAAAATCGATTTTCCCCGACAACAAACGCATAAGACCATCAGCATATCCAACGGGCACCGTACAAATTTTTACGCTACCAGGACTACGATAATTCATCCCGTAGCTCACGCCTTCGCTCATCGGTACCACCATTACATTGGTGATGCGCGCATGAACACTCATTGCGGGACGCAAGTCAATCAGACGATGCGTATCAGGAGCTGGCTGATATCCATACATAGCAATGCCTAAGCGCACCATATCGAAATTGGTTTTAGGGAATCGATAAGTCGCAGCAGAATTATCGCAGTGAACAATTCCGGGATTAATACCGGCAGCCTCGACAGCACGCATCGCTTCCACGAAGTGATTGATCTGAATTTGGAAATCGAGCGTTTCAAGAGAATCGGCCGTCGCGAAATGGGTAAAGCAACCCTCGAGTTCAAGCGCTCGATGAAAGCTAACTTGAGATAAAAATTCTACTACGTTATTAAAGCGTACCCCGATGCGGTTCATACCAGAGTTGATCGCGAGATGATAAGGAGCTTTTATTCCTTGTGCATCAGCGGCTTCGGCATATGCGATCGCAAATTCGGAGGTATATACCGCAGGACGAATTTGATAATAAAGCAAAAGCGGAATTGCTTCAGCGGGAGGCTGCGAAAGAATAAGAATGGGTTCGCGCATGCCTGCTTCACGCAGCTCAATGCCCTCATCCACCGTGGCAACACCGAGATAGCTTGCTCCTGCACTGCAGGCAGCCTTCGCTACCTCCAGCGCTCCATGACCATAGGCATCAGCCTTGACCACCGCCATAAGACGGCAGCTATTAGGGAGGAGACGCTTTGTTTGCATTACGTTGTACTGAATAGCGCTTCGATCAATTTCCACCCACGCCCATCGACGATCGCGCTCATCGATGGTAGCAAGTTCTTCTTTGGTGGGAGCATCAGTTATATTGCTTGGACGCGAAGCGTGCGAACGGGAATACTGATAGTTGGATGAGCCCTTTATAGCACTCCCCGTAAAGGCACCCGATTGACGACTGGATGCATGATTTGCCGCAGAGGCATTTCTATAATCCGCTACCGAATTTTTTGGGCGATTCGCAAAGCCCGTAAACCCATTAGGTAAGTCTTGCACGAAAGTTCCTTCTTCCTGAAGTTCTTCCTGAAAAGCTAGTATCCTTTTCGTAAAAGCTGTTACCTTTATTACGCAGACAAAAGCTGCGAGTAACAGTTTTTTATGTAACTAGAGAAGTATAGCGCGAAAGAAGGCTCTGCATGCATTGCCTTTCTAAGCGTCGCACAAAGCACAGTACTTGGCGTTATTTGTTCATAACGAACGACGAGCAAGCCACGGCGCACCCATAGCGACCAGCCAAGCACCTGCCCACAGCGCTTAGTTACAACGCTTTGTCACAACGCTTAGCCGCAACGCCGATTATCGCTAAAACAAAAGGACCCTGTTATGCCTTTCTCGATAGAACGAAATGATCTAGCCTCTGTATCTGCCGATGTCATTATTGTTGCCGCAAATGAGGATTTGCAAATTACTGGTGGCGTCGGAAAAGCTGTTGCGCAAGTGGCAGGATTCGAAAAAGTGCAAGAGGCGTGCAATGCAATAGGACACTGTCCCACAGGCAGCGCTGTTGTGACTCCCGCCTTTGATCTTCCCGCTCAAGCAATCATCCATGCAGTGGGTCCTGTTTGGCAAGGTGGCACGCACAATGAAGTAGCTTCGCTTCGCAGCGCCTACGACGCTGCCCTTTCTCTTGCTGCAGAAAATAATGCCTCCTCTATCGCCCTGCCATTATTGTCTGCAGGAGTATACGGATTTCCTGTAGATATATCTCTTTCTGTAGCGCAAAATGCCATACACGATTTTCTCGATTCGCATGATTCCGAAATTCGTTTAGTGTTATTTGACCACAGCGCACTTCAGGCAGGTCTTTTGGCATACGACCGCATCAAGGAATATATCGATGATGTGTACGTTGATAAGCATTCCTCTGCCCGCGAAAAAACGCGTGAAGCTGATGACGAAGTTATTTACGCAGCAGCCCTTGCAGCCGAAACGTTTGGTCAATCTCCTTGCCTCTCCGAATTGCTTAGCTCATTGGATGCCTCTTTTTCCACTACTCTACTTTCACTTATCGATGCCAAAGGTATGACTGATGCACAAGTTTACAAACGGGCAAACATGAGTCGCCAACTCTTTAGCAAAATTCGAAGCGATGCGCTTTATAAGCCAACAAAGAAAACGGTGCTTGCACTTGCTATTGCTCTTGAGTTGGATTTGGACGCTACCGAGGACTTACTTCGCCGTGCTGGATTTGCGCTTTCCCACAGCAACAAAGCAGACATTATTGTTGAGTATTTCATAACGAATAATCAGTTCGATATTTTCGAGATCAATGCAACGCTCTACGCTTTTGATCAGCCTCTTTTGTAATTATCGTATTTCGCGTTTACTGTTCGCCATACTTCCCCTTCGTTAAGGTCGGCTATCTAATACCAGCTGTTCGGTGCCAAACATCCAGTGTCAACCACCTAATGCCAACTATCTAATGTCAACCACCAGTTGACCTACTAAAGCATTACCGCGCGTATTCTTCTTCCTGTAAGCAGACAAAGTAACAGCAGGAGGATATATCATGAAAAAGGACTTAACTGAACTGGTATTTATCGTTGATCGCAGTGGTTCTATGAGTGGTCTTGAAACTGACACTATAGGAGGATTCAACGCAACCCTCAAAGCCCACAAAGAAGCAGATGGTCAAGCAGTTGTCTCAACTGTGTTGTTCGATCACAAGACTAAAGTCTTACATGACCGAATGCCAATTGAAAACGTTTCCCTAATGACGGAAAGAGACTACCAGGTTCGTGGATGCACTGCACTTTTAGATGCAGTAGGCGGTGCGATTCACCGCATCAGCACGATTCATAAGTATTTACCAGAAGACTACAAGCCAGAACACACCATCTTTGTTATTACGACCGACGGCTTGGAAAACGCAAGTGTTCACTACACCTACCAACAGGTAAAACATCTTATTACCGAAAAGGAAGAAGCTGGTTGGGATTTCCTTTTCTTAGGCGCAAACATCGACGCAGCAGCAGAGGCAACCAAAATCGGTATTCCTGTAGCTCGCGCTGCAACGTTTATCGCAGATACGGAAGGAAGCAAAACTATGTTTGGTGCAGTTTGCGCTGAAACTATCAACATGAGAACGGGATGTTCACAGCGGGATGAATCTTGGAAGGGCTCAATCGAGCAAGATACGGCTGCCCGTAAATAACGAGATCAGCTAGCACCCAATAAATAGCGTTAGGCGAGTAGCTCCAGGTAATTAACCCACAGCAATAGCTAGGCAGCCTGCGCTAGGTAGCTAACTCAAGACAGCTAGCACCGAGCCAAATAGCATCTGGCAGAAAGCGAAGAAATAGCGCTGGACAGGCAGCGTCCGATAAATAACGCCAGCAAATATCGTTAAGCAGGCAGCACTAGGTAAACAACCCCACGAAAGCATTGACGTACATCGGGATATTACATGGATGAAATACATGCGGTAGTTGTCACGCCAACACGCGACAATACCCGCAATGAGCTAATATACTCACCCGTATACACTCACACACATACGACCGCACGTATCCGACCGCACGTATTTCCGCAATAGATCAAGGTGCCCGCAAAGTGAATTTTAGTTTGCTTTGCGGGCGATACCAGCATACACAAGCAAAGCAGCGTAAATAAAGCAACCGATAGCTGGGTAGTCTGACCCATAGGCGTAAGTCAAATCGCCCAAATACCGAATGCCAGGATTAAGGATTACCAAAACTGAATAGATGAAAATAACACAGCTGATTGCAAAAGCGACAATCATTACGGCGACTCGTTTTTCACTTGGAGTTTTTAGCAATATAACTATCGACACCGCCAAAAGCAGGGCAAACAAAAACATTGGAGATTTAGCAAAAACATAATTTAGAATCATTCCAATAATTTGGTTATGCATAGCCATCTGCACAGTCATATCAAGAAAAGGGCTATCAAATCTACTGAGTGACTCAGAAACATAGCTTTCATACAGAGGAATTACTAAGCATGTCAGAATAGGCGCGATTATCGCAACGAATATAAAGGGTATTATAGTGCGATTCTTTTCTTCATTTGAAACAATCATAGGAATGCCTCCTATCAAGCATTGTTTTTAACATAATGCCTGATGAGACCCTTATGCGCAAGCGCTATTGCGGTAATATCGTTGTGCGGTACATCACACCGCGAAATCCATAATTCCAAATTAAAATCGAAGCTTGTTCACAAAAAGGACCGAAAGGGAGTGCGGCAGAATGTTGGACCGCTGTAAGGATCGTATTTCTTATGACACGACGTAGCCCTACCATCTAGGAAAGGACTGCGTATGTACAGAAAAGAAGGTCTGGATTTTCATATAGCGCACATTTGGATACTAAAGTATCATCCCTGCCAAATACCATCCCCATTAAAATAGCTACCCCTACTAAAATGTCACCCCTTTTAAAAGTGGCACTCTCGTTAAAACGTTACCCCTTTTAAAAAGCAGTGCCCTCATCAAAACACCACCCTTATATAAGCATCACTCTAAAAAACGCCACCCCCGTTATAGGAGTGGCGTTAAAAGTTAGGTTGGTTTTGAGCTGTGTCCTAATGCCAATACGTTTTGTATGGTTAATGCGCCCTATAAAACATCCGACATCTAGCTCATATGGTTAATGCGCTGCATAGCATCAGTACTTCTAGCTCAGGTACATCTAGCACAGCGTCAATATACCTAGATGCAGCATCGTCAAATCCAACCTGCATCATCTCAATTTCAGTGGCAATGCATCTTAGTTAGGCTCCGCACTGCATCATTTCCCTTGATTGCAACACTATTACAACTCTGACAATTATTGCCGCGTTAATGATTGATATATTGCCGTGTTAGCATTGCCGCATTAGCGATTAATATTGTAGAACGCTTTCATGCCTGCATACTGACCAGCATCGCCCAGCTCTTCTTCGATGCGAAGAAGCTGATTGTATTTTGCAACACGATCAGAACGGCAAGGAGCGCCTGTTTTAATCTGTCCAGCATTTGTAGCAACTGCTAAGTCAGCAATGGTTACATCTTCGGTTTCACCCGAGCGGTGAGACATAATGCACGCATAGCCAGCCTGTTTTGCCATTTGAACAGCTTCCAACGCTTCAGTCAAAGAGCCGATTTGGTTTACCTTGACCAGAATTGCGTTAGCGCATCCCAGCTCAATGCCCTTAGCAAGACGCTTAGGATTAGTTACAAACAGGTCATCGCCAACCAGCTGAACCTTATCGCCAATACGATCGGTCAATGCCTTCCAGCCATCCCAGTCCTCTTCCGCCATACCATCTTCAATGGAAATAATAGGATACTTTTCAACAAGTGCGGCCCAGTACTCGACCATTTCTTCGCTGGTTAATTCGCGATCTTCGCCTGCCAAAACATATACACCACGTTCTGCATCATAGAATTCGGTGGATGCCGGATCCATAGCAAACATGATGTCTTCGCCTGGCTTATAACCTGCTTTTTCGCAAGCCTCAACAATGTACTTCAATGGTTCTTCGTTGGTGGTGAAGTTAGGAGCGAAACCACCTTCGTCGCCTACGCCGCCGCCAAGACCAGCCTCATGAAGAACCTTCTTCAAGGTGTGATAGATTTCTGCACACCAACGAAGCGCCTCAGCAAAAGACTGGGCCCCTACTGGCATAATCATGAACTCTTGGAAGTCCACATTGTTGTCAGCATGCTCGCCGCCGTTGAGAATGTTCATCATAGGAGTTGGCAGCATATTTGCATTTACTCCACCAACATATTTATAGAGAGGAAGTTCTGCAGATTCCGCAGCCGCTTTAGCTACCGCTAAAGATGCGCCCAAAATTGCATTTGCACCAAAGTTGCCTTTGTTTTCCGTGCCATCAAGAGCAATCATTTCTGCGTCGATTTCGCGCTGATCTTCCGCTTCCATGCCAATCAGAGCATCGGCAATGTTCTCGTTTACATGAGAAACTGCCTTGAGCGTGCCCTTGCCAAGATAGCGCTCAGAATCCCCATCGCGCAACTCAACTGCCTCAAAAGCACCCGTAGATGCACCAGATGGAACCGCCGCACGACCCATTGCGCCGTCGTCAAGAATTACCTCAACCTCGACCGTAGGATTACCGCGGGAATCCAGAATTTCGCGACCAAACACATCGATGATGGTAGCCATTGAATTTCCTCCTTGGAGAGTGTTTTACCAAACGCATCAATGATACCACGCCTCTTTAAGTCGAGTTTAAAACTTGCTTTTTTCTAAGATGTTCCGCATCAAACGGCGCGTAGAAAAGAATGTACGGCTACAAAAACAGAACAAACAGTACACAGCAAAGCAAGGAAAATCCCAAAAAAATGATTTGAGGAAATGACAGACTTTTACCGTAAAGACTTGTTCGCTTTTTTGCCCCATAGCATCGCGCGTCCATTGCTTGCCCCAAATTTCCAGCCCTTCTAAACATTCCAACCACTAAGGGAACAAGGACCACACGCCAAGATAGAACGCGAGTCAGCAAACCACCCTCTTCAAATCGGGCACCCCGTGCCTTTTGTGCTTGGCGAATCTGTGTAGCCTCCGATGCCATCATGGGAATAAAACGAAGCGCGAGAGCAAGAATCAACGCGATGTTATCTACGGAAACGAATCGACGCAAACCCGAGAAGAGCGAAGAGAACGCATGAGTAAGTGCTTCTGCGGTAGTAGTAAATGAAACCACATAAGTCGCAAGCAGGATCAGGAACACGCGCGCAGCGTACGTAAGCCCAATCATGCATCCTTGCGGATTAAAGCCAAAAGTACCCCAAAGAGCAATTGGTTCCCATCCCGCCATAAAGCCCGCAAATCCATCTGCTGCGTGAGAAACTTGCGTTATGTCAAAGGTAAACGCATTGCAAATCCAGATAAAGACAAGAAGCACCAGCAGAGGAAGAGACATCTTCACAAAACGCAAAAGCGGAAGTCTCGCAACAAGAATTAATGCGGCGATCACCAAAGCCCCTAGACTAATACCCCACCATGTTTTAACCAGAAATAAAGCAACCGAAAGAAAACAAAGGAGCAGAAGTTTAATGCGTGCATCGCAACGATGTATACCTGAAGTTCCTGGTATGTAGAGAGAAAACACTGTGCTCATACGTTATTTCGAAGCTAAGTTTATGCCTTACCTTTAGGAAGCCTCATTTCGCTACAACGACGCTCCGCTTTGCACCCAGCCATGAGTTGCGTAATTAGTATCGTCATTCCAGAGACATACCGAGCCTTTCGCAAGTGTCGAAGGGACATCGATAATTCGCTGGTTTCGCGAACCACGAAAGCGCAACGTTATATCATGCTCAGATTCTATATAGGGACCATCCACCAAAACATCAATATAAGTCAAAAGCTCTTCAGTTACTTCGGTATGTCTTTTTGATTCGGGATTAGTCAAATCCTCAAATACATCACCGGTATAGCACCAGATTGTTTTTTCAGGGTAGGCCTGTTTTGCCGCACGAACAAAGGGAAGCAACGCACGCTGATTTTCTGGCTCCATAGGCTCCCCTCCAAGAAGTGTTATTCCATCAACAAACACTCCTGAAAGACTGGCGATGATCTTTTGAGCTACCGCATCGGTAAATTCTTCTCCGTAAGAAAAACTCCACGTTTCTGGCTGAAAGCAGTTTTTACAATGATGAGTACACCCTGAAACAAAAAGCGTAGTGCGCACCCCTTCACCATTCGCAATATCGCAGTATTTTATTTCAGCGTAGTTCATAGCCCTTCCCCATATTTATCTACCATGTGCGCGAAAAATCAAATTCTGGCACAAAAGCTTGAGTCGTGTACTGTTGTGAGCCCTTTTTCAGTCATGTTATTCTACAGAATCTAATTATTTGTAGAATAACATGGGTTTTTAGTCTTAAATTAATCGACCAATCAGCAAAAAACTATGCACATAATACCTTTTTGTGTCAAAATCGCGCTTTCAACGACACACATAGCAGTTTGTATCAGCCACGATTCGAAGTACTGTGCACGAATACTTTACACGCGAATGTTTACAAGACAATTCTTCAACGATTCATGCAGTACATCTCGGGTATCAAACATGCAACACAGCTCGAAGATCAAGCATGCAGCACAGCTCGGATATCGAACCTGTAACACATCTCGGATATCAAACACATGCAACCAGAGCATACGATGAATTGCGCAGATGCTTAATTCGTATTTTGACCCGTTTAAAATGAGAGACACAATGCAAGGATTATACGCAATGCAGGTTTTATGCGGAACCTATACGCAAGGCAGGTTTTGCACGGGACCGCAATGCGGGCTTTATACGAGACCCCTACGCAATGCGGGTTTTGCACGGGACCTCTCCAATACCGCAAGTTTTCTACGACCCTTTACGATGCTTGCCGAAACATCCAGGCAAACTAACTTAACGCCTCAAATTATTATCCATCCGCAGAGCGGATGAATTATCGTTTCAGATGCTTCGCGTCCTCACCGAGCTGAAGCCTCAAACAAAATCAGTGGGCCGATGCAATATCAGCCCACATAAACTAGTCGCATGTAAGCACAAAGCGTTTTTCAAAACAAAGATATCTACGAAGAAATTCTACAGATGCAAAACGCGATCACGAATCTCTTCAGTACGTCCCTGATTCCAGAACTGAGTTCCGATATATCCGCACGTACGACGCGCTACATTGAGCTTTTCTTGATCACGGTTACCACAATGAGGGCATTCCCACACCAGCTTGCCATCGTCTTCGACAATTTGGATTTCCCCGTCGAAACCGCATACCTGACAGTAGTCGCTCTTGGTGTTGAGTTCGGCATACATGATGTGATCGTAGATAAACTGCATTACACGAATAACAGCCTTCAAGTTGTCCTGCATGTCGGGAACCTCTACGTATGAAATCGCTCCGCCAGGAGAAAGCTGCTGGAACTGGCTTTCAAATTGAAGTTTGGTAAAAGCATCAATTTCTTCAGAAACATGCACGTGATAGCTGTTTGTGATGTAGTTCTTGTCTGTTACTTCAGGAATTACACCAAAGCGACGTTGCAATGCCTTAGCAAACTTATACGTAGTCGACTCAAGAGGCGTTCCATAAAGCGAGAAGTCAATATCAGTTTCGGCTTTCCACTCAGCGCATTTGTCGTTCATTTTTTGCATTACTGCCATTGCAAAAGGCGTCGCTTGCGGATCAGTGTGGCTATAGCCGGTCATGTATTTTACACACTCATACAGACCTGCATATCCCAAGCTAATGGTGGAATAGCCGCCATAGAGCAACTTATCGATGGTTTCGCCCTTCTCAAGACGAGCAAGAGCGCCATACTGCCACAAAATAGGAGCCGCATCTGAAAGCGTGCCTTTCAGTCGGTTATGACGACACATCAATGCCTTTTTGCAAAGCTCTAAGCGCTCTTCAAAAATCTCCCAGAATTTGTCCATATCACGATAGGACGAGCAAGCCACATCCACCAAGTTAATTGTTACTACGCCCTGATTAAAGCGCCCGTAGTACTTAGGCTTGCCAGGCTCATAGTTGCCCGCATTTGCAACGTTATCATACCCGTTACCAGAGCGGTCGGGGGTCAGGAACGAACGACATCCCATGCAGGTATAGCAATCGCCTTCACCTGGCTTTTCGCCCTTGGATAGCTTGAGCTCGAACATTTTCTTTTCAGAAATATAGTCAGGCACCATACGCTTAGCGGTGCATTTTGCCGCAAGCTGGGTAAGGTAGAAATATTCGGAATCTTCAGATACGTTATCTTCCTCTAACACATAAATGAGCTTAGGGAATGCAGGAGTAATCCAAACGCCCGCTTCGTTCTTTACGCCTTCATAGCGCTGACGCAGCACTTCCTCGATGATGATGGCAAGGTCGTGCTTTTCCTGATCGTTGCGAGCCTCGTTCAGATACATAAAGACCGTCACGAAAGGAGCCTGTCCGTTGGTTGTCATCAAAGTTACAACCTGATATTGAATGGTTTGAACGCCACGACGAACTTCATCGCGCAGACGCTCTTCAACAATAGATGCAAGCTGCTCTGCGGAAGGCTCTACGCCAACCATGTTCAATTCATGAATGACTTCACGGCGAATTTTCTTGCGACTTATATCAACAAAGGGAGCCAAGTGAGTGAGCGATATAGACTGTCCACCGTACTGGCTTGAAGCAACCTGAGCGATAATTTGCGTTGCAATGTTACACGCCGTCGAGAAGCTGTGCGGCTTTTCGATCATGGTGCCCGAAATTACCGTGCCATTTTGAAGCATGTCTTCGAGGTTTACCAGATCACAGTTATGCATATGCTGCGCAAAGTAATCGGAGTCATGGAAGTGGATAATGCCCTCTTCGTGAGCACGAACAACATCTTCAGGCAAAAGAATACGCATTGCTAAGTCTTTGGAGACTTCGCCTGCCATATAGTCACGCTGAACGGAATTAACCGTTGGGTTCTTGTTAGAATTTTCCTGCTTAACTTCCTCGTTATTGCACTCGATAAGGGAAAGAATTTTGTCGTCGGTCGTATTGGACTGACGCTTTAAGTTCTGGACATAACGATAGATGATATAACGACGGGCAACCTCGAATTTATGAAGTGCCATAATTTCGTTTTCCACCAAGTCCTGAACTTCCTCAACGGAAACCGTATGGCCAGCTTCTTCGCACTTGTCTGCTACATTATGAGCAGCATAGTCAATTTGACGCGGAGTAAGACGTTCGCTTTCCGGTGATTCGTCACTCGCAGCCTTAATAGCGTTTGCGATTTTAGTGATATCAAAAGTCACTTCGGAACCATCGCGCTTGATGATTTTCATCCGTACAATCCCCTCTCGGTTGCTAGTTTTTTTCGTGCACCAGCTATAACAAAAAGCTCCGCAGGTAATCTTCTTTGCTTTAACCGCAATTCCTCAGGGAGCTTCGTTGGTTATCTGCCGTTAGATACTATACACAATCTGGCACAACATATTGTGACAATTTAGAGGTTTTCCTACTATTTGTAGTAATTTTTAGATTAATGGTACAAATTTAGTAGCATTTTACATTAATACAGAGAAATTGAGGAGTTTCGTTTTCAACAATGCAGGAGCAATACAGGAACAAATCCTGAAATTCTAACAATCCTCGACTTTGTTTTTGGTTTGGACACATTGGATTGAGTATCTTAAACCATATTTGAATACTCTAGAAGAATCTAATTTCAAGAGAATTCTTTTATTATTCTTTGACGAAGTCTATTATTCAGGATTTCTTTTCAACTTTGGTGCCGCACTTCGGACACGTTACCAAAAGTTTGCCTTTCCCCTTTGGCACATTTAGAACCGTATTGCAGCCTTTACATCTGAAATAGAGTGTAGTGTTACGATTTTCCCATCGCTTATTAGTTAAACGCCACCACGCTTTTGGTTTCTGCATTACTTCTTGATACTTTTCCAACTCACGCGCACGAGCTGGATAGTTTTTTGAGTAACAGCGGAAAATTCCCCACACGAATGCTGCGAGTGACAGCAGTGAAACGAATGGAATTCCGAAAATAAAGTTGATTACCGTCAACGCACACCCAACAATAATCAACGCTTGAGTCATTTCGTCGATACCATATCGACCTTGCATCCATTGCGCAATGCGCATTTGCCAATTTGTGTTTCCGCCACGTGCCACGCTATTTCCACGTCCTTTGCAGGTTTCCTTCGTAGGTTAGATTCGCAAGCATTCGCCTTTCGGCTTTTACCAGTAAACCGCCAGAATACATGCGGTAGTTGCGATCTATGTCTTTCTTCCCTTTTATATTAATCGGACGAGATATAGAGCCAGCAAATTTGCACGAAACTCCTACGAAGGAACTACAAAACAGGCATAACTCCTAATCAGATCAACCTACAATCTTTGCCTGAGCATAGGCATACGCATCGGCAGTATACACCTCATCATTGTTTTCCTGGGGACGTTCGCCCGGTGTAAGCGTCTTCTTCACAACGCCCGGAACGCCTGCCACCAACGAATACGGCGGGATTACGGTTCCTTCCTTGACCAACGCTCCTGCGGCAATAATGGAACCTTCACCGATTACCGCACCATTCATCACAATCGCACCCATGCCAACAATTACTCGGTCTTCAATTGTCGCACCATGAATGATTGCCGAATGCCCAATCGAAACGCGACTACCAATTCGAATGGGGCAATCGTAATCAGCATGCAGCATAGTATGGTCCTGGACATTGCTCATTTCTCCAACACTGACAGAAGCAACCTCTGCGCGAATTACCGCATTGAACCACACGGAACTATCTTTTCCGAGCGTAACGTCGCCGCATATTGTGGCGTTTTCAGCTATATAAGCCGCCTGAGACACATCGGGAGCCATTCCTTTGAATTCGATAAGCACTTTAAAAATCCTTTCGTGCGCCATTCCCTTAAATCACGCACCAGTTAAAAGGATCGACGTACCGCACGCATCACCTATTGTTAAGTATCTCTACCTCTCTTGTACTTCATCAGGCGAAACACATACAGGAGCCCGTAAAAGCGAAGATTACTCAAAGTCCCGTTAGATATCCTTCGTTTCGCCCAAACGCCCAATGCTTTCGTCTAAATGCTCCTCTATACAAAAATAGACCCCCGATTTCTCGAGGGTCTATTAAAATGCGTTTGGATTTTAGAAGCTTGGTTGCACTCAATGGTTGTGTCGAATAGTCGTACTAAACGACAATGCCAAATAGCAACCTTAAACGCTCATAGCAAGAGCCAAACCTAAGAAGTAGACAAAGTGGTTTGAACAACCGTTAACTACTCAGCCTTCTTTTCCTCGGCCTTTTCTTCTGCAGCTTCTTCGGTGGTTTCAGCTGCTTCTTCTGCAGCCTCTTCCTTAACCTCTTCAACTTCTTCAGCCTTGGTCTCTTCAGCCTTAGGTGCCTCTACAGCCTTAGCAGCCTTCTTCTCGGCAGGCTTTTCAGCCTTTTCCTTTTTCTGAACTGGCTCGGTGCAAAGCTCCATGATTACCATAGAAGCATTGTCGCCCTTACGATTGCCAAGCTTCAGAATGCGAGTATAGCCACCCTGGCGATCAGCGAACTGACCCTGAGCAACCTTCTCGAATACCTCGCGTACGAGTTCCTTGTCACCGAGAGCAGCGATGGCAAGACGACGAGAGTGGAGGTCGCCCTTCTTTGCCCAGGTGATGATTTTATCAACATCAGGGCGAATTTCCTTAGCGCGAGCCTCAACCGTCTTGATGCGGTCGTTGGTGAACAGCGCACAAACCAGGCTCTTCTTCATTGCCTTGGTGTGGCTGGCATCGGTGCCAAGCTTACGCCCCTTCTTGTAATGCCTCATCTTATATCTCCTATTGCTTCAAATTGAGGTCCATAGAAATGAGCTTGTCCTTCACTTCTTCGATGGACTTCGCGCCAAAGTTCCTAATGTTGAGCAAGTCGTTTTCAGAGTATTCAACCAACTGACGAACAGAATGAATACCTGCACGCTTCAAGCAGTTGTAAGAACGTACGGAAAGATCCAAGTCCTCAATCTGCTTATCAAGCTCAGCGTTTGTTTCCTGATTTTCAGGAGCGAAGATAGAAACAACTTCTCCGTCTTCGTCTTCCTCGACTTCATCAAGCATTAAGAATGCGCCCATGTACTGGTTAATGATGTTCGCAGCGCTGCAAACTGCTTCCGTTGGGTTAATGGAACCGTCGGTTTCCACTTCCAGCGTAAGCTCATCGTAGTCAGTACGCTGACCAACACGCGTATCGGAAACGCTCATTGAGCAGCGACGTACCGGTGAGAACAGTGAATCAACATGGATGATGCCGATTGGATCTTCGGTACGCTTGTTGCGCTCTGCAGACACATAGCCACGACCAACACCGATGCGAATGGTCATATCGAGCGTGCCGCCGTCAGCAACCGTTGCAATAACATGATCGGGGTTGATCAGAGTGAATTCCGTAGGAACCTCAAGATCAGCACCAGTCACCGTGCAAGGACCTTCAGCATGCACGTGAGCCGTAGCTTCGGTGATGTCGGAGTTAAGGGCGCTGAATACCAGGCCCTTAACATTCAAAACGATATCGGTAATGTCCTCGATTACACCTTCAGCAGTGGTGAACTCATGCTGAACGCCTTCGATCTGGATTGCAGTTGCCTTAGCACCATCCAAAGAGGACAGTAAAACTCGACGCATGCAATTACCGAGGGTGTAACCGTAGCCACGCTCCAGCGGCTCCACGACGAATCGGGCAATTGTGTCATTGACCTCTTCAATCGTTACTGTCGGCCTCATGAACTCTGTCATATTGAATAAGCCTCCTTAATAAACCGCAGTGCGTACGTTACTTAGAATAGAGCTCGACGATAAGCTGTTCGTTGATATCCAAATCAATCTGGTCACGTTCAGGAAGGGTTAAAACGCTGCCCTGAAGCTTTTCGATGTCTACCTCGAGCCAAGCAGGAACCTGAACGCCTTCATTAGAAACGAGAGCGCTCTTAATTACGAGAAGTTCCTTAGCCTTAGGAGCAACAGAAACAAGATCGCCTGGACGTACGCGGAACGAAGGAATGTCTACGCGACGACCATTTACATGGATGTGACCATGGGTCACAATCTGGCGAGCTTCTTTACGAGTCTTAGCAAAGCCAAGACGGAAAACTACATTGTCGAGGCGAGATTCAAGGATTTGCATAAGGTTGTCACCGGTAACACCAGGCATAGCCTTTGCACGCTTGAAGTAGCCACGGAACTGCTTCTCGAGAACGCCATAGACAAACTTTGCCTTCTGCTTCTCGCGCAGCTGCATACCATATTCAGATTCCTTGCGACGACGCTTTGGCTGACGGTTGGATTCCTTCTTGCTGCTGTAACCCAGAACAGCAGGGTCCAGACCGAGCTGACGACAACGCTTGAGAACCGGAGTCCTGTTAATTGCCATAATGTATCGATCCTTTCAGTTAGACGCGACGACGCTTGCGCTGACGGCAACCGTTGTGCGGAATAGGGGTGCAATCCTGGATGCTTGCTACTTCAAGGCCTGCTGCCTGAAGGGAACGGATAGCGGTCTCACGACCAGAACCTGGGCCCTTCACAAAAACAGAAACCTTCTTCAAGCCATGCTCCATAGCGGTCTTAGCTGCTGCTTCAGCTGCCATCTGAGCTGCAAATGGCGTGGACTTACGAGAGCCCTTGAAGCCTACGGTACCAGCGGACTGCCAGGAAATTACATTGCCCTGAGGATCCGTGATGGAAACGATCGTGTTATTGAAAGTGGATTTGATGTGCGCAGCGCCAACAGCAATGTTCTTACGTTCAGAACGCTTGATGCGGGTGCGGACGTTTTTCTTAGCTGCCACTAGTTACACCTCTACTTCTTCTTGCCGCCGATTTGCTTACGAGGACCCTTGCGGGTACGAGCGTTCGTGTGAGTGCGCTGACCGCGAACGGGCAGGCCACGACGATGACGCAGACCGCGATAGCAACCGATCTCCATGAGGCGCTTAATATTCTGAGAAACTTCGCGATGCAGGTCACCTTCAGTGGTGAGGTGCTCCTGGATGTAGTCACGAAGCTTGGAAAGTTCATCTTCAGTCAGATCGTTGCAGCGAGTGTCTGGATTTACGCCAGTTTCTGCGAGGATCTTCTTGGAGGTGGTAAGGCCAATGCCGTAAATGTAGGTCAAGCCGACTTCAATGCGCTTGTCGCGAGGAAGGTCGACACCAACGAGACGTGCCATGAATTAATTTCCCTTTCTCTTTAACCCTGACGCTGCTTATGACGAGGATTCTCGCAAATTACGAGTACCTTGCCATGACGTCGGATAATCTTGCACTTGTCGCACATTTTCTTGACCGAAGGACGTACCTTCATAATTCAATTCCTTTCGGTAAATGCGTTCTTTTCTTTATTACCACGCCCAGCCGCAGGCGATGATTGGTAAAGATTTTTCGCTTAGTAAGTAATTACTACCTGCTAAACATTTCGATAGCCAACAAATAGGCGAACATTACGCAATTAACTCTGTTCGCACACAAAATCACCACATTTCGAGACACGAAGCGTGGTAAATCGTCGCTTATTTATAACGATAGGTAATACGACCGCGATCCAAGTCATACACTGAAAGTTCAACTTGAACCTTGTCTCCGGGAAGAATCTTGATGTAGTGCATACGCATCTTTCCAGAGATATGAGCCAATATCTTGTGCCCATTTTCAAGTTCTACCCTAAACATTGCGTTTGGGAGAGCTTCGAGAACTGTTCCTTCTAATTCAATTGCATCTTCTTTTGCCACAATTGCTCCTTCAGGCAAATAAGTAGACGAGCGACAAATGGGTATGTTACCAAAAATTAACCCTCTTGTGCAAGTTCAATAATTTCTGCACATTCTGAGAGATACCCACGATTTCCTCGCGAATTATTCAACTACAAAACAAAGCCACCGACAAGGAATCAGTGGCCGAAAATTTAGGTGGTGCGCCGTGAGGGAATCCCGCGTCCGCTTACGCGAACGCTCACTCCCTCGGTGCAAGCACCTTCGGGGCAAAATCCTAAAAACTATCCACTGGATAGTTTTCTATACGGATTTTCATCTTATCGGTTCGATCCCCTCACGAAATCAAAACCTTCAAAAATTAAGCCACCGTAAAACATTCGGTGGCTGAGAATTTAGATGGTGCGCCGTGAGGGAATCGAACCCGCGACCTTGGGATTAAAAGTCCCCTGCTCTACCAACTGAGCTAACGGCGCATATGTAGTACTCAAACGTTTTGTTGTGAGCAGCTAAATATATTAATGCTCATCTATCTATTGGTCAATCAAAAGATTTCAAAAGATGATTTATACTCAAGAAAACTTTACAAGCTTCAACACTTGAAGATTGCTAAACAGGCTCAAATTACTAAATGAGCCCAAAAGACATCAGGCTCTTCAACGCCGTGACAAACGTCACCCTGCTTTTGAAAGGAAAAAGATGGCTGCGATAATCGTCGGAGTAATTTCGGATATCCATGGTGTGCTAAGCAAGAATGCCACAAAGGAGCTTGCTTCATGTGACGTTATTCTTTGCGCTGGAGATGTTGAACGCGAGTTTATTCTTATGGAGCTCGACGCTCTTGCGCCAACTATCGCGGTAAAGGGTAATTGCGATTACCCCAGCATAAGTTCCGACGTTCCTTTTACTGCCTCTCCACGTATTGGCGGAGTTCGATTCTTTATGGTGCATCGTCCTGAAGATATCGGCACGCCCGCAGATGACGTAAAAGTCGTCATCCATGGACATACTCATATTCCACGCAACCAAGTACTAGATGGTATTCGCTACATCAATCCTGGAAGCGCTACGCGTCCTCGAGGAGGAAGCAAGAAAAGCTTGGCGCGTTTAACTATTGAATACGGCAAAGTGTCGAAGGTCGAATTCATTACCCTTAACTAAGTCACGTTTTGCTCTAACCTTCGTCCAAGTTCTGGCAACCGCTAGTCCATTCATTTTTCCTGCGTCTACCAGTTTATTTATTTCCCTCGAGAGAACCGCCCTCTCACTTCCTTCGCGAGCACAAATCCCTTCACTCCCCTCGCAAGAACCGCCCATTCACTCCCTTCGCTAGCGCCAGCACGAATAGCAATATTCTGTCGGTTGATCCGAATCCGCCTGATCTATACCAGATTTATTTGAATCAGGCTGATTCAAATCTGACCGATCTGTATTCAAATGGCCTGAATTAGATTGAACCGAATCATTTTGAACTAAGCTGTTTTGATCAGAACTATTTTGATCCAAAAAACACTGTTTTGATGCAAGCACTTCAGGATTCAGACAGTCTTTCGGCATACGCCCTAACACCACATCAAGGGCTGCTTGCATGGAACGACGATGCAATTCTTCGCCTGATTCTTCAGAATAATAGGCAACATGAGGACTCAACACCGTGTGAGGTGCCTTCATGATGGGATGATCCCAATCGAGCGGTTCTTCTTCGAACACATCAATACCCGCACCCCAAAGCCTATCCTCACGCAAAGCCGCAGCCAAAGCAACAGTATCGATGACAGCGCCACGCGAAGTATTGACCACTACCGCACCCGATTTCATAAGACGCATATTATCCGCGTTCAGCAGATGATGAGTTTCTGAAGTAAGCGCTGTGTGAAACGACACCATATCAGCCTGTTTAAGAACATCTTCCAAAGTACCAATTTCGTATCCTTCGGGCGTGCGACGACTCGGCACTAAGGAGCGAGAATAGCAGATCACCCGAAAGCCTAAGCCTGCTGCCTTGCGCGCAACCGCTCGACCAATTTCTCCCATGCCTACAACGCCAAAAACCCTGCCAAATACTTGACCGAAGGGCCTACGACGCGTGTAATCCCATACCCCCGCGCGCATGTCGGCATCGCACTCGTTTAGTCTGCGCAAGCAGGCAAGCGCGAGCGTTATGGCGTGGTCAGACACCACTTCAGTGCCATAACCAGGAACTATACAAACTGCCGTGCCATTTTTTGTTGCGGCTTGTGCGTCAATATTGTCATAACCAATACCGGTCCGACTCACTACTTTTAAATGAGGGAGTGCTTCAAATACTCGCGCTGAATAATCGCCATAGGAAGTTACAACACCATCAGCATCTTGGGCATGACGAATGATAGCTTCAGCGCTTCGATCATTGTAAAGAGCAAGCTCCACGCCCGCTTCTTTTGCCATCTCGATTTCAATTGCATTATCTTCAAAATCGGTATCAGTAACTACAATCTTTGGCATATGAGCTCCTCAAAGTATTCCTTATCACCACTTTAGCGACAAGCAATTCAATCTTTCGGCAATTTGGCATTTCTTGCTTTGAGGTTCACCTTACCACCACTGCGTCACGGTTCCGGACCCATCAAGGTTAACGGGCTCACTTTTCGTTTCGGGTTCACTGTTAATCAAAACGGCCACAAAATCTTTTACGCGAGCAAGAACTTCCCGTTTCTCATAATCGTCCATATGATCGTAGGTAGACTTATCCCCCGGAACACCATACGCATCTATTCCGAAAGACCGCGCGTCATACAGCGCTCGATAAAGATGGTATTCCTGGGTTACCACTACACACCGTTCCACTCCAAAAACATGACGAAGCCTATACATGCTGTCATAAGTAGAAAGCCCCGCATGATCACAAAAAACGGCATCAGCAGGCACGCCTTGCTTTTCAGCATAAAGCGCCATTGCCATTACTTCATTGTACGAAGCATCACTATTATCACCACTCATAATGATTCTCGTGGCTACCCCTTCGTTGTAGAGTACGATGGCTGTATCGAGGCGATCTTTCAAAACAGCCGAAGGGCTACCATCCCAATTAATCCCCGCACCAAGCACAACAATGGCATCTGCCCCGAAGGTATTCTGTTGGATATCAGGACTTGAAACAGATGAAAATTCAGGACGCGTTGAAGCACACACGAAAGCATTAATTGCAAGAGGAACTCCTACGACAATGATCACAACTGTAAGCATAAGCCCTACAACTGCTCGCACTAAGCGACTAAAACAGCCCCTGTTCTTATGTCTATCCTTACGCGCAATCATCCCTAGATTAAACCGACCTCACTGCTTTGTACTACTCTGAGAATCTTTACTTTTCTCCATACTTTCTCAAAAATTGCCGTTTTTTTCTCTGGAAAGGTATAGTTCCAATTTTGTTTACTGCGTTCTTTTCTGCGCTCAAATAAAGCTCAAATAAATACGCCCCAGATGGGGCGTATTTGGCAATGCAATTCGTTGAACAGTGCAACTCATCTAGCAATGTAACTCGTTGAACAGTGCAACATATTTAGCAATGCAACTTATGAGTGTAAGTATTATATTTTGCTCAAAGTCAATTCGTTTAGAGGAAGAAAAGCTCCATTATTCCTTCGCACGACATCCACAAGATACGACACCGACACATGCATTATCGAAAGATGCGACGCTACCTTGTATGGTGCCATAATATGTGACGCCGCAATACGCGGCGTCACATCAAAGTTTTATACCTTGTCAGTCCACAAGAATTTACTTTGCGACGATATTAACCAAGCGGCCAGGAATAACAATGACTTTCTTGATATCTTTTCCTTCGGTTGCGCTAGCTGCCGCCTCGAGTGCTGCCTGACGAATAGACTCCTCGTCAGCATCGGTGGCAACCATAATCCTTGCCTTAACTTTACCGTTTATCTGAACCGCCAACTCAACCTCGTCAGCTTTCGCTGCTTCGGGATCAAAATCCGGCCAAGCTTGATGATGGACCGAATCGCTATGACCGAGTTCGGTTTGCCATAATTCTTCTGCCCAATGAGGGGTAATAGGAGCTAAAAGCTTAACCAAAACTTCAGCGATCTCGATATCAAACGAACGCAATGCTTCATCGGTTGCACGCACTTCAGGAGAAGTCTTATGCAAATAGTCACTTGCCGCATTAGCCAACTCCATGATTGCAGCAATTGCTGTATTGAAGTTGTTGCGTCCAAAATCCTCGATAACTTTACCTACTACACGATGGCGTTCGCGCAGCAAAACATCTTTTGCCTCTTGTGCTTTCTCCTTCGTTGCACCTTCCTGGAAGAGAGTCTTTTCTCCTGCATCTCCCACCAAATCAGCAACAATTCGCCAAGCACGATTGAGGAATTTATACATACCAGCAAGGCCATCTTCGTTCCACTGCAGTTCTTTATCTGGTGGAGCCATGAACAAAATATAAGCACGAACTGCATCGGCACCATAGCCGTCAATCATTTCCTCGGGGGAAATAACATTGCCTTTAGATTTCGACATAACATCGCCATGCTCATCAAGCACCATGCCTTGGCACAAAAGATTCGAAAATGGCTCATCGAAATCAAACATGCCCATATCGCGCAAAACCTTCGTGAAGAAACGCGAATACAGCAGATGTAAAATTGCATGCTCAATGCCGCCGATATACTGATCAACGGGCATCCAACGATTTGCACGTGCAGGATCAAAAGGCTGCTTGTCGTTATGAGGATCGGTATAGCGCAAATAATACCAACTTGAGCAGGTAAACGTATCCATGGTGTCAGTCTCGCGACGAGCGGGTCCGCCACATTTTGGACAGGTGCACTGAGAAAACTCTTCATGCGTTGCCAGCGTTTCGCCTGCCGCTAAATCGATATCTTTAGGCAGCATAACCGGCAGATCCTCTTCGGGAACAGGTACCAAGCCGCACTTATCACAATAAATAGCAGGAATAGGATTGCCCCAGTAGCGCTGACGCGAAATAAGCCAATCGCGCAAACGGAACTGAACAGATTTCTTTCCTTTGCCCTCTGCTTCCAAATCTCCAATGATGGCATCTACTGCAGGTGAATGCTTACCACCCACCATGCCAGTATATTTGCCAGACTGGACTAAAACGCCTTCTGCCTCGTAGGATTTTTCCCAATCTACCGTGGTAACGCGGCGCTCTTGTACACCGTTGAGTTGATCAAACAGCAGGTCATCTTCGCCCAAAATAATTGGAATAATAGGAAGATCGTACTTGCGTGCAAATTCGAAGTCGCGTTGGTCGCCGCAAGGAACTGCCATAACCGCACCCGTACCATAATCAGCAACAATATAATCAGCAACCCAAACGGGCACCTTGTCGCCATTGACAGGATTAATCACATAGCGACCCGTAAAAGCACCATGCTTTTCGCGATCCCCTTGAGCACGCTCAACAGCGCTCACTTTTGAGGCTGCCTCAACAAGCGCCTTAACTTCTGCTTCGTATTCGCTACCTTCAACCAGTTTTTCCACTAAAGGAGATTCGGGAGCTAGCAAGAAAAAGCTACAACCAAACAACGTATCTGGACGCGTAGTAAACACGGTAATGGTGTCGTCCTCGCTGGGATGCTCGGGGGCATTGCCCTCTTTATCACACAACAAGAAATCAACTTCAGCGCCTTCTGAACGACCGATCCAGTTTGCCTGCATTTGCTTTACCGGCTCTGGCCAGCCTTTAAGCTGATCAAGATCATCTAGTAGCTCTTGCGCGTAGTCGGTAATTTTGAAGTACCACTGGGTAAGATCGCGTTTTTCAACCGCGCCATGACAACGCCAGCACTCGCCTTCAGTTACCTGCTCGTTTGCCAAAACAGTCTTACAGTTTGGACACCAATTCACAGGAGAGTTGCGGCGTTCAACCAATCCGCACTTCCAGAACTGGAGGAAAATCCACTGACCCCAGCGATAATACTCAGGGTCACATGCTACTACCGTGCGATCCCAGTCGTAAGAAAAGCCCATGCGCTTAAAGCTTGCTTTTTGCGTTTCGATGTTGGCATAAGTCCAAGTAGCAGGGTGACTATTGTGCTTGATTGCCGCATTTTCGGCAGGCAATCCAAAAGCATCCCAACCCATAGGATGAAGTACATCATATCCACGCATGGTGTAATAACGTGCCGTAACGTCACCAAGCGTGTAGTTACGAACATGGCCCATGTGAATATCGCCCGAAGGATAAGGGAACATCTCAAGCACATAGCGCTTTGGCTTCGACTCGTCTTCGCGAGCGGTATATGCGCCCGTATCTGCCCAGATCTTCTGCCAATGGGGCTCTATTTCATGCGGGTTGTACTCTTTCATAGGTCAATCCTTTTTCTTGTTAGTAAGACTGCCAACTATAAACTTCAAGGACGCTTTATTCGCTTGATGCGAATTGATTTCGCATCGCGCAAAACAAAGCGTCCTTCATTATAAGACCGAATTATTACAAGTGGGGAAATAGTCCAGAAAAACGACTACAGAATACGGTAAGAAACCGTTCTTACCCCCCATGCTTGACAGGTGCTAAAACCAAACGCTTTAAAAACGCCTGGCTGCAAATCGAGATGACGTGCTCCTCCTGATAGACCACCGCAGTCGTTAATTGTGGCAACAACTGTCTTACCGCCGTATTTGATCTCGACTGCACGACCGTAATAAGAAGAACGGTTTGGCCAACTTAGCGGAATCGCAACACCCATTGAATTATCGTCGCAAACGGCGCCAGTAGCAGTAGTTCCAGGGTTTGGAGTATAAGGATCAGAAGATCCACCATAGGCAGAAGCAAGACCGCTCTTCCATCCTTTTGAAGTGTCCGCAGACCCGCTATCGCCAGAACTGCCACTATCGGAAGAACCCCCTCCTGTAGCGGGACGCTCGTTGTTAGTGTTCCAATCTGAGCTTTCTTGCTCGCCACTGTCTGAAGACTCATTGTTGCCCATCTGGTCAGCCTGAGCCTGAAGTTTTGCCAATTCAGCTTGCGATTCTTTTATCGACGAAACTTTTGCAGAGGCATCTGAAACAACCTTTTCGGCTTCAACCTTCTTTGCTTCAGCTTCATCTAAAACTGCCTGTTGATTATCGCGTTGCTCATTGAGGTCATCGAGCGCCTCGTTAAAAGTTTCATTGAGCTGACGCTGCTCAGCAATTTTTTCAGCCTGATCTTCCTGAACTGCCGAATAGTATGTCATGTTGGTGACAAAGTCCGAAATAGTTTCGGAGGTCAAAACGATATTGACCAAAGAGAGACCACCGTCGCTTTTGTATTCAGCAAGAACAGCGTCTCCTAAAAGTTCCTGACCCTCAAGCATAGCTTGCTGAGCCTCTTGCACCTTTTGAGTTGTAGTTGCAATTTCTGCATCAAGGTTGTTAATTTGCGTTTGTAGATCGTTGTATTCTGCAGAAATTGCCTCCAGCTCAGCAGAAGCAGCATCAAGCGTTGCCTGGGCATCGGAAAGCTCATCTGCATAGGCCTTTTGAGTTCCTCCCACATAAGGAAGAAGCATCGAAAAAGCCAACAGAAGGCTCATGAATGTGGCGCAAAGCGCTTTTTTTGTTCGCGTAAACATGTCTAAAAGTGTAACGTAGAATGGCTTTTCCTCATAATTCCGCCCAACCTCATCCCCCTCTTTAAATGTTACGTTTCTCTATAATCCCAGTTCATTGATATATTTTGGCTACCTTCACCCCCTTCAATTTCGGGGAGATTTTGTGAAGAGAACCCAAAGCGGTCCTTGGCGATACCTCTTTAGACCCTGCTTTTCCCGCCGCACACCAACCAATAACGAAGAACCGCCACAACAATAAAAGGAGCCCCTTAACGCCTTAGCCCAAAACCGATCTAAACAAAATACTCAATCGATTAGATCGCGAGATTCAAGGCGCAGAGAGAACTCCCTATGCATTTTCCTTGTTTAGAAATTTCTTCAGAAGAAATTTCTTAGTTAAACCTTAAGGTCTTTACAAACTTCTTTTGTTTTTAACCACGAATGGTATTACCCACATAAGGGGTTTTGTCCTTCAGCAGAACGTCGTGCGCACCGCCCTCGACGATAGAGGTGGAGCTGACTACCGTAAGCTTTGCCTTCTCTTGCAATTCTGGAATAGTCAAAGAGCCGCAATTGCACATGGTGGATTTAATCTTAGACAAGGTCATATCCACATTGTCCTTCAGGGCACCAGCGTAAGGTACATAAGAATCTACGCCCTCTTCAAAAGTGAGGCCCTTCTTCGAACCACCCAAGTCATAACGTTGCCAGTTACGTGCACGGGCAGAACCTTCGCCCCAGTATTCTTTCATGTAGCTGCCATTCACCGTTACGCGATTGGTAGGGCTTTCGTCAAAACGAGCAAAGTAGCGACCCAGCATCAGGAAGTCTGCGCCCATTGCAAGAGCGAGCGTCATATGATGGTCATAAACGATACCACCATCAGAGCAAACAGGAACATAAATGCCTGTTTCTTTGAAGTATTCATCACGTGCTTTTGCAACTTCGATCAGCGCAGTTGCCTGACCGCGGCCAATGCCCTTCTGCTCACGAGTGATACAAATGGAACCGCCGCCAATACCAACCTTGATAAAGTCTGCGCCAGCTTCTGCCAAGAAGCGGAAGCCTTCTGTGTCTACAACGTTTCCTGCGCCCACCTTAACTGAATTGCCATAATGGTCACGAATCCATTTAATGGTGCGCAGCTGCCATTCGGAATAACCTTCCGAAGAGTCGATACATAAAACATCGGCACCCGCCTCGATAAGGGCAGGAACGCGATCAGCATAATCGCGCGTATTGATACCAGCGCCCACCAAATAGCGCTTATGAGAGTCAAGTAGTTCGTGCGGATTAGACTTATGCTGCTCGTAGTCCTTACGGAAAACCATGTACATCAAATTGTCGTCATCGTCCACAATTGGCAAGGAGTTAAGTTTGTTGTCCCAGATGATGTCATTTGCTTCTTTTAAGCTGGTATCAGCAGAGGCAACGATAAGCTTCTCGCGAGGCGTCATAAATTCAGAAACAGGCGTATCCAACCCCATACGAGAAAGACGATAATCGCGACCTGTTACAATGCCGAGAAGCTTTCCCTGAGGATGGCCGCCTTCAGTAACAGGCATGGTGGTATGGCCATTCTTTTCCTTTAAAGCAACCACATCACGCAAAGTTGCCGTTGGCGTTAAGTTGGAATCGCTGCGAACAAAGCCCGCCTTGTGATCCTTTACGCGCCCAACCATTGCAGCCTGAGACTCAATAGTTTGAGAACCGTAAATAAAAGAGATGCCACCTTGCTGCGCAAGAGCAACTGCCATGCCATCATCGGAAACTGCCTGCATGATTGCAGAAACCATAGGGATGGAAAGTTTGAGTGGACATTCTTCTTCGCCCTTGCGAAAACGCACCAAAGGAGTACTGAGATCCACCGCTTCAGGAATACATTCTGATGAAGAATATCCCGGAACGAGGAGATATTCGTTAAATGTACGAGATGGTTCTTCGAAATAGTAAGCCATTGAGCACCCCTTGCCTGAGTTCTTCTATGTGTTCTGATTTCTGCCGACGAACTAATAATATCCCTCTATAAGGATAAGTTTTCACCATTATAGTCACGCACGCGGCGTATGACATGACTTTATTTATATTTTTTTCTTTAAGCCAACCGCTTTCTTTCACTCAAGGCCGATTGTTTTCTTAAACACAATGCCGACCCTACGGTCGGCATTGATACTACGCTTCAAGAAATGCTCGGTAGGCGCGATATGCTTCATAGATATCTGCTTTCGAAGTTGCCTCCCAAGGAGAATGCATCGAAAGCACCGCAACGCCTGAATCAATAACGTCCATGCCATATTTCGCAGGGATGTAGGCAATGGTGCCACCGCCACCCGCATCTACTTTGCCAAGCTCAGCTGTTTGGTACGAAACACCCGCGTCGTCCATAACACGACGAACATAAGCCACGTATTCAGCGCGTGCATCGTTAGAGCCGCTTTTTCCTCGAGCGCCCGTATACTTATTGAAAACAATACCTTTACCCGCAAAGGCAGAATTCTTGGATTCAAAAACACTTGCATATGCAGGATCGTACGCCGCCGAGACATCCGAAGATAGCATGCGCGACGAAGCCAAGCAGCGACGAAGAGGCAATTCGCCCTCTGAGCCCATAAGTCCTAATATTTCTGCAATGGTATTCTCGAAGAACAACGATCCCATTCCAGTTGCTCCCACACTACCAATTTCTTCCTTGTCAACCAAAACGGTAACTGCGGTAGTCTTCGGAGCTGAATCGAGTGCAAGCTGAGCTTCGAGAGAAGTGTAGGCGCACACACGATCATCCTGACCATAACCCAGTACCATGCTGCGATCAAAACCAAGATCACGCGCGCGTCCAGCGGGCACCACTTCAATTTCAGCAGAAATAAAGTCCTCTTCGGTGATGCCATATTTCTCTTCAAGTAAAGCCAAAGCGAAGGCTTTGACTCCTTCCTTGGACTTCTTGCTGTCCTCATCACCCTTTTCGTGGGCGCCGTCGGTTTTAGCAATATCGGAAGCTTGTACTGATTTTTGTTCGACAGCAAGTGCTTCGTTATTGCTCGATCCTTCAGTTTTGTCCTTTTTCAGGACTAAAGGACGATTACCCATGAGAATATCAAGGCTCTCCCCCTCAACGATTTCGCTGCCCTTCTTCGCCATCTGCTGACTTCCCAGATGAGGAAGAAGATCGGTTACGCAAAATACAGGATCGTCGGGATCATCCCCAATAGCAATATCAACCACGGTGGCATCAGTCTTAGCAACCACCCCATATAAGGCGAGAGGTAAAGTAACCCACTGATAGTGCTTAATGCCGCCATAATAATGCGTATCCAAATAAGCAAATCCATCACTTTCGTAAACAGGATTTTGCTTCAAATCCAATCGAGGACTATCGATGTGAGCTCCTAAGATATTAAGACCTTGTTCGAGGGGATTTTGACCAATATGAACAAGCACAAGCGTCTTGCCATGGATTCCACTCCATACCTTGTCACCTGGTTTGAGTGGTTGGCCTTTTGCTATCGCCTCTTCAAGCGAGATATAGCCCGCTGATTGCGCCAGAGCAACCGAAGCACGAAAGCAACGTCGCTCTGTTTTGTTATCGGAAATAAAATCTATATATCGTTTGCTGAGCGCCTCTAGTTCTTCAAGCTGATCTTCAGAATATGATTCCCATGCAACTTTACGTTCCATAGCATTCCTTCCTTTATGGTTTCCATAGAAAAGTTTTTCAGCTACAGCATATCCCTTATCGCCTTGAATGCGAGTTCTTGTTACGAAAGGTATTGTTGTTGGAGGTTATCGAGAGTTCCATCTTCTTCCATTGAAGCAAGGGCTTCATTAATTGCCTCGGTTAATGACTGGTTACTCTTGTTAACCGCGATGCCATATCCCTCGCTCGTAGTTATCCGTTCTAGTATTTCGCAATTGGAATAAGAAGTAGTAAGCGCTTTTGCTACAGGATATTCTGTCACCACCGCCTGGACCGCACCTGTTTGTAAAAGATCAAAACAATCCTGTATCGAAGTTCGAGAAACCACTTTGCTTGATACTGAATTGGTTGCGTAGTCAAAACTTGAGGAATTTGTCAGAGCTACCACAGGTAGATCCGCCAGCTCTTCTACGGTTTCAAAGGTTGTCCCTCGGATAACAATTGCCTGATCAACATAATAATAAGGCGTTGAAAAGTCGACCTGCTCTCTACGCTGATCGGTAATGGTAAGCGGAGCTACACCCACATCACATTGTGTTCCCGAAGCAATGGTTGCAATAATATTGTGGGAGGGTACCTCTTTAATTTCACATTCCAGCCCAAGCCGATTTGCTACTTCCTGTATAACCGCGATGCTATAACCGGTAGGGGTATCTCCTTCGAGATGCTCAAAAGGTGAATAGTCGAGAGATGCCGCAACGGTAAGCTTGCCCTCTGTTACTAAAGAATACTCTTCTGATCTTGAGGATGACGAACAGCCTCCTGTTGCACTGAGAACAAGAGTTAAGAGCAGCGCAAGAGCCAAAAGAACGCCGATTAGCTTTAAGCCTTTTGATTTCTTTTCAGATTTCGCCATAGTCACTTACTCTACGTTGCGTCAATTCCTGCGATTCCGAGACTTTCCCGTCAAGCGGCTTTTCCGTCCAACGGCCCATCCTACTTGGATTCCTGCTCCTCTAAAACTTCAAACGCACGCTTATAGCCACCCGCTCCATAGTTGAGCGCTTTCGATACGCGTGCGATAGTGGTGGCAGAAGCGCCTGTTTTCTGCTCAATTACTGCGTAAGAGCGCCCTTCCTTCAACATGCGCGCTACATCGAGCCTTTGTGAGGTGTCTTTAATTTCGCGCACCGTAAACAAATCTTCCAGTAACGCAAAGATATCATCAGGATTCGTCAGGCCCGCAAATACGGTTAGCAAGTCTTCAACTTCACGGGTACGCAATTCAGCCATAATCCCCTCGCTTTATTTCACATCTATCGTATGTACTTGCAGTAACTTCAAAGAGACGCAGCCCACCTTGCAGACTGCCCTCTTCCTTATTATCGACCGCATTTCACAAGACCATATTCAAACGAATCAACCAAAGCATTCCAAGAAGCTTCGATAATATTCTCCGAAACACCAATAGTTCCCCAGGTTTCTTTTCCGTTTGATGTAGTAATCATGACTCGAGTTGTGGCACCCGTACCCACATTTTCATCCAGAATTCGAACCTTGAAGTCCACCAGCTCAATATGCTCCACCTCAGGATACACATCCGCCAGTGCCAAACGCAACGCATTGTCCAATGCGCCAACAGGGCCGATTCCTTCCCCGGTTGCAACAAAACGCCTATCGCCAATATGGACTTTAATAGTCGCTTCACTCGTTGCATCCTTCGCCCACGCATTGGTATCTTCTTTGTCGTCCACGATAACGCGGAAGCTCTCCAAAGTGAAATGGGGTTCAAAGGTCCCCAGATGCATGTGAAGCAACACCGCCAACGATCCATCAGCAATTTCGTAAGAAAAACCTTGATTTTCGCGTTCTTTAATATCGTCTAAGATTTGCTGTGTTAGGGCACCGTTACCACTCAGATCGAACCCGAGTGATTTCGCCTTCGCCACCAAAGAAGCTTTACCAGCAAGCTCGCTTACCAAAACGCGGGTAGCATTACCAACCTTTTCCGGCTTTGTGTGTTCATACGCTTCCGGAAAACGCGCAATAGCGCTGGCATGCAATCCACCTTTATGAGCAAACGCCGATGAGCCAGTGTAGGGATGATGCATAGAGTGAACCATGTTGCACATCTCCGCAATTGAGCGCGCAACACTGGTGAGTTGCCTTAAATTTTCTTCCCCCACTACCGTACAATCCATCTTTAGCTCTAGGTCGGCTATTGCACACAGAATATCGCAATTACCCACACGCTCCCCATAGCCATTTACCGTTCCTTGAACTTGGGTACAGCCCGCCTTTACCGCAGCCAGCGAATTCGCAACTGCACAACCAGAATCATTGTGGCAATGTACACCAAAACGTTGGTTAGGAAAACGACTGGTTACGGCGCGTGTTATCTCTTCTACCTCAAAAGGCAGAGCTCCGCCGTTAGTCTCGCATAGATCAATAGAATCAGCACCAGCCAGCACCGCAGCCTCGATAACCTTCAGAGAATATTCGGGGTTTGCCTTGTAGCCATCATAAAAATGTTCTGCATCAAAAATTACTTCAACGCCTTGGCTTTTAAGGTATGCGACGGATTCAGAAACCATGCGAAGATTTTCTTCAAGTGTAGTCATAAGCGCCCGTTCCACCTGCGCATCCCAGCTTTTACCCACAATAGTAACCACTGAAGCGCCCGAAGAAAGTAAATCCTGAAGACCGGAATCTTCTTCAGCGGCTACACCTTTTTTACAGGTAGATCCAAACGCAGCAATACGGGCATGCTTGAGATCCATTTTGGCAACTTCTTTAAAGAAGGCGATATCTTTAGGATTCGAGGCGGGGTAACCCCCTTCGATGTAATCGACCCCAAAGTCATCTAAGCATGCAACAATACGCAGCTTGTCTTCCAAAGATAACGTAATGCCTTCGCTCTGTTCTCCGTCGCGTAAGGTGGTATCGTACGCAAAAACTTTAGTTGCCATAGCTTTCTCTTTTCAGATACAAAAAGAGCCCCGACTGCTATCGAGGCTCTTGAATTAACTGCCTTGAGCCCACTGCGCGAAGACAGATTCTTTCTTTTAGAAACGAGTAATCCAATCTTCATACTCAGGAACTTTGCCGTATGCAACGTCAAAGTAGCGCTTCTGAAGCTGCTCAGTGATTGGACCGCGCTTACCAATTACACGATCGTCGATGCTATTGATAGGAGTAAGTTCTGCGGCAGAGCCCGTCATGAAAGCCTCGTCAGCAATATAAAGATCGGAGCGAGTGAGAGACTCTTCAATTGCAGGAATGTCCATATCGGTTGCAAGAGTCAAAATGGTGTCGCGCGTAATACCTTCAAGCAGACCATCAGACAGTGGAGGTGTGGAAAGAATACCATTGCGAACAACAAAAATGTTTTCGCCCGTGCCCTCACAGACGCGGCCCTCTTCGTTAAGCATAATTGCTTCTGCATATCCGTGAAGCGTTGCTTCCTTCTTCGCCAAAATCGAATTCATGTAGGAAGCAGAAGACTTAACTGCAGGAGGAATAGCGTTGAAAGAACGCTGGCGCCAAGAAGAAACGCCTACCTTGATGCCATTTTGGAGTGCTTCTTCACCCAAATAAGCATCCCAAGGCCAAACTGCAATGATTACATCTACAGGAGCGCCCGTAGGGTCAACACCCATCTGGCCATATCCGTAATATGCCAAAGGACGAATATAGCAAGACTTGATATTGTTCTTCTTGATAATTTCTACCGTAGCTTCGCACAGCTCATCAACGCTGTAAGGTATTTCCATCATGGCAATTTTTGCGCTGCGATGCAGGCGTTCCATATGGTCACGAAGACGGAAGATTACTGCCTCATCCGTATCGGTATTGTGGTAACAACGAATACCCTCAAATACCGCAGACCCATAATGCAAAGCATGGGTCAATACATGAGTCGTTGCCTGTTCCCACGGAATAGCTTCACCGTTTTTCCAGATGTAGTCCACAGCTTCCACGTCAGCCATGATGCGTCCTTTCGTCCTTGATCCTTTGGCTAGTTATAGCTTTTCAAGAATCGTATTCTACTCCAACTAAGTGGAGTGAAAAACGGAAGAAACATATTTGCAATATTTACGGGGTTCTCTGCTCCGTAAATGGTTACTAAAAATTTCGCCCATAAAAGTCATTTCAAGCAAAAGCTACTTTTGCGCACAAAACGATTCTGTTGCCAATTTGGCAGCGCTCCGGTTTTCAGCAAGCGTTCGATTTTTAACGACTAGCTTCAACCACCTGGAAAGAAGGCTGAGCTTTTGCCACGCGGGCTTCCTGTTCTTCGAGTTGTTCTCTTCGCTTGCGCGCCGCTTCTTCGACATCGGTAGTCTGAACTGCATGCATAAGAATTTGCATGCGTCGTTCCACGTCTTCAATAATCTCAGAACAGTTTTTAAGCTCGTCAAACATATCAATACCTTCAAGCTGGACATCCTGCTTGTATTTAAGGGTATGCTCAAGCGAAGCCCAGAAATCCATTGCGACGGTGCGGAATTGAATTTCTACAGGCACATACTGTTTGCGATCCAAGAAGTACACGGGCACTTTGACGATAACGTGCAAGCTGCGATACCCGTTTGGCTTTGGGTTTTTAATGTAGTCTTTCACCTTGACGATCTTCAGGTCATCCTGCATCGAAAGCACTTTGACCATGGCATATACATCGTCGATGTAAGAAACAATAACGCGCATACCTGCAACGTCTAAGATATGTTCCTCTACCGATTGCAACGTGATTGGTACTTCATAACGTTGCAGTTTTTCGAACACACTCTTAGGTGTCTTCAGGCGAGATTCCATATGATGAATTGGGTTTCGATTAAAACGATATTCAAGGTCAGCGTCAAGAATCTCGAAACGCGTCTTCATTTCCTTGATTGCCGCATCATATTTCTTAAAAAGTGATTTGCTTGCTTTTTCAAAAAGCTGAAAGTGCTCTACAATTTGCTGTTTTTGTTCGGCGGTCATTTGTTCCCGCTCCATAATTATTCCCCTCCTGTGGCCAACATTGACATAGGCCCTTTCTCACAATAATAAAGGTTTCCTATTTGGTCGCCGTATAGCTACGGAATTATTTCATGATAGCAATTTAACCAAAGAGCTTTGAAGGAAATGCGAATTCAACAAAACTATTACCGCATCGTTACGCAAATTACCCAAAACAGTTCATGCGGGCATCTACTGTCGTAATAAAACCAGCACCACCCGCGCAGCGGATGGTTTATTGTTTCGGACGCTTCGCGTCCTCACCAAGCTGAAGCCAAAAAAGTACGGTGGCGAAACCACCGTACTTTCAACACTCTTCAAGAGTCGTGCCCCTACTCATCGTTGGAACACTATTTGCTTTGGAGCACTATCTCCTATTCTTTAAGCATAGAACAGCATGTCATTATAAGTTGGAACTGGCCAGAAATCGCGCTCAACGACACATTCCAGATCGTCGATTTCTTTACGCAAAGCCTCCATTGCAGGAATGACCTTTTCTGCATACGCGTTTGCCTGCTCTTGTGGATCTTCGATAGCCTCCGTTGCATCATGAAGCTTAACCAAAGTACGCACACAATCTGCCGCGCGATTGAAGCCTGCCAAAATAATATTGAGAAGCTTCTCATGTTCGGTCATATCAGCACCAGAAAGCGCAGCTTTTACCGTCGTGATATTGCTTGCTAATTCCGCCATATAATCACTGATCGCAGGAAGATAGGTACGACGAGCCATGCGAATCATAACACGCGCTTCAATGTTGAGTAGCTTGTTGTACTTTTCAAGCTTAACTTCATAGCGGCTACGAACTTCCGCCTCGGTCAAGACGCCGAACTCTGCAAACAGGTCGATTGCCTTTTGAGATACATAGCAAGGAAGCGCCTCTGCCGTGTTGCGATTATTCGCCAAACCACGACGCTTTGCCTCTTCTTCCCATTCCTCGGAATAGCCATTGCCGTTAAAGATAATGCGCTGGTGATCGGTTAGGGTCTTCTTAATGTACTTGATGGCCTTCTTTTCAAATTCAGCACCCTCAACATCGCCCATAGCATCGGCGAAGTCCTTCAAGCCTTTTGCCATAGCCGTATTCAAAATCATGTTGCAGTCTGCCAAATTAACATCAGAGCCTGGCATGCGGAATTCGAACTTATTGCCCGTAAAAGCGAAGGGGCTGGTACGATTGCGGTCGGTATTATCCTTCAAGAACTTAGGCAATACTGCAACGCCCAAATCCATTGCTACTGCTTCGGCAGAATGATATTCCTCGCCAGAGATAAGAGCATCAACAATAGCACCCAGCTCATCACCTAAGAACATGGAGATAATAGCGGGAGGTGCTTCGTTGGCACCAAGACGATGGTCGTTGCCCGCAGAAGCAACCGACATGCGCAAAAGCTCCTGGTATTCATCAACCGCTTCAACAACACAGGTAAGGAAAACCAAGAAACGCAAGTTATCCATTGGATCGTCGCCTGGATCAAGCAGGTTAACCTTGCCATACGAAAGCGACCAGTTGTTGTGCTTACCAGAACCGTTAATGCCTTCAAAAGGCTTCTCGTGAGTTAAACACACCAAGCCATGATGAGAAGCATCAAGACGCATTTTCTCCATGGTGAGCAGATTCTCGTCAATAGCACGATTTGAATTCGTGAAAAGCGGAGCCAATTCATGCTGAGCAGGAGCTACTTCGTTATGCTTGGTTTTTGCAGAAACGCCCAAAGCCCACAGATCGTCGTCTACTTCTTTCATGAAGTTATTTACGGTAGGACGAATAGCACCAAAGTAATGCTCTTCAAGTTCCTGACCCTTCGAAGGAGGTGCACCAAATAAGGTACGACCCGTCATGATCAGGTCCTGACGCTTTACATAATCTTTTTCAGAAATTAAGAAATATTCCTGTTCAGCACCCACAGTAGAAACAACACGATAACCATCTTCGCCAAAATACTTCAACACACGCTGCGCTTGTTTATCAACTGCGTTCATAGAGCGAAGTAAGGGGGTCTTCTTGTCGAGCGCTTCACCTGTGTATGAACAAAATGCCGTAGGGATACAAAGAACTTCGTCTTTAATGAATGCAAACGAAGTAGGATCCCACGTAGTGTAACCACGGGCTTCAAACGTTGCACGCAAACCGCCTGAGGGGAAGCTGGAGGCATCAGGCTCGCCCTGTACCAGCTCTTTACCGGAAAAAGTCATGATAGCAGTGCCGTCCCCTACGGGATCTAAGAAGCTATCGTGCTTTTCGGACGTAATGCCTGTCAAAGGCTGGAACCAGTGAGTGTAGTGCGTCGCGCCTCGCTCAATTGCCCACTCCTTCATAGCGTGAGCAACAACATTTGCAACCTCAATATCGAGCGGCTTGCCCTCGCGCACGGTTTTAACGAGACTCTTGTACGTTTCCTTGGGAAGACGTTCCTTCATAACGTGCTCGTTAAAGACCATCGATCCATAAATTTCCTGAACGTGGGCCATCTCTTCTCCTTATAGGTTCATGCCACACATAGCGGCCTTACATACGAGATCCAATATTTTATTGTGCCATAACTCTGGCTCAGTTCCCTATAACCCTTGAATCTCTTTTACGGTATTTACCGTAATGGGCCTATGTTTCAAGCTGTTTTCTTATGCGAAAAGCCTGTGTTTCAGGAAAAAGAAGCTTTTGTTTCGGCAGATTACTGCCCCGTTTTTCCTTTTGCGTAATCAAGCAACAAAGGAAATCGATACGAGCTCATAAAATCAATGAATTCCTGAACGGCTCGAGGCCTCCTACTTTCGTCGCGGCATACCACATACGTTTTATGAAAATCAACAGGAGCTTCGCGAATGGGTAGGCACACAACATCGTCAAACGCGCTAATCAAAAACGAGTAGCAAAACAGTGCCACGTGAGAAGGATCGGCAGCCACAATAGATGAAAGCGTTATCTCATCATCATAGGCATAATGAACATCTAGGTCATAGCTTTCTGCCAAACTCTTCAGTCCTTCAGTAACAGGAGAGTTTGGATTGTAAGAAAGCAGCTCCATTCCCTTTAGCTCTCCCAAAGAGACATTTTTTCGTTGAGCAAGAGGATGCTTTCGATTAACCCCCAACACCAGCGACTGAGACCAACAGAGGCTATACTGCAAACCCTTCATGTCTCCTACTCGACTACAAATAACGACATCAAGCTGACCAGCCCTTAGCCGACGAAGAAGCTCACGCGAATACGCTTGCGTCACTGTAATCTGCGGATCGAAAGAGCTTTGAGCTCTGAAGTCGAACAAGGCCTGTGACCAAAATTTTCCCTGCATCGCATGTATAGTACCCAAGTTGATAACCGCGTTTTCGGTCCCCAGAGACTCTTCCGCCAATGTTTGCGCACGATCCAAATCATACAAAGCGCTCGAAATACACTCCACTATATCGTGACCAATATCGGTCAGTTCTACCGTTGCGCGATTACGCTCCAGCAACTGAACTCCCCATTCATCTTCGAGACGCTTGACCGCAAGCGATAAAGTCGGCTGAGAAATATGTAAGTCTTTTGAAGCACGAGTGAAGTTTAAAACCTTAGATAGCTGCTCAAAATAACGCAGGTCTTCAACTCTCATAGCCATCTCTTTCGTATCTTTATAAAGGTAAATGGCATCCACGTCCGGAAAGACGAAGATGCCATTGCCTCGGAACTTAGTAATACCTCATACGGTACTGCTTAACTATACCTTACAAATCTACCGCCTGCTTTATTTCTGCTGATTTTTGGATGCCCTTAATAACGCGCAGCGTGTCGAGGGCATCTTCTCCTGAACAGCGAGGTACTGTTTCACGACCGCGACAAAGGTCAATAAAGTGATCGAGTTCTGCCGCCATAGGGTCATTTATCTCGCAGTCAAAATGTTCTTTGAGCAAAGGCTCATTCCAGCCGTAGTGATCCTTATCGTAGTAATACAGATCCATGTGAGGAAAACCAAACGAGCCTTCTGTACCAAAGATGCGTAAAGAATTTTCCTCAGTACAGAAACCGTAATTGAGATTTTCTTCTGCCGCTAAGTCGTAACTCCAAGGTCCTGGAGTTCCATCGCTTATAAAGTAAGTAGCGGTTGCTCCACCCTCATATTCAACAATCACTGAAACGGAATCTTCCACTTCATTATTACGAATTGAATTACGAGCGGCAGCGTATACTCGAACAGGCTTCATGCCAGTCAGATAGTTGAGGTCGTCAAAATCGTGTATCGCATTAATAAGAAGAGGACCACCGCCCTTTTTAATTCGCCACTCTACGTCAAAATACGCATAGGGTTTTGCGATAGCGAAGCTGCTCTGCAAACCAATAATCTTTCCCAAACGTCCCGAAGCAATAAGATCACGCAGGAAAAGATAGCGAGGCGAATTGCGACGATGGTGTCCAATAAGCAGGGTAGCTCCCGCTTCCTTACATATATCAATAATATGTTGAGCTTCCTCGACGGTATTCGCGATAGGTTTTTCAAGCAGAATATGCTTTATGTTTGCAGCAAGCGCTTCTTCCACTGCCTCAACATGCAATCCATTTGGAAGAGCAATAGCTACCGCATCGAGCTGTTCTTGACGAAGCAACAGGCGGTAATCTTCATAGCGCTTTAACCCCAATTCGCTTGCGAAAGATTCCGCCTGTTGTCCAAATCCGGCTACTGCGACAAGCTCAACTTCTTCGTGTTTGAGAGCGTCACGTACAATTTTTGCGCCTTGGTTTAATCCAAGTACCGCGAACTTTACCGGTTCCATGTGTCCCCTTAGTCTCCTTGTGAGTCCTTTGCCCAAGTCAGCGATGCGAAACCCCCTCTTTTTCTCACCCTGACTTCCCCTTGCTAAACCTATGCATGAGCTTTTCGCGTCTATCTTTTATCTAACGCGAAAAGCCCTTTGCGTTTCAAAACCTACAGCAACATCCCCTATTCGCTGCAAGCTTGCAAGGGTCACGCCTTTTGATTCCGCATACAAAAGGCGCAACATGGCTTTATGGCCTAGATATTGATACTTTTGATAAGAAAAATCCAATAAGGGATTATCGAATTTACTACTTCATATTAAGATTGATTATAAGACCAGGTAGTTGATAAATAGTCTCAACACTTCGTGTTGGTAAATCTTATTTTCTATTGTAGAAATCAATAGAATACTTCACCGTTTTATAACTGATGCTTATCGTATCGGTTTTATCTTGCTGGTTTTATCGTTTTGTTTTCTCGCGCTGGTTTCTCGCGCTGGTTTTATTACAGTAGCTTTATCACAACAGTTATATCGCACTAGTTTTATGACGGTGGTCTTCTCGCACTAGTTTTTAACCATATCGGGATCACCCGGATGTTTTGCCAAAATAAAAACCGTAGCTACGATAAACACAAATCCCACGATATCTATCCAGACAAATGAGGTTCCCAGCCACAATACCGCAAACGCAGTCGCCGAAACTGTTTCGATACTTGCCATGAGCCCTGCTCGAGCTGCCCCAATATCATTAATTGATTGGAAAAACAGCGAAAAGCCCACAACAGTTCCAAAGAATACCAAGCCCACAAATAGCACGATAAAGCCTGACGGCTCCATAGCAGGAATATGCGCCCATGATTGAAGCAGCACACTAAAAACTGTTCCACCTATCAAAAGAGCAGAAGCGACAACGGGCACACTTCCGTAGCGAAACATAAGCTTTCGTGGTAACAGCGAATAGAGCATATAGGCAAAAGCAGATACCAAACCCCAGAACAATGCCTCAGGAGAAAGTACCATCACTGCAGGGTTACCGTGGGTTGCCAATAAAAATACTCCCACCACTACGCAAACAAGCGCGAGCAATTCTCGTTTCGTTGGTAGCCTTCGAGCTAAAAAGCAAAGAAAGAACACTGTGAGTACCGGTCCCGCATACTGAATAATAGTAGCGGTGCCTGCATTGGAATACTGTATAGCCAACAAATAGGTAATTTGGCAGAACGCAAGACCAAAAATTGCAAACACTACCATTCGCCCTAAAGTATGAGGATTCTTCCAGAGCTGCAAAAAGGGGCCCCGAAAGCAGAAAAGGGCAAAGAGAGAAAGTATGATCCCTGCGGATAGCATACGCACCGAGGAGACCCACAATGGATCCACTCCGTACGCCCCAAAAAGATACTGAGCACACGCCCCCGAAAAGCCCCAACTAATACCACTCAAAAGGGCAAAAATAATTCCTCGTATGTTCCTCGTATTTTGCACTGACCCAACGTATCAACTTGCGAAGAAAAATAATAGGGCTTGACTTATGAAAAATTGCAATTCATTCGGATTGAATAATTAAATAAAGTAATTTAATAAATTTATAACACGTTCATTGATTTTTACTCTACATATTCTATTTAATTGTCCATCAGTTCAATTTTTTAAAACGCATCCATAGTTTCTGATGAATGGGTTCATCACATAGACATTAGTAATTATCGTATTAGCAAAGACTATAGTTACGGAAGCGGACTATTCAATTTGTGAGTAGTGGCTCCTTTCGAACCGATTACAAATTGACGTTCCACAAATCACAAAACATAAGCAAAAAACTCTCTGTGGAAGAGGCTTAGTTTTGTGCGCTCAAAATCTGGAGGTAATTCGATCAAAGAAAGGAAAACAGTCGTATCTGTCGGTACCATTGCGGAACTTAATTTTTAAAGGAGGGTCAAATGGCTTTAAAGCGTGAATACGGTGGCATTCAGCCATGTATTCGACTGGGAATATTCCGCATTCGTATTCCCTTTATTCACTTCAATATTTCTGGTCCTGAAATTATTACAGGTCTTATGAACGCTTGCACTTCATACGGTGCACTTGCTGTTCTTATTTCTACCTTGGGCTTGGATCCCAATACTGCTTACGCGCTCGTTATTTTTGAGACCGCTTGCTATACCTTAAGTTGGTTCTTAGGCGAACCGGCAGTTTGCGGTTGGATTACGGCGGCGATGGCAGTCATTGTGCTCTATCTGGAAACCCTTCCAGAAGGCGTAATAAGATTCCAAGCACTTACTGTTATACAGTTAGAGCTCGGAATTCTATTCATAGTATTAGGCGCTACAGGGTTGTCCAAGAAACTCAACATGATTTTGCCTCCAGCCTTGAAAGGTGGCATCGTTTTAGGTGCAGGTATCAATTCTGTTGTTGCCCGTATGTCTGAAGGCGGCGCACTTGATACCGCAACTATCGCTTGCCTTGGTGGTCTGGTTGTTGTCTGTTTGTTTATGTTTAGCCAGCGCATTCGCGAAAAAATGTCTGAACATAAAATTTTGGCACTTCTTGGCAACTACAGCTTCTTGTGGGGCGTTTTGTTCCTGTTCATTGTTGGCGGCATTTCAGGTGACTTCCAATATGAATTCTCGGGCCAGTTCATCGTAATGCCTGACTTCGGTGCTCTTTTTGCAGCAGTATCGCCCTTCTGTATCGGATTCTGTGCTGATCCTACCATTTGGATTGCAGGCATCCCTTACGCACTGACGGCATGGATTATTGCCTATGGCGACTTCATTACCGTTCAGCAGCTTTGCATCAATTCTGCTCGTGATGACGAATACATTGAGTTCAACGTTAACCGTACCAACATTGTTTGCGGTATCCGTAACGTAGTTCTTTCCCTGTTCGCTCCTTACCCTGCACTGGCTGGTCCTTTCAGCCCTCCTTATGCAATTGCTACCTTCGCTCGTTATAAGGAATCTGGCCGTGAAGGCATGAACTCTATTTATGACGGCACTGGTACGAACCTTATCTTTACCGTAGTTGGTTTGTTCTTCTATCCACTCTACGAAGTATCCTTGGCCGCTTCTGGAGCTCTGCTGGTAGTTATCATGGTTGTTCAGGGCTTCGTTTGCGCTCAGATTGCTATCAACCTGCTTCGCGATGACATGGACCGTGGTATTGCTGGTATGTCTGCTGGCTTTATCGTTGCTCGTGGTGCTTCCATTGGTCTTCCTGCTTCGATTATTCTTTACCTGTTGCTCTGCAACAACAAGAAGATCCGCATCGACTATGCAACAAGCAAAGAAGAACTTCGTCTTGAAGAAGAAGAAACTGCTAAGCAGCTTAAAGCTTTGGAAGAACGTATGGCCAAAGCTAAGGCTGAGCACGACGCTCAATAAACGCGAACGTGCCCTTAGTGCCGCATCTTATAAGGCACCATCTATTACTAGATCTGCAGTGTTTGGCAGTACTAAGCATCAGTGCTAAACCTGTTTGATCATTTACCTCCAATCCCGCGATTATCCACAAATCGCGGGATTTTTTATTGGTGTAGGGTTATAAAAAAATACGTGCTCCCAACACTCCCGACAAAAGAAATACTTCCGACAATTGTTGTTCATCCGCATAGCGGATGATCCATTATTTCGGACGCTTCGCAACTGCAAAAAGTTGAAGCCATTAAAAAGAAATACTCCCGACCGAAGTCAGGAGTATTTCATGAAAGAATTGAGGAGTTCTTTAATAACTTAGCGACGGCTAGAAAGAGCCTCTTCGTATTGCTGAAGATAGAAATCACGTGGCTCCTGAACGCCAAGCTGAACCTTACGACCTGCATGAGCACGAGCTACAGCGAGTTCCAAAGCTGCACTGTTGCCCTGACCAAGCTTTGAGAGCATAGCCAAACCTGCTGCAAGGAAAACTACACTAATTACTGCTACGTACAACATTTGAATCTAACCTCCAAGATTCTGATTCGGATTCCTTTACCGAAACCTTTAAACTTTCTCTCTCTCGAAGCGACTAAGATGATCTTTAAATAAGCACCTCAATCGCTTATTACCAATACGGAATACTGCGCATAAGGGACGCAGCACTTATACGAATGCTGCGTTATGAAATAAACTCTTCCTGTTCCACAACCACAACCTTTCGTAAAACAAATAGGGACCTGAACACCTTGGTGTTGCAGGTCCCTATCCCAAATAATTTCCCTAAGCGTTTAGTCGACAAGCTCTTGGCATACTTCCCGGTTTGCCTTAACCGTTTGCCGTTAAACTCTACGCTTTCAAGCCAATCATTTTTGCCTCTAACCCCTGTGCAGAAATATTGTCTTGAATTGGTGCCCATTCTAGAGAGCGCTATTCTTTTTGCAACGTGTGAACGTGTTGCAGTGGTTGATTTCAGGGATGAACGGGTTTTGAACCTGTTTTGAACTGGTTCAATGTAAATAAATCTCTCCCGCCCTACTCTGCGCGCCAGGAAACTCCATCCCTATGCACCGAACGGGTAAACCAGAGAACTTTCTCCATGCCGTCGGGAACATAATCACTCCTCTTGTCGTATAGGATGCAAGGAGGTGATTTTATGACAAACCCGGCTATACGTTCTGATTCCTGCTGCGCTGCATCTCGAATATGCCAGGCAAAAAAAATACCCGTTTCCACAAAGGGAAACGGGTATTGCAATTTGGTCGATTTGAGAAGAATCGATACAGAAACCGACTAGCGCTTTGAGAACTGAGGGCGCTTACGAGCCTTCTTCAGGCCGTACTTCTTACGTTCAACCATACGAGAGTCACGCGTCAGATAACCAGCACGCTTGAGCTCTGCACGATAATCGCCAGCTTCAAGAAGAGCGCGAGCGATACCATGACGAAGAGCGCCAGCCTGACCAGATACGCCGCCACCATTGCAACGAGCAATAACGTCAAAGTGACCCTTGGTGTCAGTAACTACGAATGGGCTGGTTGCATAATCAACGAGTGCTTGGCGACCGAAGAATTCTACGCCATCGCGACCGTTAACTGTAACCTTGCCGGTACCAGGAACGATACGAACGCGAGCTACTGCGTTCTTTCTACGACCAGTGCCGTAATAGATTGCTTCGCCTGCCATTAGTTATCCTCCATCTTGATCTCACGAGGCTGCTGAGCCATGTGTGGATGCTCGCTACCAGCGTACACCTTCAACTTCTTAGCCATTGCACGGCCAAGCGTGTTCTTTGGCAGCATGCCCTTAACTGCGTGCTCGATAACGCGCTCAGGATGCTTTTCCATTGCTTCCTGGAACGTTTCGCACTTCAGTCCTCCGGGATAACCGCTGTGACGATAGTATTCCTTGTCCGTAGCCTTTACACCAGTAACACGGATCTTGTCTGCGTTGATAACAACAACAAAATCGCCCGTATCAACATGTGGGGTGTATTGTGGCTTGTGCTTGCCCTTTAAAATCTGAGCTGCCTTTGATGCAACGCGACCAAGTACCTGATCTTCTGCGTCGATCAGAAGCCATTCGCGCTCAACTTCGTTGGGCTTTGCGTAATAGGTCTTCACAGTGTTCCTCCAATAAAGTAACAAGTGTCGTTTTTCAAAAGTTGCTGCCGATCCGAAGCGGCGGGATCCTACTCCACCATCTCCAAACTTCCACCACTCAGCTGCGATGCCTTTTCGCTTCTGGACTAACAAAAAGGTGCACCTAAGAAACTTCTGTTTTGGAGTTCGAATCTCAAGCTCGCACGGGGCTTTTGAAAGCGAACTTTTGTAGTGTATAACGCGCGCGCGTAAGAAGTCAATCAGAAGCGCAGAAGGGTTTAAAAAGAAAAAGAAAATTCACGTTTTCTACGGAAGTAGCACCCTTGCACGGATGTACCCCCCTGCGCAGAAGCCCACCCTTACACGGAAACGCTGCTCCTGCACAAAAACGCCACCCTTATATTTATGCACTAACCCACACAGAAGTACTGCTCTTATACGGACCCCCGTGCAGAAGTGCCGCCCTTTACAGAAACGCTACCCTTGATTTTCAGCATTTTGCGACTGATCCGTAGATGACGAAGCTGCTGGTTCAACCAATACATACCCCTCACTTGGCGCAAGCGTGCTTCGTTGGCTCCACAAGGCCGCCACTAAACGAGCAACATCTTCACGCGTACCATCGCCATCGGGTGCTCCCGTCATAACAGAAATGAGATAAGCTTTATCGTCATCGTATACAATTCCAGCGTCGCAAAGGCCATCATCTGTTTCGCCGTTGAGCCAACCTGCCTTATCGTAAACAACAATGCTTGATCCCGAAGTTGCCATGTCTGCCGCAGATAGACCAGAAGAGGTATCTTCTTGCTGGCTAGCGCTTTGGTCGCTTGACTGATCACTCGACTGCTGGTCGCTTGACTGATCATCATTTGACTGATCGCCGCTTTGGTCCGTGTTTTCCTCAGAATTTGTTTGGTCTCCACCCTGGTCAGTCTGAGTAGTTTGGTTGATATAAACCTCGCCGCCATCAGTAATCAAGGCAAACGAAGGATCAACCCCAGCGCGCAGCATAGAAACTTCCGTCTGAGAAAACAGATCCTGCGCCCATGAAACTATTTCTGGATCTGATTCAGAAGAGGTGAAATATAAATAGGCATTCATCCACAACTTTACCGATTCGCGTACTGAATAATGCGGGAATGAGGTATCAGTCTCGACATCTGAATCGATATTCATATTGGCAAGCCAATTAACAAGACTGATTTCACTGTACTCTTCAAAAATTGCACGCATATTGTAGTACGAGTTATTGTCCGAATAGATAATGGCATTCGAAGCCGAGTCATTTACTGTGTCAATTGACAGAATACCTGGTTCAAGCGCTTCTTGGCATCCGTAAATAAGAACAGGGCCCTTAAACGATGATGCACCGTAGACTTCCTGGTCAAGGTTATAGGAATACCCGCTTCCTGTCTGAAGATCCATCAGGATAAAGCCAACGTCGTATTCGTTTTCCATAAAAGGAGTAAGTGCTGTCTGAATGGTGTTTTGCCCTTCCTCGGACAACGAAGGCATATAATTCTGACCTTCGTTTGCCAAGGTGAATCCAGCAATAGAGGACCCCGAGTCCGCCACCGAATCAAGCCCCGTCACCGAAGCCTGATAGCTCAGGTTTACTGGCTGGACCTCCTGCACCTCAATCTGCTCTTGTTCACCACCTGACGAACACGACTGAACCGAAGAAACAACAAAAACAAGAAGAACAATGATAAGAATTAAAACCACAACTGGCAGCGCATAAAGCACCGGAAGGGGCAACGCTGAAAAAAGAGATCCTCCTCCTGCAGCATGTCCTCCTCGGTATCCTGTTCCATACCCGCCCAATCCAAACGGAAGAGAAGGCCCACCGCCAAAAATTCCTCGTCCAGATCCTGATCTTACGTACACTTCCGGTTCGGAATGACGGCCTCTTCTCGAAGCGTGAGAAGCATAGCCGCCTTCTAGGGAAGCATCATATTCATCATAATCACGAGAATGGCGCTCTCCCCGAGGGCAGCGCTCTCCTCGCCGGTCACGCTCTCCTCTTTCGCTGTAGCTCATCCTACCGATCTGTCCGCCATCTGGATCAGAAAATTCTCCGCGTCTTCTTCGGGACTGATATCCATCACCTAACTCAAAATCCTGCCTTGGATCATTGTCGGCATGGCGTGCATAATCTGATGCCCGCCCATAGCTCGAACGAAGAGAAGCGGAACTCCTGCGACGTTGCGAAGCGTCCACAGAAGCATCACGAGCTGACCTGCTACGCTGCGATGAGCCAGCTATCCGATTTCGAGAATTTCCTTGACGCAGAGATTCAGCATTCGAATCACGGTAGGTTTCGCGGTGTCTAATATCCGCACGACGCGTGCGATCAGCGCGACTCGTCCGACCATCATTATTTAAGCGACTTGCACTTTGTGGACGACCTGCATTATCCGAACGACCAACGCTTCTCGGGCGATCTGTGTTGTCCGAACGATTTGTACGATCCGAACGGCCAGCGCTTTCCGAACGATTTGCGCGATCAGCACGAAAGTTGCGTTCGCCGCGATTATCGGCACCCCATCGTTTCGTAGCGTTTCTTTGGCTAATACGCTCCGTGTGTTCGCTGTGATCGGCGCGAGAACTACGACCGCGATTCGTATGCTCTGCACGTTCGCCGTGGTTCACATAACTACGCGAAGTAAAGGCAGACCGCACTTTTTCAAGAGCTTTTGGTTGAAATTGGTTTTGTGCTTTTGATCTTGAATTTCGACGATCTGAGACAGCAAAATAATCATCCTCTTCATGGGAGAATGATTGTTTCGATCTGTGATTACCTGATGTGCCCCGATCATCCATGGGCTAATGGTATCAGTTTGTTTTATTTCTTTGCCCTATTAACGTTATCTATCCGTATTTTCTATACATTTTTTTCTACATAATCTTGCATTTTGTTGAACTATTACGAAACGGTACCAAATTAGCACTCTCGGCTTGAGAGTGCTAATTCCGCGCTATTATACCAAGTGAACTAAGAAACGCGATGAGCGGTAACTGTTTTAGTGGCTGTTTCTTCTCTTGTTCGAACGTTGTTTTGCAAACCATTTGTTGGTTTCAGCAAGAGTTGACTTAAGCACCTGAAACGGCGAACCGCCACCGCACACACATGAAAGAGGATGATGATCATGCTGGCACGTAGAAACTTCTTTAACGACTTTTTGAGTGATCCTTTTGATTTCGGGTTCTTTAACGACACCACACCAAAGACCACTACCGCTTCTTTAATGAAGACCGACATCAAAGAAACCCCTAACGCTTATGAGCTTGACATTGATCTTCCTGGCTTCAAGAAAGAAAACGTAGAGATTGCTTTGGATGAAGGCTATTTGACTATTAACGCTCATACTGAGCAGAAAACTGAAGACAAGGATGAGAACGGATCATACTTACGCAAAGAACGTTTCGTTGGTTCTTGCCGTCGTAGCTTCTATGTAGGTGACGATATCTCGGAAGAAGATATTTCGGCTAAGTTCGACAACGGCATCTTGAAAATTAATGTTCCCAAGAAAGAATTGCCAAAGCCTGAGGATCGCAAACGTTTGATTTCTATCGACTAACCCTCCCCCGACTGTTAACTAAGAGTAAGCTTTCGAATAGTTCGTTAGCTTAAGCACTTCGGTTAGCTTCAGTTTACGAAAACGGTTATTACTACTGTTTGATTCCGACATTTATATAAGATGGCAACTCTGATTTCTCTGTACCCTCTCACGTTGTGCATCCTCTAACAACAAGCCCGTCTCGTACGGGCTTGTTGTGTGTTTAAAATAGAAGCAGGCAAGCTGTTGGTTTTGCCGCGCGATATTTCTTCTATACTCATATAACAAGGTAGATGACGGCTTATCAAATGACAGCTTATCTCGTGAAAGACGATTCGAGAACTAAAGCAAGTCAAAGGTTTAAAGCCCCAACAGACAATAAAGAGCCAAACGGAAATCACCAGAAAGTGAGCCATCCCATGGCCTACATTGAATTTAACAACGTTGTGAAATGCTACGGATCAGGCGCAACAGAAATTCGTGCGCTTGACGGAGCAACGTTTTGTGTCGAACAAGGAGAGCTCGCAATTATCCTTGGTGCATCGGGCGCAGGAAAAACTACTGCTCTCAATATCCTGGGAGGTATGGACGGCGCCACTTCAGGTGAGGTTCTGGTAGACGGCACCGACATTGCCCAGTGCAGCGAATCTCAACTGGTTGAATACCGTCGTTCTGCTGTTGGATTCGTTTTTCAGTTTTACAATTTAGTCCCCACCCTTACAGCAAAAGAAAATGTGGAGTTGGCGGCACAGATTTGTCCCGATTCGCTTGATGCCACTGAATCACTTACACGAGTTGGGCTCGAAAAACGCCTTGATAACTTTCCCACACAGCTTTCTGGTGGTGAACAACAGCGTGTTGCTATCGCCCGTGCGTTAGCAAAAAATCCTAAACTTCTTTTATGCGACGAACCCACAGGCGCACTGGACTACAAAACAGGCAAACAAATCTTGCAGCTCTTGCAAGACATGTGTCGCACAAGCGGCATGACCACTCTCATCATTACGCACAACGCCGCGCTTGCTCCCATGGCGGATCGCGTTATTCGGGTAAACAGTGGCCGCGTCACCTCCACTGAAATAAACAAGGATCCTGCGCCTATCGCAGAAATCGAATGGTAGCGAAACAGGCGATTCAGTAGGTAGTTATGGCACACGCGTTTAGGAAAGACATATGGCGAACCATCGTTCAAAGCCGCAAGCGCTTTATTTCCATCCTGATTATATGCGTGCTTGGCGTAACGATGGTTACTGGTCTGCGTGCTTCCTGCTTTGACCTGCGCAATTCTACCGATGCTTTCTTCGATTCACAACAGCTCTATGACGTTTCCATTCAATCCACCCTCGGTCTGAGCGCCGATGATGTAGAAGCCGTTTCGAAAATTGATGGCGTCCAACAGGCGGAAGGCACCTGGACAGAAGACACGTATACCGATGCAGGATCGTCACGCTTAAGCGTTGAAGTAAAAGTGCTCTCTGAGAGCGGCATCAATGAGCCCTATCTGGTTTCAGGAGAGTTGCCAACTACCTCAAACGAAATTGCGGTCACTCAAAATTATTTGGATGTTTCTGGGGCATCCATAGGAGATACCGTAACCCTTGAAGACAACGGCTCTGATGCTCTTTTTATGCGCACCGAATACACCATTACTGGCACGGTAATCGATCCAACAGAGCTAACCAACCCCACTGGTCCTATAGCAATTCGCGCAAGCGCTTCTCCTGATTGCTGTTTTTTCGTAACAGCGGATGCGGTTGATCCCGAAGTGGCCGATACCTTCACCACGATATACATAAAAGCAGCAAACGCTGACGGAATATCAAGTTATTCAGATCAGTACACCTCCCTCATTAACACGGTTGTGGATAATCTTGAAACCTTGCGTACCGAACGCGAGCAGGCTCGCACTGATGAAATAAAGCAGGATGCTCAGGCTACTATCGATGAGCAGGAAGCTGAAGCGCAAGATGGATTTACGGAAGCTGAATCCCAGCTCGCCGATGCTCAAGCTCAAATTGACGACGGCTGGGAAGAACTCATTGCGAGCAAATCGCAACTTGCCGAAGGTAGGCAACAGCTCGCCGATGGCGAAGCCGAGCTGGAAGCACAGGCCCAACAGCTCAAAGAAGGACGTGCGCAAATTGAAGAGGGTCTTAACCAGGTTACTGAAGGACGCACCCAAATTGAAAGTGGCATACAACAGATAAATGCTGCATGTGATGCACAAATTGAAGATGCACAAGCGGCCCTTGATCAGGGATTAATAGACGAGAACACCTATCGGGCAATGCTGCAAGTGATCGAACAAGAACGTGCCAACCAACTTGCCCCTCTTGACGAACAACTAAAGACACTTGAGACCACCGAACAACAACTCAGCACTCAGCTTTCTCAAATCACCGAAGGAGAAACCGCACTTGCCTCTGCACGCCAGCAACTCGAAGCAATCAGACAAGAAATTACCTCAGGTGAACAGCAGATCACAGCAGGCGAAAAAGAGCTACAAGCAGGTCAAACCGAACTTGATACCCAACGCCAAGAGTATGAAAAAACTAAAGCAGATGCCCTTCAACAAATCGCTGATGCTCGCGCTGAAGTTGACGATATCGAAGCAGCGCAATGGTACATTCAAACGCGCGATTCCAATGCAGGATACACCAGCGTCGAAAGTGACGCCTCCTCTATTGAAGCTATCGGCTTAGTATTTCCTGTTGTCTTTATTATCGTTGCAGTTCTTATTGCCCTTACGACCATTACACGCATGGTCGAAGAAGAACGAAGCCTTATTGGAACATACAAGTCCTTAGGCTACAGCCGCCATACCATACTGATGAAATACTTGATGTATGCCCTAGGCGCTTCCCTTATTGGCGGCATCCTTGGAGGTGTATGCGGTTTTATCGTATTCCCCACCTTCTTGTTCTCGGTTGTTTTTGAAGCCATGTATCAAATCCCTGAATATCTCTATTCCTTTGATGCCCTGTATGGAATAGGGAGCGTACTATTCTTTATTATCGGAATTGCAGGAGCTGCTATACTCGCCTGCCGTTCTGAACTAAAACAAACCCCTGCCGCTCTCATGCGTCCAAAAGCACCCAAAGCTGGTTCCCGTATTTTCTTGGAACGCATAACTCCGCTCTGGAATCGCATGTCCTTCTTAAATAAAGTTACCGCGCGTAACATCTTCCGCTATAAAAAGCGTTTCCTCATGACCATTTTTGGCATTATGGGATGCATGGCTCTTTTGATCTGCGGTTTTGCTATTCGCGACTCCGTTCACGCTCTTTCGGTAATGCAATATAACGACATCAATCGCTACGATGTGCTCGCCGTGGTAAATCAGGAGGATTTCGACGCATCGCTTCAAACCCTCGAAGAAGATACGCGCATCTCTTCAGTTCAACCCCTCAGCGTTGACAGCGTTACTGTAAGCTCGCCCGCTTCACCCAACAGCGAAACAGACACATCTTCTGCAGGAGGCACTACGAGCGAAGCAAAAGAAAGTCTTCAGCTTTTTATCGTGCCTGACGGGGCTTCTTTATCGGATTTCATCAATACCCGCACCTCCGCAGATATCCCTTGCGAGCTTTCCGATGAAGGAATGCTACTCACGAGAAACGCAGCAGAGCTCCTTGGTATTTCAGAAGGCGGAAGTGCTCATGTAGAAACAAGTACCCTAAAACAGGCGGATGTCCCCGTTCAATACGTTATTGATAACTACTTAGGTAATGCCGCCTACCTTACCGAAAGCACTTATGAAAAGTATTTCGGCACTTCAGCAGACCCGAATGGCTTTTTCATCAACCTCGTAAGTGATGACGCTGCAGAACAAGAAGCATTTGCCAATGAGCTTACCGACAACGAAACCTTTATGACCGTAACAAGCACTCAAAAAATGAGCGAAGAATTCTCGCAATCCTTCTCGCTTATTAATACCGTGGTGTACATCATTATCGTATTGGCAGCTGCTCTTGCCTTTGTGGTGTTGTTCACGCTTTCTACAACCAATATCTCTGAGCGTATTCGTGAGCTAGCAACTATCAAAGTTTTGGGCTTTCGCAAACGCGAAGTAAATCACTATGTAAACAAAGAGACCATTTTGCTTACCGCACTAGGCATGATATGCGGCATTCCTTTGGGTTATGCGTTCAGCCAGTCACTTACCTACGTGCTGAAGATGCCTTCTATTTATTTTGCTGTCACGATTGAACCCTTAAGTTATGTTTATGCGTGTGCCTTAACCTTATTCTTCGCCTGGCTTGTAGCTCTGCTCTCGAATCGCGCCCTGGCTAAGATTGACATGATTGAAGCGTTAAAGAGTGTCGAATAGAAGGGAATTCAAGGCGCTGGTGCCCAAAGCGTGATACTCGAAATGCGACGCCTGAAGCGTGATGTTCGAAATGTGGCGCTCGAAATATGGTGTCCGAAGCGCAACGCTCGAAATGTGACGCTCGAAAAATCAAGCCTCATCCTGAACGTTATCGTTTGCACCATCAGCATTCTTTTCGGAACGATTTGGCTTGGTGCGCGGGTTGAAATGATGGCGTAGCGCATCGCCCAAAAGGCGTAATTTAACGATGGCATACACCGTAACACCTGCCGCAACCAAGAAAATAGGAATGCGAACCAGATTGTCTGCCACCGTAATAACAATCGCACAAGCAGACAGCATTATCGTCCAGCCCCACATAATTAAGACCGTAGCACGCTGGCTAAATCCCGCACGCATTAAGCGATGATGGATATGTCCTTTGTCTGCCACATCGATGGGACGATGTTCGCGCTTGCGTCGCACAATCGCGAAAAAAGTATCGAGAATCGGAACACCTGCCGCCAGGATAGGAACCAGCAAAGAAACAAAAAGAGTAGAACGAGCCACCGCAAAAAGTGAAATGATGCCAAGCGAAAAGCCCAGCAAAAGAGCACCTGAATCGCCCATAAAAATAGAAGCAGGATAAAAATTATCTTTCAGAAACCCAATGCAGGCACCCAGCAGCAAAACACTAAAGACCGCAGCATCAGGGCGATCGGTCCAAACCGCAAACAACAAAATCGTAGCTGCCGAGATTGCAGTAATACCCGCCGCTAAACCATCAAGACCATCAATTAAGTTGATAATGTTCGCAAAAGCAACCAGATAAAATACGGTTAAAGGATACGCAACCCATCCAAATTCAATATAGCCTTCGCCAATAGGATTGTGAATATTTGCGAGCAACAACCCTGATCCCGCTACGATACAGGCAGCGATAATTTGGCCGAGCATTTTTACTTTAGGGCTTAGGTCTACGACATCATCCACCGCGCCAACGCCAAACATAAACAAGATACCTATAAACACTCCCACATAATTAGGAGTAATGTCGTCATTTGGAGCGAAGGGATTATCCCACCCTAAAAAAGTCATACCTAGGCCAAGCACTATGAGAGCAGCAATGATGCCGCCTAGAATTGCCACCCCACCTAAACGAGGAATAGGAAGCATGTTTACTCGTCGAGCACTAGGATAATCAATGGCATCGAGACGAACAGCCAAGCGTTTCACCGCAGGAACAAGAGCAATAGTGACTGAGCCCGCAACAAGGAAGAGCACGGCATACTCAAGCCAATTCATGAGCCCCTCCTGGTTCTAGTTCGTTCTTTACCTGCTTGGCGAAACGGACTCGCAAACGCCAAATCATGATTATATACCGTATTTGGTCACCAAAGGGTATTCATTGGCAATACTTCACACAACCCCGCACCCCACAAAGAACTTCCTCGTAAAAAGGTCATCAGGGGGTGGGTTCAGTTCATCAAGGAGGGTTCCTTTTGAAAGCACAGTCTCCTCTTTGAGGAGCTCCCCTCTACAAAAGAAAAGCCGCCAACAAAGTAAAGCTTCAAAAAGAGCAACTAAAAAGGCTAAGGTGTCCTCGAATACATGGAGGTAGTTTGAACACATACGCTCTCCACAACTCTTACGCATGCCTTTGTATAGAATGACTTGATGAACCTTTGATTCGTAGCGAAATTGTTACTATTCGTTACGAACAAAAGGACATCTGGCTTTGCGCACTGTTTCGCACGCCTAAAAGCGCGCTTGTATCGGTCGTTATTGGAAGAAGATTGCAATTGTCTCATAGTCCTTCTATAAGCATCATTATTCCGGTTTACAACGTGAAACCTTGGCTTCGCCGTGCAGTTAATTCGCTGCAGAACCAAACGTTTAGAAGTTACGAGATTCTGCTTGTGGACGATGGAAGCACTGACGGAAGTGCTGAACTGTGTGACTTGCTTGCCGACTACGATATGCGCATCCGCGTCATTCATCAAGAAAATGCTGGGGCTGCAAGCGCTCGCAACGCAGCAATTGCAATCGCTCGTGGAACCTACCTATATTTTATGGACGGAGATGACTGGTGCGATCCCGAAATGCTCTCCGACATGTATAGCGTTGCTGCTGAACATGATCTTGATCTGCTTGTGACAGGCTTCACTATTGACACGTATTACGATAATGAAGGTCGTTATTATCGCGAATTACGCAATGCACCCAATAAAATTTTTGCAAGTCGTGAGGAATTCCGAAACGAAGCCTATAAGCTTTTTGATGCACAGCTTCTGTATGCGCCGTGGAATAAATTGTATCGTCGCGAATACCTTAATAAGCACAATCTACGCTTCCCTACTACTTTCTGGGATGATTTGCCTTTTAATTTGGAAGTAATGCGTGATGTTGAGCGAGTAGGTTGTCTAGATGGCCACTATTATCATTTCCTTCGCGCACGTGCAGAAAGCGAAAATACTAAATATCGTGCCGACATGTACGATAAGCGCGAAGAAGAGCATCAGTGGATGAAAGAATTATTTGAGTACTGGGGTATCGACACCCCTGAAGTGCGCGAATTTTTAGCCCGTCGCTATGCAGAACGATTAGTTGGATGCATCGAGAACATCACTAATCGCAACTGCACCTTATCCTCCGAAGAGAAACGTGCCGCGATTCGCGCAATGATTTCCACGCCTCAAGCACGTGAAGCATTAAAGCTCGCAAAACCACGCACCAAAATGATGGGTGTAGTGCTCTGCCCCTTGAAAATGGGCAATGTCAACTTGACTATGATGCAGAGCTCGGTAATTTCATGGGTCCGACAAAATAGTACGAATTTGTTTGCTCGCTTAAAGGCTAATCGTTAAGATTTCGCATGAATCTGCCCGCGTGCTTCAAAACAAATCGCCAGGGTTTTGCACGAATCTGTTTACGTGCTTTAAGGTAAATCGCAGAGGTATTGCACGATTCCTTTCGTACGAACCTGTTTGCGTGTTTGCACACCTCAAAACAATCCGCTTAAGTTCCACCTTATCTCGTATCGCGCTCATTGAAGATTCGGCTTTGCTCTCCTGACTATTTCAGGAGAAGCACCACTGCAACAACGATGAGCAGAATATAGCTTGCTTTGATAAATTGCTCTTGGCTGAAGCGCTTTTGAATACGTCCCCCAAGCCAAGTAGCCAAAATAAGCAGAGGGATACAAACCAGCAGAATAAGCCACCCATCACCCGAAAGATCACCTTGGATAATTCCGTAGGCACCGTAAGTTCCATTTAAAATAGTCCACACTGTTGTGGTGGTGGCACGAAATTCTTCTTTGGTTTTTAACTTTTGGAGAGCATAGATTGCCAAGAATGATCCGCCGGATACAAACATACCTTGAATGATGCCTGCAATGGCCACGATAACTATCAGCAGCCATTCGGGAAGAAGCTTGTTCTTTTTATTAAAAAATAGACCTCGCGCTGCAATTACCAAAATCGCAACACCATATATTTTCTGAAGAAAATCAAGAGGTGCAATCGTATTAATCCAGGCGCCCACGCACATAAAGACCAACATAATGGAGCACATTTTCACTACTTCGCGCCACACGATATGTTTAAAACTGGTGGCGGCGATCATGATGCTTGCAAGAAGGCCGGTGCAGTTGAGTACCGCAATAGAGGTTTCATGTCCAATGGTAGACATACCAACGGGCATAGCGAAAATGTTCCCCGCAAAACCTGTAATGCCATTAATAAGGTACGCAAAGAAGAACGCTCCCCAAAATAGATACTTCTCCATACTGCCCCTCTATCCTTCCCTATTTTGTTAGCAAGCCCCAAAGCCTGCGCGCGTCTTCTTGGTGGTATTACCTTATTTGTATAACCGTCAGTGTATGCTACTCCATTTTTCTGACGAAAACTAACAAATCATCATGCGAAAATTAATCTTTCTCGCCATCCTATTAAAAAGTGTCGTTTTATAAATAAACATCGCGTTAACGCGCTATGCCTCACGCGCAAGTTATTTAATGGTACGTTACACTTACAACCAATCTATCGACCTATTAAAGGACTATCTCTATGAGCACTGAAATTCTTTTCCAGGAATTGAAACATATCTTTGATACCCACGCCATTCTCTGCGACGAGCCGATGGCAAACCACACCACCTTCAATGTTGGTGGACCAGCAGATTACTTGGTTCGTCCTCAGAACGCCGAAGAAATACATGGAGCAATTGAGGCAGCAAAGAAAGCATCCATGCCTTGGTGGGTTATTGGCTGCGGAAGTGACCTGCTTATATCCGATGAAGGCCTTCGAGGAGTTGTAATCGAAATTGGTGACGCCCTCTCTGACATCACTATTGAGGGAAGCACAATTATTGCGCAAGCTGGTGCTACTAACGAGGCTGTTGCCAAGGCGGCATGTGCTGCTGGTTTAGCGGGCTATGAATTCGCAAGCGGCATTCCGGGATCTATCGGTGGTGCTGCCATTATGAATGCGGGCGCTTATGAGGGAGAATTTAAAGACGTTGCACGTTCGGTAACCTGTCTCTACCCTGATGGATCAGTAAAAACACTTGAAGCAAAGGAAGCAGACTGGAGCTATCGCCACTCAATGATGGGTGATGAGGGTCTTATCGTTCTCAGTGTTGAACTCGTGTTGCACCCTGATGATACAAACGCTATCCAGGCACGTATGGACGATTTGGCTGAACGCCGCGCTTCCAAACAGCCTCTTGAAATGGCAAGCGCGGGAAGCACCTTTAAGCGTCCTGTCGGGTATTTCGCTGGCAAGCTTATTCAGGATTCTGGCATGCAGGGGCATACCGTCGGCGGCGCCCAAGTTTCCCTTAAACATGCAGGTTTTGTTGTAAATACCGGAAATGCTACAGCCCAAGATGTGCTGCAAGTCATTCGTGATGTTCAAAAAACCGTGAAAGATCACTTTGATGTAGAGCTCGAAACCGAAGTAAAGATGTGGGGCTTTTAGTCGACGTCTTTTGACCATCCGGGTTCATGACATATAACCCTTCAAGAGTTGTAAAAATTCACATCACATAACCTTTCGAGGACCAAAATCCCCTAAAGAGATTTTGGTCCTTCTTTTTGATTTCGAGTCAAAAGTATCGTCTCCCGAAATACATTGATTCTGAAAATTGAATATCGTGTTGAATCGAATGAAGGAGAATTGACCTCTCCCCACATGAACGTGTTACCCTTATGAGGTTACTCAATAAGAGAACTTTGCGTTCACCCGTTTAAAAGAGAGGGATTCGGGATGGCGAAAAACAAGAAATACGAGCCGACAAACCCCAATAAAAGAAAAGATAAAAAACCCGTTATTACCTGTCCCCACTGTGGCAGCACCAATATGGAATATGTCCCCGATAGGCGTCGCATCCCCTCAAAATGGTATATCCATGTGGCGGCAGCAGTAGCAGTTGTTGTTTTCTTCTTCTTCATGCCTGCTTTCTCAGTAGCCTTTGCTTTGATTTATCTGTATTACACCCTGTTCCATAAACATAAAGTGTTGGTTGGCACTTGCCAGGACTGCGGACAGGAAACTTTGTTTAATAGGCCCGACGACGGCAGTTTGGAACCTGACTTCGATAAGCCCTGGACAAGCTAAAGCAACCACTTATCTGCAATTTACTACCGTTTACCCTCATACAGCATAATTAAGACCGCTAGTCCAGCTCGCGGTCTTTTCTTTTTGCCTGCTCGACTACTGTTATCTAAAGGCATTCATTAATCCCGCCTTTGTATATCGAAAGGGATGATCCTATGAAAATGCAAGGAAAATCGGTAGTAGTTACCGGCGCATCTTCCGGCATGGGAGATGCTATTGTTCGTCTTTTTGTTGCTGAAGGCGCTTCTGTTGTTGCTGTCGCTCGCAGAAAAGAACGCCTTGAGGCACTCAAGGAATCGCTCACAGAGGCTCCAGGAACGATCGAAATTTATCCCGGAGACGTCTCTGATCAGAGTATTTGTGAAGGCATGATCGATTTTGCTGTAGAAAAGTTTGGCAAACTCGATGTGCTTATCAATAATGCAGGCATCATGGACGATATGAGTCCTATCGGTGATGCCACTAATGAAAAGTACGAAAAAGTTATGGCGGTCAATATGTTTGGCCCCTTCTGCGCGATGCGAAAAGCAGTCAACGTCTTCTTGGAGCAAGGCAATGGTGGTTCAATCGTTAACGTTGCTTCCCTTGGCGGAATGCGCACCTGTGCAGGAGCAATTTACTGCGCATCAAAGGCAGCTGTGATCTCCATGACCAAGAATACCGCTTACATGTATATGAAAGACGGCATTAGAGCGAACGCCATTGCGCCAGGCGGCATTGCTTCAGAAATTGTTACTTCTATGGGGCAGCCAAACCCCAATGGTTATGGTCGCATTCAGCCCGTGTTGGCATGCGGACCTGAGCCGGGCAGCACCGAAGAAATCGCCAAGGCAGCGCTTTTCTTGGCAAGCGAAGATTCTGCTTACATCAGTGGCGATGTTTTGGTAGTTGATGGCGGCTGGAACGCAGGTTAATCTGAGACCCTTTTGAACTACGGTCTAACTCGAATTTAAAACTCTATCTAAAGCAATCTAGATCTAAAGAGGCATCCTGCAGGATGGGGTTATAGCAACACATTCCTATAACCCGCAGGATGCCTCTTACGTTACTATTTGTATTTCATTTCGAGAATTATTCTTAGGCTATCGCTATTACCCTTAATCTTCATTCAGAAAATCGAAAGCGTATTGCGCTGCAAGCTTCGCACCACTAACAAGGACACTTTCATCCACTTCGTAATAGCAACTATGTTGAGGGTGATCGGCGCCCTTTTCAGGATTTTTCCCTCCAACAAAAACAAACACTCCTGGTACTACCCGCAGATATTCAGAGAAATCCTCCCCTGAAAGCGTACCTTCATATTTCACCAGAGCGTCGTCACCTAATACCTTTACCGCCGATTTTATGGCACGTTTGGCGCATTTTTTATCGTTGATAAGGGCTGAATTGCCTGATTGCCATTCGAAATCAGCTTTAGCGCTATAAGATCGCGCCACATGGTGAACCATGAATTCCATGCGCTCGCGCAAGAATTCACGAACTTTCGGATCAAACGAACGTACCGTTCCGGTCAGGTAAGACGTTCCTGCCATGACGTTACGCGCTACGCCCCCGTGGAATTCCCCAATAGTAAGAACCACTGGGTCAAACGGCGACACATCGCGACTCACGACAACCTGAAGTGCTTCGATAATAGCGGCTCCAACGACAATGGCATCAACGCCCTTATGGGGCATTGCACCATGCGCACTCGAGCCACTGATGTCGACACGGAACCAGTCGGTATTTGCCATGCGCGGACCTGACTCAATCGAAACGGTTCCCGCTTCCACTTCGCTCCAAATATGAGCTCCATAGATGGTTTCCACCCCATCGAGCGCCCCCGCCGCAATCATTCGGCGCGAGCCAATGGATATTTCTTCGGCGGGCTGGAAAACTATGCGCACTTCACCCCGAAGTTGCCCGCGTAATTCGTTGAGCAGGCGGATTGCTCCGAGCATCATTGCGATGTGACAATCGTGGCCACAGGCATGCATCACGCCTTCGTTTTTCGAGGCATATGACGCGCCTGTCTGTTCCAAAATAGGAAGCGCATCAATATCGGACCGCAAAACTATGCGGTGCCTGGGTCGGCCCTGCTCGTCATATGCATCAGGCGCTTCCCCTCTGATCGTGACAATAAGACCTGATTGAGAGCTAATCGTAGAACCACCCTGGGAAGTTTTGGTGGTACTTGTCGACGGATCTTGGCAATTTGCAACGCTTGTTGATTCACCATAGCCATTCGCAGTGCTCGCTAATGCGTCCTGGCTGCTGGTAGCATTCACTGACGCGACCTGGTCCTTAGCAGTCTCAGACGCGTTCTTGCGGTTGGCGGCGTTTGTCAGCACGCCTCGCGCTTCAACATCCTGTCGTACAAATGCCTTGCCAGCTTCTTTTAAAGATGCAAGATTTTCACTTTCTGTATACTGCGCAGGCGCAGGACCAGGGATAAAGTCGTTAGGGAGTGCATATTCTATGCCCATGGCATCAAGCTCTTGCGCTATAGCTGCCGTCGTATTTACTTCTTCACCGCTCAATTCAGGGTGAGCATGAAAAAAGCGACGTTTCTCGATTAGATACGGTTCGATGCGCGCTGCCAATTCCTGTACGCGCTGAGTAAAAGTACTATCCACACAAATCACCTCATAAAAGGTGGAAATACCTAAAAGTTACCCAAAGAGTACCATTTTGACACGAGTATTTAAACTACGAGCAGGTGAATGAAACCTAACTACACTTCGTACAGCACGGCGCCCACGCTTATGCAGCTAGCGCCTGTAATTCGCACAGCGCCGCCGCGGGCTTGCACTTTATACAGCAAGGGCCCTACGCCTTGTAGCACGGTGCCTACACTTCATACAACACGGCGCCCAAAGTAAAACCCCCACCAAAAGCAACTAAAATTACTTTGTCGCCTTTTTTAATCTGGCCTTCGTTATACGCATCAGCAAGCGCAGAAGGGACACTTGCCGCAGATGAGTTGCCGCGATGTTCGATCGAGAGCTTAAACAGCTCCTTTGGTGCATGCATTCTTCGCGCCGCAAAATCAATAATTCGCTCGTTTGCCTGATGAGGAACGATGAGCTTGATCTCATCGAGCGTAACACCCGCACGTTGGCAGACCTCTGTTACAGCCAAATTCATAGCTCGTGCAGAAAACTTAAAAACCTGCTGGCCATTCATACGCAACACATTACGAGGCGCGCCCGCCTCAAGCGATTCAACAATTGCGAGCTCTTCATCGATGGAAGCATGGCTTTTGTCGGTCGCTTCCGCAGCATTATGATTCACGCCGTCCTCATCAAAGGGTGGCACCACGTCAAGCGGCATAGGACACGTAAGCGAGTTATGAATATCGTCTTCGTTGGCAATAAAGGTGCTCAAAATACCCGCACGGCTAGGATCGTACTCCAGAACAACCGCACCAGCACCATCGCCCAAAAGAACACAAGTATTACGATCGGCCCAATTAGTAATGCGGCTCGGGCGTTCACCTGCCACCACCAAAGCGCGCTTAAAGTCGCTGCGATTAGATGCCGTCGCGCTTGCTACTATCATGCTTTCCGCAACGGTAAGCGCATATACAAAGCCTGAGCAAGCAGCATTCAGGTCAAAGCACGCAGCGTTTTCCAAACCTAAGCGACGACGCAAAATGGCAGCATTAGAAGGAACCAAAACATCAGGGGTTACGGTAGCAAATACTATCAGATCAATATCTTCTGACTTTATGGTGCGCTCTGCGTAGCCACCATCTGTCCAACCAAGCGCTTTGCGTGAAGCTGTCTCAGCAAGATCGGTGCTGGTTTCCTCTACGGCAACTTTGCGGCTCTTGATGCCTGTACGCTTTGATATCCATTCGTCGCTCGTCTCAACCAATTGCGCCATATAATCATTTGTTACGTCCAATGCGGGAAGGGCGTTGCCACATCCTATAATTGCACAAGTCACGTGCTACCTCGTTCTATCTATTCTGTTTATTTCGCCTTATGAACCGTCTTATTATAGGCCTGTTTTACGCACTTCGGACGTGGGAATATCCCCTAATCTTCTTTCGCCCAAAGATAAGAACAGCGGACCGCTTTATTCCAGCCTTTGACTTTCTGCTGCCTTTCCTCTTCCGAAATTACAGGACTAAAGATTTTATCTACTGCCCAGTTTTCTTCCACTTCTTCGCGATTCTTCCAGTAGCCGACAGCCAAACCAGCAAGATAAGCCGCCCCCATAGCGGTAGTTTCGATACATTTTGGTCGTTTTACGGGAGCTCCCATAATATCCGCTTGAGTCTGCATCAAGAAATCATTGGCACTCGCCCCACCATCAACGCGAAGCGAGGTTAGAGAAATATCAGAGTCCGCCTCCATTGCTCGTATGACATCATTGACCTGATAGGCAAGTGATTCCAAAGTCGCCCGAATGAGGTGATATTTGTTTACCCCACGAGTGATACCCACAATAGTTCCTCTTGCATAAGGATCCCAATGAGGCGCGCCCAGCCCAGTAAACGCAGGAACTACATAGCAGCCATTGGTGTCCTCTACCTTTTTCGCCATGCATTCGGAATCCGCAACGGAATCGATCAGGCGCAGCTCGTCGCGTAACCATTGAATGGCTGCTCCCGCTACAAAAATTGACCCTTCCAGAGCATATTCAACTTTGCCGTCTAAACCCCATGCAATGGTGGTCAGTAAGCCGTTGTCGGAAAAAACAGGCTTTTCTCCTGTGTTCATTAGTAAAAAGCAACCCGTGCCATAGGTATTCTTTACGGTTCCGGGATGAAAACACGCCTGACCAAAAAGAGCAGACTGTTGATCTCCTGCAGCGCCGCCAATAGGAATCGGCCCGCCAAAAAACGATGCTGCCGTTTCACCATATACACAACTTGAAGGCATTGGCTGCGACAGCATGGAACAAGGGATTTTCAAAAGATCGAGGATTTCTTGATCCCATTCAAGAGTGTTGATATTGAAGAGCATGGTTCGAGCAGCGTTCGAATAGTCCGTCACATGTACTTTTCCCTTGGTTAGCTTCCAGATGAGCCACGTTTCCACCGTACCAAAAAGAAGCTTGCCCGCCTCAGCTTTTTCTCGCGCGTCCTCGACGTGATCTAATATCCAACGAATTTTGGTAGCTGAAAAATAGGCATCGATGATCAGTCCCGTTTTCTTCCTGATCGTGTCGGTATAGCCCTGCGCCTTCAGCTCATCACAAAACTCTGCCGTTCTTCGACATTGCCAAACGATAGCAGGACACACAGGTTCTCCCGTTGCTTTGTCCCAGACAATGGTTGTTTCCCTTTGGTTGGTAATGCCTATTGCTGCAATGTCTTCCGCCGATGCCCCAATTTTCGACATCGCCTCCACAGCCACACCAAGCTGAGTAGACCAAATTTCATCAGCATCGTGCTCCACCCATCCAGGTTGAGGAAAATACTGCGTGAATTCCTTTTGTGCAATGCTGGCGATAGTTCCGTCTTTCTCAAACAAAATACAACGGTTGCTGGTTGTTCCCGCATCGAGCGCCATTACGTACTTTATCATAGGTGAATCCCCGATTTTGTTTTTATGGTTGCCATTAATTCACCATAGTAAACTATTACAATTTAATACTGCTTGAACCGAACGAATTAAAGGACTATCAGTGAAACAACATTCTGAAGTACGTCAGAAAGTAGCCTCCTTTATCAAAGATAGCTTGTCCTTTGATTGGTGTTGCCTGCTTTTCTCTCTAGTAAGCACGCTCCTATTACTTTGTTCTGGAATTGTCTATATCAGCATCACGATCTTTGATCTAGAAATCGCAGATTACTATTCGTGGATCACAGCAGAATATGCCGTTGCATTAACCCTTGTCGGAGTGTTTCTATTTTTTGTCCTATATTTTATTTCTTCGTTATTATTTGAAGCTATCAATCGTTCACGGAATAAAACAAGCACCGAAAACCAAGTTGCACCTTTTAAAATCTGCATAAAGAGGCACTTTTTATTCTTTTTTGCCATTTTGCTCGTTTGTTGGCTCCCTTGGATTATTGCCCATTACCCAGGAAGCCTAGATCAAGACACTATTTGGCAAACTTTAATCTGGCGCACGCCTGCCGAATGGTATGACCATCATCCCTGGCTAACAACCGTGCTATTTGGATCAGTAATGGATCTAGGTAACGGTCTTGGTTCCCAGTCTGTTTCACTTTTTATATACACCACTATTCAAGCTTTAATCACCGCGGCAACGTTATCATTGTTGTTTTGCTATATTCGCCGATTTAACGTACCGCGTATCATATGGATCTCATTCTTTGTTATTGCTTGTATTTTGCCAGCCTATGCTTCATATGCCTCACAAATGGTAAAAGATTCTTTTTTCGTACTTTTCTGGATACCATTTTTACTTTTCTTTATAGAAGGAATCCGCACCCGTGGGAAATGTTTGGCCTCGCCTCTAGCTACTATAACTTTTATCCTCTGTACTATTCTTGTGATATTGGCTAATAAAAAGGGTATTTATTTGGCTTTGCCTGCTGTTTTGGCGTTATGCATTTACGCAAAACCTGGCAAACGATTAATTTGTTCTTGCTGCTTAATTATTCCACTTGTTTTCAGTCTTACGTGGTCAAACATTTTGCTTCCCTCTTGGGGCGTTGATAAGGGTCCTTCAAAAGAACTATATTCACTCCCGCTTCAGCAAACCGCTAATTATGTTTCGCAATATTCGGACGAAGTAACCGAAGAAGAGCGTACCGCAATAGATAAGGTATTACCATACGAAAGTCTTCCAGCTATTTATACTTTAACGAGCGCTGATAGCGTCAAAGACACTTTCAAAGATCCAGACACGCAAGACGTTTTAAATTACCTAGCAACATGGATAGAGATGGGAATTAAGCATCCAGATTCCTATTTCGCTGCAATTATGGGAACAAATTACAAGTTATTTATGCCTGCCATCCCCTTCGAATTGAAAGAAAATCTAAATCAAGAATGGGTAGATGAGCAGGTTCAATTCTTTTCTGCGTTTTTATCGAGCGGCATAACCAATGAAGAAATACAAATTCGAGACAACACAACACGAGTAGGCCTTGCAGAGCCTAGTACCCTGCAACCGCTTAGGAGCATTCTTTACACTTACGAAATAGCTTTAAACTACACTCCTTTGCGCGTAATCAATTCACCTAGTTTTTTCGCGTTCTATCTCCCCTTCTTTATCCTTTGCTTTGCTCTCAGCAAGAGAAATAAGAATAACAGAACCAGAATACTTCTCTGCTTGATACCATCAGCTCTTTTAGTTGCTTCCATAATCGTCGGGCCAGTTATTTTGGGCAGATATTGTTTGCCTGCTCTTTTAACAGGAGTTTTGATCTTTTCCTTACCTTGGATAATGAAGCAGAGGATGGCTCTGACGAAGCATAAATGATTATCTGCTTGCTTTTATCTTCATAAATAAGTTGTGCAATAGCCCGTGTTTCGCCTCGTGGATCATTTGCCCTAGCGCAACACTTATACTGGCATTGTTATGCTGTAGAACTTTGACGCACACTCGCAAAATGAAGCTATCCGCCCGCGCGCAGGGGATCAACTCCTGAAATAGTGGATCATCAAAAAGACGCTTGCACCAAAAAACCCTCTGGGAATGGTTCAGATTGCTTTCCGGCTCACAATTTCGTTCTAGAGCAGACAGAATATACCGAGCAAATAAACCCCCAAGAATACCCTTGGAATCGTCCGTAAGAAGTCCCCAGGACTCCTGCTGATCTCGTAGCATTTGAATTCGTTGACGATGGACTTCGAAATACCTTGGAACAAATTTGTTAGTGAGGTTTGATCCCTCTCGCTTTGCATAATGATACAAAGGAGTCCCAACAATGTTAAGCGAAGGAAGGTTTTGAAAGACTCTGATATTGAACTCGATATCTTCGATCAAAGGAAGGTCTTCCGTAAACCTGTAATCGCCCTCTAAAAGATAAGAGCGCTCATAAAACTTATTCCACGCGTATCCGTAATGGGTCTTCTTTTCGAGTTGCATAACCAATGCACGAAGTTCTCTTTGGTAAAGTTCTTTATTCTTTAAAGCAAAATCAATCGAATGAGTGTTTTCGCCTCCTGAAGAAAAGTATTCTTCCGAATGGCCTGTCATAACTACCAACGCTCTTTGTCTTTTTAAGGAATCAGCTACTTGTTGAAGCAAATCATGATCATATCGATCATCGGGATCTGGAAACCAGATATATTCGCCGCAAGCAGCATACAAACCTGTGTTTCGTGCGGCAGAGAGACCCCTATTGACATTGTGGGAAATAATCCTGAAACGAGAGTCCCTGGCTGCAAACGCTTCAGCAATAGCTCGACTCTCATCAGGTGAACAGTCATCGATAATTATTACTTCCCAATCTGCAAAAGACTGAGCTTTGAGGTCTTCCAATGCATCAGTTATGTAATCCTCCACACCGTAAACAGGAAGAATGACAGAAAAGAATGGCTCAATCATAACGGTTTGATTATTTTCTGCGTTTGAGGGCATATTAAATCTAAACTTATCTAAACAAAATCATCTTTCACACAATGCAACATTAAACATTGATACTATTCTATGTAAGAAACCTTCTCTAGTTGCAAACTTATACTATTAAGCTAAAAGATATTCCAGATTTACGGCAAGGTAATTTTGATGATCAATTCAAATAATCCCTCAATCTCAGTTCTCGTTCCAATTTACAATGCAGAAAGATATCTTCGAAAAGCACTGGACTCAATACTTGCCCAAACTTTCCAAGATTTTGAAGTGATTTGTATTAATGATGGCTCAACCGATAAATCCCGTGACATAATTCAATCTTATTTAGCTAAGGATTCTAGGTTCCGAATGATAGATAAGCCTAATTCTGGATATGGCGCATCAATGAACCTCGGAATGCAAGAAGCAAAAGGCGACTATGTCGCAATTCTTGAGCCTGACGATTTCTTAGAACCAGACGCTTACAAAAAACTCTACACTAAAGCAATTGAGCATAATGTAGATATCGTAAAAGGAAATTATTGGTTTTATTGGTCAAAGCCAAAAGAAAAAAACCAGCTAATCTCTGTCATTAAGTCCTCAATGGCAAATAAAGTAATTGACCCACAAAAAGAACCAGAAATTTACTTGGCACTTCCCTCTATTTGGTCAGCAATTTATAAACGTTCGTACTTAATAGAAAACAAAATTTCTTTCTTGGAAACTCCAGGTGCAAGTTTTCAGGATTTGAGCTTCACTTTTAAAATATGGGCGTTTACACATCGTATCTTTTTACTTGAAGACCCTCTACTTCACTACAGGCAAGACAACGAATCGTCATCAGTTAATGACCCTGATAAGGCTTTCTGCATCGTTAAAGAGCTTGACGAGATAGAACGCACGTCGGAATCCATGCCCAATAAGACAGAATTACAACCATATGTCTATCGGATAAAGTATGACAACTATATGTGGAATTACCAAAGACTTACACCAGAAATTCGATCAATATTTTTAGAAGAAATGGTACGAGAACTCAAAAACGGACAACTTAAGGGTCATTACAACGCTAACATTTTTGGATCCTGGCAAAATAAAAACCTTCAGTTTTTATTGAACGATCCTCAAAAATTTCTGCAAAGTTTTCCAATAAACCCAAACAGATTCGAAAAAGCAAAATACTACTTTAAGCTAGGAGGAGTTAGATTACTGATTGATGCTCTGAGGCGTTAAATTTGCTTAATAAACTAATTCTAATTCGCCTCCGCCTCTATTTTATACAACCTCATATCCCCCTCAGATAAAAGTAACTCAAAACCATCAGCCGCCTCAGTTACTCCAAGAACACCATCCCATTTTCCTTGAACCTTAGAATAAATATCTTCATTGACAGTTCCACTTGCCGGATAATCCACATCAAGGAGCAGCACATAACATGCATCGCAATTTTGCACTGCTGTTCTAACATCTTCGTTTGTTGCTATTTCGCCTAAATAGTTCTGAATAATATAGTCAGAAGATGCTGGATTTTCCGAAGTAGAAGTGAAGCTTTTCCAAAGAACATTGAGACCATTTGAACCGTAAGAAAAAACACTTCCATCAAAAGGAAAATTAATTACTACTGCATCTTCTTCAATAATTTTTTCACATTCTGCAATGAAGTTTTCTTCTTCTTCGGTCAGCCTCCTAACCGAAGGGTCGGAAAGCCATTCTAAACGAGCTTCGATTTTTTCAAATGCTATCTTATTCTGGTCGCCGTCTGAAAAATCTAACGAATATATGTTCACAAAAACGAATACCGAAATACAAACTGGAATAATTTTATATATCACCGAGTTAGCTTCTGTATGAAATAGTTTTTTTATCATTAAATTAGCAATTTTACACAACGAATAGAGACCATAAGTTGCAAGTGGAATAGCAGCCAATGCAACACATCCCGCTGTTCTGTAAGGATCGTTATACCAGAAACCGCATAATAACGTTTTAGTTGTTCCTTCTCCACATGCACTCACTACATAAATAACTGCTGTTACCAAATAGCTAATCAGCAACCAGCGTGACTTTTTTCCAAAGACCAATAATGCCACGAAACCAATCAGAACTAATACCCCTAGAAAATATTGATTTGGCGATTCACGAAGAGATAGAGAAAGGATGTTCGTTATCGCTCCATACAATGTCGTAAAGGAATCCCATTGATAATTCACCACTCCCGACATAAAAGGAGACAGCCAAGCAAAAACCCATAGAGCAAGCACAAATCCAACAAACAGAAGAGCAACTAATATTGACATACTTTTCTTATTGCTTTTGTCAAATGAAACTTTATAAACTGCACAGCAGCAGAAAGGAGTAAGAAGGACTATCCCTGTAAATATGGCATTGGGCTGAGCGCATGCGAGTACCAAACCGCCAGCAATAAACAAAAGTACAAAAAATATTCTATTTCCGATTTGTTTATTAACAAAAATACACATCAGAGCCGCTAAAACTGCTGGAAGAATGCAAAACCCAGCAAAATTTGAATACAAAGGACCATAGGTAAGAAAACTCCAAGGGAAAGCACAGAAGCCCAAAACAACAACGGACCCAAAAGGAATCACCCTAGGCTGGTTTCGGAACACTACACTAAGAAAAAAACAAAATGAACTTGGAAAAACCAATCCCAAAAAAACAGTATTAACCACATTCTCAGCAATGGGTGCAGAGATACTGCAACAAGACCCACATAATGCAGCCAATACATGCCACATTGCCGGATAATATACTATTCCTGCAGATTGGTCTGGAGACAAGGATGTGAAAAGTACCGAAAAAGTCCCCGTTTCCATAAATGTTTCTATCAGACTTAGATGAAAAGCATTGTCATAGATCTGCGCAAACGAATCGGGTCCGTTTAGGCAACGAACATAGAAGATTCCTGTCAATAGAATGCCTATGCCAAAATAGATAAAAACATTCCGAGTCGAAACCAACCCCAAGGTATCCTGAACAGGTTGCCTATAAAAAGAGGTAACCAATAAACTGATGGAAAGAAGAAAAACAAGCGAAACTAACACCCAGCCTGAAATCTCAATTCTCACCAACGAAAATAGTATTCCAAGCACTACATATTCAAAAATCGAAATAATCGGAGCAATCACAACGGCAGAAGACAGTTTGAAGCCCAAAGCTTTCACCTGAAGTATTCCTGGAACAAAAATAATTACAGTAGAAAAAAATACTCCAACAAAAAAGTTAATCCACATATTTTACGCTCCACCTAAAGCAATACCTCGTGTTTTGAAGTATAAAGCATATAATCCCGTTAATACTTTAATTAACTGACAGATGTTATCACTACTCCATGCAATACCGATATGTTCACTTTCTTTTATCTTTCTGCTACTAACAAGTATCGGTTGATGTTCAGGGTATAATTAAGTTTCTTGCAAGTAGTTAGATTAAGATGAAACGATACGTATATGGCAGCTCAAACATTTTTTGCATCAAACCTAAGACGTAACTGGTTCACTATTACCTCTCTTGTTTCGAAAGATTTTAAGCTTAAATACCGCAGAAGTACGTTGGGGGTATTATGGTCCGTTCTTAATCCACTGCTTATGATGTGTGTTTTGACGGCAGTATTTAGCACGTTTTTTAAATTCGATATTGAAAACTATCCGCTATACCTAATTCTTGGAAATATCTTATTTGCCCTCATGGCAGATTCAACAACTACAGCTATGAATTCAATTCTTGATTCGTCTTCGCTGATCAAAAAAATTCGAATCAACAAAGCAATATTTCCTGTTGAGAAAGTTCTGTTTCAACTAGTTAATTTCTGCATTTCTCTCATTGCAGTTGCAATTGTAATGGTCTTTTTTCAAATCCCCCCAACAATCAACATCATCGCGCTTCCACTTCTGTTGTTTTATGTCACATTGTTTAGTCTAGGGATTGGGCTAGCCCTATCTGCTTTGGCGGTGTTTTTTCGCGACATTTGCCATCTATGGAGCGTTCTAATTACCGCATGGACTTATGCAACTCCCTTGTTTTACCCAATTAGCATTATCCCTGAGTGGCTACTGCCCATTATGCAAGCTAACCCGATGTATCATTATGTAACTTACTTCAGAGATATAGTTCTATGGAATACTTTCCCAAGCATTGAAGAAAACCTTCTCTGTTTCAGTATCGCTTTAATTTCTCTTCTTGTAGGAGTCCTTATTTTCCGCAAAACTCAAAGCAAATTTATTCTTTATGTTTAGAGGTATTATGCCTGAGATTGTTAACAATTCACCACTAATGGATAAACCCTATGATTTTGAAGACTCAGATAAAGAGACGATGGTAAAAATCGACCACGTCTCTATGATCTTCAACATGGCAAGCGAGCAACTCAACAGTCTTAAAGAATACATGATTGCTTTCGCTAAACATGAGCTCCGTTTTAAAGAGTTTAGAGCCCTTGACGATATTTCGCTCGAAATTAAAAAGGGAGACGTATTTGGAATATTAGGCACTAATGGATCAGGAAAATCCACCTTATTAAAAATAATAGCTGGCGTATTGGATCCCTCCAAAGGAACCTGTAAGGCGAATGGAAACATTGCTCCTTTAATTGAGCTAGGAGCAGGTTTCGATATGGAGTTAACAGCCCGAGAAAACATTTATCTAAATGGAGCTTTACTCGGATATTCCAAGAGCTTCATTCAACAGAATTTCGACGAGATTGTTGAGTTTGCGGAGGTCGGCAAATTTCTCGACATGCCTCTCAAAAATTATTCATCAGGCATGGTCGCACGAATTGCCTTTGCTATTGCTACGGTAATTGTCCCAGAAATCCTTATTGTTGATGAAGTCCTCTCAGTTGGCGACTTTATGTTTCAAAAAAAATGCGAAGAACGCATTATGTCTTTGATCAAGGAACATAATGTTACTGTCTTGATCGTCTCCCATAGCAACGATCAAATTGAGCGCTTATGTAATAAAGCAGCTTGGATTGAGAAGGGTAAGCTTCGCATGCTTGGCCCAGCATCAGATGTATGCAAAACATACCGCGTTCTTGGTGGTCACATCGGTAGCGGTGAATCTGAACAAAAAGTTTTATCAATGCTTACGTCGGATATTTCTTTCCCTGGCGATTCCGCTATTGATCTAACCGCCGAAAGCAAATACGGAATTGCAGCGAAGCTATCGAGTCAGTGTTTTACCTCAAAAACAGAAGACGTCGTAATTGTGTCTGGCGAAAATGATTTTGATTTTGCATTAGCAAACTCACTTGCTGGTTCATTGAATGCGCCAATCTTAGTAACTCAGAATGAGCATGTTCCCGATGTGACATTTCAGGAACTCGCAAGATTGAATCCCAAAAACGTTATACTAATCACCTCAGATGAAAAGATCGGGACCAATATCGGTCCTCAAATAAAAACACTGTTTTCCCAGGATATTAATATCGACATTATCGCCAGCGACAATTATCCCGAACTCTCTCTTAATGTGTTCGAATACGGCAAAAAGAAAGATTTATGGAATAAAAGAATTGCTATTGTTGCTTACAAGGAATGCACCGGAGACATTATTTCCTTTTCTCCCTTTGCCTATTCAATGGGCGTACCAATCCTACTAAAAGACGGAACCGACCCTGTTCCTCAAGCTCACTATGAGCTTTTGAAAAAACATAACTATCCAGAGATAATTGTGCTTGGCGGATCGGACCAATTCCCAAACGAATATCTTCTTCCCCTTGAAGAAATGGGCATCAAATACACCCAGATATGCGGAAAAGATGCCTACGATGCCAATGGAATAATTAATAACTGGATCGAGCAAAATGAGCCAAATGCTGGTTCTATAGAAAACTTGCTTGTTACTTCTTTTTGGCACCCAAGCGATGCTTACGCTGCTGGCATGTACGCAGCGCACAATAACGCATTAATTCTGCTTGAAGACCCAGACAATCTTGATAGTGTCGCTCATTCTATCAACTTTATTGAGCAGCAAAATGGTAGAATTTGCAAGTTTACTTTCGTTGGCGATAAGATTCGTTTCAGCGATTTAGACAAAGCATTATTGGCAAAAACCGCAGCAAAAACTAAAAATGAAATGAATCTCGGAGCCGACAATGACTAATTTCACTACGCCAAAAATATCGGTACTTGTGCCTATTTACAATGTTGATCAATATCTCAAAGAATGCTTGGATTCTCTTATCTCGCAAACCTTCACGAACTTTGAGGTAATTTGCATAAACGATGGGTCAACTGATAACTCTCGTCAGATAATTCAAGAATACATAGATATCGATAAACGATTCAAAGTCATCGATAAACCAAATTCTGGTTATGGCGCTTCAATGAATCAAGGTTTAAAAGCAGCTACCGGAGAATATATCGCCATCTTGGAGTCTGACGATTTCTTCCAACCAACTGCCCTCCAAGATCTATATTTTGCAGCATCCACCAATAATGCCGATGTAGCAAAAGCGGACTTCTGCCTCTATTGGTCTATACCAACTAAAAGATCGGAAAGATTTAACTGGGTTAGGGATGGAGAAGCAGGAGTAACTACGCCCCTAAAGTCAGTTCAAGTTTTTTACCGAAAGCCTTCTATTTGGTCTGCAATTTACAATCGAGCCTTTCTCGAAGAAAACCAGATCTCGTTTTTAGAGACTCCTGGTGCTTCATACCAAGATGCTGGATTTAATTTTAAAGTTTGGGCATCTGCGGAGACCATCGTTCTTCTTGACGAAGTTGTTTTATCATATCGTCAAGATAACGAATCATCTTCTGTTAACTCGCCAGGTAAAGTTTACTGCGTATGCGATGAATACCAAGAAATGGTTCGCTTTTTGAATAACAAGCCCAACAAAGATATCCTTATCCCCATCCTGGTAAAAATGCGCTATGACTCATATATGTGGAATTACGATAGGTTAACTGAACCTCTCCAAAAAGAATTTATCAAAAAGATGTCAGCAGATTTCGGAAAAGAAGATGCGTTAGGTATCACTAATTACAAACTGTTCGAACCCTGGAAAAAAGCCGACAGAAAAGCCATCATTGCTGATCCGATAAAATACCACGAAAACAGACATCTCGAAGCAGAAAGCAACAAACTAAAAACCGCAAAAAGACTATATAGAAACGGTGGTCTTAGTCTTGTTGCAAAAACCGCTTTTAACAAATTAGTGCATAAGTAGGGATACTAATGGCAAAAATTTCTATTGTAATCCCCGTATATAATGTAGAAGAATATCTCGCGCTATCTTTAGCTTCAGCAATGACGCAAACATATGAAGATATCGAGATCGTTTGCGTGAATGATGGGTCTACTGACAAATCTTTAGAAATCCTAGAAGCAGCCCAAGCAAAAGATAGTCGCATCCAAATCATAACCAAAAGAAATGGTGGACTTTCTTCTGCTCGAAACGCCGGCATTGATGCTGCAAAAGGAGAATATATTTGCTTTTTAGATTCGGATGACCTACTCGAACCAGAAGCATGCGAAACAATTATCGAAGTATTCGACGACACCAATGCCGACATAGTTACTTACGGCGCAACCGCATATCCGGAATTCCGCGGCTACACATGGCTTAACGAAGTTTTAAGCCCTCGCGATATTATCTACGATGGATTCCATCCCGATCTTCTCTTTGAAGAAAGTTCTTGCCCTTTTGCTTGGCGTACCGCATGCAAAACTTCTTTTCTACGGAAGTACAACATTCGCTTCGATGAAAGTTTAGCTTTCGGAGAGGATCAGGTATTCCATTTTGCGGTTTATCCTCGATCTTCAAAAACCGCTTTAATTTCTAATAAACTTTTAAAGTATCGCGTCAGTCGTGAAGGCTCTTTGATGTTTCTTCGAAAAGGAAGCGTCTCGGATAAGATTTCTGATCACATCCAAATCGTTTCAGAAATATATAAAGACTGGAATTCAATCGGCATGCTCAATAAATATCCTAATGAAATACTTTTATGGTCGGCGGATTTTATTCTTCCAGAGTTATGTCATCAGTCCAAAAGCGATAAAAAAAAGCTGTATCCACAGCTTAAAAAAATTTGGCTCACTTATTTTTCTGAAAACCTCCTTAAAGAAGCCCAAACAACAAATCTTATCGGACCGTTACTTAAGCTCGTATTAGAAGACAACTACTCTTCCATAGGATACTTTGCTCGCTTGAAATATTATGTCGCCAAAGATGGCGCAGCCAAAGTAATTAAACACAAGCTATATACTTCCTTTTTTGGGTTTTTGCATCCATTTAGAAAAATTGGAAGAAACCTTTTACCAAAATCTTCCTCAAAACGACAGCGTGCTATTGAGGAAAAAGAATGGGACAAGCGCGAAGAAATAGAACGAAAGAAAGCAACAGATAATTTGCTTTCCAAACGATATTAAACTATCCGGAAAATCTTGAGGATTCAATATGTACCGTATCTTTTTACGTGGAATCTTTTAGCAATTTATGGAATGACATAACTACGAGCAACAGCCAAACACCAAGATTGATAGTCAACCTTAGTGAAGGAAATAGGAGTCTCCACGAAATCCTTAAATAAAATCGTCGCCCATCCAAGATCTAGATGAGCTAAGTTCATCAGCAGACTTCTTGATATTTGAAGCATGGAGTCTTCTACTGACCCTGCTTTGCATACTTAGCTTATGTTGCTTCTTTAGCAGGCCTCCACCAAGATTCGTTTTCCCTATACCATTGAATAGTTTGAGTAAGGCCTTCCGTAAAGTCAGTATGCTGAGGCTGCCAACCTAATTCAGTACGTAATTTAGTGGAATCAATAGCATAGCGACGGTCATGCCCAGGACGGTCTTTTACCCAATCAAAATCGTTTTCGTTCTTACCCATTGCTTTTAGGATAGCGTGGAGTACGTCAATGTTGTTCTTTTCGCCATTGGCACCAATGAGGTAGGTCTCGCCAATCTTTCCTTTAGTTAGGATAGTCCATACCGCGCTGGAATGATCCTCTGTATGAATCCAATCGCGAACGTTGAGACCGTCACCATAAAGTTTTGGCTTAATGTCGCAAAGGATGTTGGTAATCTGCCTCGGAATGAACTTCTCTATATGCTGGTACGGGCCATAATTGTTGGAACAATTACTAATAGTGGTACGTAAACCGTAGGTGCGAGTCCATGCACGCACAAGCATGTCTGATGCGGCTTTAGTAGAGCTATACGGACTTGATGGATTATAGGGCGTTTCTTCAGTAAAACGATTCGGGTCATCAAGCGCTAGATCGCCATATACCTCGTCGGTCGACACATGGTGATAACGAATATCGTACCTACGACATACCTCTAGCAAACAATAAGTGCCTTCAATATTGGTCTTTAAGAAAGGCTCCGAATTCGCAATGGAATTATCGTTATGCGATTCAGCAGCATAATGAACAATAGCGTCATGACCAGGAACGAGTTCATCAAGCAAATCCCTGTCGCAAATATCCCCTACAATAAGCTCTACCCTACCTTTAGGGAGGTCAACAATGTTTTCCTTATTGCCTGCATAGGTAAGCTTGTCTAATACCGTCACATGGACATCAGGATGGTTATTTATTACATAATGGACAAAGTTCGAGCCGATAAAACCGCAACCGCCCGTTACGATAATATTGCTAAATTTCATCACGGTCCCACCAAACAAACTCTCGCAGCGTTCAAACAACATCATCTCAAAAGAAATTCATATAGCGATGAAGGATCACTGCAGCTATTTGAAAAGTCTTCTTTAAAATCAACTACAAAACTCTTCTTTTTCAGAAGAGTCCTTTTTATCATTCTGATATCGTTCAAATTTTTCAATTGCCAACTGTTGAGTAAGTTCTTTAATCCTCGTATCGGCCTGCGAAATACGCATACTCAGATTAAAGCTTTGCACAAGCAGGATAAAAATGAAAAAAAGGAAAACAAAGTTCACCGGCGCATATGTACCCGCCAAATTAGACAATGCAAAAAAAATCTGAGGAAATAAACTGAAAATAAATATTAGACCAGCAAAACAAATCCAAAAAATTGAGTCTTCCAACTTCACTTTAGAGCTACGAATTTTTCTAGCAATGAAAATCAACGTCAGAAGAGAAACAATAATAAGGGTTATACGCAATTCAATTGTCATTACTAGCAACCCCCAATACGTTTTCTAATAAGCTGAATAAATAAAATAGATATCGTCATTCGAAGCATGTACATTACAGATGTCCATGGATTTAAATAGCTTTCGCCAGCAAACCGCTCGGCCATCTTAACTGGAACCTCCACGACTTTAGCATCTGCACGCTTAATTAAGTAAGAAACAGTATCTGGTTCAGGGCCAAAATTCAAACCAAGTGCTAACTGCTTAATCATTCGTTTGTTAAAAGCGCGCATTCCTGATGTCGGATCGGTCAATTTCTTGCCCGTTGTTAGCCTAATTGCAGCAGAAATCAGATTGCTACCAAACATCCGCATTGATTTCGGTTTTTTCTCATTCACAAAACGTGAGCCAATAGCAACATCGTTTTCCTTAATCGCTTCAATAAGCGGCTCAATATATTCTGGAAGATGCTGCCCATCAGCATCGAATTGAATGGCGCAATCATAATTATGACGATATGCGTATTTCATACCTGCTTGAAATGCACCTGCAAGACCTAAATTGGTAGAAAGATCCAAAAACGGATAACAGTTTTCACGACAAACCTGAACAGTTGAATCTTTTGATCCATCATTTACGATAATAAAGTCCACATCGAGGCCAGAAAGAGAATCGATGGTGGTCTTCAAAGATTCTTCTTCGTTATATGCTGGTATGATTAAAAGTGTTTTCACGAAAGTCCTAATATTTTTATTTCCACAACAATACAATATACTAGCTTCAAGAATAAATTACATTGTACTATTTCCAAGTATTATTGATGTGGAGTCTATTCTCAATGTCCTCTAAAAAAGCCAGCATTATTGTTCCATGCTACAAAGTAGAGAAATATCTACCTCGTTGTCTTGATTCACTTGTAAGCCAAACTCTAAAAGACATTGAAGTTATTTGTATCAACGATGGGTCGCCTGATCACAGTATAGATATCTTAAATGACTACAAGGCACGTTTTCCTGAAACAATAGTTGTAATAGACAAACAAAATGAAGGTGTTTGGCGTGGGCGTTTTGACGCAATAGCAATAGCACGAGGTGAATATATTGGCTTCGTTGACAGCGATGACTACGTAGAACCCGATTTTGCTGAAAAACTATACAACACAGCCAAAAACAACAACGCAGATATTTCCGTCTGTGGCTTTCATCGAGTAGATGTAAATACCGGCAAAATTCTAAATACAGAAATGACCGACAAGCGCCAACCCTTCAATGTTGAAGAAGATCCACAACGTTTACTTGAACTTAATGGCGCACCGTGGAATAAGTTTTTTCGTACGTCTATCATGAAAAACCTTCATAACTTCGAAGAGCCTCCAAGAATATTTGACGACATGATGATGCATCTGCTTGCTTACCCAATGGTTAAACGCGTAGCATTTACTCCCCATGCATTGGTTAATTACATCATCCGTGGAGACTCTATTATGACAACGATCGATAAAAGCAAAATCGATTCTACCTATAAAGCCATGCTGGAAGTAAAGCAGGTATATCAAGAGATAGCAACTCAACGCTTGCGCGAATTCCTAGATGCTGCTGCTTTTCTTCATTTAGGAGTGTCGCTTATGTTCAGAATCTCATATGATAAAAGCGCTAATTTAAAGCAAGAGCTTAAAAACAATAGACAATTTCTTGATGATAATTTTCCTACATGGAACTCCGAAAAAATTATCTCTATCACTAATGCAAAAAAAGATAGTGGCGTTCTAAGAAAAGCCTATTTAGCGCGTATGATTTATCGTTCAGCTTTTATTAGACCAGCCCTAAGCATATACCGCTTTATGATCCATAAACTAAATTGTGACATAAAATGGTGAGACTTACATTCATATACAGTCTGATACGATTCTCGCAATTGCAGCATGCGTTTCTTTATTCTGAGATTCAACCAAAGTCATAAACCGCCTAGCTCCTTGCGCTCTTTTCTCTTTTGCATAGGAACTGTAAGAATCCAGAATCCGCTCCTTAATAGACTGATCGCTTAAATCCAAATTGAAGCCAAGTGAGTATTCGTCCACCACTTTACTCATGTATGTGTTTGGTGTCACGAGAATTGGAATCTCTAATTGAGCAGCATAATATAGTTTATTCGGTAAACAATGTATAAAATTTGTTTTCTCATTTCCAAATAACGAAAGAATCCCATCCAAATCTTTATAAAATCCAATCGTTTGTGTACTAGAAAAATCGCCACTCGCCTTTACATTCCAAATTCCATTATCTCTACAAAACTGATTTAAAACTTCAAAACCCCTACCAATATATCGAAGCTCAAACCTTTCGTCATTGGCAAAAAATTTAATTGTTTCCATATCTAAATCAAGAGTTTTTGCCGTTCCAATATTGGCTAAAACATACGGTTCGCATTTATGCTCTCTAGCCTTAATGGCTTTAATGTCTACTGGATCAATATTTTGAACATTGTGAACTATTTTAAAATCATGATCACCCAAGAACGAGACAAATGAAGGTGATGAGATTAATGCTAGAGCTGCAGAGTTAATCACAGGCTGTTCTAGCATTCTGTACAGGGGATTATCTTCTAAAAAATAATCCCTAATATCCATTATATACTTCTCTTTATACTTAGTCTTTAAAACTGAGCCTAGCAAAACAGCAACGTTACCCGTAAGTGCAATAATTAATTTGTAGTTATTTTTAAGTAATACTTTTTTTGCAAACCGGCGGAACCCCAAGTAACCCGTAAAGAGATCCCAAAGGTTACTGATTTTCGAATCTTTTCTAACGGGGTGATTGTATTTATAGACTTTGACAGCATTCGTTTTCTCATCGTTCTCAAGACGGTTCCAGTAAATCAAATCGTAATTACTGCACATCAGCTGCTCGTACATCGCAAAATATGGCGTTACATTGATGCTGTCTAAATTAAGAAAACAAACAGGAGATTGACTCATTTCTTCACTCCAAAATAGATAAGCAGTATGATATTTAACCTCAGTATTGGTATCCTAAAAATAGCATTTAGAACAATACTTAAATGGACGTAATATGATAAAACAAACTTTTTCTTTAACAGATATCTTAAACACCAAGCAATCCGGCACGCCTCTCGTTTCGATTATAGTTCCCGTTTACAATGTTGCCTCATATATCAACAGATGCTTAAAAAGTCTATCCGCCCAAACTTACAATAATGTTGAAATAATCCTAGTAAACGATGGCTCAACCGACGAATCAGGCTCAATCTGCGATAGCTTCGCTATCACTCACAGCAATGTGAAAGTTATTCATAAAATCAATGGCGGACTTTCAGATGCTCGCAATTCTGGAATCAATAGCGCCTCTGGTGAATACATTTATTTTTTTGACAGCGATGATGTAATCCATCCGGATACAATAAAAATCCTTGTCTCTATTGCGCAAAAATACAGTGCAGATATTGTTGAACACGGATATAAAAAGCTCTACGAGAAAGACGTGAAGCAAAAATGGAACCTTAATGAATCCACTACTTTAGAAATAAGCCAGCAACCAGAATGCTTAAGGAATATCTTACTTAACACCACTTACAGCGTTGTTGCTTGGAATAAATTGTATAGGCGTACCCTATTTGAAACAATTCGGTTTCCTTTCGGGAAATTATACGAAGACGAATTCACTACCCCCTATGCAGTTGAATTAGCAAAAACTTATGTAAAAACAGACCTAATTCTTCACACATATGTCCAACGGCCTCAAAGTATTATGCACCAAAGTTATACTCCTAAAAGTTTAGATGCTGTAGAAGCTCAGAAGTTAAACATGGAGTATTTTTCAAGAAGGAACGATCCTTATATTACCGAAATTGTTTTATATACATGCGGAACTACTTGTTCTAGGCTCCTTTATATTTATAAGAACAGCTTAACAAAGGCAGATACCAAACATCTAAAAAAGCTCAAGAAGGACTGCTTTAGAAGACTAGGGTTCCCTAAGCATCTCCCTCTTACCAAGCGATTTGCAAAACTAGCACAAGAAATATGCCCTAATTTATTTTGGGCGTACTGCAAGAAGTTTTCGTGGTTTCATTAACTTCATCTGGCAAACGATAAATAAACAACGAAAGAGCGATCGGTACAAATAAATAGCTTGATAGTATATAGCGCCACGCGTAATACGTTGGAGTAGCGATGAGCATTGTAAAAAACAGCAAAATAAAGGGAAGAACTATGAGGAAGCTTTTCCACCGTCCCTGAACGAAAAGAAACATTGCCAAAAAGACAAATAGCCAAGACGGTACTGCCAAATTGAAGAAAGTACTTAAAATTGGTATGGACCTTAAATGTTCAATCGTTAAATTATATTCCTCTATCGAAATGACAGCCTCAAAGATAGTACTTCCGTTTTGATGCCTATCTTGAGGAAATTCAATATGTTCAGAGTACTGGTCAAAACTCGGCAACCATTCATACCCCGCACCAGTGCATATTGAGTCTTTCACACCTACAAACCAATACCCTAAAGTAGCATCTCTCCAAGCCTCCAGATAACTCTTTGGATTATCCAAAAAGATTTGCCACCACGTTATAAAAAACTGAAATTTATTTTCACTAAGGAAATCTGAATCGAATCCGCTTGACCATTTAACAGGATCAACTAAATATGGATCATATACTTCTTTAACCTCCGAGATATCAAAAAGATCTTCCAGAAATTGCTCATTCTCTTTTGAGACATTCCCGCAATCCACTAATGTTCGTGAAATTTGCTGCAGGGGAATACCGACCATTTCTTCAAAACCTGCACTTTTTGCATTGAACACGGAATAAACCGGGCCTGTAACTAAAAAATAGCACACCATACAACCAATCAGAGTTGCAAAAACACGAGACTGTTTTGGTTTGACACACAAAGACACGACCAACAATGTTGGAACAATAAGAAATAGCCCATTACCTCGAAAAAGGCATACAAATAGGCCTGTTATTCCAATCTTGATTAAGATACTGGTCTTTTTGTCTGGGGAAATAAGGTAGTTAGCAACATTCAATGCGAACAGTACAACAAATCCGGCAAACCATACGTCTTTCAAGGCAGCATGAGAATATTCAATCAATAAGGGATTCAGTACAAGAAATACAATACAAAATAAAAACAGCTTCCTAGAGTTTGTGTGTGACTTAATCCACACGGTGATATAACTGCAAACTGCAGCAAAAAACACCATTGTCAGCAACGAAAATAGCCCCAAGCCGATCTCAATATTACCTATTGCATTACCTAACCAGACAAAAGGAGTAACCAAAGCCGTAAAAGCTAGGGGATGATGATTTCTTAACTCCTTCGCTCCTACGGCTTGAAAGACACTATCCATCGAATCAGGAGAAAAGTAACCCGGAAAAAATAAGATCCAGAACACAATCCAAAGTAGCACAGTAAAAATAAATAGCAGCCCCCACTCCTTAATAAAACATGGAGTTGAACCAGGGTCTCTTAAAGAAAGTTTTTTACCAAAGGGCCGACTAAAAAATGACATCAAATAATAGGACACAAGAATACAAACGAGAAGTAGAAGAGTAAAGCAAAACAGGAATTCGACTCTGTTAGAACTTTCATTATATACAGCTGGACTAGTAAAGCCAAAAGCAGTAAATCCTGAAAAGATAAACGAAAACAACAGCGAAGCCATTACAATATCTCGTGTTTTCATTCCCGTTTTTTTATTAGACTTCTCATCTCTTAAGTGCCTCCACAATGCGCTCACTCGCATGACCATCTCCATATGGATTAGCAGCATGAGACATGGCTTTATATTCATGCTCGTTATCAAGCAAATTAGTAAATGTCTGATATATTCTTTCCTCGTTGGTACCAACAAGCTTCAAAATTCCTGCATCTACCCCTTCTGGTCTCTCAGTTGTATCGCGCATTACGAGAACCGGCTTTCCCAACGAAGGTGCTTCTTCTTGAATACCCCCAGAATCGGTAAGGATGAGATAAGATCTCGCCATAAAGTTATGAAAATCAAATACTTCCAACGGATCAATGATATGCAACCTATTAAAACCATCTAACTCAGCATGCGCCGCCTTTCTCACCTCTGGGTTTAAATGAATAGGGTAAACTGCTTTTGTGTCGGGATGCTCTTCCATTGCACGACGTATCGCTTTAAACATACAGTGCATGGGCTTCCCTAAATTTTCTCTACGATGCGCCGTAATAAGAATAAGACGAGAATCACCCACCCACTCTAACTCGGGATGAGAGTAGTCACTTCTAATCGTTGTTTTCAGGGCATCAATTCCCGTGTTGCCAGTGACAAAAATCTGGCTTTCAGACTTCCCCTCAAGAAGGAGATTTCTCTTGCTTTTTTCAGTAGGAGCAAAATAATACCTAGCAACAAGATCCACCGCCTGCCTATTAAATTCTTCAGGCCAAGGAGAACGCATGTTGTGAGTACGAAGCCCCGCTTCTACATGCGCTATAGGAATCTGCAAGTAGAAAGCAGCCAGCGCTGCAGCAAATGAAGTTGTAGTATCGCCATGAACTAAGATAACGTCAGGTTTTTCTTTTTCTAACACTGCCTTGATTTTTGTTAGCACGTCACTCGTGATGTCAAAAAGCGTTTGTCCCGGCTTCATGACGGACAAATCATAATCAGGAACCACCTTAAACATCTTAAGAACCTGGTCAAGCATTTCTCTATGCTGTCCTGTTACACAGACTTTTGTAACGAAATCTTCAGAATGCATTTTCAGTTCATTCACCAAAGGACACATCTTAATAGCCTCAGGACGAGTACCGAACACAAGGAATACGCGTTTCATATCTTTCACCTAATACAAAGCCGACTTAATTTTTTTAATAACATCTGCAAAAATGCCCTATTCCAAAAAACGGAAACCAAACAGCTGATTAAAAATAATACTGCATACCCAAAAAATCCAACAAAATAAGATGCTATCGAAATCACCCCGAAAAAGACTAGCCCAAATAACAACTGACGATAGCTAAATGAAAAATCAATGAATTGCCTTATCGAGGGAATACGTACAATAAAGAACACAACGTAGCAGAGTAGCGAAGCAAGCGCATACCCTAAAATTCCAAATTGAGGAATAAGTAAAAAACTAAATATTACATTTACCAAAGCCGCAATAATCGTTGTTGAAAATGCCTGAGATGTTTTTTTAGCCGCCGTATAAACACTGCCCAAAAATGTTGCAAAGCAATTAAAGACTGAAGCAAGCATTAAAACAGGAACATACTGTACTCCCTCTTGAAAATCGGCACCAATTGCTAGCGACGTATACAAATTCACAAACGGAATCAACACCGCAGCAATGGAAAACACGAGGGGAAGAAATACACGAAAAGCATCGGAATAGTATTTGCCACTTTCTTTTCTCTGAAAAGATCTAATAGCACTTTCTACCCATGCAAGAAAAAAAATTTGCGTGATAATAGTAATTATATTTGGAAAGATCACTGCAAACGCAAGCACGCCCGACGCTGATGAGCCCCAATATATAAGAACAACATATTTTCCCATCAAACTAAGCGCCCACCAGCATATCTGATTCGGGATAAGTGGGGCACCATATTGGATTTGTTCAACAATTTCTGATTTGCGAACACTCTTAACTGAGATATATTTTGGTAGTCTAATCCATGTCGAAAGAAACACAAATACAGCTGCCGAAGAAACAATTGCAGCAATCAATAAAGCGTCTCCGCCAAAACCTGCACCAACGATTAATGCAATATTTACCGCTGCAGAAATAATCGTGGATACCACGCCAGAGACAGCATATGCGTTACTGTACCCAAGGCCACGTGAAACCTGTTGGGCGAATGTTCCAAAATACGACACAATAAAATAAACAGCAAACAGCATGCCATACATAAGTTTTTGGTAAATCCCAAGCCCAAAATAAAGTACTAGAAAAAAAAGGAACCCCGAAAGCATTATTGTCAGAGAACTGGAAATACATATCTTTTTTTCTGCATTGGTTTTTTTATCGAACAAAAATCTAAATATAGATTCTGTTGCCTGGAGGGTAAACACTGGGCCAATTAACGGAAGTATTGACATAAGCAAATCAACAACACCATAGTCCGATGTAGACAAATAGGCCGTATACAATGGAAGCAAAAAGAACATCAGCAATCGCGATGCAAAGTTTCCAATAAAATATATTCCAGTTGTTTTTAAAAGAGAATTGGCAGCCATCTATTTACCTAGCACCTTTTTTATAGCCGCAACAAATGGTGCGATATGTTTTTCGCGTTTTTCCCCTTGTTCCCATGGCTCACAGTATTCCTTCACTAAACTAGGAAGAGATACATTTCCTTGACCCAAATCCTTCAAAAACTTCACTCTTCGCATAGAATAATATCTACGATCCTCTATTGATATGCATTGATAATCAAAAAAGTCATCTGAAGACTTGCGTTCAACGTCAAAATTTCCCACCTTTAACATTTCCTCTAAAGTTATCTGTCCCTTTTTGCTTAAAACTAACACCATAGAGGTTTTAAAGTCTCTTTTTATGTACTCCTCACTCCAATAGTCACCAATACGCAAATCAGCCGCAGAGCGATTTCTAAATGGACAATTTTCGCATGAAGAATAATTAGCAACCCCAGACTTAAACAATCTAAAAAACAAATCATGAAATTCGTCATTAGAGTATATTTTTTTACCATTCTCATCAAAAAAACTTATATTACGATGAACCCAGCCCAAACTATTATCTCTGAATTTTACTGAAGCGCCCTTGCTAATTCCGATTGAGTTAATATATAAATCCCATAATTTCTGAGTTGGAACACCATGACACACTAAATCAACAAATAGCCAATTGGCTGCTCTGCTTCCAATGCACTTTTTTAAAGCAGCAACCTGGCAAGGTGTTCCAAAGAAAACACCATTAGCTACATGATCATTATGTATTTCTCTAAATAAATCTCGAGTTTCGCTTTTAATATACTTACTACCACGCATTCTCTGTCGCAGCTCCAGCGAATCCCCTAGTATGTGTCGAGCTTTACAAATATGTGAATCATAAATGCTTCCATACACTCCTAGCCCCTTTGCAGCACAAAATTCTCCCGCGGCCCACGCAAAACCACCAGAGGAAGAACCAACTATATCTTCACTGCTGCAGCGAAAAGCGTAAACTGGAACATCTTTTTCGATCTTAGACTGGTTAATCTTATGAAGCGGGCATACCGAACTACATTTCTCACAAGCAATACAAACCTTCTCATCAATTAATGCACGCTCAAAACCATCAGAATCAACCTCAAATTTGATCGCCCCCACCGGACAAACGGTCTCACATGCACCACAAGCAACACACGTGTTAGTTAGAAAGCCCAACTTTTCTCGCGCCGCATCATAATAGGTAGTTGCACTTTGTAAGGAAGATTTCAAATACTCTAGAGATCGCATTCTTTGTTTTTTTAACTGAGAATTTACAACCTCGTAATTAATCGGCTCATCTATAAAATCTGAAAATCGCGTGACTCTTCTCCACCCCAGATCAAACATGTCCAAACAGCTATCAATTCTTGAGTTCTGACAACGCGCATCATCGTAAGAAAATCTGTTGAAAATCGAAAAATTCTTGTTAAAGTTGATCGAAAACAAAAGCCCGTGATATGAATCTGTACACACATAGTCTGCGTTCCAAAGTAGCGTTAGCAGCTCCGCTGGCCCTACTGGATCCGCAATCGCTTCTTTCTTTTTATAATCGAGACCAGAAACAGGAACCAACACAAGTTCAAGCCCCTTATTTTCTGCAATAGATTTGGCAAGATTCCAATTAGCTTTATTGTCTCCCAAAAAATATGCGAGACAATATCTACTATCCCTAACTTTAATACTTTTATTAGCTACTAAGTTCCATTCGTCAGCATCAAGTAAAAGAGTTGGATCTAGAACATGTTCGCACGCTTTACCAGATAACGACTCAATAAGCTTTTTGCCAGTATTTTCACGGCAGCTCAAATGAACGAATCGGTCAAGCAAAGAAGCCATATATAGCTTAATGTCTCGATCGTTAATGACTTCGGTTCCGATGCTAGGAGCGTAAGCGATTTTTTTTTCATCATAATCAACAAAATCCAAAAAATAAGAAGGATCAAAGCAGAGAGGAGACCAAATTTGATCACTGCCGCAAACAAAGGCGTCGAATGTGCGATTTAGACGATGGAGATCTTGAGGGGTTTGAACGGGCGGAGTCTCAGTAAAATATTCTTCTCTAAATTTTGTATATAACTGCTCGCGACCAGTATCAAAATTTGAAAATTCGGGCTTTATTCTTAAATCATGGAAATAAGTTATTCCCGCAGAAGCAACATCCGTCCAATTGAACGGTTCATTCTCCCATGAAACTAGGGAAGGATTATAATTCACAAAGTCAGTCAAATAACCCATTTTTTTTATCACATGATTAATAGCATATGCTTGCAACGCAGACCCGTAATTCATATATTTATACCAGGTCATTATCGCTATGTGCTTTTTATCAGTTTCCCCATTAATGGTTGCTCTTTTTTTCACCTACGACCTCATCCGCAATTCCCAATTCGGCTTTATTTGAACAAATTCAACTTACGCTTGACATCTTTTTTGATTATTGAAAAATCTCTACTTCTGATGCAATATGTTATTTTTGCAATATGACCAGCAATTATTGGCTTTAGAAACGGCATTTTTTTTAATATGTTCTGCTGAATAGCCAGCATTTCTTTTTCCATATCTGACTTCCAGGTTCCACTAAAATGATGAATAGTAACAGTATTTTCAGTTATCTCTATTTCCCCCGTTTGATAACTTTTAGGGCAAAATACTTCTTTAGGATAAAGGGAGAACCCATCAATGGTTTGAGGCATATTATTCAGCTTTAAGCCCCTCTGCAAACACAAGCGAGTAATTGCTTCGACATTCGTTGTAAGATCCATGTCTCCATTTGGAAGAATAAAACTACGATTCTCGTAGTCGTCAAGTAATACTTTAAATAACGCAAACCCCCGCTCAGATGCCATTATGCCAGTTGGTATGCTTTTTGGAGTCTCAAAGCCAGAGAACGCTCGGTTATCCAAAAAGCTATCGAGAGAACTCAAAACCTCAACATCGGTATCCATATAAATTCCGCCATAGTTAACCAAAACCCACAAGCGTACATAATCGCTGACAAAAGCCCATTTTTTTGCTTGATACGCCTCCAAACAATAACGATTGCTAGTGACGTCAAAATTTGTCTCATCCCAACGAATGATTTTATAATCCGGGAGATACTTCCCCCAAGATGCGAGACATTTTTCCTCTTTTTCGCCCAGAGGATTGCCTCCGAACCATATATAGTGAATTGTTTTTGGTATCAATATAGTTCACCTTGCTATAATCTTTACTGCAATCTAAAGGCTCTAACAGCATGTGGGATACGCTCGTTATTGGGCGGAAGAATCATATAATCACCATACAACCGAGATAAATACTCTTCATACAAAGCAGGTCCACAAAACAAATTATCCTCAAACTCGAATTGCTTTGTTTCGAGAAATTCATAGGGCATTTCTTCCTGAGGGCCATACCCCCATACCACAATTGCCAAATTACCACCTAGCTTTATCGGAGTTTTAGAAGCAGCCCTATCTAATTTTTGGGCAATTCTATACGGATTAGGATTTCCTAACAGCAACTTAAGAAAATGTTTAGAAATTCGTCTAAAAGTAGTTGTTGCATTTGCTGGATTCGAAACAGCAATATTATGCTTAAAAGCAGCCCTCTTTGCATAAGTGTAGATTTTTTTATCTTCTACACCATCAATTGGAAAGATATCTACCCAAACTCCTGTTGTGTATTTGGGATCCACAAAATCTTCCACCACTATCGTATCTGTTGCAACAATTTTAAAAAACGGATAAACAGATGATCTATCTCTATATGAAATTAGTCGAAAGTTGGTTTCGGATGCCTCGTTATTAAATAATGAATACAGTTTTTCATAATCACTACGAGGCATCATCAAATCAATATCATCATCCCACGGAATAAAACCCTTATGTCTAACAGCGCCTAAAAGAGTTCCTGCCGTAAGCATATACCGCAAAGAGTGCATTCGGCAAAACGAATCCACAAACTTCAGAATATCTAACTCAATCTCTTTTTGTTCATCAAGGTTAATTCTTTTCACTATTTATTCCTTATTAAACTCATATTTGCAATTTTTAAAATGAAAATATCTTCCATTCAGAATTTTGAATTACGCAATTATTTCTAGCATTGTTATTAACGTAATAAATATGCATTAATACATCAACCTCATAAGTTATAGTTTCACCTGTTACCACAAATCAACCGGAAACCAAAACCCCATTAAGTACTCCCAATTTATTATTGGTGCACTCTATGCTTCCATCAGAATTTAAAAAAACCATTGATAAATTCACTCTATGCGCATGACATTATTTTTATGCGCATAGCAGCAAGCTCCACCATCTCAATCAAATTTATTGACATGACACAGCATGTAGAAAAGATCCTAGGCAAATATTTAGCTCGATTTCTAGAGCAGAATTACTGTATTGCTTAGCCCTCAAACTTTTGCACAACAGGAACTATAAATAACCTTCAATTTCTGAATTTGGAAATAATTGCCACTCATGAATTTAAAGATTCAAATCTTTAGTAATTACAGTATATCGATCAAATTTATACAAGAATAAAATCAAACTGCTTTTAAAGCTAAGCTGATTAATTAACCCCAGAAAATACTTATGATGTTATTTAATATATCTTTGGATCAAATCACGACCATATTCATTAAGCCGATATGAAATCTTCAAATCTTTGCCTTCCAACTCTACGCCGACTTCATCCAATAGACCATTTTCTTTTGCAGTTGCTAATGTCTCATCTACATCACCAAGAGTTAGCATTTTGTATCCGCTATAATCAGACGAAAGTTCACTGATTACACCTTTAGCACAACGCACCCTCCCATCCAAAAAAAGCTTCATTATCGCGTAGTTCAAAGGCAATAACTTATTTGTCATACATTAAACCTTCCTTTTTCTGCGCATCGGTCTAATAGGATTAACAGCGATCAAAAAAATACCCGCGATCATAATGATCGCCCCAATCCACTGAGCTGGCGATAACGGCGGGTAACTTTCTGAGAGACCTCCGATACCCAAAACTCCCATAATCAGCCAAATAAAAAATGGTCCCCAAAATGCATACATACCATTACATGCCATACCTAAAGCCGTTCCACACATTGAGTTGCCCTTATACCAAAATGAAAATGCAGGCATTGCAAAGAACCCCGAGATAGCAAAAACAATCAAACTCGGATCAGTAAATGCAGCAGTAACCAACACAGAGATATCGTTGACACCTCCTCCTATTAGCGCCAATATAGGAAATGCTAATAATAGCTCTATAAGTCCAGCTGCAATCTGTCGAATTGCGATGCCTATACGATAGTCGATCAGAGCTGTACCAAAACCAGCAACGCATCCCTCAAAACCCCATCCGAACGCCGCTAACAAAGCAAAAAAACAACCAACAAGCGCCTCGGGTCCAATAGATACAAAACTTGCTCCTCCAATGAGCATAGCAGCTAATAAACAAACAGCAATTCCAACTACCTTATGAACCTCGAGCCTTTGTTTGAAAAAAAAACGACCAAGCGCTGCACCAATTGCGCAATTCAATGCCGCTATTGGAACAATGACGCCAGGGTTACCTGATGCCGTTGCTGAATTCAAGGCAATTACATAAGCAATGGTAGCTATAGGCCCACCAATAATTGCACACAATATCATTACCAAGCCCGGTCTACTCTTTATCGTTTTTAAGAAGTCAGCTAATTGCTTATTCTTAACACATACCATTAACGACCAAATGCCGCTAAATGAATCATTAATCCCTGAAGCAAGCGCAGCCAGAACAAAGGTAACGGTAAACGCACTAAGTCCAGGATTATTTTCACCCCATGCACCTCCAGCAAACCATTCCCCCCATACGCCTTGTGTCTGTGCCAAAGTAAGAAAACTTGTATAAAGTCCATAGCAAATTCCCGATGCGACAGCAAATGTAATTCCACGCAAAAAATACTTCTTTTTGCGTTGAGCGATAAGAACTTGAACGCTACTTATTGATGTCATAATTATCCCTCTCTGCCCACTACACGAACTTGCTCTACGGTCATTATTTTGTTTTACTTCTGTTCACTTGCAAGCTCATAAAGCTCTAGTGCTTTTCGTAAATAAGTGCGTCCTGCTCGGTAATATATATAAGCCCATTCACCGGGGTCGTCACCTTCTGAAATCTTAAGAAGACTCCATACATACCAACACCAACCCGCCATGCCAACATGCCCAAGATTGTGACGCCATTCAGCAGCAGTGGGTTCGTACCCAAAATAGTATGTCAAAGCTTTACGCATTTCCTCTTCTGAAAGCTGTTCGCATACCGCGAACGTCCCAAAATCATTAGCGTAATCACCCATGCCGGCATATTCCCAGTCAATTAAATTGATTTCGCCATCTTGAGTTACTAGAAAGTTCAATCCAAAAAAATCATTATGACAAAGTACTGGTTTCTCACCATCAGCAACAAGAAACTTATTTAATCGATTGGCCTGATTCGACATTTCCCAGTAGTCACTATTACTTATAGACCGCCTTTCAAGCACTTTTTTCTCATACTTTTTTCCCTCTTTATAAAAGCTAAAGCATCTATCTACTTTTACTTTGCATTTATGCAGCTTGCGAGCCATTTCCATGACTATTTTTAACTGCGCGTCATTATGAGCGTCCAAATTATTACAGTTAGGCAGAAATCTAGATATCTTCCAGCCAGATTCTGGATCAGCAAATACAAAAGTGTTATCCAGCCCTAAGGATTGAGCAGCTTGAAGACTTTCTAATTCAGCTGCTCTATCAACGATTAGCTCCGTCCCTACCCCGGGATGCCTATAAACCCATTCACCATCATTGGTAGCAAAATGACACGATAGATTCGTCAGCCCTTGTTTTAAAGGGTATACATCATGAATCTCACCCTTCGAACAACCCAATACCTCCACGATGTTGTCAAAAATACGACTGTCTAAATTTTCGAGAAACAATGGATCAAAAGCACGCAGTTCATCAAGCGAATCAAATTCATGAATAATGGGAGGATCGAACTTTCGAATACGCATATCAAATTCACGAATATGTTCAGCATAAAGACTTTCCCACAACTTATCATGTGTCTGCGGCAAATCGTACTCTGCTTCAAGTATTGAACGCATGTGTTCAGAAAATTGCCGATCGAAATAAGCATGACCAATCATGCACCAAGCATTTTCACCGCCAACCGAAACATCCGTAATACGCCCATGAGAGCCCGTTTTTAAACACCACTCTTCTGTAGGGCCCGCAATAAACTGCGAAGAGTAATACGCTTTCCAGACATGGGTCTCGAAAGGATTTTCTTCAAAATAATTATCCGATGAGCATATATATGTGTTCCCTAAAGCCTTCCGAACCAACATTAGCGATGAGTTGTTGTTCCTTTCGGCATAGACGCGATTTACAACTATACGAACGTTATACTTTTCCTCAAGATAAAAGAACTCTTCTTTTTTATAACCAACTACTATTACAATTTCAGTGATGCCTACTGACTGTAGCTGCTCAATTTGACGCTCAATAAGCACTTCACCGCGCACACGAAGTAAACCTTTTGGCTTTTCATAAGATATTGGAGCAAAACGAGACGACAAACCTGCAGCTAAGATAACTGCGTTTTCCACAGTATATGGCCTTAATTCTTCTATTCCTTTAGCGGTAAGATGTCCATCGTCCATAAGCCCACATTCAAGACACTGCCTATAAGCAGAATTCACAGTTGCAAGCCCCAGTTTGCATGATTTAGCAATATCGCGTTGAGTTGCCCCTGGTTTATCTAATAGAGATTTAATAACCTGAAACGAGTTAAATGACAATGACATAAATTCCGTCCCTTCTGTTCGGAATTTAACATTACCATAAAATTTTCGAACACAATAAGCAATACTCGATTATTCCGCTAAATAAAAGCGAATCGGGCAGGAAACGCCAGTAACACCCATGAAGCGGAAGAAGCCAAATTAAAAAAAACTACAACCATAACTCTCAGCGCTGATTTTCGCTTTTATAAAACTAAAAAATACGTTTAAGCTGCAAAGCGCCAGCTAAGAACCTTTACTCAATCAGAGTAGCTTTTCTCTACATACTTGTAGTTCAACTAGGTAATTTACTGGCTAATATAAAGAGGAGGCCTCAAAAGAAGCCTCCTGAATCACTAAAAGTATATCGCATTACTTTCTGGTCATTGATCCACCAAAATAGAGTTTTAATTGTAAATTACTACTGTAGTTCCAGCATAAATATTACTATGAATCCACTGAGCAGCTGAATATGGAAGTCGAATACATCCATGAGAAAGACTTTGGCCTAATTCGCTTTCTGATGCCAAAATTGAATGGAAGAAGTATCCACCCCAGATTTGAGTACAATAAATAGCGCGACTATCAGTGCTTAATGAATTTCTTTTGAAACCAGTCGTATGAAATGTTCCTTTAATAGTAGGCGTGCTTGGAGCTCCCGTTACACATCGCCATGAATACTGCAATGACCAGTTATTCACTGAGCCTCTAAAAACACCTACTTTATGAGCAGAGCAATCTACCATGATTAAATAATTAGTTCCACTAGTATAACCTTGGGCTTTGATTGCCATCGCCCCGCCATCAACCCAAACTCCAGATGAAGTGAAATAATAAGACTTCCCATCGATGGTTTGCCAACCTGTTACCATCGCTCCACTCGAAGAAAGGTAATACCATGTCGAACCAAGCTTAAGCCACCCAATATGCATTACACCAGTTCCGGGTTCACCATAAAACCATCTATTGCCTATATATTGCCATCCGCTAAGAATTTCACCGTTTTCTTTTGTCAGAATTACTCTATCGCCATCATAGACACCCAACCTAAAAATTGCGCCCCATGCACTCGCATATCCACAGGTGTTTCCCTCGAGTCGTATCTGACAATTCGTCCACATTGAACCTTTATAATTGCCAGTTTCACTTAGATAATAGAGCTCTCCATCTATTGTCTGAAATCCTGTCTGCATAATTCCATCGGAATCTAGGTAATACCACGTTCCACCAAGGTTAATCCAGTCGGTTTCCATTCCGCCCCAATTGGCAAAGTGATACCACTGTCCATCAATTTCTTTCCAGCCCGTCACCATGGCACCTGAAGCATCGAGGTAGTATGTGTTGCCGTTGTATTCCTGCCATCCCGTAAGCATCGCTCCGTTTTGATCAAGGAAGTAATAGGTTCCGCCGAGATTGATCCAGCCAGTTGCCATGCCTCCCCAGCTTGGATACAAGTAATACCATTTGCCATTAATGTATTCCCAATCAGTCTCCATCTCTCCGGACTGGTTGAAAAAATACCACACACCATCTATTAAATTCCAACCAATAACCTTCTCACCATTTTCGTCATACCAATACCAACGCCCAGACTCCATACTCCATCCATAATGATTCGTATAATCAAAATTCATATCGCAGTTTCCGTTGATACCGTCAACGTTTCCGCAGTCAGAAAATTGCCATATTTCCGTTCCCGAAACGCCACTGTCAGTTGCCTTATTGGATCCTGGATAGCGAGCAACCCATTTATTCCATCCCGCTGTCAAAAAAACAGAATCGGTTAAATAATTTCGCCACCAATTTTGATTTGCATAGATACCCACATCATAGCCAGCATCGGAAATAATATTGCAGAACGTGGTGGCCAAATCAGCGATCTTCGAAGGCCCTAAATTAGCTTGACTATTTTCTTCGAGATCATAATAAACGGGATAGGCTAAATCGCCAGGTTCAAGCCCTGCCTCATCTAGCAGTCGCAAAACATGCTGTGCTTCGCTAGTCGCACTCGAATCGTTGCCGGTAGTGTTTTGAGCATACGAATACAAGTAGATACCAATATCAATTCCGTTTGCCTGTGCTCCACGCACATTGTTCAAGAATTGAGTATCATCTTGGCTCGAGAAGTTACTTCCATAGCCACAACGAATAATCGCAAAAGAAACCCCACTGTTTTTTACTTTTGCCCAATCGATAGTTCCTTGGTGGTATGAGACATCAATACCAACACGTTTTACTCCACTGACACTAATGTTTTGTCCTGACGAGCTAGGAGTTTCCTTGTATGTATATGAAGAAGTTCCATTTGATTTATACCAAGTCGCATACGAAGACGCACCAGGAGCCGCCGCAAAAGGCATAGGTATATTTGGGTCTACTGCTTCAGTTGTAGCACCTTCGTACGAATAAATTTGTTCACCATCGATATAACGCCAGCTGTTTGCTTGATCGTTTGCTTCGGTATTTGCTGTTTTTGTATTAGCTTGATCGTTGTCGCTAGATGCCGTTCGGGCGTTAGAATTTGTTTGCTCGTCACTGCCGCTTACTGGTGCTGAGGAACTGGAAATTGAATTGTTTTGTCTGCTGGCTGAAGAATCGGATGGATTTGTTCTATCGACTAAAGATGAGTCCGCTGTATTTTCATTTGTATTATTTTCGTCACTTCCAGCTTCTTCTGCAGTTGTTTGGGAATTAGCCTCATTTTCAGCAAATGCGATGCTTGGCGTAAAAGAAAAAACCAAAGCAAAGCTCAGCAGGACAGCAATTAGTTTGTTTGACAGCGTCGTAGTAGGCATAATGCTCCTTGTTTATTATTTTTTAAGCCGACTATATAGATCTAGTAGCCCAGAAACGTTCATGTGATTTGCATTTTACAGAGGTAACAAGATAAAAACAAAACTATTTTGGCGCAGGTAAAGACGGAGGGGTACGTACAGCAAGCCAATCCATGAACTTTTCTAATCTAATACTTTTATTTATCAATTCGCTTTTGTTTTAACGTCTCATGTTTTAAATTAAAAAACGATTTATTTCACCTAATAAAGGATTATTTCTTCATGGTCATTCAACCAAAACAAGTTTTATTAATTGTTCTCTCTGCAATTTCGAATTTCTTTTTATCTTACTATCTTCAATTTGAACCCAGGGCTCTATTTGGCATAGTTTTCTTTTTGCTAACTTTAAAAGCCGCAACGTCTCTGAAAGGCGTCTCCTTTCAGAGACGTGAATTGATTGCCATTGGTTTGTTTGCTTTTCTTTTCGATCTTTCTCTTATCCTTGGTTTTCACATAACCATTACCGGCAGCGCATATGATGGCTCTGCTTTCGAAAACTATATATCGCCCTATTCAATTATCGATTTTGTTGCGCTAATACTTATTTTCCCGAGTCTTTTAGTAATGCTACTTGCTGCGTATAGGTTTATTTCATCTCAATGCACAAGCAAAAACTCTTCAAGCTATGAAAGCAGCCTAAAACCGGTAGGTCCCCTGGGTGTCAAAAACACTATTCTTTTGGCTCTTATCCCCTTTATTTGCTGGATTCCTTATTTGCTTATTTACTGGCCTGGATTCATTTTTGGCGACACGCTTTCCTCTCTTGCTCAAGCAACAGGAATCGCTCCCTATAGTAACCACCATCCATTTCTCTACACGATGTTTATTAAAGCGTGTCTAAAGATTGGCAATATTTTAGGTATTGGGAACACGGGTGGATGCGTTTTATATTGCCTAGTTCAAATGGGATTTATGGCATATGCCTTCGCTTATTTATCTAGATGGATTACTACCCGCTGCTCGCTAAAAAACTACTGGGTTCTCATTGTCGTTCTAATCTTTTCTCTTTCGCCCTATATCGCCACTTACTCTATTGCAATGTGGAAAGATCCGTTCTTCTCCACCGCCCTTGTTCTTACAACAGTTTTGTTGATGGATTTTGTCCTGTCGAAAGGAACTATTCTAAAAACCAGCAAAGCATGGCTACCTTGCCTAGCTATTCTGCTTTTAATCGTTATGTTTAGCAGAAATAATGGGATTTATGTTGTTGTCTGTACCGAGATCATTTTGCTGGTTTATTGGTTGGTCACCAGAAAAAAGTTCAAGCACAGCTTCGCCCATATTGGTAAGTTAACTGGAAGCATTGCATGCACTCTAGCATTATGTCTTGTTGTGACAGGTCCCGTATATAGAGCTTTAGACGTTGCTTCGTCCCCTAAAGTCGAAAGCGTCGGAATTCTACTTAATCAGATGGCACGAGTAGCAGCACTCGATGGCGACATGACGGAAAGCGATAGAGAATATTTAAATTCGATAGTTCCACTAGACGAATATAAAACTCTTTACTCCCCCACATGTACCGACAATCTTAAATGGAGCGCTTCATTCAACAGTGCTGCATTAGAAGACGATTTCTTTGGGCACTGGTTTTCTTTATTTATCCAAAACCCTCGCGCCTATTTCGAAGCATGGGAACTACAGACTTTCGGTTTTTGGGCGGTTAATCAACCTGACGTTTATGCAAAGCTCAATATAAGTGGTGGAGTACCGCGCAATACCGTTGAGGCATATGCTGCCGATTTGGATGTTTACCAAATTAACGCTGAAAACAAGCTGGGGCACGATTCTTTACGTGATGTGCTTCCGCAAGACAGCCAATCAATTCCAATAAGCGTCATTTTCTGGTCGGTTGCGTTCTTGTCTATTTGTTTATGTCTTAGCGGGCGAGCTCGCTGGGTTATTGCGTTGGTACCGTCGCTCGCATTGCTGGGTACACTGATTGTCGCATCGCCCATCTGGTATTGGCCGCGCTATGGCGCCGCCGTTCAGTTCTTGATTCCGTTCTATGTTGCGTTGGTTGTGATGGGGAGGCGGCAAAGTAGATCAGAAAAGGGATAAATATTATGTCGTGAAAATCCATGACAGCTTATTCTGCTGCTCGGATCTTTTTAGGATTCACAAATTATGCCATTGATACATTTGCACCATTTAAAATAGCTACTATATAAATATTCCACTTCTAAACAAGCAACTAAAGCAATTTAGCAACCCAATGTCTCATGCTAGGAATACGCTGCCATGGTTACTCTTTCCTCAAACACTTTTGGCGGACACTGGTATTTCCCCTCTCTAGAAAAAGAATTCGAAGGGGAACTTGCCTTCTCTAATGAGCATAAAATCTTTTTTCTCCAGGCTGTAATTCCTCCAGACGAAATCATTTATCGAAAATTAAAAACATCAGAAATAGATTGCATATTTGGCACTTTATTCAATGGAGCCAAAATTCAGCTTTGCCAATGTGATGTTCGTCAAGCAAACGGAAACCCTTTATTTGGTCCCCAACGTTTTATCTTCATTCCTAATCTAGTATTTGATGGACTCAAGGCTAATGCACTAACTACTAAATTTGATGGCTTGCAATTTGAATTTGACGACATTGTCAGCTGGCTTGGATTGTCTCGCTTTAAAGATCATGGAGATACAGAAATTACTTGGATCAAAGAGCCTGACTTGGTCCTTGAAACTGATACATTTACCTTAACTATTGCGGCAACGCGAACCGGAACAATAAGCTTCATACCCTCACGAGAAAAGGTCTTGGGTCAGACTGCTTATTTTGTAATTCAGCCCAAGGAAAAACAGCTACTTAGCTGGTTCATGAATATAGCTGAGCTTATAAAGTCTTTCATTACTCTAGGAGTCGAAAGAAAGGTCTGCTATCATTCAATTTCCTATATCCATGAGTCAACCCAAATAACCCATAATGGCAAAAGCTACCCAAGACCACGTCCCTTATATCTAAAAGGACAGACAGGCCCTAACAGCAAATCAATCAATAATTATAATGACCTAGAATTTCTAGATTACTTATTTAGTTTCCATCATATTAAGGATAAACAGTCATTCTTTTCTAGTTGGATAACAAAATACAGCTTAATAAGACCTGTAGTTGATCTAGTAAATTCCTTATTCCTATATTCAGATATGCCCATTGAAGTTTTATTCCTGAACTTAATGCAAGCCCTTGAAACATATCACTCTAGATTCGTATGTAATAATCCCAAGCATTATTCAGACGTCATCGACGCCTTACTAGACGAATACCACAATCTCAACGGCCAAAAACGACTTCTTAAAAGGGAATACTATTTAGAGTTAGATAGGAAGAAGCAGCAAGCAGCAGAGGTTAATTCTAAGAAAGCTGGAACCACCAATTGCGATTGTTGTAAAAAGTCGCGTTCGGAGCAAATAAAGAAAATCTCTCTAAAGATGCGACTGCGTTACTTATTCTCTATTGGTGACTTCACATTTCTTTCAACCTATAGAATGTCCCGGCAAGACTTCGTAGATAAATTAGTAATCACGCGAAATTACTACACTCACTACGACCCCAAAAAGGAGAGCAGATCTTTTGCACGTGAAGAGTTAAAAGATGTTTGCCCGATTTTATTTAACTTGGCAAACTACTACATTCTCAAGGAGCTAGAGCTTTCCGAAGAAGAGTTACGTAAGATTTTCGGAAAGCGTTTTGATCGAGGCGATTAGTGTGATTAGCACGATTAAGACGATTAGTGCTGATTGCTTTTTGGGACAGGCTTTGGTTGCGCAGAATCTGTCTCTTATTCCGAGACGTGAAAACCGCGAGTCTTTTGGCGCTTGAGAGATAATCTGCTCTTTTTTTCCTTTTGCGCCAACAATTGCCACCTTGTTCATTTGTATTGGCGGCACCATAACACCATCATTCAGAGAAACCCTCTAAACAAAAAACGAAGTTTGGGCTTCTTCAGCAAGATTATCTAATAGTGACATGTTTAAAAGAATTTATAAATCAACATTCAGATGATCGCACAATACTATGTAGCAATAACATAGTAGATTTCACTGAAGGAAAAGATAACCCAGAACTTCATCATGAAATCCGCGAGCATCTTAAAGGCGTAATCTTTTTTTAGCCCCGTAGAGGCGCTACAAGAGATTCTCCCGACTGATAGCAAAGAAGATAACGAAGAAGAAATCCAGGAGCTACGAGAGTCATATACGGCCGTTGCGGAAAGACCGGAACATGCCACTTTCCCTGGAGTATCCGATGCCATAAGCCATACCACAGCTTTTGCTAGCGGCAATGTTTTCCAAAACTTATCAAAATCTCTAAACGAGTATCAAAATCTAACAGCTTCCCAAAATCCGATAATTCATAATTCGGCAATTGAGACAACACTACAGCAATTAGCCTATATTAATTCTTCATCCCTATCTTTGGCTTCCGCTGCTTTCAATCATAATATTCAATCGGCAGTTCAAAACCTAATCGAATCAGAAGCGTACCGCAGCGCTATAGCGAGTGCATCTGACATTGGGAGCATCCTTAACATCGTCTCAGCACAGGCGATAAACGTTGAGCAAGAAAAGCAAGCAATTTAGCTCTGAAACTGAAGAAGAGGAGCGCATAGACAATAGCCAAGACAACACCACAGGAAATTCAGGAGATTAACGGCAGGAATCAAATTCCCAATTACTCTTAATAATATGACACTAAATCCCAAGCTATCAGCCACATTGCTACTCCGTAAACCACAAACGTTTAATTATGGCCTACTAGAACATCAATTAGATAATACCCTAACCTCGTTGGTCTATTTACTTTCAATAAAGTATCTAGATGACGTTCTGCATACCTATTTCAAGCTAACGATTGTTTAAGTACTATAATGTTTCAGTCACGATGGAGCTCGGCATTTGAATGTGTTTCGCATTCGCACCGCAGCGATTTCATTTTCAGTTAACTTTCGTCGTGATTAAGTTTTCGATGAACTTATCTAGCGATTCTGACCTGAAGGAGCTCTGTCGTGGCATTCAATGGCGATAATTGCAATTTTATAGAAATCACAAACAACCAAGAACTAGCTAATTTCCTGCAAATTCGTTTACGAGATCTAACTATGTTGGCGTATTCCAACAAGATCACTGTATATAAAGAATTCAGACTACCAAAAAAGGATCCATCAAAAGAAAGAACTATTTCTGCTTCTATTGGTCTTCTAAAGCGTGTTCAGAAACAACTCCTTGTTGAATTTACTAAGCTCTATAGTCCGCCAAACTCAACTCATGGGTTCGTGCCGGAATGCAGTACAGTAACTAATGCTTTGCATCACGTCAGAAAATCGTGTGTAGTAAACATAGATTTAGAAAATTTCTTTCCCTCTATTTCAGGCGGAAGAATTCATGGCCTATTTCTAAAGGAGCCTTTTTGTTTTCCAGAGGAAGTAGCTAACACTCTCACAAATCTCGTTTGCCACAATGGGACTCTACCGCAAGGCGCTCCAACCTCTCCCATTTTGAGTAATTTTATTTGCAGAAAGCTTGATAAACAACTCTCAAGCTATGCCCATACTCATAAGCTGGCATACACTCGTTATGCTGATGATATTACCTTTTCTTCTACAAATAGATCAGCAATTAATTCTGTAATAATCGAAGATATCTTTACAGGCGTTTTAACAGTCTCAGATCCTATAAATGAAATAATTACCAAAAATGGCTTTCGCATAAATGAATCAAAAACCTCTATGATGCGTAAAGGCACACGTCAAGTAGTTACTGGTATTGTAGTTAATAAAAAATGCAATTTTCGAAGAAGCGAATACCGTGAGTTACGTGTCTTGTTTCATAATTGGAAAATGAAGGGTTGCTTTTTTGCTGCCAAAAAATATGCAGATTATCGCCCTGAATATTTAAAAAGATTTTTAGATGAAAAGAATAACATTAATAAATCACTCTTCCAAAAACACATAAGAGGGCGTTTAGATTACTATTCCATGATCGTAGCCTCTTCGGGAAAACGCTCGCTTCCCTTGGAGCGTATGTGGAGTTCCTATCATAAGTTAACAGGAGAATCGGTTCCTTGTTCTCTTCCAGAAGAATCTGTATTTATGCTTCATTTTGAATATACTTCTAGGAACGAAGAAATATATATAAATCAAGGAACCTGTTTTTTGCTAGACGAACAACGACTAATTACTTGTGACCACTGCTTAAACGATGGAACAACAGGAAACATTATTGAAAATGATTTTGAAATAAAGATTCGGAACAAAGAAACTAACTGCACGTATTTATGGTCAAATGATTTTCAAAGGCTTCCGATATTTGATTTCGCAGCTCACAGCTTACCAAAAGAGCTCACTTCTCACCCTAGCCTTCACTCCAATAGCCAGTATTTACCTCAAGTGGGCGAAACCGTTACTGCAATAGGTTTTACTTCTGAAAATGGACACCTTAAAACCATGACAGCAACTGTAGTCGAAATAAAAAAGGAGCACAATACAATAGCTGTAGACAAACCTTTCATTCATGGAATGAGCGGTGGACCGGTATTAAACGCAAAAGGAGAAGCAATTGGGTATATTACTCTTGGAAGTCCCAGCAATGATTATTTCAAAGATGGTGAGTTTGTTTGTTTTCGTTTTACAGAATTTGACAATTGAATTTTAAACACTGCTGCCTGTTCCCTATAGGGCTAAAACCGCCAACAGTGTTAGGCGGCTAGAACACTGATAAAGCGATTAGTAAATTTCGACTAGTTGAAAAAACACGCGAAGATAAATGTAACGGTTGCGTTTTCGATCAACCCTCAAACCCTTTCACTTTTGTTTTCTTAAAATTGATCTAACTCAATCCTCCACGAATTGACGAAAAGGTAGGAGAAAAAGTTAGTTGTAGAACAATCTCTAGCGGAATCTTAGTTTCTTCAGAAATAGCGTCTATTGTTCCGCTTTTTTCTTTTTCAAGCGCAAAAATCTTATCCGCTATTTGAGATCGCTCAGGCCAGATACCATCAGGTTCGTTTATTCTCATCCCTTGCTTGCTCATCATCTTGCACATAGAGTGGTACTGCCAGTCACTAAGAATACCTAATTCATGCGCCCTATACACCATTGCAAATGCTGATACCTTCCAGTATTTTTTCTTTTTCATGATGTCATTAAAAGAGCATCCTTTATGCAATGACGATAGAAAACTCCTTTTTGGCATCAAAAAAGCTGCGGCAAAAGTATTTGCTTCCTTCTCAAGGTCACGAACCTTCTTGGAATCAACAGTTACTTTTCTATGCAAAACAAGGTGGCCGAGTTCATGGGCGGCATCCATCCTTCTGCGTTCCCCTGACTTAGAAGTGGTAAGAAATATAAAGGCTTTATTTCTTGCTTCGTCCCAAAAAGAATAGGCATCTATTTCTCGAGAAGCTTCAGAAACAGAGAAAACCCGAATCCCGTAGTTTTCTAACAAAGAAATCATATCAGCTATTGGACTTTCTCCTACACCCCAATATGACCTTAAAGCTATTGCTGCAGCTTCAGCATCCAATTCCTCTAGACAAGGAACATTAGTCGCTGGTAGATAGTAATTACGATCCATCCAATCTGATAACTCGAGTCCAAAATAACTAATAGCAAGCGCCTGATCTCTTTTCTTTGCGGTCATTTTGCTCCTTGCACGAAAGGAGACAGATCCTGTCTCTGGCAACTCAACTTCTCCCCTATAAAAAAAACTGAGGTCAAAGCGTAGAATACGGGCAATTTTTTCGAGAGTCTCTTCCCCTAGCCCGGTTCCCTCTTTCTCGAATTTTGATATCGCCTTAGCGCTAACCGAGGCTGATCGAGCGAGTTGTGTCTGGGTTAAACCTCTCATTTTCCTTGCAAGAACTAGCCTTGAGCCAGTCATAAAATAACCTCCACAAATTCAAGAAAGAAACTTAGATTGCTTTTCGGACCACATCGATATCAGGTGCAGTCATTGTTTCTTCGTTGATTAAATCCTTTGTTAGAACCGATTTAGCCTTAAATGCAGGGATTAAGATACGTTCCTGATACTTAACCACTTCTCCCTCGAAAGAAAAAACCGGCATTGATAGCTCCAAAGAGATTTCTTCAAGTAGAAAATCATAACGGACTATTAAATAGTAAAAAGCAAAGTTATCATGCTTGGTTAATATATCGCGATTAAGCTCAGGACTATTAACACCCATCTCAAAAATAGACATTTGGTTGTTCTCGCAGCAACCTGCCAACTTCAACGTTCCATTTCCTTTTTTACGAAGCTCTGGCCCACTGGCTGAGCTTCTTCCAACTCTGAAATCAGAGGAACTAGCAACTGTTATGCGCACCTTATGAGAATTATCTATTACGCAAGGAACGCCGAAATCATTTCCAAGAGTCCATCCTTTTTCATAAAGTTGTCCTCTTAGATTTTCAACCGTTTTCTGATACAAAACGATGCCTCTTGCATTATTAGGAGCATAGTTTGTAATATCAGTAATTGCTGCATAGGCTACCGCCACTACCTCATGCAGCAATGCAACACTCAAATCCGGAGATACTTCTCTAAGAAGTAAATCACACTCATCAATGGGATCATCATTATGTTGGTGCTTTAATAGGTGCATATGACTCCTTTGGTTCAAATATTTTACCTAATTTTAGGTGAGTAATTTGAACCAGTCAACAGTAACCTTTTTAATAGTATTGGTTGCAGATACTTTACGACTATACTTTGGGGTAAACACGATATGGTATTTGCACAACCATTTCATATGGAACAAGCTGTTTGCTTGTTGAGCCATAATTTTGCCTTTCTCTCGAATTAATAGCGACCTGAACAATCACTATTGTAGAGAGGAAGGCAATTTCGTATAACGCCTATTGGGATCTACCCGCATAGCGGGTAGATCTTTGTCTCGGATGCTTACGCATCCTCAACTGGGTTGAAGACCCAGATTATGAGAAGGAGTAGTATCCTAATACTTTCTTCTCCTTAACTAGCCACTTAGCGATCCAGCATCCTAAGCACTCAATAAATTTTAAAAATTAGTTCTTTGCTCTCTGATCCTTCGAAGGATCAGAGATTGCCTTTAAGCTCACTTTTACACCCATAACTTGAAATCTTTGCTTAATATAATGAAAAGCTACTTTGCTAAAAAACGGCAGATTCGGTATTTCAACTTTTTCTTTAGTGATAATCCCATAAACAACTTCAGCCCTATCTAGATGAGATAGCTGAAAGTCTTGAGATTTGTTTATTTCTGCAATTTTCTTATTAGCTTTATCTAAAAAGTCCCTATCCCGCTTAACTAGCTCCATAGAAACTAGACCCTGATTAAAAAGATGGCTCATCACGCTAGAACCGCTGTATCTTTTAATATGAATAAATTGATTGTCTTTAGTCAGAACATCGCAAAGCTCTATCTGACTTCTTCCGCCACCATAAACAATATTTTTGCGATCCATCGATAAAAAGTCCTGATTAGAATCAGACAGTGCCTTATTATATGCTGCTTCATCTTTCATGTTTACATAATCTGGAAAGTTTAGATCGCATAGATTTGACGAGGTATAGTCATCCGATATCTCTTTCGCAAAATCCTTTGATATCTGATACCACATTCCATCTGAGACGCAATACTGGTTACTCTCAAAAGAAAACTCTCCGTACAAACATCTATTTAAAGACCATGATTGGCTGTCTTCTTCTGTTTTACTATCCACGGCATAAACGCGTTTGCTTTTTAATTTCGAAAAAATCCAACAAATCATTATTAAACACTTTGAGAACATCATCAGTCAAAATATCATCAGCTAGGTCTTGTCTTTTAGAGTATCTAAAGCCTGCTATCTCTTCCCATTTGATATTCTCAGGGACTGCAAACCAAAGAGTAGGATCACCGCTTGTCAATAAGCGAATTGCCTCTTCTTCTAGTTTCGCAATCAATGTTTTGTCTTTTACCGGGGCTATTTGATCAACCCAAGGGAAATTTTCTTTGTATATGTCTTTTTTATAAAGACCGTAAATATCCAGCAGATATTGCTCTATAGATTTAATGTTAATCGGAACTGTAACGCTCAACGAATCTGCGCCAGTAATTGATCCTGGCAATAAACTGTCTTTTTCACCAACAGCAGTTACTCCGTTTAAGAGGTCTTGTTCTACATTAATAGAAAACTCAGCAATCGATGATTGTTTAGGCATTTGTTCGCTGTTTCTTCTAGCATTTCCTGACACAGATGTCGTTCTTAATTGTCTTATAGAATTAGCTGACACATGATTTAAGACGCATTTAAGTCCAAAACGTCTTTCTATCGCTTCATCATTAATAAGCAAGTATCCATAGCCAAAAGAAAGTACAAAAAATCTTTCCTCTGTCTTTCCTTTATTCAAGCAAACCCGGACGAGCGCAGCGCATCCCACAGTTGACCCCATTAACTGAGTTTCATCCAAGAAACCAACAAAGAAATCGTTTACCCATTTTGGCGTATAACCCGTGTTCTTCCTGATATATACCGTGATAGAATCTGTGATAGTAACGGTTCCACCGTTTGCTTTTTCGATTTTGATTATTTTTTCGGGTTCTATTATTCCTTCTTTTATTAAGTAAATAGAGAGTTTATTTTTTGTACGCTCGCCGTTATTCATATATGCTTCTTCCCCAATGTTTAAGCCAGAGATCTCATTTAAGTTATTTTGTATAGTACTTTTTCGCTTCAAACTCTATCAGTTTTAAACTCAATATATTGTCTATTTTTGCCGTTGTAGCACAATTTATTGAGATTGAGAAAGGATAATTCCAGACCCAACTATCTTCGACCCGACAATGATCAGCTAACTTCTTACAAATGAGCATTATCATAAGATAGTTAAACCTTATTCTTTCTAGCGAAACGAGTATCTCATGGAGAATAAAACCTGGAAAACCGCTATTTGGAATTTGAGCTGGGAAGATATCGATTCGAAAAATTACAACGTAGAAGGCAATTGTCATTTTTCTGGAGAGCAAGGTGCTTTTCTTAATATCCCCTTTGGTGATTTAAGTCGAACAAGACAGCTACTAGAAACCGGCAAATATACAGGAAATCTTGAAGCGCCACGATTTCCTTTCTTATATGGAATCACGCAAGACGGAACAAGATTGGTGCTTTGTGATGCATTATCGGTAGGCTCTGGATTTTCTGCCCCTGGTAGTTCTTATGAAAATATCGAAGCAGCAACTGTATTGTCCGCAAAATATGACATAGATCCAACAGCCCTAATAACTTCCTTAGATTTTGAACTTGAATTCCTTAAAGAATGGATTGGAGTAACTTACCAATCTTCAAACAATAGATCAATCGTTCTTGATCTTGAAAAACAGCATAAAAGTATCCCGCTCTCATCCTCTCAAGATTCTAAAGTTGAACTTCGATATGGGATGGATTACTTCCAAAATACGACCTCTCAACTTACTATTCCTTATCATTGCTATCTCCATGTCGAATACTCTAGCGGCTTACCCCTTGATGAAATATGGAATAATGATGTTTGGAACCTTAGAGCAATGTTTGCTTTCTTTTTCGGCTCTTATCCTTCTATAACTTGGGCAAAAGCATACTTCGAAAATAGCAAACTACCCGTAGAAATATTCCGAGCATCTTCTATCGCAAGACCTAATAAGAAAATCACAAATAGATGTCCTATCAGCTTCTCTGCATCAACGCAATCCAAGCTCGCAAGAATTTGGAGAGCATGGCAAAACTTCAACGATGACGAACGATTTGCTTCGCAAGTATTAACTTCTTTATTAGGTGATTGGGAAATGCCCCTTGACCTATTTTTCATAGCCTCCACTACCATGCTCGAATCACTTGCTCGATCTCGTTCGAAAGACTGCTTAACAGAAGATGAATTTAAGATAATAAGCAAGCCGATTATGAAAGCAGCTGATAGCTCCATCAAAAACCGCTTGCAAGGTTTATTAGGTTTATTAAAGTACCCGAGTTATTCTATGCTTTTGGATGCTATTTATGAAGAAGGTAAACCCTGGAGCGAGCACCTCATTCAAGATTGGAAGAACTTTAGAACCACTCAAATCACGCTTCGTCATTCAGGCGCGCATGGGATTAAAAATACCAATCAACACCTTTTGATTTACAATCACTATCAAGCTCAGATTGTCCTTGCTTACATCATTTTTATGATACGTCTCGGTTTTACTGAAAAAGAAATTGAAAGCTTTGAAAACTCAAATTTCATGAATGCATCACGATGGAGAATTAGACAACAGTATAGGAAAGAAGTGACAGTTACTTAGACACTCAAATCAGCACCACCCACATAGCAAACGATTCGCTCTTAAGGTGGAAGCATAAGATATTGGCAACGTCTAAAGGCGCTGACTTTTCATTTCACTTAATCCAGTAAGCTCTTTCCCTTCAGGTATCCCATCACCTGGGCAACGCTGTATTTGGAAGGGATCGCCACCAGCATATGCACATGGTCTGGCATAAGGTGGCCTTCTATAATCTCTATACCCTTATAGGAACAAAGTCTTTTCAGTATCACTCCGATATCTTTTCTTAGTTTGTTGTAGATGACTTTGCGCCTGTATTTAGGGGTAAACACGATATGATACTTACACATCCATTTTGTATGCGAAAGGCTATAGGCTTTTTGCGCCATATAAATCACCCTCTCTGATCTGGAATATTGTGACGGCCTGAACAATCGTCACTATCCAGCGAGAGGGTGATTTTGTAAAGCAGCTTATGATCCATCCGCTTAGCGGATGGTTCATTGTTTCGGACGCTTCGCGTCCTCAACAGGCTGAAGCCATTAAAATAAAACACCTTCGTCTTTTTTCTTTAGTTGAATTGTACGTGATTTCCAATTCATTTCTCATCAGCTCCTCTTCATCATAAAGGTTGATTAATCACCTCTCGAACAATAATGCGAGCCAACGAAAACCTTCAACTTTAATAAACAGAAGGCTACAAAGTTTGATCAACATGCAAAAGTTGATGTTACACGTATATTCAACTTCTTTGCCATATATATAGAAATTCTCGAAGCAGCTAACCAGGAAATAGAATTAAGACTTTGAGAACCATGGCTATACCGCCTGATCTGATTTCTATTTATCATCCAACATCAATTAATTATTCTTTTGTGTATTCTCTTTATCTAGGATTTGTTTTTCCGTATATTTCTCTTTATCATCTATTTATCATCTCCACAGGGAAGGTCTTAATGTCTCAAGCCTATTCGATAGATTTAATTTATTCACTTATCGGCTATCCCAATGAAACCGAATGGCTAGAATTCAAAAGCAACAACAACGATGCGGATCGCATCGCCAAAGACATCTCCGCCCTTGCAAATTCTGCAGCATTTCACGGTAGGGATTGCGCCTATAAAATATGGGGGATAAGCGACGATGATCATAAGCTTATAGGAACTACTTTTGATCCATTCCGCCAAAAAGCAAAAGGTAATCAAGACTTACTCATCTGGCTTAAAACACATCTTTCCCATAATGCAAATTATGATTTTTCCGAAATTTATTTCGAAAATAAAAAATATATTGTATTAACGATTTATGCTGCGACCAATCAACCCGTTCGCTACAATAGCATCGCTTATATTCGCTCGGGAAGCAGCACTACAACTCTTTCTGGTGGGTCTGCTACTGAATCAGAATTGTGGCGAAAGCTTCAAAGAAATGATTTCGAGCTTCAAGGGGCTATAAAGAATGTTGCCTCTTCGAAAATATCATCTTTTCTGTATATAGATGCCTATTATGAGCTCAACCGCTTAACTCAGCCTTCATCATTAGAAGGTATATTAACTGATTTTATAGAGCAAGAAATTATCAAAAAGCAAGATGACGGAACATATACAATTACTAACCTAGGTGCACTTTTACTCGCTAAAGATCTTTCTGCTTTTCCAAATTTAAGAAAACGGCCTCTACGCATTCTGAGATTTGAAGGTAACGGAAATTTTAATATTCTGGATGACAAAACATTCAACGAAGGCTATGCGATTTCCCTTCAACGCGCCGAAGACTACATAAAAGCAGTAATTCCGTCTAAAGAAGTAATTGATGGTGCCTTTCGTAGGATTGTGTATGCATATCCTCAAAGAGCAATTCGCGAACTTTTATCAAATATCGTCATCCACCAGGATTTAACCGTGACAACGTCGGGTCCGCTAGTGAATATCTTTGATAACAGAATTGAATTCTGTAATCCTGGAGTAAGCCTAATCCCATTAGAGCGTGTGCTTAATGCTCAACCAAAAACCAGAAACAATGCTTTGGTGAATCAACTTAGACTAATGGATCTTTGCGAAGAAGGTGGAACGGGTTGGGATTTAGCTGTTGCGGCTTGCGAAGAATACCACATGGTCGCACCAAAAATTGAATCTTCCGAGGAGCTCGGCACAAAAGTAACCCTTTATCACGGAGGCGCTTATCCTCATATGACTAAACACGAACGCATGGATGCTGCCTATTGGCATGCTTGCTTAAAATATGCTTCCGGAGAGTCTATGAACAACCAATCTTTAAGGGAGCGTTTTGGTTTAGACAACGAACAGAAAAACACTCTGGCTATATCACGGCTGATCAAAGAATGCTGCAAAGAAGGTCTTATCAAAGCAGAGGACGAAAATGCAGGTACAAAATATAAGCGATACATACCATCGTGGGCGTAAAATTCTCTTTATCACTGAAAATCATTTTATTTCATGGAGTGATATACACAATCAAATTACCTGGGAAAACATGTGAAACGGAACGCTATTCTCTTTATCACTGAAAATCACCTATAAGAAAAGCAGGATACTGGTGCTACTGAAAGAATAATATGCCCATGTCGCTAAACACCATAGCAACATGGGCACGTTCGCTAGCTACTTGCATGTATCATTCTTGCAGCATTCTGCCTCCAAGCCTCTTTTGGCCATTAGTCCAGAGTTCTTATCGAACAGGTTTACCTAAATAACAAAGATTACCTTCGCTGTCGCGAGAATATTTGCAAAGAAAATCATCGTAATACGTCCAAGCATCTTGCGGCATTATGCTGTGAGCTTTATCGAATGCTGCAACATACCGAACCATCGGAACACCTTTTTTGTTGCACCACACAGTATTTTGGTATCGTCCGCAAGAATAGCTGCCACCCTCTTCCAAAGGTTGCAAATCACCTCTCTCGATCCAATACTCAAGATTTTGGCGAACTCGATCGCTTTTTTGAAAATCAAAATTATCCACATCGTGCTCGCCAATCTCAATCAAACACGCTACGTCATAATTTTTCTTTGTAGTTGCGAGTTCAAAATCGCCTAAGACCACACCTGAATTACTTGCTCCTGCTGCAAAAATATCAGGCATATCGAGCAAGCATCTCTGCGTCATTCCCGACCCCATCGAATGCCCTGTAATATAAATTCGAGCGCAATCAATTTCTTCACGAGTTGAAAGATCTTCGATCATCTTCCGAATAAACAGTTCATCATCCATATAATCTTCTGTTAAGCAATTGGTATTCCAGGTTGGCATTGGGTTTGCATTCATCCTAGTTTGAGCCATGCCACCCGAAGGGAATAAAACTATAAAGTCTCTGCTCTCGGCAACGTTAAACCACTCCGCAGCATACAGCCCACTCTCCGCCACCTGGGTACCACCATGGCAGAAAACAACAACGGGACGCTTCCCTTTTCTGCTTACGTTTCGCTGAGGAATATATTCACACCAATGCCTCATATATCCACCACACATCATTTCATGCGTAGTGATACCAAGTGACTCTAATGTTTTAAATGTATGCAAACCTCCCGGTCCGACCCCTGTTGTTCTTATTGTTCTATGAAGCTGATTCCAAATCTTGCAAGAAAACTCATAAGAAATATCAAATCCGCCAACATCGCCAATGACATCAGCTACAAACTGTCCATTGATCGTATCTTGACTTTGAGTTTGAACAGGATAAGAAACGAGTCGATTTTCTGCCTCAAACACAGAGTTTGTGCACTTGTTTCTCTTCTTAAAATGGTCAAAAGCCCTCATGAAACTTTCTGACTTTTCCTTAACCTGAAAATACACAGGAACAGGAACATCGCTTGCAGAAATATACGGCAGCAAAGCGCTATTTGCACCAAGATTTTCTTCTTGAGCGCTAAATTCAAAGTCGCCAACCAAGCCTAATCCCGCATAAGCATCGGGATGAATCATTGTGTACCTTAAAGCTACCGAAGCCCCATCGCTATACCCAAGCAAATAGGCAAAAAATACTTGCGTTACATAATGGTCGCGAACATCAAGTTGCTCCCGCAATTTCTCTACGCATAAAACAGGATCCGAACACTCATTCCATGTACTAAGGGGCTTTAACAAGAAGAGTACCAATTTCTCTTCATCGGCAATTGTCTTCCATCCAGACTTTTCGATAAATGACTCAGCATAATCATCGTTATCCAGCAGAATTGCAACACTCCAACAACTGCAGCTAGTTTTGGGAGGAATATAGACAAACGCATTACAATCGTTTGCGCCGATTGGTAAATGATACAAACCTTCATTCAGATGATAATAGGGATAACGCGGATCTATATCATTGAACGCTCCGGAATAATCGGTTTTAAACTGTTTGATTGTCATTTTCCAACACCTCCTCAAGTTCGCGATAGTCTTCATATAAAGGAGCGAAAATCGGATAATCAGTCGCCCAAAAATCATCTATTGGATTCCATACCTCATCAATGTTCATCACCACTCCTCCTCGAGGAGTATACAGAGGCCAATTTGGAATTAAATCATTGTTGGGATCTCCTGACGTAATAAAACTCGCCCAAGTATTTTGCACCTGTTCTTTTAAGTGTAAAGGGGCACTTTTTGGTACCTGATTACCAAAAACAAACGGACAAGGCGCTCCATGAGGTGCCCTCAGATTTGTTGCTGGGTCGGCCCATGAAAACTGGAATTGATAAACATCATTATGAAGCGCTAGCGCCCTTGCCATTGTTTCTGCCGGAATAGTCATCATGAGCTCCGCCTGCGCAGTCATACATAATTGTTTTGTATCGTCATCAGGATGTTGTGCTAAGTATTTTTCTACAGGCCCACTCTTTCCCTTTAGAAACCTCTTATTATCTTTTAGCACCTTCTCAACAGATTCCCTCTCGTCTAGATCAACGAATCCCGAATCTCGTTCGCCATTACTGTAACCAATCATAATTTGCTTGCCGGAAACAGTTCCATCCATCATTCGATCAAATTCTTTATCAAATACTACTACGTTATCGATAACGGGCGACCCATATATCTCACCAAAGACCTGTTTTTGAGCTTGCAAAAGCCTGTCGGAAGAAATCAACAGTGCTTCATCTAATGTTGTGATGCCCAAATAATCAAATATCTTTTTCGAGAACGCTCTACTTTCCTCTAAAGTGCGCGGTGGAGGGCCTTGCAAAAACGAGCTCTGACATATTGCTCTACGAAACAAAGGAAGAGATTCCCTTGAAGCTAAATGATGACAAATGGCATTCGATCCAGCCGAGTGTCCATATAAAGTAATAGTGTCTGGGTCCGCACCAAACAATCGAGCGTTTTCTCTTACCCACTGAAGTGCAGCTCTCTGGTCGAGTAAGTTGAGGTTATTGCTGCATCGATACTGATCGCTCCCATCAAAAAAATCCAAATTGATTGAGCCAAAAACACCTAAACGATAATTTGGTGCAACCACCATAATGTCTGGATGTGCAGCAACGAATGCTTCACCTCTCGATTGGACTCTCGAAGCATGTCCAATCGCATAAGACCCGCCATAAATCCAAAATAGTATTCCTTTTTTGGGGGTCGTTAAATCCAAAACCCAAACATTTAAATAGAGGCAGTCTTCGCTAATTGGAATATGAATAGGCTCTTCCATCTGATCTGCCAAATGTTGTGGATAATTTAATTGAATAGGGGCGGGCGGAAAAATATCCGCTCGCCTTTTATTGTCATACACCGTTAAGGGCTGAGGAGGCTGCCAGCGCAAATCGCCCAGGGGAGGCTGCGCAAATGGAATTCCTTTGAATGACAAGACCCCCGAATTCTCTTTTGTTCCTATATAGGTTCCTGCCTTTGTCGTAATTTGATACTGGTCCATAACTACCAGCCCATTTCATTATTAGGATGGCGCTTCAGCATAAACTTGATATAAATCATCCAGATTACAAAAGCAACAAGAGGAACAATACCTAGTAAGACATAAGCAGGACGATACATTCCGCCAACCAAGGCTGCAATACCAGTAAACACGATTGGTCCTAATGTTTGTCCAATATCGGATCCCATCAAATAGGTGTTACCTGCTACGCCAATGCGATCATCTGGCGCGCCCTTAATAGCCATGGTACGACTTCCGATAAGACCGCCGCCACCTACGCCGTAAATAATGGAAGCAATGAGCAATCCCCACATATCCGTACTCGATGCTGTTACGAAATTAGCTGCCGCAACTGCAAGGAACCCAGGAATAAGACCCCAGCGAGCACCGTATTTGTCGATAATCCTGCCGAAAATCGGACGTGAGAAATACATGATCACATTATGTACGGTTACCATAATGCCCACATTAGCTATAGCGAGGTCCGCTCTACCGTAAGCAAGCAAAATAGTTGATCCCTGTCCATAAACCGCAATAGAAAACATTGCAGATACCAACATATAGGGAACGGAAGCCCAGTCGATAAAGTCCCTAAGATGGATAGATTTCTTCTCTTTTGGCTTATCGCTTGTCGAAGGCTTCTTCCACTTGTATGGCAACGTTGCAGTCAAAGCTGCGTCAAGCAAAGCGATTACCGCCGCTACAAGGAACAGACCCGTATAGGTAATTGCATCAGCAACAGGGATAGCAAATGGGGCTACAACACTAGAGCCGACAACCGGACCAAGCATAAACAAGCCCGAAGCAATACCGTAGTCTGCCTTACCAACAACATCGGCAAGTATTACAGCATTCAAGCCCATGCTTGCGCCCCAACCGATACCACGTATAACTTGGAACGTATAAAGAGAAACGACTTCGTTTGCAAACGCCATACCAATTGTGCCTGCAGCTAAAATTACATAAGCCAATATTAGGAGCTTCTTTCGATCAAACCTATCAATAATAGGAGACGAAATTGGCTTCATTATTAATGACAGGAACGAGAACAGACTAACTACTGTTCCTACGATAGCCGCGTTCATTCCATAGTCTTCAGTGAAATGAACTACTAAGCCCGCATTAATAATATTGAAGCTAATGCAGACAAGAATATTACCAATGAACACTGTCAAAAAAGCTCGTTGGCTTAAGACTTGCCAAACTGTCTTGTGTTCGCCAGTAGCATTCTTGTTTTTCGGTGGTTTTGCATCTACTGCTTTTTCCTCAGACATACCACTCTCTCCTTAACTAGAAAAATGAATAATCCCCCGAGAGTGATACTCATGTGTTTCTCAACTTAAAAGTAGCCCCCTGCAATGAGTTCTCAACTCTCGTTAAGAAAAGGCTACCAACGAAAAAGCCCAAATGAGCTGCGATGAACACGTTCTAATGCTATATAGTCATTTTGATATTTTTTGTCCCGCACCAGTAATTAACTAATTACTAGCCTTTACGTGGCAGAAGAAAACATCTCTTTCAAATAGCTAATAAAATTCTGCGATTGAGACGTCAACTGATATTTTTCATTCACTAGTACATACAAATATCTTGTCCCCACCGGACCGAGACCATCAGAAGACACCAAAGGAACCTTAGTTACATCATCCGAATTAATACCAGCTAACATAGATAATTCTGGGGCAATAAGAACGCCAATATTTTGTTCAACGTAATGAAGCGCACCCCACACCTGAGGGCAATCAATTCTTTTTCTTGGAAGAAAACCGTGCTCTCTACATAAGTTTTCGAGAAGCTTTCGCCCTTGACCTATTGGCGGAACAATAAAAGTTTCTCCTTGAAGATCTCCAATAGAAACACAAGGGGCAGTAGCCAACTTATGTTTATTGTTTACCACAAGAACATAATGCTCTTCAGCTAATAAAAACGTACCCGGTTCATCAATTGGCTCTTTACTGGAGACAAACTCCAGGTCATAGCCTTTTTCTGAAGCCTCTTTGCCAGACAAAATAATGTCTAGCTGAATATCTTTATTCATACGTATAAATGGCGCCAGAGCCTTGCTGACATTACCTAAGCTATGACGAAAATAGACACGAATGAGGCTCTCATTGCTTTCCTTTAAAACCTCTATTTTTCCTAAAGTGCTCTCTATCGTTTTTTCCGCAGCATCGCAATGATGAATCAAGATTTTTCCGAAATCATTGAGAACTAGATGCCTTCCATTACGCCAAAACAGCTCAACTCCTAGCTCTCTTTCAACCCCTTGAAGAGCCCTACTAAGCGAAGAAGATGAAATATGAATCATCTTTGAAGCGTGCGATATGCTTCCATAGTGGGCAATGTCTCGTATTACGAGTAACTCATCTAGGCTAAACATTTCCATCCAACCCTTTAGCAATACGATTTGCGAATAAATTTTTTAGATATTCAACAAGGGCAATTGTGGCATCCGTTAAATAAGTATCCATTGGCCATTTTAAGTACAGATTTCTTTTAAATTGGATATCAGAAAAGGGAATTGCCTTTATACGTAAATCAACATTTACCAGCCAAGAATGCTCGCACCCAATACAAACACCAACATTTTGCTCCACTAAATTCAGCAAAGCCCAATAGCTTGAAGAATACGTTCTAATGCGAGGATTGTATCCTGCTTGCTCATAAAGAAATCTCTGCACTCTTGACATTTGAGTATCGCGCGGAGAAGTAACGAATTCTACGTTTTTTAAATCTTTCAAAGCAACGTGCTCTCTATTTGCCAATTGATGATTAGACGAAACCAGAAGCACATATCTTTCTTCGCAGAGCTTACTAATATTCTTACCTTGGCATTCTTCATTAGACGCAAAGTATTCTAGGTCGTAATTTATCCCGATCTTATCGTCACCTGGAGTTAAAACCGGAACGGTTACCTGCGGATGTTTTTCGTAGAAACCCTTAAGCACCGACGGGAAATCCCCAAGTGGACTACGGGCAACAAAGCGCACTCTTTGCATATCCGAAGAAAGAGCATCCCGTATTTCATTTTTGGCGCTGTGTAATATTCTGAAATAAGATTCAGTGCCCTCATAGAGAGTTTCTCCGTACTCACTCAGCTCGACCCGTTTGCCAAATCGGTTAAAAAGCGGGACGCCAATTTCTTCTTCAAGATTATGGATAATTCGACTTAAATAAGCCTGAGAGACTCCCAGTTTTTCTGCAGCACGAGTGAAATTCTCTTCTTCTGCTGCTACCTTAAAATACCTTAAATTGCTGAATTGCATATATCTCGCTGGCTTTCTGCGAAACAAAGCATGCTCGGTGCTTTTATTTTTTAGTTATATCTAGCAAACTCCAACAAATTAAAGCGATCGATGTTTCTAGATATGTATGGAATATAAGAATAATTTAACCAGTAGTTAATTCAAGCCAAAACCCGGCTGCTACATAAACAGCACAACGACCACTGCAATAAAGATAGCAAGTACGACTGCCGCAACTATCGCAAACAGAAAAGCAAATAGCATACCAAGCTTCTGATTAGGCTTTTTTGTGCTGTTTGCATTGGGATTACCCTTACCGCCAGCATTTCCATCGCTGTCTACGCGATCACCCGCGCGACTGCCATTGGTATCACTACCGAAAGCAAACTTCGCCATGCGTCTGCCTTCAACGCCTGCCGCCAATGCTTCTGTCGCAGTCCGCTTATCGGTTTTTTCTTTATCGACCATATTTTGAATTCACCCTACTTGGCAGTTTTATCCTATTCAGCAATTTCGTTCTGCTCGGCAGTGTCGACCGTGGCAATACCGTTTCGCCCGGCAATCCATGCCCACTCGACGACGCCATCCCACTCGACGGACACCATCTCGCCAATTACTTCGCCAAATCTCGCTTTGATCGCAGCACGGGAATATCGTCCAAATCTTCACCATGCCAGCAACGAATAGCACCCTTTTCCTCCAGTGCAGAAATCTCTTCAGCAGAATATCCCTTATCGCGCAAGAAGCGCTCGGTATGATATCCAGCAGGCTTGCCAAGTACCAACGGCGGATCGCCATAACTACCGAAACGAAGCGGTGCAGTATTGAAAACGCGCGGTCCAAAATCTTTGCTCTCGTATCGACGCAACGCATCGTTGTCGTACGCCTCTTCATCAGCCAGAATATCGTCGTAATCAAACAACTTCTGATGAGGAACCTCTTGCTCTAGCATGATACGATCCCACTCATCGTAATCTTTTCGTGCATATCCTTCGCCAATCTTAGAAACCACATATTCCTGCAGCCCATGCTCTGCCATTGCTGCAAGAGTCGTGATCCGATCATCCTCAATCAACTCATCCAACCCCAGCATTTGCATCATGGATGCAAAGTAGCGATTGTAATCTGGCAAACAGATCAAAAACCATACGCCATCCCTAGACTGATACGTGTTGTTGAAAGGATTGTTCGCCCTCGCGCGGCTTCCAGGATATTGCGCGCCGAACTGACGCGACTGAATGCCATGCGAATGGCCCCACAACGCCACGTGATACAGATTCGTCGTCACCTTATTACCCACACCGGTACGCGTACGATCAAACAGCGCCGCCACAATACCACCAGCGAATATTGCCGCCGCATTAAAATCGCCGAAACCTTGAGGCGCTGTCGCAGGCGATTCTCCTGCCTGGCGAAATACCGCATTCACACCACCGCGCGATCCCCAACAGACCGCATCGTATCCTGGTTCGTCGCGCATCTCGCCGAATTCGCCATAACCGCGCATCTGAGCCCAAATAAGACGAGGAAACTTTTCGTGCAACGTTTCGTAATCCAGACCCATACGCTTTAACGCCTTGTCACGCACGCCATTCACAAACACGTCCGCAGTCGAAAGCAGATCCATAAAGATTGCCATGCCCTCTTCGGTTTTCAGATTTAAGCTGATCCAATCTTTGTTGGCGTTTACGTTTTCGTAGGTAGGGTCACATTCTTCAGTACGTTTGCCACCGAATCCATAGCATTGCGTACGCTGCGGATCGCCTGCGGGATTTTCGACCTTGATAATTTCGGCGCCCATTTCTCCTAGGCATCGTACCGCAGCAGGAGCTGCTACCCATTCCGCCAGCTCGACAACGCGAACACCCGACAGAGGACCGAATCCCTCGAATTCTTTCGATGCGTACATGGCTTCCTCTCTCCCTTGAACAAAACCTCAAATTCAATTTCGCGTAAAGACTGCAACGGCTGAAGCTGAACGCAGTCAAGTTGCAGCAGACTGAAACAGCCGCAAGCACAACCAAGGCTGAAACCGCAGCGAAGGCCACAGGCACACCAAAACCGCACGCAACCAAGGTTGCAACCGCTGCCGCAACCTCGCTTATCCCCGTTATCACTAAGCGATATTGCTTAGGTCTTATTTTGGCGTATTTTATCTGCAGTTTTAAATGTTTTTAAAAAGAGATTCATTCATACAAGAAAGAGAAGGCATTGTCACCCCGACAGAACGCCCAACAAACCGGCCAGAACGCCCGATAAACCAAAGCAAACACTAACACTCAATTTCAGCTATTCTTGTCTCGACGGCATCAATCTAATTCAGCTATTCTTGCCTCGACGGCATCAATCTGAGGTTGAATCTTAGCAGTAGCAGTTTCAACTTGCGTTTTAATCTGACTCAGTTTTTTCTCAACTTCTTTGAGCTGCTCGTTTACCTCTGTGCGCTTAAAGAATTTATAAGGCTTCAACTCCGCTAACTGCTTTTGCAGTTCATCATATTGCTGCTGATACAGTTTTTCGTTCGACATGCCTACCACGTCTGCCAGCTGTTTGCGCAAGGTTGAAAGCTCATCCTGCAGAAGCTCTTTTTCCTCTGCCGCTGAAATCTCCCCTGACTCTACCCGAGCACGGTATGCTCCCATGCGCTCCTCTAGTTCCTTTTTCGCAGAAGCTAGACGACCCGCTTCTCGCTCCATTTCCTTTTCAGCGCGCGATGCGAGGGCCTTTCTGAAAGTTTCACCATAAGGTTCTTTGTGATTGAACGTAGCGTACGAAGTGTACACAAGTCTATCGTTTGGCATGATTCCCATTTTAGAGCGCGTACAAATATTGCTGCACAGCGTGACTTCGCTTTCAATAAGGCCTGGAGTCAGATAGGGAATTTCAGCTAACAAACGCTTCCAATCCATCATTATTTGATGAGTCTGTTTTGCTCCCTGATATGAAGGCATCATTAAAGCAGCTTCGAGCCGCAATGAAATTTGACGCTTACGCGCTGTGTATATATCTGCTGCAAGATCGTATTTTTCTTCTTCTGGCGCAAGACCCAGAGCATGCTTGATGGTTCGCAAAATATAATCAGTATCAAAATCGTACAGTTTTGAATCCCACCCGCCGAATTTTCCGAGCAGTTCCCATGCGCCTCTGTTCTCGGGCTCAATTTCCAAGATCTTATTACATAACTCAATAACAGTCTTTGAGTCGTCGCTTTCGTAAGCCTCGTTTGCCGTAATAAGAAGCGACGAAGTTTCCGTGGCACCCTGTGCTTTTTCTTTAGAATCCCCCTCTGAGGACTCAATCATTTCACCTGTTGAAGTTTGATTTTCTTGCATCATAGTATCCTGCCCCATACACAACGAGATAAAGCTTAGACAAGGCATATTCTTTAGTAAAACAGCCGTCGTAAGCACCCTCGGCCCCTCAATAATCAGGGTGTTTTCCCTCTAGCAATAAGCGGTAAAACCAGAATTTTTCCTGGATATGCATACACCTTTTCTTAAGTTTAGTCTTAGCCTCGACCATTCATTCTTGCGAAAAATGTTCTTTACTTATTCAGTATTGGTATAAGAGCTACTGCTTTGTCACACTAAAATTAAAGTAACTATTATTGAAGATTCTTATAACTGTCGTTTATATAACTGAATACCTTGTCCCCCATAACGATTGAGATGTTTTGCCATGGAAATGCAACAACTTCAAAATTTTTACGTCATCGCTCAATGCGAAAGTCTCACAAAAGCGGCCCAGCGACTTCACACTTCTCAGCCAAGTTTGTCTCGCAGTCTGCACTCCCTAGAAGACGAATTGGGTGCTCCGCTTTTTGATCGCGTTGGTCGCAATATTGTTTTAAACGACACAGGACGCTTTGCACTTACCAAGGTTCTTAACGTGCTGAATTCTGCAGAATCGATCAAGCTCGATGTTTCAGAATTTATCCAAAGTAAGAATTTCTCCGTGGATATCTATTCGCCTGTTCCCATGGGCTGCTTCGAAGAGATCATCATTGGGTTTAAGGAAGAATACCCTAATGTCCGCCTCCGTATGGCTTCTTGGCATTCCGAAAAACTTAAGAATGTTCAACCTGACATCACTTTTTTCGCGAGCCCTCATACGCATAAAGAGCACAATTATCTCCTCCTTGGCGAAGAAGAGGTCTGCGTTGCAGTGGCTAAAACGAATCCACTTGCAAAGTACGAATCTATTCCTTTAATCGCGCTGTCGAATGCAGCATTCGTAAGTACATTATTCGACTCTCCGTTTTACAAGATAATCTCCGAAATGTTCAATCAGGCAGGATTCGAGCCCAATACCGTAATCGAAGATCAGGATTACAACCGCGTTATGTCTTTTGTTGCGCATGATTTTGGCATTGCCCTAGCACCTTCTATTACTTGGCTCGGAAGATGGAGTGATCAAATCGCTACCATCCCTCTGAGCGACATCCATCGCAAACGCTACCTCTATCTCAAATGGCCCGAAAACAGCGTTATGGGATGGGCAACCCTTCGTTTTAGAGACTACGTTGTTAAACACTTCAATAAAAAGTATGGATTTACTTGCGGCATTACTGCGCCTACGTCACCGTCCGCAGAAAACAAAAACGAAAGTGATTAATTTCTTCTCTACGCGTATAACACCAGGTGAACTATAGAAACACTTTATTAAAGCCCTTCTCATACTTTATAAGAGACGGGCTTTTTTCGTTTTAAGATAGAAGCAGAAAATGGCATTCGAATACAAAGTGGCAGTTAGCTACTTTTGACGAAGAGCTCTGTTAACTTAAGCGATATCGCGCGCTTTACAAAAAAGAGCTCTGTTTAACAAGAATTAGTCAACCCTGCGCTGATTAATAATTCACCATCTCCCTTTATCCCCCTTCATTTATACCAGGCTAGCCCCTCTCTCTTTTCTTTTTAGCTAGCCTGGTATTTTAACGCTTCGTTTATCCCCCATGCGCTTAGCAAAAGGCATATTGTAAGGGCACATTAATACAGACATTTCGCGTCCTCAACAGGCTGAAGCCATGAAGAACTGAACTGAAATTAATCCAAAACAAAAGCACGTTTAAACCAATCCAAATGAAAGCGTACTTGGGTTGACCCAATACTGAAATGCGTGGAGAGCAATCCGTAACGGAAAGAGCTACACCTGGGATCAATCCCTAAAAAGGAAGAACTGCGCTGGAGCAATTCCAACGCAGTTCTTTTAGAGAGAGAAAAGCCGTAGTACAAAACTTGTCGTTCAAACGCTACTTTTGTTGCAACCTGTCGTTTGATTGTTTTATCCCAATCTCACATAGCAGGTTGCAACTAAGTTACGCTTTCACTATTTATGACTCATTCGTCTTCTGGAGCTCAGCTACCAAAGTGTCGGAAAGGCCGTCAGTCTGACCAGAAATGTCAGAATAGAGAGCCTGAACCTGCTCGTTAGCAAGAATGCCGTCGAAGAAGGACTGATCATACTCGATAACTTCCATGCCACCATCAGTCAAAGTCTGGAGCTGCTGATCCTGCATTTCGAGCATCTTAGGCTTCATAACCTCTATTGCCTGATTTATAGCCTGGGTCAAAGCTTCCTGATAAGCAGGATCCAAGGAATCCCAAGCTTCCTTGTTGATGCTGATGTTGTTTGCGTACAGGATATGGTTGGTCATTGCCAAGTAATCCTGAACTTCCTGAAGGCTTGAGCCAGCGCAGGTGTCAATAGCATTTTCCTGAGCATCTACGGTGCCATTCTGAAGTGCAAAGTAAACTTCAGCCCATGCCAATGGAGTGGGCTCTGCACCAATTGCCTGCCAGAATGCCATATGGTTAGAGTTTTCCATGGTACGAATCTGCAAAGCGCTGAAGTCTTCAATAGTGTTCAGAGCCTTGTTAGAGGTGGTCTCGCGGAAGGTACCATTCTGAAGGAAGCCTAAGTTGTGAAGGCCAGCTTCCTCGAAGGATGCCTGTAAGCCCTGAGTAAATTCATTGTCGCCGTTGAGTACGGTTTCAATCTGATCGGCATTATAAGTAGAGAATGCCATTGGGAGGTCAAATACTGCCATATCGGGCACGAATGAAACCATAGGTGCAGGCTGGCAGATTACCATCTGAATGTCGTTAGACTGTTCCTGACGGATAAGGTCGGTGTCGCCACCAAGCTCGCCAGTTCCGTGGTAATCGATAGTCAACTTACCACCAGTAATTTCATTTGCCTGGTTAGCAATTTCCTGACCCAAAAGGTTACCAGCAGAATCTGCTGCAGTAGAGTCAGCAAGAATCAAAGTTACAGGCTCAAGGTCAGCATACGCATCGTTGCCGCCCGATGAGCTGTCGGAAGAGCTGTCACCACTGCAGCCCGTTAGGCCCATTGCCAAAACGAGAGCAAGTGCTGATACGCCGATAAAAGCTAGAAACTTATTCAAAGCTTTTGAGTGCGTTTTTGCTTTCATTCCCCTCAATCTCCTTCCAAAAATTTTTTACCAAATAGAGCGTTTTGTACTTAGCTCAGATAAATCTTTTTCAATAATCCGTGGTGCTCAAGATGCTTAGCCCGAGCACCACGGAGTTCAAAACCACCCTTAGACAACTACTGGCCCAGATACAGGAACGTTGAGAACCAAGGGATGTACACGATCAGTACCAAAGCAATCAAGAACGAAATAATGAACGGGATAGCCTTGGCAGCGATATCCATTGGCTTTTCGCCAGACAGGTTCGACACAACAAACAGATTGAGTCCGAATGGTGGCGTTGCCAAACCAATTGCCAAGCAGCAAACCAGGATTACACCAAAGTGAACTGGGTCGACTCCCAAAGCCTCCATTGCAGGCAACAGGATAGGAGCCAAAATAATGATTGCGGGACCCGTGTCCATAACCATACCAAGAATAAGGAACAGGATCATGCAGAAGGTCAACGCAATCCAAGCTTCACCGAAGGTAGAAGTGATGAAGTTGGTAATCGCAGCAGATGCGCCGGTAAGGGAAAGAACGCGACCAAATGCCGTTGCGAATGCCAGTACGAATGCTAAACCGCCATACGTACGAACAGCCGTTACCATAATGCCCCAGATGTCTTTAAGCTTAATAGTCTTATAAACCCAAAGAGAAACAATCAGAGCATAGAATACGCTGATACATGCAGCTTCGGTAGGAGTTACAAAACCTGCATAGATGCCGCCCAAAACGATAATGGGGCAAAGTAGCGCTGGGAAACTATCAATGAACAGATGTCCAAGACCCATGTCGTGGAGCTCCTGCATTGAAGAATCAATGAGTTCACGGTTTTCACCTTGACGCCTACAGTGAATTACGCAGTAGATCATCAGTACAAGACCGATAAGAATACCAGGAAGAATGCCACCTAAGAACAAGCTACCAGTGGAAACACCTGTTGCGAGAGAATACAGAACGAATGGAATCGAAGGCGGGATAATTACACCCAAGCCACCGGCGACTACGATTAAGCCAGAACTCCATTTACGTTCGTAACCTAAGCCAACCAGGAATGGAATACACATAGAGCCTACTGCTGCTGCAGTTGCAGGACCGGAACCCGAAATAGCACCATAGAACAAGCAGGTAATAACAACTGCGCAAGGTACACCACCAGGGAAGCGACCCACGAAGTACGCAAAGAAGTTAAACAGTTTCTGAGAAATGCCACCTTCGGCCATAATAATGCCGCCAAAGATGAACAAAGGTACTGCCAAAATAGGCGTTGAGTTAGCACCAGAAAATGCGTTGGTTACTAACTGAGTAACATTGCCGCCAACACCCGTAATCCAAATAGGAGCTAAGGAGCCCGCGATCATTGCAATAGCAATTGGTACGGAGAACGCGAGGACGACAAGAAATACTACAAATACGAGAATTGCCGGCATTATTCATCCCCCTCCTTGCTCATAGCCTTAATTGCGCTTGTATCAAAATTGCCTGATTCGAGCTCGAATTCGGTCTGCTCTTCGATGGTGCTCTTAGGCTCAACATTGATGTGCTTAATGTGAATAACGAACATTTCGACACTACGCAGTGCACCAAGAGCAAAACCAACGAGAACGATGAGATACATAATCCACATGGGGAGAACCATTGCAGGAGAAGTTTCTCCACTCTCAACGATACGCATTAAAACGGTTACTGCCGCATTGGTGAGAACTGCCATCATTGCGAAAGTAACAACATCAACAATTACATTGATGATATTGCGAACCTTCCAAGGCATGATGTCCACGAGAGCAGTAACTCTCAGCATCGTTTCTGTACGGATGGTATAAGGCAACGAAAGGAATACTGTTGCGATCCATAAGAAGCGGCACAGTTCTTCTGGCCACGTTAAGACTGGAAATGCGGGCACGTTACGACAAATAACTTGCAATAAAGTAATGCATGAAATTAGAACAAGGAAAACAATAAGAATGAATTCCTCAAAGTGCTCGTCTAACCACTTAATGACTTTCATCCGTTTTTTCACCTCCAATTCATTGATGGACAAAATTGAAGGTAATGGCGCATCAGACACCTTGAAAAACTCACCCTGCTAAAATCCCCTAGGCAAATTTTTCAGCTTAGGTCTTCCCTCCATGCCACAGCGATGACTTAACCCTTCTGGAATAATCTGGTGCGCCATTCCCTCTCTACAACGCGCACCGCTGTAACCTCGCTTTTCAGTATAATTTCGCGTCTGGTCTGGTATTCCTCCAAAAAAAGGGAGTCCTTTATTCATGGGTTGCATAAGTTATGCATTACTTATGGATATATAACAAAAATGGTATAAGAACATGTTCAACAAACGCTTTTCGTATGGTTCTATGAGGTAGATTCATAGATTAGTTTCTCTCTCATGCATTGCGTTAATCGACGCACTATCTCATTGAGCTCAATGACATTGAGTTCGATGAGACCAAGCTGGGAAATTATGGAAGGCCTTCGCTCAAAGACGAAGTTTCGTAGATGAAAAACCAAGCAAAGCAGGCGCACAAGCTTTCGTGAGTAGTCGGACTTTAGCTCGACACGAACTTCCAAAGATATGCGAATATTCACGGACAGATGAACTTTCAGACGTACAAAGTTTACAGTTTAACGAAGATAGATGGACGGGCTTTCTGCGAAGTTTCGTAGTTAGACGAAGTTTCTCGTAAACGAAAAAAGGACGTAGCCAAGCAAAGCTCAGCTACGTCCGATAACCCTACTTACACTAATTTACTTCCGTGGTTCCATATTACTTCCGTGGTTCATGTTGCTTTCGCGATTCCATATCACTTCCGCGATTCCATGCCGCTTCCGTAATCCCATGCTACTTTCGCGATTCCATGATTTCCGCCAGGCCCTGCACGCGAGTCTCAAACTGCGCCTGACTAAATACTCGAGGATCAGCTTGGTCGGCATCAAAAGTGGTGTATGGCAAACCACGCGACTGCTCTAGTTGACGCTGCATTTCAAACATGATGCCAACCCAAGGCTTGCAGCTACGCATCACATTGCACAAAACTCCGTCGCAATGATAATCATCGATCAGTCCCAAACGATAATCTCGTCCGAGTTCGATACCCGTCGCGTTGTTGGTTTTCGCGTAGGCTTCACATAAGGTATAGAGATCATTAAAGGTTACCCCATAGTTTCCGCAATATGGGGTGCCCACCAAATTGATACCATTTTCCGCAAGCGTCTCCGAATTGCTTCGCAGATAAGGCCAACAGCACAGACCATCAAATAGGATGCGATATTTTTCTTCTCCCTTAAAAGTGCTCTCGCCCGATATGATTTTTTCTTTCAGCTCTTCTATATACATACGAAGTACTTCAGTGGTTTCTTTCCGACCGCGCGCGATTACCATCAACGCCATGAAGTTGTACGCATCAAAACCACTCACAGGTGAAGGGACTGTTTTTCCCATCAGATCAAGCGCCTCTTGAAACAAGCGACCATTTTCGGCGGAAATTTCCATAACCTCTTGGAATTTATCGTAATCAAATGATTTTCCGCTTATTTCTTCGAGCTTCTCAACAATGCCCTGTACCTGCTTTTTCATATAGGTGATCTTGCTTTTCTTGTAATACCCATCGGTGTTGTAGGGGACATCAAACATAATGAAAGGAATATCGAGCTTCCAAGCTAAATTCTCATACCATTTAATTACGGTGGTACAAATATTATTGCCAACGCACAAGAAATCAGGCTCTGGGATATCTAACCCAAACCCAAAATCTTCCTCGCGCTCGATAAACCCTAAATTGATACGCGCGTAGGAGCAAAGGTCCATGGAGTAACCAAGACCTTCGGCTTTTTCACAAAAGGGAATCGCGCCTTTATGAGCCGCAACTGCCGCCGCATGATTTTCGGGATAAATTACATTGAGATCGAAAACTTCGAATAACTCTTTTATAAAGTTTGAGGTGGAATACCCTACTGGTTTTCCCGCTGCTTTTGCATCACGCGCTTCTTGGTACAAGTCACCGGTAACCTCTTTCATTCGTGCGCGAGCGGGACTGTAGTTTTTACTCTTTTTATCAACCATGAGAACATCTCTTTCTTGCTTGTTTGATCTTGGTCGTGCGATTTCGGTCGCTTGATCTTGATCGTGCGGGCTTGTTCGCTTGACCTTCGAACTTACCCGATCATTTCAGCGAATGCCTGAATGCGCGTGGTGGCCTGTTCATTAATATGATCTTGCTGAGCGGTCTCCAAATATAAAAGTGGAACATCGGCATCGGCGAGTTGCTTTTTTATGACAGGGAAATCATATTCTTCCTCTTCGCAAAACTTCGTCACATTGATAAGGGCGCCATCAGCGCTGCGCTCTTTTGCCAATGCCGCCAGTGTTTCTCCTCGCTGTTTTGTAGGGTCAAGCGCAACCGACGTGTTTTCGATATCGAGCCAAATATGCGCAAGACTAACAAACGGATCCACATTACCAGGAGCATCTTTCGCAAAACGAACCGACTCAGCCGACAACACGTCACCCACAATTGCAATATTCTGCTTTTCGAGCTCATCGAGTAGCGGTTTGGAATCAAGCAAGATTCCTGTTGTGACCAGGCGCAAACCCTTAAAAGTGTCATCAGAAAGATTGGAGAGTTCTTGATTGATCTGAATCACCATTTCTGTATGTACTCGAACTGGCAAAACCTGAGCTGCTTTATACACCACATGACGCTTCCAGGGAGTAACCACCCCTGGATGAGCTGCAGCAACTAAATCGAATTCTCTCATAGCTGCACGTTGTTTGTTGTACGCGTTAATGCTGGTGCGCAAAGCTTTGTCGGTAATAGAATTGCCCGAAATTTCTTCCAGCTTTTCTTTGACGTCTTCTAGTTCTGATAAGTAGTAGTCCTCCGCTGCTGGATGAGTGCGATTTGCTGGCTGCACCAAACTCATAACAGGCATTTCGGGAAGCGCAAATTTCCAATTCTCTTCCAAATTACGTAAGCCGTCACACGTGGTGGGAATAATAACACCTGATAGATAGCTATACTCGCCACGCAAGGCGCGCTCCATGAGCGTTACCAAAATCGAACAATAAAAGGCAGGATAATATCCATTTGCACGACTTATTTCAGTGTCGCCTCCCCAGAGTTCAAGTGGATACATCCCCGCAGCATCCACTAACTCATAAGGGGCAAAATATGGTATGCAACCTATTGCCTTTTGATTGTCGCTTCGATACTTTTCAAAAGTTTTCTGCGGATCAGCGATCGCCTGCTCCATCTCGGAAAACAACTCGTCAATTGTTTTGTGCGATTTTTCTTCAACAGTCCCCATGCAATACACCCCTTCTTGCCTCCGTCCGTGACGGACCTCACTTGAAATAACCTTGCTTATCTATAGCGAATTCCACTTAAATTGCCTCATTTATCCATGACGAGCCCTGCTAAAATAACCTCGGTTTTTCTTCTGCTTCCCCTTATAAGTGTTTTTAAAATGCCTCTATTTGACACGTCTCAGATGTTTATTTGCCTCGAATATTTATTTACACTTCTTGTACGCTTTAAGTGCTGCACCTATCGCACCGGCAAACTGGCAATTTTCAGGTACTGAAATAGAAGCACCAAGTTCTCGTTCCAAAGCACGAACGACTCCTGCGTTTTGTGCGACACCGCCGCTCATACCAACAGGTTCATGTACCCCTAAGCGACGCGCCAATCCCGCTGTCCTTCGCGCACAAGAATTATGAATGCCTGCAACAATATCGGGGATCTTATTACCTTCAGCCAGATGAGAAATAACTTCCGATTCCGCAAAAACCGTACAGGTTGAGCTGATTTTCACGGGATCTGTTGCTTGAGCATCGAGATTGCCCAATTCGTCAGTGGTGGTTTCAAGAACACCTGCCATTACATCGAGAAATCGACCAGTTCCAGCAGCGCATTTCTCGTTCATGACGAAGTTTTCTAGCGTACCTTGGTCATTGAGACTAAGAACTTTTACATCCTGGCCACCAATATCAATAATGGTTCGAATTCCAGGCAACAGATGATTCATACCTAACGCATGACAAGAAAGCTCGCTAATTTCCTCATTTGCCCGCTCAAAGCGCTGGCGTCCATAGCCGGTAGCGATGCAGTAAGCAATATCGCCCCAGGAAAGATTCGCCTTTTCGAATAGATCATCGATAACACGCGCCGCGCCACTTGTCCCCGCTCTGAGGGCATAAAGGGAACGCGCCACAATACGATTGCCGTCTTCAAGAATGACAGCCTTACTTGATGTTGAACCAATATCGATCCCCAAGGTGTACATAATGATTCCCCTCCATTAGTACGCCATTTTTGTAATATTCCCCTATAGAACCAGCTTACTCGCACATTTGTAATCAGGGTTGCAAGTTCCTATATTCTTTTAGAAAAGATTGTTTCATTTTGCGTATAACGCTATTCAAGAAGATTGTTTTATTTTCCGCATAGCGCTTTTCAAGCAATTCAGGGACATCCAGAACAACCTCAAACCTATTGCTATGACAGCAACTGCCAAACCTGCAGTCGCAGTAATGACTACCAAATCCACCACTGCAGCAGCATCTACCAAACCTGCGCAGTAGCAACCGCCAGGCCAACTTCCATAGCAATCATCAGATTTGTCATTAAAGTAGTTACTATATTTGCCACATTTTTAGCTTGTATGTACTTTTATGTTTGCAAATTGCGAGTTTTGTCACATTTTGGTCTTGTGTGTATAAAATTAATTTAAAAACAATTCTCAAATTCACGAATCTCTAAATATCGTTTCGAGCTCCATGAATTTATACAACATTTTCTATACTAGTGTTTATTTTTTAAATAAGATACTTCACATTTGTGGAATATTATTCTGAAACAATCAAACACAAAAATACATACGAGCCTAAAATGTGTCAAAATCCAGACTTATAAACCAGAATCCAAGCTCATGTGTCGAAATCAAGGTTTATAGGTCAATATTTAGGCTCATAAGCCAAATCAAGGCTTGTGTTAAAATCCACGCCCATAAGTCAAAATCCAAGCTTATAGGTCAAAATCGGGCTTATAGGTAAATCCAGGCTTTGCAAGCAAAGATCCAGGCTTAAAGGTCAAAATCCACGCCTATACCAAACCTATAAGTCAAATCCAGGCTTATAGATCAAATCTAAACCGCGCTTAGAACGATTTGTTAGAGCCGCACCCATGAAAAAAGAGCCCAACAAATGTTGGGCTCTCGTCGTTAAAGAATCTAGCACGAATACACTTATCTTGGCACTTATCTTGGTGCTTTCTTGGCGCTTGCCTTAGCAATCGCCTTCAGCATAAATACTAACCGTATCAGCGGTATTACAACCGTATCTGCAGGCATTACATCTGCATTTGCCGGTATTGCCAGCCGTATCGGCCGACATTGTAACCGTATCAGCCAGTATTACATCTGCATTGCTACCAAGTAGCCGTCACGAATTGCCTCGAGGAGACGCTTGAACTCAGGCGTACCATAAGGATCGTTTGCAGCAACGCCTTCCCAGTCAGTGTGAGGAGAAGCATTACCGATGAGGTGAAGATGCTCTTCACCAAGAACACCCTTGGCCTCGTCATAGAGCTGAGTGTTGTCGATCATGGTAGTACCCGTAATGATAGTGTCAGCAGGAACCGTGAATTCCTTGCCCTCAGCATCTTCGCAAAGTACGCCTTCGTCGGTGTAAGCTTTAACCTTGGTCAAGGTAAGAATCTTTACGCCTTCCTTCTTCAGCTTGCGAAGCTCAGGGTTCTTGTCGATGATGCCGATTTCAGCGCCAGCCTTCTTAGCAGGCTCGATAACGGTAACCTCACGGCCTTCGTTCATGGAGGATGCTACCTCAATACCAGCGAAGCCGCCGCCGATAACAGCCATGCGCTTCTTAACCAGCAAGTGAGTACCAAGACCCCACTGCATGAGTCCCAAAGGTGCGCCGAGGATGCCCATGCCGAAGCAGGAAAGACCCCACATGAAGCCCTTACCAGGGGTGCCCTTACCTTCAACGAGCTCCTTCAATGCGTGAGAATCGATAACGTTCTTACGATCCTTACCAGGAACATCAGGAGAAGTGGTTTCAGGACCAACAGCCAAGATTACTTCGTCAGCACCGAAATCCTTGAGGTAATTTACGTCTACCTTGGTGTTGCAACGAACATCAATGCCAAGACGCTTGATTTCGTTGTTGTACCAATCAACCATTGGAGGAAGTTCTTCGTTGAGAACCTGAGCGAGGTTCAGCAAACCGCAAGGCTTCTTCTTCTGGTCAACAACGGTTACGTTTTTGAAGCCACGCATCTTCAAGTTGCGAGCAGCTTCCAAACCAGCAGGGCCAGCACCAACGATGAGGATCTTCTTTTCTGCCTCTTCGCCAGTTACCTGATGATCTGCAGGCAAGCCGTACTGAGAGAAGTATACGTTGGGGTTAACCGAGCACTTGCAAGGCTTACCAATAAAGATATTGTCAAGGCAGCGAGAGCAAACGATGCAAGGACGAACTTCTTCACTGCGGCCTTCAGCAACCTTGATGCCGATTTCGGGCTCTGCAATCCAGTGACGAGCCATACCAGCAGCATCGCCAGAACCGTCTGCCAAAATCTTTTCGCAAACATCCAAGTGATTAATACGGGTACCAGGGAAGCAAGGCAAAGTGGTGTACTTCTTAGCTTCCTTGGACAGATAAATGAACTCGCCTTCAGGAACGAGCTGGTTAGCAACAGGACGAGGAGCCTCGTGGAAGCCAGCCTGGATAGACCAAGCATCTACGCCGTGCTTCTCAACGCATTCGATAACCTCTTTGAGGTCTTCAACGCGCTGACCACCAGGCATAAGGTCGTCTGCAGAGTAACGAATCAAGATAGGCATATCGTCGCCGCAAGTCTTGTGAATCTCGTCGATGATCTCGGTGAGCAGACGGCAGCGGTTTTCAGTGGATCCACCATATTCGTCAGTACGATGGTTGGAGTACTTGGAGATGAAGCGCATTACCATGTAGCCGATACCAGCATGAATCTCGATGATGTCGATGCCAGCCTTCTTGCAGCGAAGAGCTGCTTCGCCGTACTGCTTAACTACGATAGCAATTTCTTCCTTGGTGAATTCCTTTTCAGGCATGCCTACGAAGGGGCCAGAAACTACGTCCTTGGAAGGAGCGTAGGAGTGAAGTTCATCTTCGCCAGTTGCGCGCCACTCGTAGCAGAGCTGAAGCTGAGCAGCCAGCTTTGCGCCATGCTTGTGGCAAACTTCTGCGGTGCGGGTAAGACCTGGGATAAAGCAGTCGTCCCAAACACCTACTGCACCAGTGGTGGTGTGATACTTAGGATGCGTATCGAATACGTCGCAAACATAGCAAGAGCCCAGCTCGATCAGAGCGGCACCGCCCTTTGCACGCTGCTCATAGAAGTCCACCAAGTCGTCGCCAACATGATAGTTGTCGGTCTTCTCGATGGTCATTGGCAGCATAACAAAACGATTACGCAGCTCAACGTTGCCGATTTTAAACGGCTTGTTTAACAATTCGTACTTCACTTCGCGGCCCCTTTCGTAAGACAAAAGTGAAATTCCATTCCAGCATCTATGAGAGCAGATTGAACGTATCTGAGGCAACCCGTTACCCTTAGCCTTATCTTGCCGGCCCGCTAATCATCTAATCGCAATTCGTCAGAACGAGATTGCATTAGCAACGCGCGAAATTAACAAAACTTCAAATTGCTATACTGCCAACTTCGCAAACGCCTGCTGCTAGCTTAAGGCTGCATCAGTAATGACCAATCGTATGCACTCCTTCGCATTAAGATATTGTAAAACAGAACACCTTGCATTTTGTGTCAATATCCATTGATTGTTCTACCGATTAGCAGAAAAATGGATAGGCTCAGGCGCATTTGTCGCCAGTTATAAGGTTAATGCTACACATTTTTGAACTTTTGACCTAATTTTAACAAGAGCACGATAAAATAGCTTCAAAGTCATTTCGGGACTCAAACTCTGCTTGTTTGGGACTACGATCGCACCTGTTAGAGGTTGTAACTGCACCTGTTAGAGGTTGTAACTATAAGGCGGCTATAGGCGAAAGGAACGATACGGTGGGCACCTTTGATACTAAACTACTGATCTCCCAGGCCTTAGTTGACCTATGCCAAGAACAACCACTAAAAAAGGTTTCTATTAGCGACATCGTGGAACGCACAGGTAAAAACCGAAAAACATTCTACTATCACTTCGAAGATAAGAATGCTCTTATTATTTGGAAGTTTCGATATGACCTTGGCACCGAGCTCCAGCGCCGCTTCCCAGAAAACATCCTGGTATACGAAAAGGAAGGCGAAGGTACCTATCCTGAACTTCCTTTCTACATCACGCAGAAGTCGGGAGTTCGTTCGCTTGATCATTCTAAATTTTTCGACACGTTCGCCATCGTGCTTGAACGAGAACGAAACTTTTATATGCAGGCCTTCGCCGAAACAGGTCCTGCCGCCCTGCGCAATTATCTCTACGAGCTTTATCTGCCCGCCCTGCGCAACGACATAACTATCATTTTGGCTAATCGGTATTTACCCGAAGAAAACATCGATTTCTTGAGCGAATTTTATACCTGCGCTTTTCTGTCCTATTTCACCCGCAAATGCGAGCAACCTGGAACGAAGCACCTCATTAGCAACGCGGGCCCCTTTGCTAATATCATTCACAGTTCAATGGAAAGCGAAATCAAAGAAGCGCAGCTACGTAGGAATTTATAGGCATCCCAGCCGACCCAACCGAGCCCTTTAGCTGATTTGCCTTATAAATTTATCACCCGCGCGGCACATATCTCGGACGATCTACTTCAGACAACCCACCTCTCGCACGATTCATCCCTGGGTCAATTAATCGCCCGCACAACCCATCCCTAGGGTATCCGCCTCTCAGACTATCCATCTCTTGGGCAATCCGTCCCTCAGACTATCAACCTCTTGGGCGATCCGCCCCTAAAGTAAACGATCTATCTCTTGGGCGATCCATCCCTAAAGCAATCCACTTCTCAGGAAAATTTTCCTTCTACCCACCAAGTTGATCTGGAGATATTTCAAAAAGGTTGCCACTTGCTTGCCGCTTGTTTTCACCCCTTTTGCCGAACAATTAAAGACTGATTAATCAAACGTAAAACCAGCTCAGCTGAAAAAAAGAACTTGTTTTTCGGTGCTACCCTACCAAACATATCGTTCAACGAAGAACGTTATCGAAACATTTGTTTCGTTTTCAATTCCCCAAAACCACTTATAAGCACCTCTTTGTACTTATTAATTTCAGCAGAAAACGAAACGCATGTTTCCCGGTTCAATGGCGAATCGCTTCTAGCTGCGCGAACCTTCTCAAGAATTCTGCAAAGCAGCAGCAACTTCTTACGCGCATGGTTTTCGGATCAAAAAAAGGAAGTGATCACATGACTCCTCCATCAACGGCAACCACCTTAGGTGGTGCGCGAGTCGAATCGAAAGAGTACTTTGAAAAACGAGCTCTTAAAAAAGGTGCCGTGAGTTGGGTACTCTTAATGAGTTTGGGCGTTGCCTATGTTATATCCGGCGATTTCTCCGGCTGGAACTACGGCATCGCTAACGGTGGCTGGGCAGGAATGGCTATAGCTTTTGTCGTAATGGGCGCCATGTATTTATTTATGGTTCTTGGCCTTGCTGAAATGTCTTCCGCTATGCCAACAGCAGGCGCAGGTTACGGATTCGCTCGTCGTGCAATGGGAAAGATTGGCGGTGCCGTAACGGGATTCGCTATTCTTATCGAATACTGCATTTGCCCTGCTGCAATTTCAACCTTTATTGCAGATTACGTGCATGCGCTTGGGCTCTTCGCCGACGTTCCTTCTGCTTTAATAATTGGATTCTTTTTTGTGGTATTTGTCGGAATTCACCTTATCGGCGTTGGTGAAGCCCTCAAGATTGTTTTCGCCATTACAGCAATCGCAGTTGTAGCTCTTCTTGCTTTTGTGTTTGGCATGATTCCTCATTTCGACGCAGCGAATTTGTTCAATATAACTCCCGCTGTCGAAGGTGGCAGTAGCTTATTCCCCTACGGATTAACGGGCGTGATTGCTGCATTGCCTTTCGGCATTTGGTTATTCCTCGCTATTGAAGGTGTTCCACTAGCTGCAGAAGAATCCTCTAATCCCAAGAAGGATATGCCTCGAGGCATTATAGGCGCGATGCTGTTCCTAGTTGTAACGGGCACCTTGGTTCTCGTTTTAACCGCAGGTGGTGCAGGCGCAGAATTTGCTGGTAACGCCGCTGCTCCTTTAGTTGATGCCCTGAACTATGTTGGTGAATCTAACATTGCAACCTTCGTTAATTATGTTGGCTTAACGGGCCTAATAGCTTCATTCTTCTCTACGGTATTTAGTGGTTCTCGCCAAGCATTTGCTCTTTCGCGTGCTGGCTATCTTCCTAAGTTCCTATCAGTAACCGGATCTCGCAAAACCCCTTACGTCGCCCTTTTAGTGCTTGGAGTAATTGCCTTTACGTTGGCGGTAGTGGTTCAGAACGGAAGCATCCTACTGAACATGGCCGTATTCGCAGCGTGCGTGTCGTATGCCATGATGAACCTTTCTCATATTATCCTTCGCAAAAAGGAACCTGGCATGGAGCGCGGATTCGTTGTTCCTGGCGGTGTAGTACTCACCTCAATCGCTTTCGCTCTTTCGCTTGTTGCGATTGTATCCACCTTCGTGGTTGATAGTTTTGCAGCAGGATGCACGCTTCTGGTGCTCGTTGCCTTGCTCGCTTATTTCTTCCTTTACTCGCGCAAGCATTTGGTGGGCAACGCTCCCGAAGAAGAGTTCGCAGCTCTGAAAGCGGCAGAGGCCGAGCTTAAGTAACACAGCAGAACTTACCGCGCCCAAACAGCAAAGCAAAACTCAAATAGCAAGGCCTGTGCGTTTTGTCGGTTGACCTACTTTATTCTGGAAAGGATTCTTATGGTGAGGGCAGTTTTATTCGATTGCGACGGCATCCTCCTGGACTCAATGAATTCCTGGCATAGCCTCGAGGCGCATTTAGCTTCTCGAGCAAATATAACCTTGACCGCCAATCAGATGGATATGCTGAACAAGAACACGCTGAGACAAACCGTCCAATATTTTTATACCGAATATCGGATAGAGAATCGCTTTGAAACACTTTACGACTATGCGTATAGCTATTTACTCAAGCAATATCAGAACAATATCTCTGCCCGAAAAGGCATTCTCTCAGTGATCAAAAAACTTAAAAGTAAGGGTATTTTGCTCTATGTAGCTTCATCGAGTCCCCGAGCTTTTATTGAAACGGGGCTACAAAGCAATAACCTTTTGGCTTATTTCGAAGGATGCTTTTCTGCCGAAGACCTCAATAAATCCAAGCAAGACACCGATTTTTATCGTTTCACTTCCTCTTCGCTTCAAATCGCACCGAACCAACTTTGCCTCATCGATGATTCGGCTTACGCCTTAGCGGTTGCGCGCATCGTAGGAATGCGAACCATAGGAGTCCATGACACCAACATTGCTTCAACTTTCGAAATGCTGCACTCGTGCGCCGATTTCGCCATTCAAGGCTTCAATCAACTTAACTATTCCTGGTTTGAAAATTAGAAAAGAGAATGCTTTATGTCTTGGTCGGAAAAAAACGTAGGGATACTAGAATCCAATAGTTTCAATATGAATAACCTCGACAAACTTGACGAGGACCTTCGCTCGATAGTTGCACGTCGTGAAGTTCTTGGGCCTTGCTATCGTCTTTTTTATCAGAAGCCTCTTCATTTAGTGCGCGGATACGGTACACGCCTGTTCGATGCTGATGGAACAGAGTATCTAGATATGTACAACAACATCCCATCCATCGGACACAGCAACCCCGTCATTACTGAAGCAGTAACGCAACAGTTGCAGCTCATTAATACCCACACGCGCTATGTTCATGAAAACCTTCTTGATTACGCAGACAACCTTATCGCACTGCTTCCTGATGAAATCGATCGCATCATGTTCATGTGCTCGGGCTCCGAAGCAAATGATTTAGCAGTGCGATGCGCTCAACTCTATACTGGTGGAACAGGCATTATAGTTACCAGCGAAGCCTACCACGGCAACACCGCTCTCATCTCAGGACTTTCTCCTTCTATCGGTAAAGATGTACCTATGAGCATGACCATGCGCATGATTCCCTCGCCAGACACCTATCGAATCGGCACAGAAGATATTTCACAGTGGATGTGCGACCAAATCGCGCAAGCAATTGCCGACATGCGCCGTCATGGCATTTCTTTTGCGGGCGTTTTATTCGACAGTATTTTTTCTTCGGATGGAGTAATACCCGGCAAACCTGGATTTCTTAAGCCCGTCATTGATTTGGTTCACAACGAGGGTGGCGTGTACATTGCCGATGAGGTACAGCCTGGTTTTTGCCGCACCGGCGAAGCCTTTTGGGGATTCGAGCGCCACGCTCTTGTTCCCGACATTGTCACCATGGGAAAACCAATGGCTAATGGCATTGCTTGTTCTGGCATGGCGATTAAACACGAAATTCTCGACGCCTTTGCCCAAAACAACCCATACTTTAATACTTTCGCAGGAAATCCCGTTGCTATGGCTGCCGCGCAAGCAGTCCTGGACTATCTCAAAACCAACAACATCCTTTCCCATACAAAAGAAATGGGAAGCAAGCTCAAATCAATGCTTGAAGGCATGCAAGCCGACTACCCCCTCCTCGGGGATGTGCGAGGCAGCGGATTGTTTATTGGAGTGGACATAGTAGAACCTCATACCACCACTCCAAATCGATCCCTTGCAGTAAAGCTTATCGAAGTGCTTCGTGAACATAAGGTTCTCATTTCACTTTGCGGACCTCACGGAAACGTGCTTAAAATACGTCCTCCCCTTGTCTTCGACGATGCAGACCTTGATTGGTTTGCCGATGCGCTTCAATCATCCCTGAAAGAACTGTCCTAAAAGAGGTATCTCATGGCTAACAATTTCGAAAACCCCGAAAAATTTGCAGAAATAGCGCAACAAGCTGCGAAACGTTACCCTTTTGAAGCTCCCGCTGTCAAACTTCTTGCTTTTTCAGAAAACGCAACATATTTGGTATTCAACCCCCACACGCAGGAAAAATATTGCGTGCTGCGCGTAGGGCGTCCGGGATACCACACTCTCGAAGAATACGAAAGCGAAATAAGCTGGCTGCGGCAAATCAACGACTACACACCCCTTGTGGTTGCCAACCCGATCCCGGCTGCAGATGGCAGTTTCATCCAGCAGATTCCCGACGAAGCTACTGCCACCACTTATTTTTGCGTAGCAACTGAGTTTTTAACGGGACAAACTCTTGAAAATGACAACGCGCCTGATGCAGCGGTTCGTCACTTTGAAACTTTAGGTGAAATTACTGCCTATCTACATCGCCAAACAGAAATATGGAATGGCACCAAAAATATCAAACGCTTCCATTGGGATACCGAAAACATGATCGGCGAACAGGCAATTTGGGGCAATTGGAAAGACTACCCAGAAATGACCCCTGAAGCCGAAGAAAAAATCACGCAGTGTTGTGCAATCATAAAATCTCGGCTCGATAAATATGGGAAGAATCCCCGCAACTATGGCGTGATTCATGCCGATCTCCGCGATACCAACATTCTTGTTGACGGAGATGACATTAAGGTGATCGATTTTGACGATTTTGGATTCGGCTGGCATTTGCATGACTTAGCAAGCGCGCTTACGTTTATCGAGGATCGCGAAGACGTGCCTGACCTCGTAAATGCCTGGCTTGATGGATATCGAAAGGTTCTCCCTTTTACCGACACTGACTTTGTCGAAATTGACACGTTTATTTTGCAGCGTCGCATTCAAATGCTCGCTTGGATGGCAAGCCACCAAGACTCGACTCCTGTACAAGGATATATGCAGGGATACATGGAGGGGACCATGGAACTTGTTGATCGCTATTTGCGATTATTCGCTTAATCCAATTCAGAAAAAGGACTGGTCATGAAGGAAATTGAAATAATTATCAACGGAGACAAACTTGAGAGGGTCAAACGCGTTTTGGGAGCCTTTAGCGACAATGGCATTTTTGTAAATCAAGGTTTTGGATACGGACACCAACATGGATATCGACAAGTGTATACGCGAGATGACAATCGAGGTGTAAATCTTTTGCCTAAAGTTTCAGTACGTACTGTAGTTGCTGACGAAAACGTAGAAGCTATTGTTAATGAGATGGTAAATACTCTGGGAAATGATTCATTTGGCGATGGAAAGATTTTTATAAAAGAAGTAGTTGAGGCTATTCGCGTTCGTACCAATGAACGTGGAAATGAAGCTCTATAGCTACCATCCTTGAATTGACCTACATAACAATTTGCCTACATTAAAAAGCGACAGAATTTCCGAAGAAAGCAGCGCTAGTTACCTTCTTCGGAAATTTTTTTGTGAAGAAGAACCGCCTGAGCAATTTTATGTAGTGGAACACGTTGATCCATTGATGCTTTACGCATTAATTGATAAGCCTCTTTTTCGCTGAAGCCCTGGTCAATTAAAACACCTTTGGCTTGATCAATCAGCTTTCGATCATCTAATTTATGCTCTAGCTCTTCTATGATTTTCTTGCTTTTGTTTATACACGCGTTACGTATTCGGGCGAAATCGATTTCCTCTAGCAAACGGGAATCAATGCAATCTTTTTGCACAAATCCCCCAACGCCCCTTTGTATTAGGTTTTCTTTTTCATCAAAAGAAAGCTCTTGATATACCACGACCATCGGAATTGTTGTCTGGAGTTTTACTCGTTCGATAATTTGATCAATTTTTTCAAATTCGGAAACCGAGATTATCAAACAGAGTGATTCTCTTAGAGTCTCCACGGATAAGTGATCGCAAATGCAAAAACCCGCCGCCTCCAAGATGGCTTTAATACGATCGATATTGATTGCACCTAAAACAATAATGTGCTTTTCCATAACTAACTACCTTATTTTGCTTCATGCGAAATAAGCATATTGGCTTGGTATTTCACTATCGTTTCAGGCGGTTTTCCACTCTGCAAAATTGCTTAATTTGTGGGGGCTGAATTTATGAGACGCACCACTAAATCTGCAAGACATATCATCAAATGTGCAAGACGCGGTATTTAATGTGCAATACGGACCATTAAATGTGCGATACAGACCTTATCGAACTTATTCTAATGGGGCGAACCTTATCGAACTTATCCTAATTATTCCGCATAACTTTTCATAATAAGAGGCGCAGCGATGTACACCATGATCTGGTCGGTGCCTTCTGCTATCTGATTACCACGACAGTCTTCCCAAATGGTACTTACTCGTGCACTTTCGGTGTATCCAAGGCCACCTAGGATCTGCATCGCATCACTTGCCACTTGAGTAGCAGTTTTGGGAATATAGCGTTTCATCAAAGCTACCGCTAAACGCTTCTCGGGATGGTTGGTTTCTATAGACCACGCCGCGTGGTAGAGCATTGCGCGCATGGTGCGCAAACTTACTTCCATATCGGTAAGCATCTGCTCGATTTGCTGGAACTGCCCAATAGGCACACCAAATGCCTTGCGCTCCCGAGCATTTTCAACGGCATCTTCCATTGCTGCTTGCGCCATACCAAGCGATGAAGCGCAGGTAAACACTCGCCCATATTCTAAAAGTCTAAACAGGTGACGGAACCCGCCCTTATGACCAATCAAGCGATATTCGGGTTTAATCTCCACTTCGTCAAAGGAAACTGAAGCGAACGGCACCATCGATTGACCAATTTTGTTAATAGGAATTGCGCGAATACCAGGCATATTATGAGGAATAAGCCAAAATGAAAGAGGAGGATATTTGTCGTTGCCCACATTGTCTTTGTCGATGGCTGCAACCAAAATACTTGGAGAATACTCGCCGTTGTTTACATAGGTTTTCTTGCCGTTAAGAATGATTTTGCCGTCACGCGTTTCGACCGAGGTGCTCATGCTCATGGTATCCGATCCGGCGTTGGGTTCTGAAACTGCAAGTGAAAACATAAGTCTTCCTGTATTGCGATAGTTCTCCAATACCTCCGACACAACACCTTCATCAGCAAAGCCACTTAATATCTGCAGATTGAATAGGTCGTTTTGAAACGGCAAAGCAGCGCCAGCGCATCTTGAAAGTTCTTCCAAGATGAGGGTCTGCCCCATAATGTCGAGCCCACGACGACCATCGCTTTGCACCTTATCAAGAGCAAAATAGCGATCAACAAAGCCCTTCACCACTTCATCGGGTAAGCCTTGATCTCGTCGCCACTGGAAAACATGATCGGAAGTAAACACTTCTTCGCCAAAAGCGCGAAACGTCGCGATGATATTTTTTTGGCTTTCTGAAAGCTCGAATTCCACAAAGACCCCTCTTTATTCTTTAAGGTATAGCGCATAAACCCTTACATGATAAAAAGGATACGGCACTTGTTGGCAATATCCCATCATCAAGTTTTGCAATCTGTCGGAAGTCAAGCTTGCACTCAAGCGCGATTTTTCTAATTGCACGCAGTAACTACAGGCGGTAACTAGCCGCGATAATTAACTTAAAGAACTTCGGGCATCACTCGACGAAAGGCAATTTATTCGCATCAGGAAATAACTATATGCCGATATTTGGTGTTTATTGTGGTCAGATAGCCAAATTGCTACAATGACCAATGAGCGGTCACCCTCAGCCTAGGGTTTGGCTGCGGTCTACTGGTAAAGTGACAGCCGCCCCTTTGGGTTGTGTGGGCGGCTGCGCTACTTTATGAGCCTATGTGTTAAGAGTAACTTTCACCCTCCGGATTTTGCTTCATTTCAGTTTCCACTGATTCTTCGACGCCAAACGCCGCCGCGCCCTTCTGCTTGTATAGGCGCGTCCATTCCTTGACGCGGTGCCTGCTTGGGATGCCGTAGCGAGCCATAACTTCTACGGTTGGTTTTCCAGAAAGATGCTCACGCACAACTGCGAGTTTGAGCTCTGATGGATAGCTCCTGCGTCCACTTCGGTAACATTTTAAAAAGTCTTCAGTACCGAGCGCACGCCAAATCGCATACCAATCTCTTACTGTATCTCGATTAATACTCAGCTGCGTTGAAACAGCCTTATAGCCAAGACCGCGCTCGAACATTTCTGCTGCTCGTTTTCTTTTCAGTCTACTCACAGCAAACGCCTCCCTCTGCGGGACTTGAGCTTTCTGTCCAAGCCCCAATAGGAAGCGTTTTTTGTGTCATAGGTGAGCCGCATCTACTCAAGCCTCTTCGCACTAGCGACGACCGTTCGATCGCTTCATGCGGTAAGCCGCAAAGCCACCTACCGCAGCTGCCATAGCCGCTATCACAGCGAACAAGGCGGGCAACCATGTATCGCTCGTCTGAGCAAGAGACTCCAAGGGGCCTTCGTCACTAGATCCACCATTTGTATTGCCGCCGTCGCCTGGATCTCCGCCATCAGATGGCTCATCAGGTGTTCCAATATTTACGAAATGAGATCCGTCCTCGCCGTAGCTAACCGTTGCCTCAAGGAAACCTTCCCCGCTATCGGTCACGCTGACGTGAATAGTGCGCGTAGCGTCAGCGTCATAGGTAATACCTTCTTGACCATCGTTTACTTCAGTGATGGTGTAGTCATACTCGCCGACTGCATCGAAGGTGATTTCATCGAAGAGAACTTGTCCATTTTCAGTATTTGTTGCCGTGGTGCTCTCAGGCATCGGAGCACCTTCGGAGCCAGTCAGCTCGAAGGTGAACTGACCTGCCGCAAGTGAAGCATTTTGCAGTTCTTTACTTGCGCCCAGTTGAATGCCAATAGGAATTGCTTCGTAGGTGTTAGTGAAGCTCATAGCCTCTACTGACTGGTTACCTTTGGAGTAAGAAACCTGCGCAACAAGCTCATTAGCATTCGTGTCTTCGGTTACCTCAATCGTTACCCCATACAAGGTTTCATCATATGTGATACCACCTGCATTGCCACTTTTCTCAGCAACGGTATAGGAATAAGTACCTGCCTTGTCGAAGGTGAGGTCATCGAATACAAAGCTGCCATCAGCCGCATTGGTAGCGCTGCTCACCTCATTACCATCTCCATCAAGAAGGACAAAGGTGAACTCTCCTTCTTTAAGTGTGCGATCCGTGCCTTCAGCCGCATTCAGGGTTTTGGTTCCACCGATCTGCGCGGAGCCGCTCGGTCCCACTACCACCGATTCAGGTGTGTAGGTGTTAGTAAAGACAATCTTTGAATTCTGAACATCCGAAGAAACGCTCAGTCCACGACCGTCATTGCTTTCGCTTACGATCACCGTTATCGTATAGACCTCTTCACTGTAAGATACGTTATCTGTATCAATTCCACCGGTGCCGGGTTCTCCATCTGTACCGAGCTCATACACTTTATAAGTATGCGTACCTGCTTCGGCATACGTAATAGAATCGAATTGGAATGCCGCCGCATTGCCATTTGGCGCGCCGTTAGTCACCGTTTGAAGCGGCTCTTCAGCACCTTCTTCATATAGAGCAAAGCTATATTCATCCTGTGCTAAGGTTTCACCGCTGTAACCATTGGTTTCAAGTACCTTGGTTCCTGCAATCTGATAGCTCGTTTCGCCATCGTTGTAGATGTTGGTGAAGTTAAGGTCTCCTGCGTCTACCGTCTCATTGGCAGAGTTGGTGATGCTCTGGGTCTTGATTTTCAACTGACCGTTATTGTCTACCACATTGAAATAGAGCGTATAAACCTCTGAGGAATAGGTAATGCCATCGATGCCTTGCGTAGGTTTATCCTCAGTCACGGTGTAGGTATACTCGCCCGGCTCAACGAACGTTAGCGTACCGAAATCAAACGAGCCATCTTCGGCATTGGACACCGTTGATCCATTGCTCGGAGCAGGGGCACCGACACCGTCCGGAGCCGAAGTGCTCGTCATCGTGAAGCTGAACTGTCCAGCCTCAAGGGTAAAGCCTCCATGTTCCTCGGTTACAGATTTAGTACCCGAGAACGTTGCATTAGTGGGCGTCGTTACAGATTCAGGCTGATAGCCGTTAGCAAAGGTAATTGCATCAACTATAGCACCGGTCGTATCCTTACCCTGATAAATGGTAGGAGTTGCTACAAGTGAACCAGTTTCTGGATCGTCACTTACCGTAAATACCACCGTATAGATAGCGCCATCATAACTATAGCCACCCTTACCTTCATTGATTTCGGTTACTTGATATCTATACTCGCCTTCAGCATCAAACGAGAACTGTCCGAAACTAATCACTCCATCAGTATCGTTGGTAACCGTACCAACAGTAGCGTCATCACCAGAAGTTACTCCCGTAGGCAGGTTTGCCGTTGATCCTTGCGGTGCCGAGATAGACTTAATCTGGAACGTAAACGCCCCCGCCTCTAGCCCTTTGCTACTTCCATTGAGCGTTTTTGTTGCCATCAGACTAGAAGTAGCATTATTTGGATCATAGGTATTCACAAAATCGCTTGAGCCGGTTTGACCAATAATCGAAGAAGTGATTTCAAGGTTGCCATCCTGCGATTCATCCGCGACTTCAACGCGATACGTCACGCTTCCGCTTGTATTAGACACTCCTGCTTCTTCGATTTCGGATTCGGTTACCGTAAATTCGTATGTACCAGCCTGCGTGAAGCTAATTGTTCCAAAGGAGAATGGAACCTTTACCCCCTCGGTCGCATTTCCTTCACCAGCAGCAGCAACGGCATCTTGGTAATCTATGGTTACTTCGGTCGTTTCTGGGAGCGCAAATCCACTTGTTGCGTTTGTACCTTCAGTAACATTCTTGCCGCTCAGCGTAAAGGTGAATTCGTCATCCTCCATCCAGTCGCGACCCTCGAGCGCTTTAGTCAAACCATCGAGAGTCAACGAGCCAGTTGCGCCGTAGGTGTTCTTGAAGGTGACCGTCGCGTTCTCCGGATTAATTGATACCGAATAATCATCATTTACAGTTACGGTAATCGTCTGAGAATCAGCATAGCTCCAGCCATTGGCATTCTCTGGAACAACCTCACTCACCTGGAACGTATAAATCCCGGGCTGCGTAAAGATAATCTGTCCAAAAATCGCTTTTTGTGTCCTGCTATTGTCCTCGTTAAATGCCGATGCAATTGAAGTGCTCATTCCATCAAATGAGACTGGGTTACCATCTTGGTCAAGCTCGTAAACATAGTCGCTCTCAATGGGAGTGCCATCGCTATTCACGAGCGTAAGGTCGAACGAGAAATCAACATCAGTGTCGACATTAGTGGTTTTTTGAACCGTCAGAGTCGTATTAGCCCCATCGCCACCGATCGTGCCTGCCTGAATCCGATTATCGAATATCACACTTGGTGTTGTATCCGTGTTCACCTGCTGGTTATCAACGCTCACCACAACCGAAAGTTCCTCGGCGGTATCATCACTCACGGTATAGGTAACCATATGAGTATCCGTATCGAATACATATCCTGCCGGTACCGGATTCGGTACAACTTCTTTTACTTCGTACGTAAAGGTCTTGCCGCGATCAGCAGCCGTAAAAGTTAAATTTGGAAGCGGATTCATGGTGCCGGACCACACGTATGAGTCCGTTCCTTGGATCAAAGCGTCGTCGTTCGAGAATGCAAGAGTAGTATCGATGACGCCATCACCATCGGTGAGTCCTAATTTAGTCGCGGCTTCTACAGCTGTAGGCTGACCATCGCCCTGTGTATCGACCGCCGTCACTGTGAAGTTATAGGTTCCCTCATCTGCCTGAACCAAACCTACGGTATCCGCACTTGCATGCAAGTTCTTAGTTACCTGCAGCGCCGAAGCACCATTTATTGTCAGATCTGCTGTGTTGGTAAAAGTTAGATCATCGCTTTGATCATCCAGTGTGGCAACAAGACCGTTGTCCCCTTCCGCAACTTCTACCGTAACGATCTTCTGAGACGCATCTTTTGTTACGCCTTCAATTCCTTCAGTAAGATCATTTTCAGTTACTACAAAATGATAAGTTCCTGCTTCGCTGAATGCAATATCGCCGAAGGCAGCCTGATGTACCCCATCTACGTTTACATTGTCTGATCCAATGCTTATCTCAGCAGGATCAGGCATAGTGATTATGCCATCCTCAACGGCCTGTTTAGTTGCTTCATCATAAGGAGCAATGGTAAAGCTAAATGTCCAATCGGTTCCCCATTCAGTACCGACCAGATTCTTGGTTACTTGCAGATTCTCGGCACCACTTAGTGTTGTGTCGGTAGGAATACGACTATTGGTAACGTGGATAGTCACATCGCCGGTAAAGAGAGCGTTGAGGCTCTGGTCACCTAGGTTCTGTTTGTTCTCAATCGGGTCCTCGCCTTCATGTGTCATACACTGGCGCAGGTCAAGGCGCGACCAGCCTGCATCGGCAGTAAAGGTTGCGTCGCCGTTGTCCGTCGCACTCTCGTTGCGAACGTAGTTGAGGCCGTCGGTCTGATCGTCGTACTGATAGTGCGTCTTGTCGGCGGCAGCATTACCCCACACCGTACTGGAACCTTCATAGGAGCCAGTCGTCTGCGTCTGCGCCACCACATCGTGCAACGTGGAATCCACGTCGTCACCCGCAGCAAAACCGCGCATGCTATACACAAGGCTGCCGATGCCGGTTTCCACGGTCACGTTGTCGTCAGCATCGCCGGCATCTACGTGCACGCCATCGTCATCTACAATCACGCGAACAGATGTCTGCTCATCCACATAACCGCCGGGAACGGTCTCAACGAGTACGTACTCGCCCTTGGCAAGAACCTGCTCGCCATTGTTGGTGCTAGAGGTAATTTCGAGCCTACCATCGTTGTTGGTCGTTCCCGTGAAATAGAGGTTCTCACCCTCGTTGTAGGTGCCGTCCCCGTTCTCGTCCTCATACATTTTGAACTCAACACTGGCAATCGGGTCGCCTGTAGTCTCATCAGACTTTACCAGTGAAAGTTCGTTCTTGATATTAGGAATCGAAAGCGTCACCGAGAAGATGCGCTCGAAGCTATCTTCAGCGTCGGGATCAATCTCAACGATCTGGTTGTTGGAAGACAGGTCATCAATCGAAGTAGCGTCGGACCAATAGTATTTGACGGCATACTGCGCAGTACCAGTATCCCCGCCAGCCTGCTCAATCATGTACTCATACGTGTTGATGTCACCAGGCAGGTCATCGATCGTAACCTGATACGCGCCGCCGGACCCCAGCAGGAACTGATAGCCTGCCGCTTTGGTGGCGGTCACGATGGCATCTTTGCTGGTGCTTGCATTGTTGATCGTGGCATCTGCCACACTCCAGCCGGCAAACGCATCACCTGTTACGGCATGGTAGTTACCCTGTTCGTCAATTTGAGCAACCACGGCAAACATAAGGCCACCTGCCGACTCGTATGTTCTGCCTTCAACATCGGTCACGTTTGTTGGCGCCGTAGCAGTCACATGAGCCTGAGAATAGGCACCCGTCTCCCATTGATTGCTGGAGAGCAGCACGCCGTCACCCGTACCATCATCGTTGATGGTCGAGAAGCGCAATTCAACCGTTCCTGGGTTGCGGTACCCGACGGTCTCGTTTCCCTCAGTTTCCTTAAGGATCCAGTACCCGCTACGATCGCCCATCTGTTCGAGGGTGATGGGCATCTCCTGATCGGAGCTATTCTCATAGGTAAAGATCATCTCGCCGTTGCTGTCGGTACGACCGGAAACCTGCGTCACCACGCCGTCACCGTTGTTGTCGGCAGCCTGGTAGCTAGAGTTGGCTTCACTCAGCGTAAACTGCACACCAGCAAGCTCATCGCCATACTGGTCGACCTTCACGATGCCAGATTCAGGAATGTTCACGAGGTTGTACTTAAGCGACATGTTGGAATCGGTGTTGCCGCGCTCGAGGTAGAAGAAGTCGAGGGTATGGTAGGTGTCGTCGGCGAAGGTGGCACCGCTAAAGGCTGCTGCGTTAAAATCGTCGCCAAGCGCACTCTCAAACAGTGCATACAATGTGGTTTGCCGATATGGCGCCCCGTCGCGATCCGAGTTGTACTCATTGTTATTGTCTTGGTCGTCGTAAACGATAACTTCGCCGCTGACAAAGTTTATCTCAATAGACGTCTTGTCGTGGATGCCACCGAGGTCGCCCACAAGCACGCCGTCGATATAGATCCATACGTCATCGTCGCCCGAGAAGTTATAGGTAACCTCCTGGCGACCTTGAGTCCCATCGGGAGCCGTATAGCCACCGTTCTGCTGAATAAAACGAGTTGACATGTTCAGGCCGAAGTAGTGATTAATAACTTCGTCGGTAGAGATAAGGTCTCGATGCCCCTGACTTGTATTGATCTGCTGTTCGACAAGCTGACCATTCCGCTCGTCGAATACTTCGTCGCCCGTATTGAATGGGAAGAATTGACCATCGGGCGATGAGCCCGCAGCCTCCACTCCCCATCGGTTGTACAGCGTAAAGCTGCCACTGCCGTTGCCGTCTGAGTTGAACTGTGCGAAGTTATCCTGACTGTTGTAGTAATAATAGCCTTGGTCGTCCACCCGCAGAAGGCCGTCGACGTCCATGTAGGCCGCCTTGCCCGTTTGACTCGAGCCGTCGAAGAGGTACGAGAGGGATTCGGTGCCGATACCATTCACCCCGGAAAGCTCGGGATAGCCGTTCACCAGCTCGTCAGAAACGATGCTCTGGCGCGGTGCCGCATCGCCCGTCCAATAGTTGATGTCGTTGCTGTTCAGTAGGTTTTCGTTATTGTTTTCGCTGGTACCCATGCCGGCACCGAACTTGAGCGTATGGTTGGCATTGATACCTTGCGTATAGCGCTCGTTCAGCTGATTAGTGGTTTGGTCACGAAGACTCTGAGTTACATTGTCTGGGTCATCTTGGCCGGTGATCCAGTAGTCAAACACGTTGATAGTGGTACCACGCGGAGAAACGCCGCTTACGGTATGATCACTTACTGCCCGTGGCGCAACGGCATCGCCGATCGCCGCATACGCCTGAGGAAGCGCCACAATCAAGAGAAGTAAAACCGCAAAAACAGCCCCTATAAAGGCTGGATAATTTTTCTTGGAGAGTACTCTTGCTGCGTCATTAGCACGCTTATGAGCGCCCCTCCCCCGTGAGAAATCTGTCGTTTTTAATCCACTAAACGCACTTCTCTTATACGAATTTGGATTATTTCTCTGATCCCGAGAAACACAAAAACGTCTTCTGCTGTGTGCCCCTCTCCTGAAGACCGACATACAACGCTCCTTCGGCAACAACGTATCATTTGATAAAAACGGGACTTTTTACCAGTTTTTCTGGTAACAGTCTCATCAGCCGAGGAATTATAGATTATTGTTCTTTTCGTTTTTAGCCTTCTATCTCGTGTTATGTAATAAATAAACCGATTTTTGCGCTTAACTCTGCATTTTTCTTAATACCCACCCGGGGTGGGTATTCCATTTTTTAATTCAACGACCCACCCCCTTTTACCAAGGTCTAAGCTTATTTTCACCGAGCTGCTTAAACCAAGTCCTCGATTTCAAAATTTCCGATTTTTAGGGGCATTTTTGGCAAGTAAAGCGAGTTGTGCATAGAGAGCAATATTTTCAGACTTGTCATGGAAGATCAAATGCCATCAAACAATAAATAGCGGCAATGATCGATGCCCGCGAAGGTCACGCAAGGCTCGTAGTACTTCAATATCACTGATAACCCGTACACTACTCGAATTACTCGCCATTTTTGGTGATAAAAAGTGGAAATTTTGGTTTACAGATTCAGAGGAGACCGTAAAAAAAATATAAGCAAGAAATATAAGTAGAAAGTATTAGTAGAAACAAAGAATATCCATCCGCTAGCGGAAGGTTTATCATTTCGGACGCTGTGCGTCCTCAATAAGCTGAAATCATTAGCAACTGTCTCCATTCGCTTAAGTGAAAGGAGACACTATCATTTCGGACACGTCGCGTCCTCAACTTGATTGAAGACCCAGTTCAAAAAAGAATAAAGAGAGCTAAATAAGCTCTCTTTATTCTTCGTAATACAAGTACCTGAGTAACTTTAAATTGCTTCAAGCAACTCAGAATTATTTAGAGTCTCGAAAGTGAGCAAACATGTTTGGCGATCTGCTTGGACCAGCTTGCTGCTGGACCAGCTTACTCGGGCAAGTGCCTAAGCAGATACTTGGGCTAGCTTGCTGGACTAACTCGCCTAGGCAAGCGCTTGGGCAATGCTGGCTAGCCCACCAAGCGAATCTACCTGTGCAGATGCTTGAACAAACCCGCCTAGGCTTGCCCGCCTGAGCAACCCCGCCTAAACAAATACCTGAACAAACCTTCTCCGAACTCTTAACGCCCTTTCCAGACTGGCTCACGTTTTTCAGCAAACGCCGTTGCTCCTTCAATTTTGTCTTCACTGGTCTGGGTAATCTTTTCGATTTCTTCCAAAATCTCCCAGCCCTTAGAAGGATAGACAACGTTTTCGCCCATGGTCTCATAAGCGGTACGCTTGGTGCACTCAATAGCCAAAGGTGCACCCTTACAAATTAATTCTGCCATCTTGATAGCTTCATCGAGAACCGTGCCAGGCTCTACTGCCTTGTTAATCAAGAAGCATTCTTCTGCCTTTTTCGCAGAGAAGGGCTCACACGTAAGCATTAGTTCCATGGCTGGTTTAGCGGGCATTGTCTGCATGATACGCATCAGCAAACCACCACCAGCAGCAGTCAAACCGCGACGAGGTTCAGGAAGCGAGAATTCCGAATCAGTACCAGCAATTGCCAAATCACACGCAACGACAATCTCAACGCCGCCACCTAATACACGACCATTTGCCGCTGCAATTATGGGCTTTGAAATATAGCGCTTGCACATTCCTGCAAAGCCACTCTTTTCATACCCCTCTGGTGCATGCATGGTACCCGCAGCAATCTCTTTCAGATCGCTACCCGCACAAAAGCAATCCCCCACATTGGTGATAATTCCAACTCGCAGCGAATCAGTTTGCTCTAAATGATCAAATGCCTGACAAAGCTCGAGCCACATTGCGCTATTAATGGCATTTTTTGCTTCTGGCCTGTTCAGGGTGACGATATAAATCCCATCACGCTCTTCGGTCAGAATGTACTGGTATGACATATGATCCCCTTTCTTTCCCCTCTTCAATCATACGCCGACATGCATTACCTCAATGCATCTCAGTCAAAGCGTCTAAGCCAGTCAAACGTTTAAGGCTTACATAGACTTACATAAACTCCTTGAGGAATTTATCCACTGCCGAATTAAAAGCTACTGGATTGTCGTAGGCAACAAAGTGATCGCCCTGGATCAAAACGAGTTCAGCTTTTGGCAAGCTCTTATAAATAAGCTCAGTATGATCGGCAGAAATCATATCGTTGGTCCCCACAATAACCAAGGTTGGCGTTTCCAACTTCGCAAGTTTTGCTGGATCAATAGCAGGCTGTGTTGCCATGAGATTTAAAAGCTCGTAGCGCCTCATGGCCTCTTCGCTTTCGTCTTTCTTTTCAGCAGCCTCTTTTGCTTTAGTTGCAATACGCTCCTGAATAGGAGGAATAAGTCCTTCAAAATCCAAGTTTGCGCCATTTAAAATGAGCTTATTAACGCGCTCTGGGTTTTCAAGCGTAAACAAAAGCGCCGTAATGCCGCCATCGGAAAAACCTAGAATATTCGCCCTGAAAATGCTGTGTTCGTTCATGAAATCGAGCAAATCCTGAGCGAACTGTTCAAACGTAAAGGGCGCCGTCCCACGAGGAGATTCTCCCTGGCCACGGGTATCAATAGCAATTACCCGATATTCTTTTGAAAAGTATTCAATCTGATGCCTAAAGCGTGAACCATCTTCGCCATTGCCGTGCAGCAAAATAAGCGGATAACCCGAACCTTTTTCTTGATAATGAAGCTTAATATCCATAGCCCCTCCTTTTCCCTCAATCATATTGTAGCGGTCTTTACCCCTCTTCAAATACGCAACGCTACAAATGGCCTGCTTTTTTAGCATTTGGTTACCTGCGGCATTGATACAATACAAAAAAGGACAAGAGAAGGAGTCCCTATGAAAATTCTTGCTATCAATGGAAGCCATCGAGTAGGCGAAAACACCAGCAAGTTGTTACAGATGGCACTTGACGAAGCTGCCGCACTCGGAGCAGAAACCGAAATGGTTGATTTGGCCGAACTCGACATTGAGTTTTGCGCAGGTTGTAACAAATGCCTCTTTAAACCAATGTGCTCAATCAGCGACGACATGGACGAGCTGAAGCAGAAAATGCTCGAAGCAGATGGCATTATTTTGGGATCGCCTGACTACTTCAGCAACGTGACAGCACGCATGAAGAATTTCATCGACCGCACTCGCCCCCTTCATATGACTTCTAACCAGCTTAAGGGGAAAGTAGGCGGTTTTCTTACCATGTCTGGCTTAGACAATTGCGGAGCTGAAGCCACTAATGCCGTAATGGAAAACTTCTTTGCTACCCATGAAATGCTAATCGTACACCCGCGTCCCGAAGGCCCCGTGATCGCCTCTGGCATTACCGGATCGCTAATGGCTGGCATGAAAGAAGGAAAACCTCGTTGGCGTCGTAGCGTTGAAGAAGATCCTATTGCGCCACTCTTGGCTCACCAACTAGGTAAAGATATGGTGGAGCTTATTCAGTAGCTGCAGAAATAAATTCAACACGTTTTCTTGGTAGCTATTTTGGTGCCCCTTGGTAGCCTTTGGCTTACCAACACGAGCGTTATCAGGCGCGATGGCCAACAAAAACCTACCGAAATACACGAACAAAAAAAGGCACATCCGAAGATGTGCCTTTACTTTGCTTTAAAGCAATCTGCTTACAAAGGGATTATTAGTTCTCCCAAGTGCAAGGAGCTTCGCCAGCTTCCTGACGCTGAGACTTAAAGATGGTGTCAGGAATAGGCTCACCATGATAAATGCCTACGCCGCCTTCATCTTCGATACGAGAAATCTCTGCATCGGTATAGCCATACTTCTGCATGATTTCCTTGGTGTGATAACCAACTGGCTTAGCAAGGATAACAGGAGGATCGCCTGCAGAACCAAAACGAAGAGGAGTCATAGGCAAAGCATGCTTGCCCCACTCGTCGTATTCAACATAACGAAGAGCGTCATTTACGTAAGCCTCTTCGTCACGAAGGATGTCAGGGAAGCGGAAGAGCTTCTGAGCAGGTACCTGATTAATACGGAACTGTTCCATCCAGTAATCGAAAGGCTGCTTAGCGAATGCCTCTTCAAGCCATCCGATAACTTCCTTGTTCTTGCCGGAAGCCTTCAGGTGGGTGAGGTCCTTGGTGTCGATGTTGTCGATCTGATCTTCGCGACCAAAGATCTTCATCATCATTTCATAGTACTTATCGTACTGAGGCATGCAGATATAAATCCACTTGTCGTCAGAAGTGCGATAGGTGTTGTTGAAAGGATTAGGAACGTCGGTACGAGACTTAGGATAGTCAGCACCAAACTGCTGAGCGCAAATTCCGATGTCAGATGCGAAAATTGCAGCAGCATAAAGGTTGGTTACAACCTTTTCGCCCTTACCGGTACGAGTACGGTTGAACAGAGCAGCGCAAATACCACCAGCAAGCATGCAAGCAGCGTTGTTGTCGCCGAATGCCTGAGGAGCGATTGCAGGAGACTGACCCTTCTCACGGAAAACGTTAGCTACGCCACCACGAGCAGCCCAGCATACTGCGTCGTATCCGGGAGAATCCTTTTCAGGACCATACTCGCCATAACCACGCATCTGAGCCCAAATCAGCGTTGGGAACTCTTCGTGGATGGTTTCATAGTCAAGACCAAGCTTCTTCAAAGCCTTGTCGCGCAGGTTAACAACAAAAACGTCAGCGTCAGCAAGAAGCTTCTTCATGAACTTCATACCGTCTTCGTTCTTGAGGTTAATAGCTACCAGGTCTTTGTTGGTGTTGTTAAGGTCGAACGTAGGATCTTCAAAATCGTTCTTTTCGCAACCAAAGCCAGGACCCTGGGTACGCTGAGCATCGCCATGAAGAGGTTCGGTCTTGATGACGGTTGCACCCATTTCGGAAAGGCAGCGTACTGCAGCAGGAGCTGCTACCCATTCGCAAAGCTCTACGACTTTAACGCCTGCGAGAGGGCCGAAGCCATTGAGTTTATCTGTAGTGGACATACAGACTTTCTCCTTCCATTGTTATTAACGATGGAACCCGCTCTGCGCTGCAGCGAAAGCGCCTTTGCTTACCCCTAGTGCAGTCGGGCTTATTACATCACCTTTCTAGTATGGCTATCGCAAAGGTCCATGGGGATGGTCAGTAATTCGTGTTTGTCTATTTTTTTGCGAAAATAGCTTCTTTCTTTGAATGAATCGCGAAAAATCGTGAATATTTTGGGACAAAACCACTCTATTTGACCACCACTTACCCCCAAATTGAATCCGTTGACCAATTCAGCTTAGATACAAGTTAAACGCGAAGTGAATTTCGTACGGCACGCATGAACCGCCACTACCGCTCCTCCTAAGCCTCCGACAGGCTTCTGTTAATTCTGGAGTAACCTGTTCATTTTTTGGCGACTTTCTTAACGGAGTGTTTCCGTTCACCTGAAAAATTATACCGTTCGCCTGAGAAGATCACGGGGGCTTTTTTACGCCAAAATTTATAAAAAGGCTGATAGTTTGCATAAATTTATTTGTCTAACAAAACACTCTGTTTTATACAATTACTTGAAGGCTTTTTGCGCTTACCTTGCCGCCTGTCTTCTGTTTTTGGGCAGGCGTGTTTGTGTGAATTTTGCCTACGCTGTTATTAAAAATTGTGCCCAAAAATACAAGGGAATGTGCTTGCGCATTAGAGTACGCTTCGACACCAACCCGAACAGGCACAGGCGAATACGCAGACAAGCCTTTAGCTTTGTAGCACCGAGCCCAACATAACGCTACAACTCACTCGTTCACATGTTAGGAGGATTGGATGAGCAAACTATCCGTGGCACCTGTTGCAAAAGACGATGCCAAGCAAAACGCTTTTATGCAAGAGTTCGCTCGCCGTATTGAAGCAACGCCCCCTGGAATGTGCCCCGTCGCTCTGCAGCTCTCGTTGTTACAAACAAGCGGCTGCCAGACGTGCGGAAAGTGCACTCCTTGCCGCGAAGGAATTCCTCAGCTTGAAGGTATGCTTGAAGCTGTTCTCGCGTTTGAGGGCACCCCTGATTTATTAGATACCATGCGTAAAAAGGCGCGTGTGATTCGTGATACTGCCGACTGCGCTATTGGTTGGCATGCAGCAGAAGTATTTCTTCAGGGAATGGACACGTTTGCCTCAGAATACGAAAGCCACGTAACCAAGTTTTCATGTCAAGAAGGCAACACTCAAACTGTTCCTTGTGAGACCATGTGTCCTGCGCATGTAGACGTTCCTGCTTATATCGCCCTGGTTGGCGAGGACGACTACGCTGGCGCAATCAACATGATCCGTAAAGACAACCCCTTCCCCACCGCATGCGCTTTTGTGTGCGAACATCCCTGCGAAGAGCGTTGTCGTCGAACCTTGATCGATGCACCTATCAATATCCGCGGCATCAAGAAGTTCGCTGTTGACAGCATGCCTGCAGATAAGGTCCAAACACCTAAGCCTGCCGATCCTACCGGCAAAAAAGTTGCCGTCATCGGCGGTGGCCCTTCTGGTCTTACCTGCGCTTATTTCTGCGCTTTGATGGGCCATGAAGTGCACGTTTTCGAACGCCGTAAGCACTTAGGCGGCATGATGCGCTATGGCATTCCTGCCTACCGCTTCCCTCGCGAGCGTCTTGATGAAGATATCCGCGCAATTCTTTCAACGGGCGATATCACCGTCCACTACGAAAGCGATATCGACACTGACACCATGGCACAAATCTCGAAGGACTACGATGCTTGCTATGTGGCTATTGGTGCACAGGGCGGTAAGAGCTTGCGTATGGAAGGCTCTGATGCTGAAGGCGTAATGAGCGCCGTTGAATTGCTTACCGAAATCGGCGAAGACAACTACCCTGACTTCACAGGTAAGAAAGTTGTCGTTATTGGTGGCGGCAATGTTGCTATGGACTGCGCGCGCACAAGCGTTCGCGCAGGTGCCGAAAGCGTCACCATCGCATATCGTCGCCGTATTGAAGATATGACCGCTTTGCGTTCTGAAATTGATTCAGCTATGCAAGAAGGTGTTGAGATGTGTGTGTTGCAAGCGCCTGATCACATCGAAGTAGAAAACGGTCATTGCACCGCACTCTATACTCAGCCCCAGATGATCGGCCCAGTAAAGGGCGGTCGCCCCACACCTCAAAAGGCAAATAAGCCTCTCTACCGTATTGAGGCTGACATTATCTTGATTGCGGTAGGACAGTCTATCGAATCTGAACCTTTTGAGCAGTTTGGTATGGAAGCTGATCGCACCTATTTCCAGGCAGACGAGCACTTAAAGGCACTCCACGGTCCTGACAACGTCTTTGTTGGTGGCGACTGTCAAGTAGGACCTAAGACGGTTATTGTTGCCATTGGTGCAGGTAAAGTTGCTGCACGTAATATTGATGACTATCTGGGCTTTGACCACGAACTTGATTGCGGGGCAACCGCTCCAGCGCCTAAGCCCAACAACCGTGTTGCTTGCGGTCGTGTCAACCTCGTTGAGCGTCCTGCATATCAGCGCAAGCACGATTTTGATGCAGTCGAAGTTGAAATGAGCTTGGAAGAAGCCCAGCAAGAATGCGGTCGTTGCCTGCGTTGCGACCATTATGGCTGCGGCGTAATGGAAGGAGGCCGAGTCCAATATGTTTAACGTAACTGTTGACGGTAAAGCCGTATCCGTAAAAGAAGGCTCCACTATTTTGGATGCTGCTCATGCCGCAGGCGTTTCCATTCCTACGCTTTGCTGGATGAAGGACTTAAACGAAATCGGTTCCTGTCGCATTTGTGTGGTAGAAACTAAAGGTGACGACGCTCTCAGTGCCGCCTGTAACACGCCTGTTCATGACGGCATGGAAATACGCACTAATTCACCTCGTGTTATCGCAGCTCGTCGTGAAAACATGCGCACCATCTTGGAAGGCCATCGCAGCGAGTGCACCACCTGCCAGCGCAGCGGCACGTGTGCACTGCAACACACCGCTTCCGAACTCAATGTAGGTGAGCTCGACTTTGACCCCGTATTCGATTTCGAAGCATGGGATGAAGATTTCCCTCTGCAGCGCGATGCAAGCAAATGTATTCGCTGCGGACGCTGCGTTGTTGAATGCGCAAAAGTTCAGCATTGCAGTGTGTGGGACTTCAAGGGTCCCGCTGCTTTCCGCGGTATTACCGTACGAGAAGGCAAAGAAATTAGCGAAGCAGGCTGTTCTCTGTGCGGCCAGTGCATTACCCACTGCCCCACCGGCGCTCTTACTGCTCGTGACGATATCAACACCGTTTTGGAAGCACTCGCCGATCCTGACACGATGACCGTTGTCCAATTTGCTCCTGCCATTCGTGCAGCATGGGGCGAAGTAATGGGACTCACTCACGAAGAGGCAACTCCTGGACGCATGGCAGCTGCCGCAAAATCTTTAGGCTTTGACCGCGTGTTCGACACCGACTTTGCAGCCGACTTGACCATCATGGAAGAAGGCAACGAATTCATTGAGTGGTACACCTCGGGCAAAAAGCGCCCCATGTTTACCTCATGCTGCCCTGGTTGGGTTCGTTTCGCAAAACTTCATTACCCACAGTTTGTAGAGCAGCTCTCTTCTAGTAAGTCTCCTCATCAGATGATGGGCGCAGTTGTAAAGAACACCTTAAAAGAGCCTATGGAGGCAGAGGGCAAAAAGCGCTTGTTCGTTGTTTCTGTTATGCCCTGCGTTGCTAAGAAATACGAATGCGGTGTTCCTCAGCTTTCCACTGAAGCCGGCCCCGACGTAGATGCAGTTCTTACAACCCGCGAATTCAACAGCATGTTGCGCATGTTCAAGATAAACTGTGCCGATTTACCCGAAGTTCCCTTCGATAATCCTCTCGGTTTATCTACCGGTGCAGGCACCATCTTTGGTCGAACTGGCGGCGTAATGGAAGCTGCTCTTCGTACAGCTGCCTTCATTTTGACGGGCAAGAATCCCGACTTTGCAGCCTGTGACACCACCGAAGCAACACCTGATCGTCCTTGGACCGACAAGACCTTAGAAATTGCTGATTTAACTATCAAGATCGCAGTAGCAAGCGGGTTGGAAAACACCTCAAAGCTGTTAGACGCTCTTGAAGCAGGAAAGGTTGATTACGACTTTGTCGAAATAATGGCTTGCCCTGGCGGCTGCGTTGGTGGCGGCGGACAGCCCATCGAATTCAACGCGGAAAAGGCAGCCGAGCGCGCAAAGATCTTGAATCGTCTCGACTCAAATGACACGTTGCGCTTCTCGCATGAAAACCCCGACATCCAAAAGCTTTATGCCGATTGGATCGGTAAGCCTCTTTCTGAAACCGCAGAAGCATGGCTTCATACCGAGCAGGAAGCGTGGGACATTTAAAGAATACCGTTTGATAACTAGACGATGACCGTACGGTAACCGTCTCAAGACAACCTTATTCTTGTTACGTACTTGAAATGCCGGTGGGATACTTTCGTGAGTATCCTGCCGGTTTAACTTTAACTATCCATGAAGAAGATGCATCAACATATCAACACAAGGCTTCCGCGCCCCCGCGCCTTCAAACGCACTCGAATGAAGTGCGCTAGAAGACAATGGGGTAATTTTTGTACGCCATCCCTTACGGATTCATGCGCAGAAACCTACAAGCTCTCTTCTTGTATAAAAATCCACAAACCCTCTTCGGGCAAAAACCCCACGCTCACTTCGGGCAAAAACTCCCCGAAAATCTCTAGGCGCATTTCTCATGCCTACCTGCTCGAACTGGCAGAAAAACTCATAGCGTTTCGCACGTTGAGCCTTGACGAATACGAATCGCTTATCAGCTTCTACGATAGAGAGGTAACAGATCTTCTAACCACTGAAGCAAAGCGGATTCGCGAAGATGTCTATGGCACAACAGTGTATATTCGTGGGTTGATTGAAATTAGCAATTACTGCAAAAACGACTGCCTGTATTGCGGAATCAGAAAAAGCAACCACTCTTGCACGCGTTACCGTCTAACCCCTCAAGATATTCTCGAATGTGCTTGCGAAGGATATCGTCTTGGCTTTAGGACGTTCGTTTTGCAAGGCGGCGAAGATCCCTGGTTCAACGACGATCGACTCGTTGATCTTCTTCACGAACTCAAATCCGCCTACCCCGACTGCGCGATTACCCTTTCACTTGGCGAGCGCACCTACGAGAGCTACCAGCGCCTGTTCGATGCAGGTGCTGATCGTTATCTTTTACGGCACGAAACCGTATGTGAAGATCTGTATAGCAAGCTTCACCCTCAAACTATGCATCTAGAGAATCGTCTCCAATGCCTGGAGGACCTTCGCAGCATTGGATATGCGGTTGGATGCGGCTTTATGGTAGGAGCCCCCTATCAAACCGCACGTGATCTTGCGCATGATTTGAAATTCATTGAGCATTTCAAGCCCGAGATGTGTGGCATTGGGCCTTTTATCCCTCATCATGCAACCCCTTTTCGCGCTATGCCTGCAGGCAGCGTTGATTTAACGTGCTTTCTGCTTTCCTTGATACGCATCATTCATCCATCGGTATTACTTCCTGCAACCACCGCCCTCGGTTCACTTGACCCTCAAGGCAGAACTAAGGGCATGCTGGCAGGAGCCAATGTGGTTATGCCTAACCTCTCCCCTTTGAATGTGCGCGCAAATTACGAACTTTACAATAACAAAGCTCATACCGGCACCGAGGCTGCTGAGCATCTCAGCCTCCTCGATGCCGATATGCAGTCGATCGGTTATCACTTGGTAATTGATCGCGGAGACCCCAAAGAAAGGCTATAACATGGCATCTTTTCCCTATAACCCTAAGTCTCTGTGCGCTGATGAATTCATTAACCACGAAGAGATTTTAGAAACGCTCGCCTATGCCGATGAGCATGCACATGATATTGAGCTCTGTCGTTCCATTCTCGATAAAGCACGTACCAATCTGCGCCCCTCGAACGATCATGGCGCCATTATCACTCATCGCGAAGCCTCCGTATTGTTGGCATGCGACGATCCGGCGATTAATGCAGAAATAAAAAAGCTTGCTCATGACATCAAACAGGCCTACTACGGCAATCGCATCGTTCTCTTTGCGCCGCTCTACCTCTCGAACTACTGCGTGAACGGCTGCTTGTATTGCCCTTACCATGCTAAAAATCGCGAGATCCCTCGACGCAAACTAACCCAAGATGAAATCCGTGCTGAAGTGATCGCCCTGCAAGACATGGGACACAAACGTCTCGCCATTGAAGCAGGCGAAGATCCTAAACATAATCCTATTGAATACATCTTGGAAAGCATGAACACCATCTATTCCATCAAGCACAAAAATGGCGCTATCAGACGCGTTAATGTGAACATTGCCGCAACGACCGTGGATGAATACCGCATGCTTAAAGAAGCAGAGATTGGCACCTATATTCTGTTCCAGGAAACCTACCACAAAGAAAGCTACCAACGCCTTCACCCCACAGGACCTAAGAGCGATTACAACTGGCACACCGAAGCCATGGATCGCGCTATGGAAGGCGGAATTGATGATGTGGGCCTGGGCGTTCTGTTCGGATTAGAGGGCTATCGCTATGAATTCGCTGGACTCCTCATGCACGCAGAGCACCTCGAAGCGGTACACGGCGTAGGTCCGCACACCATCAGTGTTCCGCGCGTAAAACCCGCCATGGATATTAATCCTGACGAATTTGACAACGGCATTCCTGATGAGATGTTCGAAAAACTTATTGCGCTTATTCGCATTTCGGTGCCTTACACCGGCATGATTATTTCGACCCGCGAAAGCCAAACTGTCCGCGAACATGCTCTTCAGTACGGAATTTCTCAAATTAGTGGTGGCTCGCGTACCTCTGTTGGCGGTTACATGGAAGAACAGCGTCCCCGTGACACTGAGCAGTTTGACGTTTCCGATCAACGTACGCTTGACGAAGTTATTAGCTGGCTTCTGGACAACAATCATATTCCCAGCTTCTGTACGGCCTGCTATCGCGCAGGACGTACGGGAGATAGGTTCATGTCGTTTTGCAAGAACGGCGAAATCCTGAACTTCTGTCATCCTAATGCGCTTATCACCCTCGCTGAATATCTGAGCGACTATGCCACTCCTGAAACGAAATCTAAGGGCATGAAAATCATCCAGCAGGAACTGCAAAAAGTTGAAAACCCTAAAACAAAAGAATTGGCAAAAACCTATATAGATAACATTGTCAGCGGCATTGGTCGCGATTATCGCTTCTAGGAGAACCCCCATGAGCCTCAACGCTACTCCCTCAGCCGAACGCTTGCATATTGGTTTTTTTGGCATTCGCAATGCAGGAAAATCGAGCGTAGTTAACGCAATTACCAATCAGGATCTATCCATCGTGTCAAACACAAAAGGTACGACTACCGATCCTGTTAAAAAAGCCATGGAGCTTTTGCCCCTGGGTCCTGTAGTGATCATCGACACCCCTGGTATTGATGACGAAGGTAATCTGGGCGCCCAACGCGTAGCAAAGGCAAAAAAGACATTGCGCCAGTGCGATTGCGCCGTACTAGTCGTCGATGCTACGTGTGGGCTCCAAGCAGCTGATCTCGATTTGATTGAGGCTTTCAAGCTTCGAGAAATTCCCTATGTTATCGCTTATAACAAGATAGATACTCTCCTGAACAAAGGGAATTCACCAGTACCCCTGCCTGCGCAGGCATCCGAGTGCCTCGCAAAGGAAACGTGTGATTACTTTTCAAAATCCATTCCTGGGCATGCTTCCCCAACGCTTGCCGCCAATGAAGCCCTCATAAGCGCGCAAACAGGGCAAGGCATCTATGAGCTCAAGGACCTTATTGGAAGCTGTGCAAAACAAGTCGAATCAAATAAACGTCTTGTAGCGGATCTCTTGGAAGAAAACGACCTTATTGTTTTAGTTATTCCTATCGATAGCTCTGCCCCTAAGGGACGCATCATCTTGCCTCAGCAGATGGTTATGCGCGATGCTCTCGATCGCCACGCTATCTGTATAGCTTGCCAGCCAGAAAATCTTACGGAAACACTTCAGACATGCGCCCGTAAGCCACGCCTCGTCGTAACCGACTCTCAAGCGTTTGAACAAGTAAATCGCCTTGTTCCAGATGATTTAGCGCTCACTTCTTTTTCCATTTTGATGGCGCGCTATAAGGGCAATTTAGAAGACTATGCTGCAGGTGCAGCGCGCTTGGCTCAGTTAAACGACAACAGCAAAGTGCTTATCGCCGAAGGATGCACGCATCATCGTCAGTGCGACGATATCGGCACTGTTAAAATCCCTAACTGGATTCGTTCCTTCACGAATACAAGCCCTCATTTCGATTTTACTTCAGGTGGTGGCTTCCCCGAATCTCTTGAAGGATACGACCTGGTAATACACTGCGGTGCTTGCATGCTCAATGATCGCGAAATGCGCTATCGCATAGCATCATGTCGTGCAGCAGGAGTTCCTATTGTCAATTACGGGATTGCTATTGCTGAAATGCATGGCATTTTACGTCGCAGCCTTGCGCCATTCCCTCAAGCATCTGCCGCATTCAAAGAAAGCTTTTAATCCAGATTCGATCTGCGAGTTGTTTGCTAGAGGACAAATGCGCTAAAGGGGTCTAATGTATTGAAAGCTTAGGGAATGGATGACTGCTCATAAAGGAAATAAAATCACTCACTAACTGAGAATGGGGTTCTTTACGACTCATGAGATACACCTTGTGAAAATCCTCAGAAACCCCTTCAATGGGCAGACACACCACATCGTCGAAAGAATTAACTAAGAAGGAATACACCAACAACGAAACATTTTCGGGATTCACTGAAACAAAAGAAGAGAGCGTAATCTCGTCATCAAAATTACGAATGAGATCAAATTCATCTTCTTTTCCCGCAAACAGCTCATCAAGTCCTCTTGAAACTGAAGAATCTTTTCCATAAGTCATAAGACGATAGTGCTTTAAATCATCAAGAGTTACCGATTCCTTTTGAGCTAAAGCATGAGCCTTGTTAACGCAAACCACTAAAGGCTGCTCCCACACAAGAGTCATATTAAGGTCACTGGCGTATTTGGTCTGCGCAGCAAACGCTACATCAATCTTTCCTTCTTTAAGCTGACGCGCAAGCTCGCCTGAATACGCCTGTTCCATATGAAGGAGGGGTCGTTTTTCGTACTGGGCCACAAATTCGCTCATTGCCTGGGACCAAAATTGTCCCTTCATGGAATAGAGGGTGCCTAAACGCATGGTGTTTTCACTAATGGCGACCGATTGTTCAGCAAGGCGTATGCCCTCATCGTAGGTTTCAAGTGTACGAGTAACGTATTCCAGATAAATTTTCCCTTGAGTGGTTAGCTCGATGCGCGAAGCGACTCCTTCGGAGCGATTAAAAAGCGAAAAGCCTAGCTCCTGTTCCATACGAATGATCGCAGCAGAAAGTGTTGGCTGAGCAATAAACAAATCTTTTGCCGCCTTGGTATAACTCATCACTGCAGCAAGATGCTTAAAATAGCGCAAATGAGCCAATTTCATTTTTGTGGATTACTCCTCAAATAAAACACTGTCCAATAGCTTTTTAATATAGCAGAAGGGAAAATACTGCGAATCGCAACTTTTGCAAGCGTACATTCCAATAAGAAATGGGTATGATTAAGGTTACGTATTATGCGTAGTATGTTTAAAGTGGTAATGCATTTTTACCTCTTTTCGTACATAAATCTGCAACATACCTCATTCATGGAGATATGCCGTTCCTCTTTTGTCGAGAGGCAATTTACAAAACTTCTTCGTTAAACTAGGAACGCTGAAATCAATTAAAAGGACAGATATGAAATTCCGTTTACGACCCCATTCTAAAGACGAATCTAAAGCACTTAATCCCGAAAAAGTAGAAAAGAAACCGCTCTATATTCATTACGACAAAGAAGGAAATCGCATTGGTGATGACGGATATCCGCTCACCCCAAAGCGTCACAGCTTGCATAACGTTTTTAATGCAATTTTCATTTGGGCAATCATCTGTGCCGTTGTTGGCGCTGGCTGCGCGATTATCGCATATGCCCAAGGTCAGCAATATGGCGGCTTTAGCGGTGACTTTTCCACCTTCGACTTAGTGGTGTACGGCGGCAACATGATCAATGGCTATTCCGTAGCAACGCTTTTGCGTGTTGAAGCGGTTTTGCTTATTTTCATGGGTATCTTTGGTACTACCATTAATTTCAAAGGTTTTCACTGGCTCTACGACAAGGCGTCCCCCACTATTCTGGTGATAATCATGTGCCTTATTGGTGTCGTTACCGTGGTATACCAAGGAATATTGCTTTCCACCGTGGGCATTCCTGATCCAGGATCTCTTATCATGCTGATATTGGTCATTTTGGCGGCAGTCTTCATGAAGCAAGTTGCCGAAGAAAGGCCTACTCTTCGCAAAGCAAAAATTGCACGCACTGAAGTTAAGAAGTAGCTTCAGAAGACGTCTAAAAAACCTATGAGTTAAAAGCAGCAGTACTCATGGAGGTACTGCTGCTTTTTTGTTTATTCCTATCCACTGCTTGGAGCTATAACCTTCTTTTGACCTCTTTAATCAATTTTCAACATTTCCATTTTTGATGGATTATTTTGCGAGTTTATTAGGCTATACATAGATATCTATAAAAATTAACCAAATTGAAGCCGAGAGGGTTACTATAACTAATCAGGTCTTAAATTGATTATTGTCAGGAAAATGCTACGTTCTTTACTGAATTAGAGCCGAGAAAGCTGAAGCTTTCTCGGCTCTACTAAACCCCAGGTCAATACAAAACTAACTAATCTAACTTAACAATTTTTCCTGTTTCAGCAGATTCTAGCAAAGCCTGAACAACTTTTAACGTTGCAAGACCCTGCTCTCCTGTACACCGCGGTGTAGTTTCACGACCGGTACAAAGATCAGCAAAATGCTCCAAAGTAGCAGTGGCTGGATCCGGGCGACCTACTTCAAAGTGCTCTCGCTGTAACGGTTCGGTCCACCCATAATGATCGGGCAGATAAGTAAAGAAATCCATATTAGGTAATCCAAAAGACCCTTTTGTTCCAAACACGCGCGTACAATTTTCACCATGATAGCAATTCATAAAATGCATTTCTTGGGCTGCCATATCATAACCCCACGGAGAAGGAACTCCATCAGATACAAAATAGGAACAGGTAATTCCGCCTTCAAACTCTATTACCGCCGAAACACTATCTTCAATTTTGCCATGACGTATAGTATTTCGTGCAGCCGCATATACCTGAGTCACTTTTTTCCCAGTAAAATAATGAAAATCGTCTACATCGTGGATCGTATTAAGAAGCAAAGGGCCTGTCGTAGTATGCCATCCAGTAAAATAACTATCCGGCTTAGCATATGTAGCGGAACATTGAATGCCAACTAGTTCTCCCAGTTTTCCATCATCAATAAACTTCTTCAAAAACAACATTGTTGCCGATGAACGACGTTGGTGCCCGATCAATAAATTTGCATTCACGTCGTTGCATGCCTTGATAATCTTCTCTGCATCTTCAACACTATCTGCAATTGGCTTTTCGAGCAAAATATTTCGAATATCTGCAGCAAGAGCGGCCTCAGTTGCTGGCCAATGCAAAGGATTAGGCAGGGCTATCACAACAGCATCGAGTTCCACTTGGTTGTATAAATCTTGATAGTCAGCATATAGCGGGGCATTTACTTCTTTTGCAACCGATTCCGCTTGATCACCAAAACCACCCACGGCAACTAAGTCAAAACTTTCACTTTCCGCAGCATCGCGTGCGGCTTTTGCGCCCTGATTTAAACCTAAAACCGCAACTCTAATTTTCCCCATAAGAATCCCTCTTTCTTTTTTCAGAAGTCCAATTCTTGTCACTTCTGTATAACTAGAAGCTCTTAGTTGCTACGCTACCAACCTGCTTCCAAGAAGAGAAATTGATTCCATTAACTTGGGCTACTCTTGTTTGATGAAATCTATATCTACTAGTAAAACCAGTCTTTTATTTCAACCGTACAAATATTTTTTTATATTTTTTTGAAACTCAAATCACTTAAAGAACGAAGTGCACCAACAAGAATTGAGTTAACATCTCACTCTATATGGCGAATCTGAAACTTACCGTTCGGGCAAAATCGGCAAGCACATTTCGCTCATCCATAAAAAACGCTAGGCTAAAAATAGCCTAGCGTAAAAAACACCGAACTTACAATGCCTATTTGGCACGAGTAACTGCTTCAACAATAAAACCAAGTTTATCCATTGAATCATAGTAGGTAAAACGAGATTCTGGATTAATCAATGATGTTCCCTCCATCCAGATCCCAATACCTTTTTCTGCCATTAAGCGATTTGCGCGATCTTGGTCATCCACGTCAAATCGAATATGATGCAAGCCCGATTGCCCCATTTTTATATAATCGCTCCATACCGTATCGGTATCTCCAATTGGCTGAAGCAACTCAAGCTGGATATTGAAGAAGTTATAAAATGCCGCTAAAACAGGGGCGTCTATTCTTTCTTGTGAATCTTTATAAATACAGTTTTTATAGAGCGATTCCCCTCCAGCGTCTGGCTCAAGTCCAAACACATCAAGCATGCCTTGCTTAGCTTTCTCTAGGTCTTTAACAATGATGCCGACTTGGACAATTTCGCCAAACTCGTCGGTTACTGTGACATCTCTAACCTTCATGTTCTTCCCTCCAAATCTCAGTCTGATACTAGACAACAATCAAAACCCCCAAGAGAGATTGATGAGTTAGCTTTATTGTCAAAAAGCAACAACGGGAAGTCCAATAAAGGTTAACAAACACGCTTGTCTTTGATTTGTCAAACAAATGCAAGGGATAAAACTACCGCGAACAAATGAGCTAATTAGATTGCAAAATCAGCATTTACAATCTAAGAGTAAAGAATTTAACTGCTGATTAGATCCCCTTAATGATAGAATGCTCGTCTTCTGTCTGCGTAGTGTTTTGAAAATCATATCGCTTCATGAATTCAACAAATTCTTCCACAACAAAAGGAAGTCTCCCATGCTTTTTGTAACTAATATAAAACTGATGGAAGTTATCAGGCGCTTCAGTAATTTTTACTGGAACAACCTCAGTAAAAGCACCAATCAACCACGAATGACATGCAATTGCCACGACATTAGGATCAGCAGTAACAAGAGATGCTAGTGTTATTTCATCGTTGTAGTCATAAGCAACGCTTAGGTTTTGGTGTTTAGCAAGAAGACTCGAGATCTCTATAGCAAACGGTCCCTTCTTATTTCTATAAGTAACAATTGGAACTCCTGCTAATTCAGAAAGAGATATCTCTTTCTGTTGAGCTAAAGGGCTCCTTTGATTAACTAAAAGAACGACACTCTGAGAAGTAGCAGGTATAGACTCCACTTCGGGGTCATTCTTACTTAAAATTCCCGCCATAATTACATCAAGAGACCCATTTTTGAGATCTTTCATAAGACCTTCGGTTGTACCTTGTTTCCAATTAATCTGAACACGACTCCTTGTGGAACAATGATAGGCATGAATAGCCTCGGACCAAACTTTATCCTGAATTGAATAAACCGTTCCAACACGAATGCTGCCATACTCAGCCGAGACTCTCTCTTTAATTATACGAACTGCATTATCAAGAGAGTTTGTTGCAGCAACCACCGCTTCATAGAAATCTTCTCCACTCTCCGTAAGTTCTAGAGAGTTTCGTTTCTTCTTAAGCAAGGCGCACCCTAATTCACGCTCCAAACTTGAAACCGCCAAAGATAAGGTCGGCTGCGCAATAAATAGCTCTTCTGCCGCTCGTGAATAGTTTTTTACTTCAACGAGTTTTTTAAAGTAATACAAATGAGCGAGGTTCATCGCGATAGCCCCTTAACAATTTTTGATTAGTCTTTTCTGGATAGAATATTTAGGCAAATAACTATAGATATTTTTAAAGAATAACCCCCCCCCCATTGAGTAAAACAAGGTTTGAATCTGCTGTTTTACCTGAAGCTTTTTGATTAATTTTTAATAGACTTATTTAGATTTGAAAGTTTTAAATTAAAGGTGAATTGTTTAATTTTGTAATATTTCAGATTGAAAAAGAATCGATATAAACAACTATTTGTTTTTTTGATTCTCAACTGTCTTGTTGTGTTTTTTAAAACAGAAGCTTACTTACATAAGGTTTATAAATACTCCTGGTCTTCTTCCTCTTGTTCTTTATTGGACTTAATCAGCTTTCTTTCGAAAAAATTATTCAAAGATTAGTTGTTAGAGGAAGGGGAAACCATGGGAGAAGCTAGTCGTATTTCAGGTAAAACTAAAGTCATTGCAGTTGTAGGCACACCAATCGAACATTCACTTTCACCAGCAATGCATAATACCTCATTCGAGCATTTAGGCATCGATTGTGTCTTCTTGGCTTTCGATGTCAAAGAAGAAAAAGATCTTGAATCTGCTCTCAAAGGTATGAACGCATTGGGTTTTGTAGGCTGCAATATTACAATGCCCTACAAAACAAAAGTGCTTAAATATCTTGACGAACTATCTCCTGCTGCAGAAATAATGGGTGCGGTTAACACCGTAGTATTTAAAGATGGGAAAGCGATCGGGCACAATACAGATGGTGCAGGATTTATGCGAAATGTCGCCAATTCAGGTGTTGATATCATTGGCAAAAAAATAACTTTAGTAGGAGCTGGAGGCGCAGGTTCCGCAATCTTTACTCAAGCTGCACTAGATGGTGTTGCTGAAATAAATATTTTTAACCGCAAAGACGCGTTCTTTGAACAAACTAAAGATAAAGTAGCATCTCTTGCTAAACGCACAGGCTGCAAAATGCAACTAATAGACTTAGAAGATCAAGAAGCGTTAAAACAGTCGGTAGCCGAATCCGCTCTCTTTATCAACGCCACGCGTGTAGGAATGCCTGACATGCCAGACGCTAGCACATTAAACCCTGAATTCATGGTAGAAGGACTCGCCATTGCAGATACAGTATACGAACCAAGGAAAACAAAGCTTATCCGCGATGCGGAAGAAAAAGGTCTCGTAACTATCATCGGTTTAGGCATGCTGCTATCTCAAGCTGCTATCGGAGAAGAACTATGGGTAGATGCCAAAATGCCTCTAGATTTAATTGAAGACAAGTTTTTCAATTAAACAGACTTTGGATTCATTTATTTGCTAAGTAAACTCTAGACCTTTAATAATTAGGCTGAAACAGTAGTTTCAGCCTAATTATTCTATCCCTTTTTTACTACTGTTTTTGCTATCTTTGCCGGTCTCAGTGATCCCTTTTCAGCAGCCACATCCACAATAAACTTATTCATTAACACCGCAATAATTACCATTATCAAAGAAAAAGGCTCAGGAATACCAACCGTGAACAATGCAACAAGGAAAAAGATGCCTGATACTATACCCATAGCTAGCATTGTTATACGGACTGGTTTGTAAGGTGCGCCATCATAAAGCCACCCCATTCCTTTAATATTGGCAAATAGACAAATTGCTGCCACAAATAAAAGGTATAGAGCCTCAACACGCAACATATTAGCGACACTCCAACCATTAAATTGGTTTCCTCCATAAGCAATTAGTTCCCAGTGCGATAACTGTTGTCCTTGAAAATAAGAGAGAGCGATAAATACTACCGCCACAACAAAAGAAAGAATCATTATGATAAAGCAAGCATTATATAAATGATGTAATCTCGTTCTTGCTTTTGTCATAAGGTATCCATCGTCGCCTATACGCCTGCCTTGCTCATCATAAGCAATTACTTTTTGCCGCGCTTTTTGTTTAACCTCCCGTTCCGCTTCCCTTTGCGCTTTCTCTCTCGCTCTTGATCGTGCTTTGGCTTCTTTCTCCTTCGTTTTAGTTCTTTGCGACATCTATTTCCTCCCTCATATGTAATTTCACCATTCCAAATTTTTTATTCCTACTATTGAGAGAGTAAATAATTGTTTTTCTTCCTATATGCTCTTCCTTTAACACTTTTAATATTTATTTTTGCTCTTTATAAGTTCAAAACAATCTCAATATTTTTGCGAATAATTCACTCTTTAATAAGGCACAGAACAAAAGCCGTCGAGGGGAAGGCTGTTCTGAAGGGTACGTCCCTGACGTACTAAAAGAGGATGACTTTAGAAAGGAGAGGCTATGAGTTCTGCTGCCGCTATTGATGCACGTGTGGATAATCTTCGTTCGCAAGAATTACAGACATCATTTCACGGCATCGCTGCCCGTTTGGACCGACTACCTTCCGGAGCATTTCAACGCAGAGCAATGTGGCTAATTGGAGGCGTTTGCTTTTGCGACTGCTTAGACATGAATGTTGGTGGTCCAATTATTGCTGAGCTTCTTGCTTCTGGATGGTCAGATGCTGGACTAAACTCATTGTTTGTTTCCATCACTGCTTTTGGCTATCTTTGCGGTGGCCTTATGGCGGGTATGGTGTCCGACTATTTTGGTCGCGTTCGTGCATGTATTGCAAATACCATCATTTTTTCGCTCGGTTGCTTAGGTGCCTGCTTAGCTCCAGATATGTATTTCCTTATTGCAATGCGCTTTCTTATGGGCATTGGCTTAGGAGCTGCATATCCTGCAGGTTATAGTGCTTTAACAGAATACACACCGCCAACAAAACGTGGACAATATCAAGCATGGGTAGGCCTCATCGCAAACTGCGGTACCCCATTTGCTTCCTTTGTCTCACTTGTTCTATTACCTATGTTCGGATGGCGTGCAATCTTTGTATTCTGCGGAGTTGCAGGCATTATTGTCGCTGTTCTTCTTATTAAATTTATGGAAGAATCTCCCCGCTGGTTAGCCATGAAAGGCCGCGGAGAAGAAGCGGATGCTTTAGTGAAAAAATGGGAAGACGCTGCACGAAAAGCTGGACACGATATCCCCGATGTTCCAGATGAGCTTATTGAAGCCGAAATGGCAAAACGAGAAGTAAAGCAGCTTCCCACAAAAGTTTTGTTTACCAACAAGCAACTCTTCAAGCGTCTCGTTGTTGCTTGCGTCCTCTGCTGGACAAACTTTGTTTGCGTCTACACCATCGTATCTTGGACGCCTACAATTTTTGTTACACGAGGATTTGATGTTACGTACTCAGTAGCAATGTCTGTTGTTATCAATCTTGGCATTCCAGTTGGTGTAGCAATTATGAGCGCGTTGATCGACAAGTTCCCGCGCAAAGTCCACCTTTGTATCACCTTGCCTTTGTCCGGTATCGCTGGTTTTGCTTGGTCCATGATCCCAGCAGATCAAACTATCCTTATCATGGCTGTTGGTTTTGTAATGGCAGCACTCGTTTACTACTGGTCATTAATTGTAAGTTCTGTATATCTTTCCGAACCTTTCCCAACAGAAGTAAAAGTACGCGGAGCAGGCATCGCAAACGCCTTCGGTCGTATCGGGGCAATTCTCAACCCCATGTGGATCACCTACTTCCTATCAACTGACCTAGGAGCTGTTGGCATTTTTGGCGTTTCGTTTGCTACCGCTGTTGTTGCCGCAATTGTCGTTGGTGTTCTTGGTGTCGAAACAAAAGGTAAAACACTCGAAGAAATCAATGATGGAGTATTCGAAAAGAATTAGTGAAACCTTCTCCTTGACTTTTACCTGATTCCCCTCTATCTCGTAAAAGTCAAAACAAAAAAGAGCTACTCTTTTCTTACTACAAACTTGAAAAGAAAACTCATTGTAGCTCTCACGAAGCGGGCTCGAAATTATATCGGGCCCGCTTTTTGCTTAAACAAAAATACAATACCGTTCCACTAAGCGAACAAAAAGACAAAGCCATAAAATGGAAAGTAGAGAATTTTCTAGATTTGATACATATCCCGAAAGTAAGAGTTACACACATTCAATAAAAGTGTTTCTTGTCGTTTTCTTTTTTACTCTCCAAAACACCGCATAACGAAAGGCAGTAAAGCTTCAAAATCATCAATTAATGGCTGAAGGTTACCTCGAAGGAGATCTTGCCATTTTGCAACATCTCCCTTAGATAAAGAAGATTCCGACCGACGATAGAGAATGGCCTGACTTGTTGATCCGTTATAACCAAGCAAGGCCTTTTCGGAAACTAAACCCTCGTTTTTCAATCTTTGCAACTCTTCCTTCAGAGAAGGATAAAGTATTTTAGAAAATCCTATGTTGATGCCGACGCTAAATGACCCACTATTCGGAGCAGAAACAAGCACCGGTACTTGCTCTCCTTTATGCAAAAAGACTGCATAAGCACCCTTAATTTTCGCTTCTTTATTCTTAATCCACCGAAACTCAACGACAGTTTTCTCGTCAATAATATCAACTGGAATTCTTGCACAAACCGCCTCATAATAAGGATTATCTTGAGGATTTTCGCCGATATCAGAAGAGCTACCATTCAAAAATGTATCTTTAATCGCTTTTACTAGTCCCATGATTCCTGCTTTCATTCATTTTTCTTTTGCTACTACGATTAATTAAACTGAAGCAAAATCACAGGCACATTAAATGAGCTATTTAATATCATTTGATATTTTTTTAAAAAACCAATAATCGCTCAATAATCATCTCGCTTCTGAAAGATTCAGACCCCCCATAGTGGCCTTTAGAAAACTAATAAGCATCACTTATAAGGCATACTGAATTACTTTGTTTTTAACGTAATTCTGCACGAATTTCCTCAATAGGAATATCAATGCCAAAACGAATTCTGTCAGCTACCACAGCCTGCTCATCAAGCATTCCGAGCCCGTTAATAGCAGTACATCCGAGTTCTTTAGCATCTTTAAGCAATTGAGTTTCTTCGGGCGAATAAATAACATCTGCCACGACCATACCAGGCTTTATATATGAAGCAGGAACTGGAGTTTCGGTATTGCCTTCACCCATACCTATATTGGTTCCATTAGCTAATATGTCAGATTCTGAGATTGATTTCTTCAGTTGCTCGGTATCCTCTAAAGGATAGAGCGTGATCTTGCATGAAGTGGCTTCTTCAACCTTTTGCTTGAGTTCTTGGGCATGTTTATACGAATTCCCGTTCTCACGAGCAAAAACATCTAAACGAGAAACCCCATCGAGAGCAGCCTGAACAAAAATTGCTGATCCAGCTCCGCCCGGACCCACGAGCGTCATTGTTGCACCCTCAACGGAGACTCCATGCTTCTTGAGGTTATTCATGAAACCTTGACCATCAGTGTTGTGGCCAACCAGTCTTCCGTCGTCTTCCTTTTTTATCATGTTGACGCTGCCCATCAACAAAGCTGCATCACTCAGCTCGTCAAGATAAGGGATTACTGCTTGCTTGAGTGGCATAGTTACCGTTGTGCTTACCCAGCCTTTCATGACACGAAACGCATCAATAACTTTCGGCATCTCTTCTATTCCGACGTCAAATACCAGAAATACCGCATCAATCCCCATTTTTTGATAGGCCAGTGAATGCGTAGCGGGCGATGCCGAATGCTCAACGGGGCTACCTATCATTGCCACCATGTGAGTATGGCCAGTAATGCCTGTCCCCTTCTTTTTTTGTTCCATGACAACCCTCTCTTATCCTTTGTCATGTTGGTTTCATTAGATATCTATTGTACGGTACGTGTTTATTCGTTTTTCTGGTCAGAGTGATATTTCTTTTGCATAAAAAATCCCGCGCCTTTTCGGCACGGGATTTTGTTTGGGTGGGTTTGTTGTTGCCTTGCTTATTAAGCTAGGCAAGCGGGCTCTTTTTAGCTACTACAAAATTACTTATGTAGTGGGCAATCTACTAATCGTCGAGCAAGCCCTTCGTAATGTCCTCAAGGGTACGACCGCGAGTTTCAACGCCGAATACTGCCAGCCAGATAGACATAGCAACTGCAAGTGCGGAGTTGATAAGATATGCGCCCATCGTTCCAATTGGAGATGCTACGAAGAATGCAATCCACATTGGGCTTACGATACCAGCAACGCGGCCGAACGCATTTGCAAGACCAGCGCCACGAATGCGGCAAGCCGTCGGGAAAGGCTCGGAGAGGTAGATAGCTGCGGTGGTAACAGAGTTGGTGAACGTAAATACGCAAACCAAGAAACCAAAGCCCATGATAAGAGCGGTGTTATCGGTTGGCAGCAAAGACCAAATAGGACCAAGAATTGCTACCGCCAAGTAAGAACCAATAAGAATGGTCTTACGATTAACCTTCTCGACGTAGAAGGTTAAGGCGCCTACACCAACAGGAATACCAAGCTGCATAACAACGGTCATCAAGGTTGACATGCTTGTATCGAAGCCCTTTGCAACCAAAATGGTTGGGGTCCAGGTGATGATGGTGTAAACCAATACGTTCATTACAAAGCAGAGGAACATTGCCGTAAGGGTACGGGTGATCATGCTCTTCTTGAACAATACCGAGAACGGAAGCTGCTTTACTTCCTGTTCGGCTGCACGAGCAGCAATTTCTTCATCAGTTACCTCAGGAACAGCCTTACCACCAGCTGCAGCCTTTGTCTCAAGCTTTGTAACAATTGCATCTGCCTGGTCGTTGCGGCCCATCATAGCCAACCAACGAGGAGATTCGTCCATGCAGGTCAGTACCAAAATTACTACTACAGCACCAAGAATACCGCAGAATACAAATACCTCGCGCCAGCCAGCGATTGGCAAAATGATGAGGTTCATAACCGATGCGAACAAAGTACCGCAGTTTGCGATCAAGCCCATGTAGGACTGATACTTACCACGCTTGTGAGGTGGCGTGTACTCGGTCAAAGCAGAATAGCCTGCAGGGAATGCAGCACCAAGACCGAGACCCATGAAGAAACGGCATCCGGTCAAGAAGTTTGCATCGGGTGAAGCAGCTGCAACAAAGCAGAAAATGGTGAATACGGAACCGCATACAATAACTGCTCTTTTACGACCAAAGCCGTCAGAAACAACACCAGAAAGCAAACCACCTACCAAGTAACCTACCATCGTGATGGAGTTAAAGAATGCAAACTGTTCAAGAGTCATGAATCCCTCGGTCTGCAAAACAGCACCGATAGGACCACCTACAGCCATGTCAACGGAATCGCAGAACGTGATGCCAGCAAGCAGCCACATGATCTTCATGTGGAAGCCGGAAATAGGCATGCGGTCAAGACGTGCTGCGATACCGTGGAACGACTTGTTTGCTTCAGCAGAAGCCATACGAATATCGCCTTCCTTTCTTTCGCGCAAGTTTTGCCTTTCTCTTGCTTTGCTCCGTGGTTTTTGAGTCATGCACGGTTTTTTGAGTTATGCACTCTCATAGTTGAGCAAAGCCATCAAAAGACAAAAACAGCTTTAGCCCCTTTGCCCCAAATACAAAGGAGTTAGTTGCGTCCTCTTAAATTGAACTCGAATCCTTGCAAAAGAAATAAGGTCGAAACCTTTTTCAACGGAAGTTACTTAAGGCAAGAAAGCCTTTCCCCTGAAATGCCATGGCTTTTATTTCCACCCACGAATAAAAGCAACTTAGCTATTACTTCCGAGATAGTATTGTGAACTTTTATTACTTTTCTTAGCGAATAGCTTTTTTTAGTTACTTTATTAATTTTTTCTATACTGATACTGACCTGCCATTTTAATGGCTTCTATGACTTACTAATAAATTTGTAAGTATCTTTTGTAAAGGAATGATATAACGATTTCTAATATTCGTTTAATCAATTTGTCCGGTTTCCATAATGTTGGGGAAACGATATGAGCTCATAAACGAAATGTAATCGTCCACTACTTTAGGGTGAGTTTCTTTTCGACTCACCAGATATACCTTATGAAAGTCTTCTGAAAGACCATGAACTTTTCGACAGATAACATCCTCAAAGGCATTAACCAAAAACGAATGACAAAACAGTGCCATTTTTTGTTCGTCCGAAGAGATAATGGTGCTCATCGTAATTTCATCATCATATTCTCGCACCAAGCGCATTTCGTTAACGGGAAGCTCAATATCGATACGTTTTACCGGCGATTCCTTTGGATAGGTTAGAATCTCGTGACTCTTTAAATCGTCGATCGAAATCTCTTTTCGCTTAGCAAAAGGATTGTTCTTATGTAAGCCCAAAACTAAAGGTTGAGACCATACCAAAACATAGTTGAGATCGTCTAGATCATCCATTCGAGCAGCAAAAACAACGTCTAATTCGCCTTTTCGTAAACGCGAAATGAGTTCTGGCGAATAAGCTTGCTCAATCGAGATTTTAGGCGGTGATGATTTTTTGGCAAGAAACGCCTGCATCGCCTGAGACCAAGTCATCCCCTGCATAGAGTAAACAGTTCCCACGCGCACAAGCGAGTTGGCCTCTCCTTGGATTTCACGAGCGACACGCAGACCCGTATCAAGATTATTGAGAGCAAGAGAAACGTATTCGAAGTACGCTTCACCTGATTCGGTTAGCTCAATACGCGAGCTGCCCTTGCCACGTTTAAAGAGCTTAACTCCTAATTCTTGCTCCATGCGCTTAATCGCAACCGAAAGGGTCGGCTGCGCTACGAATAAATCCTCCGCCGCCTTGGTAAAGTTGAGGACTTTCGCTAAGTGGTTAAAATAACGCAGATAGTCAAGTCTCACTTTTTATTCCTCCCCTTGGAATAATCTTTTGACGTGATCCCCGAATAGAAACAAACAAGATAAAATCCGTTTAATTTCTCTGTTTTAGTTTGAAATTCGTTATTAAGCATACCGTATTTACCATGAATTCGTTTCATGAATTAGCTTGCATCGATCACATCTCCACCTCTATTGATAAGTAATCTATTCGCGCTTTTAATCTTTAAAGCGCCTTGTATTCACACGTCATTACAAGCACTTTTCGCCCTCGCAAGCGCCTTTTACCCTCGCAAGTATTCTTCGTCCTTGTTGGCGCGTCTCAAACCAGCGCTTTCGGATTGCTTAACGAGCGAGTTTTGGATGATCCAAGGCAAAACAAATTACGCATCAATAGAAGAGTGGGGCCCTATGATGGACCCCACTTGAGAAAGAGCAGTTTAAGCTAGCTAAATTACTACTAGTCTTCAAGACCCTTAGTAATATCCTCCAGCGTACGACCACGAGTCTCTACACCGAAGATTGCCAAAACAATTGCCGTCACGATGATGAGGCAGGAGTTTACCAAGTAAGCACCAATGGTACCAATTGGGGATGCTACGAAGAATGCGATCCACATTGGGCTGAAGATACCACCGAGACGACCAACTGCATTTGCAACACCTGCGCCGCGGATACGGCAAGCCGTTGGGAAAGGCTCGGAGAGGTAGATAGCTGCAGTGGTAACAGAGTTGGTGAACGTAAATACGCAAACCAGGAGACCAAAGCCCATGATAAGAGCAACGTTGTCGGTAGGAAGCATTGCCCAAACAGGACCAAGGATTGCTACGGCCAAGTAGGAACCGATGAGGATAACCTTACGGTTTACCTTCTCAACGTAGAAGGTCAGAAGACCAACACCAATTGGAATACCCATCTGCATAACTACGGTGGTCAGGGTTGCCAAAGAGGTGTCGAAACCGTTTGCACGCAAGATGGTAGGAGTCCAAGTGATAACCGTGTAAACGATAACGTTCATGGTGAAGCAAAGAAGCATTGCGGTAAAGGTACGAGGAAGCATCTTCTTCTTGAAGAGGAAGCTGAATGGAAGCTGCTTAACTTCCTGTTCCTGTTCGCGACGCTGGATCTCTTCTTCGGTAACCTCAGGAACAGACTTGCCAGCAGCCATAGCCTTTGCCTCGAGGCCAGAAACGATCTCGTCTGCCTTGTCGTTCTTGCCGTTAAGAGCAAGCCAACGAGGAGATTCGTTCATGCAAACACCGATAAGGATCATTACTACTGCGCCAAGAACACCGCAGAATACGAATACTTCGCGCCAACCAGCGATTGGCAAAATGATGAGGTTCATTACAGAACCGAACAAAGTACCGCAGTTTGCGATCAAGCCCATGTAGGACTGATACTTACCACGCTTGTGAGGTGGCGTGTACTCAGTCAAGGCAGAATAACCTGCAGGGAATGCAGCGCCAAGACCAAGACCCATGATGAAACGGCATCCGGTCAGGAAGTCTGCATTAGGTGACATTGCAGCAACAAAACAAGCTGCTGTAAAGATAGTGCCACAGGTAATAACAGCCTTCTTACGACCAAAGTTGTCGGATACTAAGCCAGATCCAAGACCACCAATGAGGTAGCCGATCATGGTGATGGAGTTAAAGAACGCAAATTGTTCAAGCGTCATGAAGCCCTCGTCCTGAAGAACAGCACCGATAGGGCCACCGATAGACATGTCAACGGAGTCGCAGAACGTAATACCAGCCAGCAACCACATGATCTTCATGTGGAAACCAGAGATTGGCATACGGTCGAGACGTGCCGCGATACCGTGGAATGACTTTTGAGCATCAGAAGCCATGCGTTTCCCTTCCTTTCTTTTCAATCGATTTCCCTTGCGCATTTCCCGCAATTCACTGCATGAAAACCATTTGGCAGCCCCTCAAAACAACACTTTATTAATTAGTTGTTTTAGAGCTTGCTTTCTAGTTTCGGTAGAACGGGAAAGGCGCACTCCTCTTTCTCTCCTGCAACATATTGAGAACTCGCTCAAAGCACACATAAGTAAAGCCATGCTTGCATCATGCGCCCTTTAGAACTTGTTCATTTTTGGGGATGTTGCGGAATCCATTTTCAAACTATGGGAAATTCATTTCCAATAGCGATGTAAAGAGCTTTTTAAAAAGTTATTGCGATACACTATACTTCCAGGTTAAAGTGCCTTTTTGGTATATTTTATTTGCTCTACTTATAGAAATGCTATTTTTTTATAACTTTCTATTACCATTTGAACTGGGGTTATTAAATCGAACCCATTAAATTTACTTATGTAAAGTACTTTTTATTGTCTTAACAAATTATCTGCATTTACACAATTCTATAAATTTGTCCATCAATTGATAGCGAGAAACTATCAATTGATCGTGAACATGTTCACCCGACCTTAGCAATTCTGCTCTATTTCAGCAGCGTTCGGAAAGCGATAAGTGCTCATGCATTGAATGAAATTTTCCACTACTTTGGGATGCGATTCTTTGCGGCTTACTAAGTACACCTTATGGAAATCATACGGCAAATCCCTTATCGGCAAACATACCACATTCTCGAAAGCATTCACTAAAAACGAGTAGCAAAACAACGCCATCTTGTTAGTTTCCGACGAAACCATAGCGCTCATTGTTATCTCGTCATCGTATTCCCGTATTAAATTCAGCTTTTCGCTCGGCAAATTTTCTTTAATTGAACGCAAAGTTGGCGAAGTAAGTGAATAGGTAAGAAGCTCATAGGGCGCAAGCATTTCAAGAGAAACAGACTCATAATTGGCTAAAGGATTGCTTTTATTCACGCAAAGCACCAACGGCTGAGACCAAACGAGGGTATAGCTAAGATCATCCCAGTTGTCAGTTTTTGCAGCAAACACTACATCAAGCTCGCCCTTGCGTAATCGAGACACCAATTCAATTGAATAAGCTTGCTCGATAACAATTTTTGGAGGATTTTTCTGCTGTTCGGTAAACGCCTGCATCGCCATTGACCAAAAATAACCCTGCATTGCATAAATAGTGCCTATTCGAATTTCAGAATTGATTTCACCTTGGGTCTCATAAGCTAGGCGAAGACCCGTATCGATATTCTTGACTGCAAGTTCAGCATATTCGCGAAAAATAGATCCTGCTGCAGTCAGTTCCACATGAGAACTACCAGCACTTCGTTCGAAAAGCTGCAAGCCTATCTCTTTTTCCAATTGCCTAATTGCTGCAGAAAGCGTTGGTTGAGCAATATAGAGATCCTTTCCTGCTTTGGTATAACTAAGCACCTCTGCCAAATGGCTAAAATAGCGCAAATACTCTAACCTCATACATTACTCATTCCCCTCGAACTTTGAGCTTTGCTACCCTCCATGACGAATCGCAAGCTAAAACCCTATTCGCGGTAGAGCGCAGCACATCAAGCGTATCATTTTTTACTGTTTCGCTCATCAAACTTACTCAACTTTAAAGCCCAAAAAACAAGGAGCCTCAAGACTAACCTTGAGACTCCTTATGTTCTTAAGAAATATCACTTGCTCATAACGACGCCAATAAAACTTTGCTGCAAGATTTGGTCGCAGGATTTTGTCTACAGGATTTGTCTGTACGACTTGTTTGCAAGATTTAGTCGTAGGATTTTCTAGCTTGGTAAATACACAGCATTACCAGTTTCTGCCGATTCGAAAACACCATTTACGATCTTGAGCGTTTGAAGCCCTTCTTCACCAGAGCAGCGTGGCACCGTTTCCCTGCCTTTACAAAGATCGATAAAATGCTCCAATTCTGCCTTTAGAGGACTATTGAGTTCAACTTCAAAATGTTCATGTTTCAGCTCGTGAGTCCAGCCAAATGCGTCCTGGTCATAGTAGTACAGGTCCATATTCGGAAATCCAAAAGAACCCTTTGTGCCAAACACCTGCATGCTGTTTTCGCCAGGCGCCATAACAAACGATTCGTTTTCGTCTGCTGCCAGATCATAATTCCAAGGACTAGGAGTTCCGTCACACAAGGCGTAGGTTGCAGTAACGCCATTTTCATACTCAATCAAGACAGAAGCTGAATCCTCAGCATCGTTTTCTCGAATGGTATTTCGCGTAGTTGCATACACCTTAACGGGGGCTTTTCCTATAACAAAATTGAGATCATCAAAATCGTGAATAGCATTGATAAGCAGAGGTCCGCCTACTCTTTTTGTGACATACCACTCGCGATCGAAACAGTCCTCGTCTTTCGCAATGCAATAGCGTGATTGAATGGTTACGATTTTTCCCAAGCGTCCTGAATCTATAACTTCACGTAAAAATTGATACTTACTTGAAGAACGACGATGATGCCCAATAAGAAGGTTCACGCCCGCCTTTTTGCACACCTCGATTACGTGCTTTCCCTCTTCAACAGTATTTGCAATAGGCTTTTCCAGCAGAATATTTTTAATACCTGTCTCAATAGCGTTTTCCACTGCTTCCACATGAAGCGTATTGGGAAGAGCTATATACACTGCATCGAGCGGAATTTGTTTGAACAACAAGGTGTAATCACTAAATAGTGGCACACCAAGCTCGTTAGCAATTTGGAAATCCGAATCCCCAAAGCCAGCTACAGCCGCTAATTCGACCTCGGGGTTCTCCTTTGCGAAACGGGCAATTTTTGAACCGTGATTCAATCCCAATACTGCAAATCTTACGGTATCCACGAAAAACTCCTCCTTGTTTGGTTCTCTTGTTCCCCTTTTCCCCTGAACCTGATTATCAAAGCGGTTGTTTGTTTTTTCCAATAGAGGGATAGTTTGTTTAAGAAAAGCAATAGGAGTTTCGTATATTTCGAGGTAAACGCTTAATAGTTGACTGCGAATGTATCGCTTGATTCATCCGTTAAATTATTGCCCATCCGCAAAGGGTGGTAATGCAACGTAGGTTGTTATTCATCCACATAGCGGATGGTAATACAACGCAGGTTGCTTTCCATTCGCATAGCGGATGGTTTATCGTTTCGGACGCTTCACATCCTCAACAGACTGAAACCACCAATCAAAAGGTGCGCAGCCATAAAGATACGCGCCTTTAATGTTTCAGCCCTTTACGTTTCGAAACATCTTTGCAAGGATTCATAACTGGAATTTGATTTGAAACAGAAACCGCCGCAACAATCGCCATGCCTATTGCTGCTGTAATCGGCAGGCTTATCGCTACCGCAATCTCCCTCCATGCCTATCGCGGCAGCAATTGCCAGGCTTATCACTGCAAACAATAACTACTAAATCCACCACTGCTACAACAACCACCAAATCTACCGCCGCAGCAATCGCCAGATTCGTCATCAAAGCAGTTACTGTTTCTGCCACATTTTTAGCTTGCGTGCACTTTTATGTTTGCGAATTGCAGGTTTTGTCACATTTTGGTCTTTTGTGTATAAAATTAATTTAAAAACAATTCTCAAATTCACGAATCTCTAAATATCGTTTCGAGCTCCATGAATTTATACAACATTTTCTATACTAGTGTTTATTTTTTAAATAAGATACTTCACATTTGTGGAATATTATTCTGAAACGATCAAACACAAAAATACACACGAGCCTAAAATGTGTCAAAATCCAGGCTTATAAACCAGAGTCCAAGCTCATGTGTCGAAATCAAGACTTATAGGTCAGAACTAAACCGCTCCGCTTGAGAGCGTAGTTTTAAGAAATAATACCCACCCGTTTAGCGAATTAGTTATCGTCTCGGACGCTTCGCTTCTTCTGCAACCTGAAGTCATTAATTATTGTTCATCCGTATAACGGATGGTTTATCGTTTCAGATGCTTCGCGTCCTCAACAGGCTGAAGTCATTAATAAAAACGTCGCCCCTTAAAGGAGCGACGTTTGAAATCACAATACGCCGAGTTATTTCGTAGTGATTTTACATATTGGTAAATGCAAAGTTCTCAGGATGAGCCTTTACCTCTTCACGCAGTTTAGGATTCATCTTGCGAACACCGCGGCGAGCATCTTCGGTCTGAGATGCAAGAACCTGGTTGCGATTTTCCATCTTAATTTGAGCCTCGAAAGAGTTGTCGAGGGAGCACTGCAGAGATTCCTTAGTAAGACGAAGGCCAAGAGGAGCAGAATTCTTAACCATTGCCTCTGCCATCTTAACTGCTTCTTCTACGACGTCTTCGTCAGCAACAACCTTGTTTGCGAAGCCCCACTCAAGCAGTTCTTCAGCACCAATACGACGAGCAGTCATAAGTGCTTCAGCAGCGCGAGCATAACCAACGATGCGAGGAAGATAATAGGAGCCAGACATGTCAGTACCGGTAAGACCAATGTTGAGGTAACCAGCCTGCATCTTGAAGGATTCGCCGCAAACACGCAAGTCACAAGCGCAAGCCAAAGAGAGACCGCCGCCGATTGCATGGCCCTTCAGAGCACCAATGATTGGCTGCATAGCATTGCGCATGTTTACAGCCTGATCAGAACAGATAGTCTGCATAATGCAGTGGTCACGCTGAGCACGGCCCATATCCTCAGGTGGCTCATAGTTAAGCTCGTTCAGGTTAAAGCCAGCGCAGAAAGACTTGCCCTCACCGGTAAGAACGATTACACGGCATTCTGGGTCCATGCGAACCTTCTTCAAATAATCGTTGAAGTCAGCCATCTGCTGATAAGACATTGCATTGAGATTAGCAGCGTCATCGAAAGAAACAACGTGGATAGGACCACGAACGTCTACCTTCAGGCGCTCGTACTCATACTTGAATTCGGGCAGGCAGTATGCCTCCTGATATACGCTCATGCGCGCTCCCCTTCCGTATCGGGATTCTTGATTTAATACTACAAATCGTAGTTTTTACTGGTGCTGTCTGTCAAGAACAAGCCCCAAGCATTGGACTACTGCGAATCAATCTACTCGAATCGATTTATTCTCGTTGAAATTACCGCTCAACTTGTGAAGTCCTCATCTATCCCTTAAATACACCCAGTGCATTTAAGGCGATTGCGCATTACAATGTGACACGCATAAAAAATCCGAGCAAGAGTTTTAGACCCAAGCCCGTATTGTCTAGGTCAAAACTCTACTTACTGCCGAGGGAAGAGGTATTTTGATGGCAGAATATAGCCCTACTCGCACCCATGCAACCTGGAAACCACGCGTAACCTCTGCTCACATTCCTTACTTTCATTGCACTGAATGTGGCGCAGTAGTCCAAGGTATTGACGGCGCGGTTGACAATCAACTTATCAACGACGGTGAACGATCGCTCATTTTTGAGCCTTCCTACGCACATGTCGAATATCAACTTACCTGTTGCGGTAAGCCAATGGAGCAACTCCAGCCTATTGCCGCTGCAGAAGTCGAAGACCGCTTTAAGCTTAACTACCAAATCATGGGTGGACTAAACAACAATTGTGTGAAAATTGATTGGCGTTCCGTAGACTCAACCTGCAAGCCTCGTTGGTTTGCGTTGAAAACATTTACGGGAGTTATGACTAAATATGTATCACCAAAAAAGTGGCCTCCCATTGTATTTGCCCTAGCCGACGAAGACGCCTTCGCTTACTGCGACAAAAATCCTTGCGTCGAATGCACCTTCCGCTGCAAGCGCGGTATGGAAATTTACGCTTATGTAAACAACATCGGATTGGTAATTTTGCCACTTGATCGTATGGAAGCTCCTGGCAGCGCACGTTTTGACGATTTCGATTCTCCTCATGAGATTATGGAGAAGGCAAAAGCAGCTAAAGCGTAATAACATTCGCAAAGGAAAAGTTCAGGCAGGCTGCTTTTTACGTACCTCCCTGGAACGTTCTCTTCTTTAGAGCACCCTCCTCATCAAAACTTTCCTCTTTAAAGAGCCAGCAAAGCGAAATGACCAAAGCGAAATAATAAAGGGTTGTTGAACATCCATAAAACGATGATTCAACAACCCTTTTCTTGTATTCGTCTCAGTATTTGACTCAAGCTCAAATTTATACCTACATCAAAAGATTCGGCGCAGTAGAGCAGCAGAGTACTTATGTCATAGAAGTTCGAATTCGATATTCGAACCAAAAGTAATATTTAAGCCATCTTGGCTTCGTATCCTTCCTCCACCACTGCATCGATAAGCGTTTGATCTGACACTTCCGCACTAAGCTTCACTGTTGCCTTCTTTGCTTCTAAATCTACGAGAGCTTCTTCAACTCCTGCTACGCGCTCCAGCCCTTTCTTGACGTGCGCTACGCATTTTTCACACATCATTCCTTCAACATGTAATACCTTTTCCATTGTTTCTTCCTTTCCTAGAACTTCTTTTGCATCATCATTTTTTCTTGACATCTCGCAACTGGTGTTAGAAACAGTATTTTCATTGGCTTTAGAAGCCGAGCCAGAAACGCCTAAATCAGATGTATCTAAACTGTCTAAATCGGACACTTTTGAATCAGGCGTACTGAAATCGGGTGCATCTGAATCAGACATACCTAAATCAGACGCGCCTAAGTCGGAAACACTCGAATTAAACGCACCCAAATCAGGCGTATCTGTGCCAGACATACCCACTTCCGCCTTAGTCTTCGGCTTCCATCGGCGCAAACGCAGCGCATTGGCAACCACGCACACCGAGCTAAAACTCATTGCTGCTGCCGCAATCATAGGGTTCAAACTAAAACCAATAAAGGCAAGAGCACCCGCCGCAATTGGAATACAAAGCGCATTGTAGAAAAGAGCCCAGAAAAGGTTCTGCTTGATATTGCGCAAGGTCGCACGAGATAGATCCAGCGCAGCAGGCACATCAAGCAGGTCACTGTGCATAAGTACAACATCGGCACTCGAAAGCGCTATATCTGTTCCGGCACCGATAGCGATCCCTACATCGGCACGTGCGAGCGCAGGCGCGTCGTTGATACCATCGCCCACCATTGCAACCTTTCCTTTTTGTGAAAGATTTCGCACTATTTTTTCTTTGTCTGCCGGAAGCACTCCCGCTATCACTTCATCGGTACCAACTTGCTTATGGATTGCTTCTGCGGTAAGCAACGCATCGCCAGTAAGCATTACCGTTTTTATGCCCATTTCACGGAGACGTTTTATCGCAGAGGCACTCGTGGGCTTAACCACATCAGCTATAGCTACATACCCTAAAAGCACATCGTCTTGCGCAATATAGAGAACTGTTTTCCCTTCACTTGCTACTTCTTCTGTCCAAGCAGCATCGATCGTAATATGGTGCGACTCCATCATGCGGGCGTTCCCCGCAAGACACCAATGGCTCTCTACTTCGCCCGCCACCCCTTCGCCTGCGCTTTGGGTAAAGTTTTTTACCTCACCGATCGCGACGTTGCTTTGTTCCACAAGGCTCATAAGAGCTTTTGCTAAGGGGTGTTCGGAATGTTTCTCAAGAGCACCTGTCACCCGCAAAAGATGGATTATTTTTTTCTGTATCTCGGCAGACTGGGCAGAAAAAACCGAATCGAAACTCAAGGGACCTTCCTGCAAGCTAAATTCAACGAGCTTTGAAGCGCCTCTTGCTCCTGAGCCTCCTACGGCTCCCAAATCTCCTGCGGCTCCCAAGCTTCCTACGGTCCCTGAACTTCCTGCGGCTCCCGATTCCCCTGTGATCCCTGAGCCTCCGACAATTCCCAATTCAGTTACCTGCGGTGTTCCCTGGGTGATGGTCCCTGTTTTATCCAATACAACCGTTTTCACCCCTTGCGCCGTTTCGAGGGCTTCAGCATTTTTTATCAGAATGCCATTTACCGCCCCTCGTCCCGTGCCAACCATAAGAGCAGTTGGCGTTGCAAGACCAAGTGCGCAAGGACACGAAATAACCAGTACGGAAATGGCATAAGAGAGCGCGGTAGGAAATTCAGCACCCAGCGCCATCCAAACGATAAACGTCACTAGAGCAATGCCAATAACCACTGGCACAAATACGCCGCTAATTTTGTCCGCAAGTTTTTCAATTGGAGCTTTGGAACTGGTTGCCTCATCTACTAATCGAACGATACCTGCCAGAACCGTATCAGATCCTACGTGCTCGGCACGCATAGTAAACCAGCCGCTCGTGTTTAGCGTAGCGCCCGTCACTGAAGATCCAGCACGTTTAGTCACCGGAAGCGATTCGCCCGTAATGACCGATTCGTCAACCGATCCCTGCCCTTCCAGCACTACTCCATCAACAGGAATTGCCTCTCCTGCCTTTACTACTAGCACATCACTTACGCGCACCTGTCTTACATCGACTAAGGTTTCTACTCCGTTTTCCAACCGTAAGGCCTGCTTAGGCGAAAGATCCATCAGTTGGGAAATCGAATCGGTCGTTTTCCCTTTAGCTCGCGCTTCGAAATACTTCCCTAAAGTAATCAGGGTCAATATCATGGCAGCAGACTCAAAATACAAATTCATGGCATACCCATGAACCTGCTCCAGATTTCCATGACCCGCATAAAACGCCATCTGGAAAAGCGCATACAAGCCATAGAGAGTTGAAGCCCCTGAACCAAGCGCAATAAGAGAATCCATATTGGGAGAAGCGTGAATCAACGCCCGAAACCCAACGCGGAAAAATTTGAAGTTCACGCACAAAATCGGGATAAGTAAGACGAAAAGAGTAAGGGCCCATACCATCGCGTTTTCTGGACCCAAGAAGAACGAAGGAAGAGGCCAGCCAAACATATGTCCCATAGAAATATAGAAAAGGGGCACCATAAAAATAAGGGAGATGATCAATCGCCTAAAGATAGCTTTACGTTCCTGCTCTGCAATATTTGATGCTATTACGGTATTTTCTTGAGTGTTGGAAGAAGCAAACCGACCCTGATCATCTAAATCAAAACCCGATGATTCGTGATGCAGATTCCCCTCTTGCCCTAACGGCAACTGGGTAGGCGTACCTCCTCGATCAGGATTGCGCGGAATGGCGCCATATCCCGCTTTGTCGACCGCAGCTTCTATCGCCTGCGTTACCAGGGAAACATTAGCGTCCTGTTCGAATTCAACCTCCATCGAATTTTTCAACAGGTTAACGTTTGCCTTGCGAACTCCTTCTACCCTATTAGTTGTTTTTTCTACGCGGGAAGAACACGCGGCGCACGTCATTCCCGTTACATCAAAGGTCTGCTTAATCGGCATATTTCACCTACTTTCGCAAATGCTCTCATGCTGATCGACTCTTTCAGAATCGAGTTTTATGAAAGCCCGCGAGATATCTACGAACGTGCGAACTTTTTAATGAGGCGCATTGCCTCTTCAATAACCTCATCATCTCCACGACGAATTCGATCCTTTACGCATGTTTCTAAATGGTCGCGCAAGATTAGCTCTGCAGCTGAATGCACCGCGCTCTCCGCCGCTGCAAGTTGAGTCAACACATCGCCACAATAACGATTGTCATCGATCATGTTCTTAACACCGTTAAGTTGACCTATTGCACGGTTCAGGCGTTTTTTTACATCTGATTGGAGCTTATCGGCACGCTCGGTCTCTTTGAAATGACATTCACTCATTCGTACTCGCTTTTCTCTCTAGTTTTCGCCCGTATTATATACCCCCATGGGGTATATTAAGCAAGTACTTTTCGATGAAATATCTCCCTCGATATCTTTCTTAATAGCTCCCTCGACACCTCTCGAAGGGTTTTCTTTTTAACCCAAAGTTGAAATAGACACCATTTTAGTAACGTTTATAAATTGTTTCTTTATTTATAGGGTGCTCCGAGTACAATGAGCAACGCGAAGAACGTTTTGTTATGCCCTTTCTAAGAGCACAGCGCTTCAATGGCGCTCAAGGCAAAACGAACCTGAGCTAGTATCCGTTTACCCGACATTTCTTGGTTGAAAAAAAATGACGCAGCAAAACGATCCACATAATCATCCTACTCGTCGAGCCTCTTCGCGCGCGTCTTATTCGCCACGTACGCCCTACCCATCGCATCGCGCTAACTCTTCACGCGTATCTGCCTCACAGCGAATGAGCGTCCCTCATGCGCGCGATGAACTTGAACGCGAACGCGAAATGTATAGCGCACACGATCCTAATCAAAACGCGCCTTCGCCTGCTCAACGCTATGCCCAGGCACAAAAAAATAAAGCAGCTGACCAAAGGCAAAACTATTGGGCTCGTCATCCTGAAGAGTCTGGTTACACTAATCAACCAAAAGCAGCTCAGGACTCTGCCTACATAAAGCAGCCTACCTACCGCAACACGCATCGTTCGAATGCTAATCCTTCACGCACGAGTAGAACGCCACGCGTTGGTGAGGCGACTTTGAGTGGGCAGATTCCACGACAAGATGCTCCAGCGGCAAGCGGTCCCATACCTCAGCAGGCAACACCATCTGCAAGCGGTGCCATGCCGCAACAAGACACAAAAGATGCTTATCGAAACGCATCTCCCACCCGCCGAAGCGTCTCGCAGAAACGCAGCGCTCGTACCAGCGCTGCCCAACGCCCTCAAGGTGCCGCCAGTCGCATACCTGAATCGTCTGATTTCGGAGCCGAACGCTATCTCAGCGCCCAACGCACCCGTCGCAAACCTTCAGGATCTTTGCGCAACAAGCTTATTGCTGGCGCGGTTGCTGTAGCGGTGGTAGCAATTGGCATTTTCGCTTTTACTACCTGGGATGCCAACAAGGCTGTTAGTGTAACCATTAACGGACAACAGCAAACCATCGAAGGTCAGCAACGCACTATCGAAGGTCTGCTTGACACCAATACGGTTTCTGTAACACCTGGAAACTATGTTGCTGTTGACGGATCGGTCATGCGCGAAGGCGAAGGTACGCGCGCTACTGCTACCATCAACGGTCAAGGTACCGAAGATTTTTCCACCCGCTTAAATGAAGGTGACGACATCTCCCTTACCAACGGTTCTGATATCACAGAGGAATATACCGAAGGCGAGCCTCAAGCCCTCCAACCCACCCTTGAAGTACAAGGCACTGGAGCAGTTCATCTGTACACCCAAAAAGGAGAACCCGGCGAAAAAGTAGTGCGCACGGGCAATGAGTCCGGTAAAACAGCAGAGGTTACCACCAAAGAGCCTGTTAACGGCGTTGTACAGTACTACAACGTAAACACCAATGGCGACAAGGTTATTGCCCTCACCTTCGACGACGGCCCTTGGGATACCTCAACCGTCGCCATTCTCGACACCCTTAAAGAATACGACGCGAAAGCAACCTTCTTTACAGTTGGTCAAAAGATCTCAGGACACGAAGACCTTCTTCAGCGTGCAGCAAACGAAGGACACGAAATCGGAACCCATACGTGGGACCATGCTGAAGGCAGTGGCCAAGGCGTAAGCTTGATCTTAATGTCAAGCGACGAACGTAAACAGGAGGTCGAAAAGGGCCTGCAAGCAATTAAGGATGCTACAGGACAAGACGCCAGCTTGATGTTCCGTTCACCAGGCGGAAACTTCGATGCATCGGTTGCAAGTGACTTAAATGGTCTTATCAATGCAGAAATTGGATGGAATATCGATACGGGCGACTGGAAGAAACCAGGAGCAGACGCAATTGCGCAGCGTATTAAAAGCGCTGGACCCGGCGAAATTATTCTCATGCATGATGGTGGTGGCGATCGTTCAGAAACCGTTGCCGCCCTCAAACAAGCCTTACCTAAGTTGAAAGAAGAGGGTTATCGCTTTGTGACGGTAAGTGAACTTATCAATAGTTATCCCTACCAAGAATAATTAAGTGCTTTAGTCCCATTTAGATCTCCATTTAAGACATCTCTTCGATTTCATTCCACAAAACAAAGAAGGATAGGCATAGTTCATGTCACCTTCTTTGTTTTGTAGTCAAAAAAAGCTGCAGAATAACTAATTTGCCCTACAATAGTAATGTTGCCCTTGAGCGGTTAATTTCAAGCTGTTAGCGGATTAGCAACCCTGCGGTTCTGCCCGTAGGTATTCTATTTCCGCCAATAGCCGAAATTCGCTCCTACTGAAAGGCGAACAGTACTTATGGCAAAACGAACAAAAATTATCTGCACACTGGGTCCCGCAGTTGACTCAGAATCTGCGCTCAAAAATCTTTTGCAAGCAGGAATGGATGTAGCGCGATGTAATTTTTCCCACGGCTCGCACGCCGAACATAAAGCACGCATGGATAGGCTCAAAAAGGTTCGACGTGAACTTGATTCTCCCTGCGCGATTATGCTTGACACTAAAGGTCCCAGTATTCGCACGGGAAAACTAGAAGGCGGCAAGCCTGTTCTTCTTCGTGCCGGAGACAACATTTTTCTTACCGAAGAAGACATCCTAGGAACCTCACGACGTATCCACCAAACGTTTCCCGGTCTTTATAACTATGTTGAGCCTGGAACCATAATCCTGATGGATGATGGCCTGATCGAACTTGCAGTAGACCGTGTGCGCGGCATCGAAATCCAGTGCACCGTTCAAAATTCAGGTATGCTTGGCGAATGCAAGCAGCTTAATCTTCCAGGAACTAATGTTCCTTTACCTGTCATGACCGAACAAAAGAAGCAGCAACAAAATCTTCTCTTTGCTATCGAGCAAAAAGTAGATTTTGTTGCTGCTTCTTTTGTAGGTTGCGCTGAAGATGTTCGAACTATCCGTTCGTTTCTTGTCTCTCACGGCGGTAGTGCCATTCGCGTTGTTGCGAAAATTGAAAATGCTCGTGCAGTAGAACACATCGATGAAATTATTGCAGCTTCTGATGCTGTCATGGTGGCACGAGGCGATCTTGGTGTTGAGGTGCCCTCTAATCAGGTGCCGCTTTTACAAAAAACTATTATCAAAGCCTGCAATAAAGCCTATCGCCCTGTGATTACGGCAACCCAAATGTTGGAATCCATGATTCACAATCCGCGTCCCACACGCGCCGAAGTTGCAGACGTTGCAAACGCTATTTACGACGGCACCGACGCGCTCACCCTTTCGGGAGAGACCGCAATTGGCATGTACCCCGTTCCCGCCGTACAAACTATGGCACAAATAGCAGAGGCAACAGAACCGCATCTTTACAAACAGGGTTCCATCCCTAATCGCGCCGCAGAGCCAAATGGCATCTCTGCCGTTGTGGGGTTAGCCGCGGTTACTGCCGCCGAACATGTAGGCGCCTCCTGCATTGTTACCCCCACCATGACCGGACGCACCGCACGTCTGGTATCGAATTATCGTCCTCATGCACCAATTTATGCAGTAACACCTACCGAAGAAAACCGACGCTCTTTACAACTTGCTTGGGGCGTTATTCCTCTTCTTGGCAAAGTGGTGGGCGATGCTTCTTTTATTCTTGAACAAGCCCGTTCAGTTGTAATTGAAAAGGGCTATGTCCATAAAGGTGATATTGCCGTATTTACCCTCGGAGACAGAACAACTTCTCCCAACACTGATGATGCCGGGGTGGATCCTTCGCTTCCTTCCCCTCGCCCAACAAACGTGATGCAGATTGTTCAAATCGGTATCGAGGAAGGAGGCAACTAAATGGCTTCAACAACTAATTCAGATTGCTATGCCGCTGTTGACATTGGTGCCTCATCAGGACGTGTCGTGATTGGCACCGTCAACGAAGGCCATATTGAACTCACTGAAATTCACCGCTTCGACAATATTCAAAAGCGTATCAATGGTCATGATTGCTGGGATATCGATATGTTGTTCCGCGAAACCGTAGCAGGCCTAGCAAAATGCAAAGAAGCGGGCTTTACCCCGAAAACCATCGGCATTGATACCTGGGGTGTTGATTTTGTTTTACTCGACGAGCAGGACGCCCTTATTGGAGAAGCAGTAGCCTACCGCGATGAACGCACCAATGGTATGTACCCGATCGCAGATCGTATTATGGCTCCTGATGCCATATATCGCCGAACAGGCATTCAACGCCAACCCTTCAATACCATCTATCAGCTTCTTGCCCTTAAGCTTGAACATCCTGAACAGCTTGAACAAGCAAAAAGCTTCTTGATGATTCCCGACTATTTGGCTTTCCTTCTTACAGGAACCAAAGTTAACGAATACACCAACGCAACTACCACCTGCCTTTTGAATGCTCGAACCCAACAATGGGATCAGACCATTCTTGATGCATTTGGCATTCCTTCCGAGATGTTTTGTGATGTGGTAATGCCAGGCACCGACCTAGGTCCCGTTTTGCCTCAGATCGAGAAAGCACTTGGCTATTCTCCTCGCATAATCGCACCCGCCACTCACGATACGGGCAGCGCTTATTTAGCGGTTCCTGCACGTGATGACGATGCGGTTTTCCTTTCGTCAGGCACTTGGAGCTTGCTCGGCGTAGAGAACGAGGGGCCTATCACTTCCGATGCATCCCGTTTTCAGAATTTCACCAACGAAGGTGGCTACGATCTGCGTTTCCGCTTTCTGAAAAACATTATGGGCTTGTGGATGATTCAATCTATTCGTCGTGAACTCAACGGGGTTTCCTATGTGGCGGGCAAAGAAGAACATTCTTCTTCAGAAGAACCATCCGCCCAAGAAGTTGAACTTCCCGCATTTAAAGGCGCAACCCATGAGATGGGCTTTGGCGATCTCATCGAAGAAGCAAAAGCAGCGCAGCATTTCGAGGCGCGTGTCAACGTTAATGACGATCGCTTTTTGGCGCCTGATTCGATGATTGATGAAATTCGCCTAGCCTGTTTTGAAACGGGGCAGGATATACCTACCACAATCGGCGAACTGATGCGCTGCATGTACTTAAGCTTATCTACCTGCTATGCCGAATCTATTGAAGAAATGGTTTCGCTTACAGGACGGACCTATACCTCCATCAATATTGTTGGCGGAGGATGCCAGGATTCTTATTTAAACGAGCTAACTACCAAAGCATGCGGTATTCCCGTATTCGCTGGTCCCGTGGAGGGCACGAGTCTGGGCAACTTGATCGTCCAAATGATCGCCGACGACCAGATCGAAGACCTACAGGCAGCACGCGATATGATCCGCGTATCCTTCGATATCGACATGGTTAACCCGCAGGAGTAGATGAATACATCGCACGCGACATTAACCGCGTATGTAGTAGATAGAATACAGCAGATAAACAGACAACAGGAGGTTGCCTATGCTAGTAGAGACAAAAGCAAAAGTCGGCGTGTTCTCCATCGCGCTGCAGGCGTACCTGCCCCAGTTCCCGGAGCTGGTACCCGAATTTGAAGAACAGTATGCCGCATTCAAGAAGACGTTGCCTGAAACCGTCGAGCTCATCGATGGTGGCCTGGTTACCACGAAGGAACAGGCACAAGCTGCAGGCGATATGTTCCGTGCAGCGGATGTGGACCTGGTCATCTTGCAGCTACTCACCTACTGCACCAGCTACAACATGCTACCTGCCGTGCGCGATTTGGACGTACCGATCGTGGTGGTGAACCTGCAGAAGCTGCGCTGCCTTGACTTTGACACAGCGGGCACTGCTGAATGGCTGGGCACCGGCTATGCGGGCGGAGCCGTAGGCGAAATGATTGCCGACCTCAACCGCGCCGGCAAGCGTCACGCCGTGATTACGGGTGTCGTTGAAGGCGGTGACCCTGAGGCCGCTGCCCAGATCGAGGATTGGTGTTTGGCCGCACAGGTGCGCCGCCGCTTCCGCGATACCAACATCGCTCAGATTGGCAGGCCGTACCCCGGCATGATGGACCTCTACATTGACGAGACTAACCTCTACAACCGCATGAGCCTCTACACCAAGCAGTTTGACTGGGAGCGCATGTGGGCCATCGCCGATGACGTAAATGACGAAGATGCCATAGCTGCAAAGATTGCCGATATTCACAACACCTTCGAAATCAAAGGCGAATACGAAGAGGAAAGCATCCGCGAAATAGCCCGCTACGTGCTAGCCTTCGAACAGTGGGTACGTGACGAGCACCTGGGCCTGGTTGCCAGCCACTACGATGGCTTCGCGCAGGGCAAGGCCGGCGTGCTTGACTCCATGCTGATCCCGGCGTTCTCCATGCTCATCAAGCAGGGCACCGTATGTGCAGTAGAAGGCGACATGAAGGTTGCCATGGGCATGAGCATCATGAAGATCATCTCAGGTGCCTGCCAGCTTTCCGAGTTCTACACCTTCGACTTCAATGACGACGTGGTACTCATTGGACACTCTGGTTCAGGCGACGCCTGCTTCTCCACAGCACACAAGGCCTCGATGGAGATCGTTCCGGTGTTCCACGGCAAGACCGGCGGCGGCTTCCTCACGCGCTTCTATCCGAAGCCAGGCCCGGTCACCTACTTGGCCATCACGCAGGATGCCGACGGGCATTTCAAGTTCATCGTAAGCGAAGGCATTATCGAGGACGGCCCCACTCTGCAAAACGGTGACACCACCTTCCGCACGCGCTTCTCCATAGGCGCACGCGAATGGAACAACCGCTGGTGCGAGTGCGGCCCCACACATCATTTCGCTGCGGCGCAAGGCAGCTGGACAGGCACTATCTTGAAGGTCGCTGAGATCTTGAACGTGCCGGTCGAGGTTGTTTGCTAGAGGTATTTTCAGCCGATGAGCGGAGCATACAATGCGCCATCGGCATCCCTCTTTCCAAGAGGGATAAATCGAGAGTAAAGAAGAAAGGGACAACATGGGTTTTTCCGATGACGCGCAAGAAACGCATGAGATGGGGGGAGACACCGCGAAGGCCGGCGCTGACGGGATGTCGGTAGAGCAGCAGCCCTTCCTGCGCTCCTTTGTGCGGATGTGTAAAGATGGGTTCGACCAAGGTTGGCATGAAGCAAACGGCGGTAACCTCACCTACCGCTTGACCGATGAAGATGTTGCGGCATGCAAGGGTGAATTTTCCTTCGATCGCCCATGGACGCCGATGGGCGTGCAGGCGGACAATCTTCGCAACGAGTACTTTTTGACCACCGGGTCGGGCAAGTTCATGCGCAATGTACCACTGCACCCAGCCGACTGCCTGGGCATCGTGGAGATCAACGACGCTGGTGACGCATGGCGTATCGTATGGGGTCTCGAGAACGGCGGCAAGCCCACGAGCGAGTTCCCCACCCACTTCATGAATCACAGCGTGCGTTTAGCGGCCACCGATGGTGCCAGCCGCGTGATCTACCACGCGCACTGCCCCAACATCATAACGTTGTCCACGCTTATCGAACCTGATCCGCGCACGTGGACGCGCATCCTCTGGAAGTCTATGACCGAATGTGTGATCATCTTCCCGCAGGGCGTAGGACTTGTGCCCTGGATGGTGCCTGGCGGTGCCGAGATCGCCCGTGCCACGGCAGATCTAATGGATCGCTACGACGCAGTGGTATGGACCCAGCACGGCATGTTTGTGTCGGGCGACACTTTCGATGCGGCGTTCGGAATGATGCATACTATCGAAAAGTCCGCGGGGCTCTACTTGGCCGCACGTGCCGCAAACGGAGGTGCCGAGCCTGGGTATCTGATCTCCGACGCGCAGCTGCTCCAGGTGTGTCACGACTTCAACGTGAAGCCCAATCTGGCATTTTTGGACGAGAAGTAGAGACGAAACGTTCAACGGGTGCTCGCCGGCTTTCGGACTGGTAGGCTCCTACGACGAATGCTACCGGAACGCTGTGTTCCGGTAGCTCAAGAGAATCCGAAAGAAGGTAAGCATGGCAATTCGCAAAACAGCAGAAGGTCGCGTTATTTCGGGCTTCAAAATGAAACTCTACCCAGGGTTTGCCGAAGAATACGAAAAACGTCACAACGAATTATGGCCAGAAATGGCAGATATGATTCACGAATATGGCGGACATAATTACTCGATCTTTATCGACGAAGAAACCAATATCTTATTTGGCTATATCGAACTCGATGATCCTGAACGCTACAACGAATCCGCCAACACCGAAATTTGTAAAAAATGGTGGGATTTCATGGCAAGTGTAATGGAAACGAACGAAGACAATTCTCCTGTTTCTGTTGATTTGCCCTGTGCCTTTCATTTAGATTAACAAAGCGTTTGTCTATCCCATAAACCAACCTTTGTTAATCTCGCTAGTTTTATTCCCGATCAGAAAGAAACGTAATGGCTTTATCTCAAGAACGCAAGGGAACCATGGCGGTTTCCTTAACCAACTTCCTGGATTCAGGCTGTATCGTCGCAAGCAGTACTGCACTTACCGCTTGGGCAGCAGCTTTTGGATTCGGAGCAACCTGGACCGCTATTCTAGGCGCAATCGGCGCAAATGCCTTCGGTGCTGCAGTTGGTGCTTTGATTGGCGGTTTCTTGACCGACAAATTCGGTCGTACCATTATCTACCGCTACAACCTCTTAGTTTACGCACTGGGCGTTTTAATTGCTGCCTGTGCAGTAAATCTGCCTATGGTTGTTGTGGGCGTTGTAATTTCAGGTTTGTCGGTAGGCGCAGGTGTTCCTGCTTCATGGAGCTACATCTCAGAAACATCGTCTTCCACAAGCCGCGCTTCCAATATTGGTATTAGCCAGTTCGCTTGGAGCTGCGGTCCTGCTATTGTATTTGCCCTTTCGCTGATTATGAGCTTTATCATTCCCGGCTTTGCTGCCGATGGTAAAACTCTACTTCCCGCAGGTACCTATGGACCTTTTGACGGCATGCTGGCAACGCGCATTCTCTTTATTGTTCTGTTTGTTGTTGCTCTTGTTGCTTGGAACCTTCAGCGTAAACTCCAGGAATCCCAAGACTGGGCAGACAAGCAGGATACTACCGAGCATGTAAGCTTTGGTCACATGATGGCAAATGCTTTAAAGAATTCCGTTAACGTAAAGACCATCATCTTCTTGGTAGCAGTGTATTTGACCTGGAACCTGGCTGCAGGTACCAACGGTCAGTTCATGCCTTACCTCTATGCTGCTGCTGGCAATATTGACTCTACTGGTCAGAGCCTGCTTGGTATCGTTCAGTGGATTCTTGTTGCTGCATTTTCGCTCATTGTTTTCTCTAAATTGGGCGACAAGGTTTCCCATCGCGTATTGTTCGGCATCTCTGCTTTGCTTGCGTTGCTCTCTTGGGTATGCATTGCAATCTTCGGTATTGCTCTTCAGGACGGCACCAGCGCTTCTATGGGCTGGGTTCTTTGGGCATACGTTATTTTGTGGGGCGTTTCCGCTGGTTTCTCAGCACAATGCTTCTACGCTTTGTGGGGCACCGAGTTGTTCCCAACCCAATACCGTGGCGGCGTTCAGGGTATTATGTTCTTCTTGGTTCGTGGCGCGCTAGGCATTTGGTCGCTCGTTGGTGTAGGTGCCATCATGGGTGATATCTCTGCAAATCCTGCTGGATTCTTCCCTGCTGCAGTTATCATGTGCGTCGTACTGCTCATCAGCTTGGTAGTAGGTGTTATCTGGTGTCCTAAGACTCAGGGCAAAACGCTCGATCAGATCACCGAGGAGCGCTACGGCAAGCTGGATTAAAGAAGTGGCGCGGTTGCTGGATTAAAGGAGCGTTACAACAAACTGGATTAGTTGGCTTTGCGTTACAGACGGACTAGTCAGCTTCGTGTGACAGACAATATCTCGCTCAATCAGAACCACTCACATAGTGAACCGAATCCCGATAGTGGGACTGAAAACAAAAGTTTTCAGTCCCACTTGCTTTTATGGAGTGAAGTATTGAAGCCGGAATAAAGGAACAATGCATTGAAGCGCAGAATATATGTTAGGAGTGAAGCCACTAAGCAACTATGCATGTTAGGAACGAAGCTGTTAAACAGTTATGTCTGTTAGGGATGAAACTGCCAAGCAACTATGGTGGATCATTGGAACCGCCATTTAAATTTCAAAATTAACCGAAAACAACCACTGCTTTCCCTACTAGATCTGAATTCTCCATAGCACGATGTGCTTTGCCTATTTCCTCAAACGAATAACAGGCAGCTACGCAAGGATGGATGTGGTGATCGTTTACGAACGTAAAATATCTGTTATTGGTTTTGGTCGGGATAATTGCTGAAGGATCCTGAAAGGCATACGCCATTTGGAATATCTTTTATGGGATCGAATTAAGCTTAGATTTAACCTGGTGTATTGCCCATAGTAAATTGAAGAAAGCGCATTAACCATGATGATGTATCGACAATGGTGCAGTAACCATGATGCATCACGAAGACACAACAGTAAACTTCTAACTAACAACTTCGGAAAAGAGTCGCTATGTTAACTAAAGACGAACTTCCTGCTTGTCCTGTAGCTACTACCATTAGGCTCATTGGTAATAAATGGACAATTTTTATCTTACAGCGCCTGCTTAATCGTCCCTATGGATTTGGAGAATTGCATCGCTCTATTGAAGGAATCAGTAGGAAAGTTTTTGGGCACTTTTTCCTATAGTCCACACTTTGCATCTTTGAGAACCAGTAGCACAAAAACATCCCCCGTATGGTGTTTGCCATACGGGGGATGCCAGTTTTAAGGGGATATTTGTTTAACAGTCTTTGACGTCGTTACTTACATTATTTCTCTTCTGGAACTTTACCAGCCTTGATGGCTTCGAGACGAGCTGCAAGAGCTTCAAGCTGCTTGTTAGTC